>WNFR01001844.1_pt1 | contig 22118 bp, 35 predicted proteins | sample 5400221 | NCBI WGS metagenome assembly WNFR01 (sample SAMN13153357, study PRJNA577476) | soil metagenome | isolation source: 40 cm soil under Madrone tree | place: USA:California | collected 2016-06-14 | reverse complement strand
CTTGCGTCTGACGCGCGCCCGGCGCGAAAGCGAATTCACGGCAGAAGCAATCAATCTGCGCAAGTACTACGAGAAGACGATTTCGGTAAACGGGACGCTGCACGATGAATGGATTTTCGGCGCCGATATTGTCGGTCAGTGGACCCCGCCCGGCGGTGCAACCGGACCGAACATGAACGCGCCCAAGGCAAGCAAGCCTTAGGGTCTACTCGTTAGCCGCGCTAGACGAGATCGAGCACTAGTTCGCGTTTCGGCAGAAGCTCGTGCTTTCGGCATAATTCAGCGAAGGCTCGCAGGCCTTTTTTTTCTTTCTCTCCAAAACTGAATCGGAGATGGTCGCGGTAATAGCGGCGGCAAAATTCTGGATCGAACTCGGTTTCGCGAGCAATCACGTTGTCGATATTAGTGAGATTGCGATCGCGCAACGCCCGCAGTTGATCGGCGATCGACTTCCCATTTTGAACTTCCGGCCGGACTAGCCACAGCGCGTAGACGAATGGAACATCACGAAGTTTTTTCCACTGCTCTCCAAGATCCCAAAATTGGAAATCGGCGCCGTGTCGCTGGCGAAAACGAATTGCCTGATCACCGATGAGCAACCGAGCCGAATCACCGGACGATGTCGATCCAATCGTCGGTTTAAGATTTAACTCGGCGACCAAACAACGAAGCAAGTTTCCTGACGTTTCGGCCGCCGGATCGACAGCGATCTCAGTTACGTCACCAAACTCGCCGCGATGGGCGACAACAACGCTGTAGACCGGTCCGTCCGACGAAATCGAAACTCCGTCGATGATTTGGTAAATCGGGTTGCGCAAGAATTCGAAACTCGAGACCAGCGCGACATCAAGCTCGCCGCGAGCGAGCTGCGCGCACAGCGCCGATGGATGATCGAGAACCACGTTACTATCCCAAGCGCTGATGAGCGGGCGCGCGTTGAGATATTTAACGCAGCCGATGCGCAGCGGGTTTTTGTTCGGCACCGTTAGGCGCAGGCGAGCTCGGCTTCAGGCGTTCGATCCGGCGATGTCGATCCGTTCTTGCCGTGGTTCAGATGCCGATAGTAACTGTCGCGTTGAACCGGAATGCGACCGGCTTCCCGAATCGCGTGTTCGAGCGCGGCAATGGTTTGCTGCTGCGGCGTGGTGGCACCGGCCATGTGGAAAATTTTTTCCTCCATGATTGTGCCGTGCAAATCATCAGCGCCATAACTCAACGAAATCTGCGCCAATGGCAGGCCGGTACTCACCCAATAAGCGGTCAGGTGATCGATGTTATCGAGGTAAATGCGGCTGACAGCGAGGTTTCGCAATTGCTCGATCGCGGATGCGCGTTTGATGTGAGCCAGGACAGTGGTTTGCGGTTCAAAAGCGAACGGAACAAAACCGGTGAACCCGCCCGTTTCATCCTGAAGTTGACGCAGCTGCCGCAAATGATCGACGCGTTGTTCAAACGTCTCGACGTGGCCGTAAAGCATCGTGCACGTGCTTCGCCCGCCCATGCGATGCCAGACTCGATGAACGTCGAGCCATTCCTCAGCGGTCTCTTTGCCGCGACAAATTCGATCACGCACATCCGCGTCAAAGATCTCCGCGCCGCCGCCGGTAATCGAGCCAAGTCCGCTGTCGCGCAAAACTGCAAGCGTTTCGGGGATCGACATCTTGAAAATGCGTTCGGCCAGGTGACGGACTTCGATCGCTGTGAACGCCTTGATATGCAGATTAGGGTCGAGCGCTCGGAGGCCATTGAGCAAATCGAGATACCACTCTTTTTTCAGCGTGGGATGCAATCCGCCGACCATGTGCACTTCCGTGATGCCGAGAGGCAGCGCCTTCGCGACCGCGTCGATGATCTCGCTGACCGCGTGTTCGAAGGCATGCGCGTCACGTTTTTTCGCGGCAAAGGCGCAAAACTGGCAGGATAAAATGCAAACGTTCGAGTAATTGATATATCGGTTATGAATGTAGCTCGCGAAATTGCCGTTTTTTCGTTCGCGGACGACGCTTGCCATGATTCCAAGCGCGTTCAGATCGGTCGCGCGATATAAAGTTAAAGCGTCTGGCTCGGAGACGCGCTCGGCCGCCTCGATTTTCTCTGCTATCGGCCTAAGTTCCTTTGGAATCAGTGTGTAATTCATCCCGTCGCGGAAGCTAAACGTATGGCCTACGATGCACAGGCGACTCGTCAGTTGCAACAAAAAGCACCGGAGGCTGCGCGCCTTGAAAGGGGCACCGGACGGCGCGCGCGATAAAATCGAATCGCGAAGCGTCGCCGCACGTCTTTTTACCAATGGCCGACCCAAAACCGCCGGCGACCCCGGACGATGACGAAGACGTTCGGCTGATGGCCTTGGTGGCCGGTGGCGACAGCGTCGCGTTTGAGAAACTCATTGAGAGACATCAGACCCTGATAGCGGGGACGGTTGCCCGCATGCTCGGCAGCAATGCGGATGTAGAAGATATCGCTCAGCAAGTTTTCATCCGAGTTTGGCGAAGTGCCGGCCGTTATGTCGCGCGAGCGAAGTTTACGACGTGGCTTCTAAAAATTACTCGCAATCTTGTTTTCAATGAAATGCGGCGGGCGAAACGTCATCCGCACGTGCCGGTGCAAATCGATCCCGAGAGCGAGGAAATACCGTTAAAGGACGAAGCGACAGCGACTCCGGATGTAACACTGCTCGAGTCAGAATTGCAGCAAGCGATCGACCAGGCGATCACGCAGCTGCCCGAAACGCAGCGAATGGCTTTGGTCCTGCGACGATATGAAGAACTTAGCTACGAACAAATCGCCGATGTGCTGGAGTTATCGGTCCCGGCGGTAAAGAGTCTTCTCTTTCGCGCGCGCAGCGAATTGCGAGAGCGACTGCAAACTTATCTTGAGCGCTAACTCGGCGCTCGAGGTGAACTATTGCGCCAGGAGCTGGACCTGCACTTGTCTGTTGCCGAGATAATACGCTCGGTCTTTCAGAAGCACTATGTTGACCGGCAACGTTTTTCTCCGGGAGTTGGGGAGGTTAGTTAGCGTGAGCGGACCTGTAAGAAGTGCTCCAATCACCGTAGCGTCCTGGCCGTTCGCGTCCTGGAAAGTAAAGTCGACGTTGTTCTGGGCCCTTGTCTTGACGGCAAAATTGACTGTAACTTGGTTGCAAGGTGGTTGGCTCGCCGTGCCGTAATCGATTGTGATAGTGGCACTCTCACCTTTATGAATTGAGTTGCGGGTCGACAAAATCCTCACCGTTGGCGCACCGCAAGGCGAAGCCGCTGCCATTCCTACCACTCCTTTGGCTGTCGCGATATTAGATACCGCTCCGCCTAGATTGAGATTCACCCAGTTAAGCGCACCTGTCGGGCTATACGATACAACGAACGGATTTTGACCGTCTGCAATGTACAGGTTTCCTCCACTCGGGTTTACCGCCATGTGTCGCGGCGGAATTGCCGTCTCGAAGGACGTCACCACACTCTGCGTCGCCGGATCAATAACGACAATCTTGGACGAGGCCGCACTCGCCGCATACAGGTAGCCTCCCGCCCACGGCTGAACAACCACCGCGTCAACACTCCGGACGTAGCCCGAGAGATCCATACTCCAGTTGGTCGCGCTCGGATTGGACTTGTTGACCTGGGAAACCCGCGGTTCGCAATCGCCGCCCATGTCGCCGCCGCCGCGATATACCATCGCATCTGCCGGATTCGAATCGGTGTAGGCCTCACATAAACTGCCGTAACGCGTTGTCTCTTTGCTGTCGGGACTCTTGACAGAGGTATAAGTGCTCAAATCGTCCGGATCGATTTTAGGCGGGTCGTCATTGCCGACCGGCACTGACCACTCAACGCTTCCATCCGCCGCGTTAAGTTTGGAGATGACGTTGCCATTAACATTGACAACGGGATCACCGGCGTCTGAAGGCAGGGTGGCGTCAGCAGAGTTTAGGGCGAGAACAGATGTGAGTACAGAAAGCGCGCAGGCGCGAAGGAATAACTTCATGCGTTTCTTTCAGCACCAGATGTGCCAGACCTTGTCGGCCTTTGTAATCGGGCAGAGAATTACAAACTGGGCCGTAGAATTTGCGGGGAGAATTCGTGGCGAAACAAAGAGGGCGGGCCCCTGCACGGGCACCCGCCCCCTCTCAACCCCACATTCCCTGAAATTTCTTATTCGTTGCGATCTTTAACGTCGCTCTTGAATTGGACTTGCGTCGATTCCTCAGGCGGCGGCGGCTCGCCAGGTTTCGCGTAGTCCGCCGCAACCTGCCGATGCGAAGTCGGAACCAAACGAACGGCTCCCTTGGCGTTGTTCCGCCAGCCGTTCGGATCGGCGTATTCTTCACCAACATGACGTACTCCCGCGACTTGGTCCTCCAATCCTGTGCCGTAGCGTTGGTCGATGATCGTGGGGGTCACAAAGATCAGCAGATTGCGTTTGTGGCGCTCGTTATCGTGGCTTTGAAAGGCGTACCCGAGAACGGGAATATCGCCAAGAAACGGCACTTTCGTCCGCGATTTGGAAGTTTGGTCGGAGATCAATCCACCGAGCGCCAGCGTATCGCCGCTCTTGATAAGCACATTCGAATCAAGCGTGCGCTTGTCTATAATCGGACTAGTCACGTCTGCGCCATTGAACGTGAAATGGAAGTCCGCCACTTTATTGCTGATCTCAGGCTTAACCGACAACGTGATAAAATTGTCCTTATTGATCGACGGCCGCACGATCAACGTATTGCCGAAGGTCTTGTCTTGAAATCCGCCGAATACTGCGGTGGCCGTTTGCTCGTTGAAATTCAATTGCGGGACAGGTTGATTACGAAGCACTTCGATTTTCGCTTGCTGATTATCCGCGGTGACAACGCGCGGATTGGCCAGAAACTCCGCATCTGAGTCTTCGTTCAACAACGCCAACGTTGCAGAAAAATTCGGCGCTGACAGAATCGCGAACTGTCCTGGTATCAGGTGACTAAGATTGCCGAAAAAGTTATTGTTGGTTGGATTACCAAGGGCGAAGCCACCGGTCGGCACGTTCTGATTCGGTTGAGGACTTCCGCCTGGGATCGGGTTGCCGTAAGAAACCGTTTTGGGATTGGAGGCGCTTCCGACCGTGCCTGCCCAGTTGATTCCAAAAGCCTGCACGGGATCTGCGCTCACTTCGACCAACCGCGCTTCAATCATCACCTGCTTTGTTGGCTTGTCGATTTGCACCAGAATCTTGCGAATGTTGTCGATGTTGCTGCGGGTCTCGCTGAAGAACATCGTGTTGGTCCGCTCGTCGATTTGGGGCGGGCTCTTGCTTTGAAGTTGCGAAGCAATCAATGGCGCTACGTCTTTCGCGCGCGCATAGCTGAATTGATAGCTGTCGGCCTCGGTCGGTTCGGCCGTTTTTTCCGCGGGGGTCTTGATGTAGTAAACGTTGTCGATCTTATCCAGGAACAGCCCTTTGGCTTTTACGATGATCGAGATCGCTTGCAGCGCGGTCACGTCTTCCAGACGCATTGTCACGGTTCCTTGAACCGCGTCGCTCACCACCATGTTGACCTTCGCCTGACGGGCGAGCAGTCGGAGAACTTGGCCCACATCATCGCCTTGAAATTCGCGCACTCCCACTCCACCGCTTTCCACGTTAGCGTCCGCTTCGGTCAACACCGGCGATTGCACGGCCGTCGCGGCGCCGGGCTTGGCGGCAGGGCTCGCCGCTTGAACGGGAGCTTGGACGAGCAACATGGATGATTGGTCAGCGGTCTTGGTTTGATCAGGCGTCTGAGCTGGAGCGGCCGGAGCCGGATTGGTTTGCGCCTGTGACAGGGAAAGCACAGACAGAAACGCCGCCGCTGCGACGCATCCCCGTTGCTTGATTTGATTAACCATATTGGTGGATTGAGTGAGATAAGTGCTGCTCGCGGTTAAAAGCAGGAAGCAGACCAGCCTGTCACGTTTCCCGCCCCAGGCGCGTAACGGCGGCGAACCTAGCTTATTGGACCGAGCCGAAGGGCTGCCGCGCCGCCTCGACGAACGCCCGAACCAGGTTCGCGTCTTTTCGACCGGGCGAGGCCTCGACTCCAGTCGTAACGTCGACACCGCGCGGTCGAACCAGTTTCACCGCTTCGGATACGTTTCTCGGATCCAAGCCGCCGGCTAGAATCACATTGATTCCGCGGTGATGCCGCACGAATTCCGGCGCGAATTTCCACGGAAAAGTTTTGCCGGTTCCGCCAAACTCGCCGTTCTCGCTCGAATCGAGAATCATTGTGTCAGTGAAATAGTTTGGAAGGCTCGCGAGCGATTTCGAACCGCTTACCGGAACCGCTTTGGCGAATGGAATTCCAGCGTCCGCCAGTCGCCGGCAAAACTCTGGCGGTTCGCTGCCATGCAACTGCAATGCGTCGACGAACGGGAGGCGACCAATCCTGCACACATCTTCCCAATTCGCGTCAGCGACCACCGCGACTCTGCACATTTCTTCCGGCAGCTTGGCGATCCAATCTTTCGCAGCGTGGATGTCGATGTAACGCTTACTGTGCGGCACGAGATTAAAGCCGAGCGCGTCGGCGCCTGCTTCCATGGCGATGCGCCCGTCTGTCTCGTTCGTGATTCCGCAAATCTTGACGAAGACTCGCCCACTAAACTTTACCTTGCCGCCAAACATGAAAATCTTACTCGCCGGGTTTGATCACACGCCCGCGCACCTGCTTGATCTGCGTGTGATGGGTCAGGATGTGAACGCGGCCGTCACTTCCGCGAAAGAAGGCACTGAGCAGCCAGCTGACGAACGAAATCAAGATCGCGCCGAATAATGCGCTCCAGAATCCGTGGACTTTGAAGCAAGGCACGATCTCGCTCACGAACTTCAACATCAGCGCGTTGATGATCAGAATGAACAATCCCAGCGTGACAAGGATTAGCGGGAAGCTCAGGAAAAGCAGAATCGGGCGCACGAACGCGTTAATGATTCCGAGCAGAAGCGATGCGCCGAGCAGACAGCCGATTCCGGTATAATCAATCCCGACAATCGGCGAGACAACGAACACTGCGAAAGCCGTGATGAACCATCGGAAAACGAAATCGCGCACGGCCTCACTTTATTAGAAGTTAAACTTTTCGCCAAGAAAGTTGAAAACCGATTCTCTCTGGCTAAAGCAATAGACAGGGAGGAATTGAGAAGTGGCAAAGAAAAGTAAGGCCGACGCATGGCCGTCGGGCAAAGTTAGCAAAGCAAAAGCAACCGGAAGATCAACATCGTCCAGGCCGAGGAAATCGCCGCCCGCGAACAAGCGTCCGGCCGAAAAACGTGCGTCCGAAGCAGCACCAGTTCCGGCGGGCTTCTTCGATCCGACCAATGAGCAGATCTCGATGCGCGCCTATTTCATTTCCGAGCGTCGACGCCGTTTCGCCCTCCCCGGCGACGCAAATTCAGATTGGCTCGAAGCAAAACGCCAGCTCCTCGCAGAAACCCGCCACTAGACGAGTTCCAACTTCACAACGGCATCGAAAACTCGGCGCCCGGAACGCACTCTTTGATTTTTTCCAAGAGCCGATTGATTGCGAATGGTTTCGGGACCAAACCGGCAACGCCGGGCTCTTTTAACAATTCCTGCGCTCGTTTTTCATCGGCCTTACCGGAAACGAGAATGAGAGGCGGCACTTCCCGGATTGGCTGGATGTTTGTGTAAACTTTGCCGATCAGAAAAAACAACATCGCGCCGTCGATCATCGGCATCTGGAAATCGAAGATGAACAGATCGTATTTCTTTTTGATCGCGAGCTCGAATGCGTATTCCGGTTTCGGCGATGTATCGACCTCGCAATTTAACGTCGCCACCAGCGCTTCGCGCACCACGCGCAAAAGCGCGACATCGTCATCCACCATCAAGAAACGCTTTGGTTCGCCAGCCATTGCTTGCCTTGAAGTAACAGCCGTTTAAACCTTAAGTTTCGGAGAATTGCGAATGCAAAAAGCGATTGTCGATCTTACTGCGGCCTTGCGTGAGCGCTTGGCGATTATCCGAGACGAAAACAGCCGGCTCGATCCGGAAAAACACATCGCGCGTCTACGGGCCGTCTCAGAAAAGATCGACAACCTCGCCGCCGCATTGCAGAAACCAATCGATCCGGAGCTCGCCCACTTTCTCCAGCGCAAAAGCTACGACAAAGCGCTCGTGTATTTAGAAACCAGCGCGAACTGAAGTCCGCGCTTAGCGCGAGTACAACTCGACGATCAACTGTTCGTTGACGATCGGCTGCATTTCTTCGCGTGAGGGAATGTGGGCGACTTTGCCTTTGAGTCCGTCGCGATCGACGGTCAGCCAATCGGGTACCGGAACAATTTGAGTAAGCTCGAGATTGCGGACTGCGAGCTGACGCGATTTCGGTTTGTCCTTAATGGCGATCTCGTCGCCGGCTTTCACATTGTAGGAAGCAACGTTTGTATTGCGGCCGTTGACCTGCACGTGACCGTGCGACACGAGCTGCCGCGCGGCATTGCGCGTGTTGGCGAAGCCGAGCCGATAAATCACGTTGTCGAGCCGCGTTTCGAGAAGTTGGAGTAGCGTTTCACCCGTGACACCGCGTTTGCGCAACGCGTGTTGGAAGATGCGACGAAACTGGCGCTCGAGAAGTCCGTATTGATAACGAAGCTTTTGTTTCTCGCCGAGTGCAATCGCGTACTCGGATTGTTTCCGGCGCGAGCCTTTTGGCCCGTGCATTCCCGGCGGATAATTTTTCCGCTCGAGCGATTTCGATGGTCCAAAAATCTGCACGCCGTAGCGGCGGCTGATCCTTGTCTTTGGTCCAGTATATCTACCCATGAAAAGAAAGTGGAGAGGTTGAGTCGTTGAGAAGTTGAGTTATCAAACGCGGCGTTGTTTCGGTGGACGGCAACCGTTGTGCGGAACCGGCGTCACGTCGCGGATCAAAGTGAGATCGACACCAATCGCTTGCAACGCGCGAACGGCTGATTCACGGCCGGCGCCTGGCCCTTTCACGAGCACTTGAACTTCCTTCAGTCCGTGGCCCATCGCCTGACGCGCCGCGTCCTGCGCCACCAGCTGCGCAGCGTAAGCCGTGCTCTTGCGCGAACCTTTGAATCCGACTTTGCCCGCGCTCGACCACCCGATCACGTTGCCATTGAGATCGGTGATCGTGACGATCGTGTTGTTAAAAGTGGCATAAACGTGCGCGATGCCGCTGTGAACGTTTTTGGCGCCTTTCGCTTTAACAATTTTCGGCGCTTCAACGACGTCGGCGTCGAGCGAAAGATTTTCCGGAGCAGCTGCAGCTGGCGCCGCCACTTCCTCTTTCTTCGCCTCCACCGGCTTCTTCGCTTTTTTTGGAGCCTCGTGCGTAGCCGGCGCTTGTGCCGTTTGTTTTTCTGAATCAGCAGCCTTCGCGGCCGGCTTCTTGTCTTCCTTCTCGGCCTTCGGCTTTTCGTCTTTTGATTTGCTGGGTTTTTTCTCGGCCATGATGATTAAACTTTTCCTGCTTTCGCATCCGGGTTGCGGATCACGCCGACGGTCTTGCGCGGACCTTTGCGGGTGCGCGCGTTTGTCGATGTTCGCTGACCCCGCACCGGCAATCCGCGGCGATGCCGTTGACCGCGATAACAATTGATCGCCTGCAACCGCTTCAAATTTCCCTGAATCTCGCGGCGAAGATCGCCCTCGATCTTGATCTTGTTGTTCGTGATCGCGTGAATGATTTCGTTGATCTGCTGCGGCGTCAGTTTATTGGCGCGCAGATTCGGATCGATGTTTGTCTGCTCCAGAATTCGCCGCGACATCGAAGGACCGATTCCGTAAATATAGGTCAGCGACGCTTCGATCCGTTTGTCCGCTGGAATTTCAACTCCGAGTAATCGTGGCATAAATCATCCCTGGCGCTGTTTGTGGCGCGGATTTTTGCAAATCACGCGCACCACATTCTTGCGCTTCACAATTTTGCAGCTCTCACAGAGCCTTTTCACTGAGGGTCGCACTTTCATAAAAATTCAATTTCCGGGGTCCGAAACAAAAAACGCGGACCATATCCGCGTTGTCACTTCTGGCGGAAGGTGATCCGCCCCTTCGACAAATCGTAGGGAGATATCTCTAGCATAACTTTGTCGCCGGGCAAGATACGAATGAAGTGGAGGCGCATTTTTCCCGAAATGTGGGCCAGGACCTTGTGACCCTTCGGAAGCGCGACCCGAAACATGGTATTCGGAAGCAACTCGACGACAGTGCCTTCTACTTCAATTGCGTCTTTCCGCGCCATGTCAGGATTTCAGGCCCGTCTTTCGTGATCAGGACGGTGTGTTCAAAATGGGCCGACCGCGTGCCATCAGCGGTTTTTACAGTCCAGCCGTCGTCGAGCAGGCGAACATCTGGCCCGCCGATGTTAATCATCGGCTCGATCGCGAGTGTCATGCCGGCTTTCAACTTCGGACCGCTGCCGCGCCGGCCGTAGTTCGGAATCTGCGGCTCTTCGTGCAATTTCCGGCCAACGCCGTGCCCAACGAATTCGCGCACAACTGAAAATCCGTTGCGCGCCGCTTCTTCTTCGATAACCGCACAAATGTCGCCGAGCCGCCGGCCTTCATGGGCAACGTTAATCGCGAGCTCAAGAGCTTTCTCCGTGGCGCGCAATAATTGATCGGTTCGTTCATCGACAACGCCGACCGGAACGGTCTGTGCCGTGTCCCCCACCCAGCCATCCTGAATCACGCCGATGTCGAGCTTCACGATGTCGCCGTATTGAATCCGCCGCTGGCTGCCGATCCCGTGCACGACTTCATCGTTGAGCGAAATGCATATTTTCCCGGGGAATTCGCGATGACCGAGGCGATATTTGTAGAACGCGCTCGTCACTTTCGCTTCGGCCATGAACTCGGCCGCCGCGTCGTCAACCTCCTTGGTCGTGACACCTGGGCGAATGAGCTCGGTCACGCGGTCGAGAATGTCGCTCGCGGTGCGACACGACCGCCGCATCTTCTCGATTTCTTTGGCGTTCTTGATCGGAATCATGCCGGCACTTTGTCTTCGATTAAGCGCGATATATCAGCAAACACCGTTTCGCGGTCGCGGTTTCCATTGATCTTGCGCAGGATCGACATCTTCCCGTAAAAATCCGCCAGCGGCTGCGTCTTGGTGTTGTACTCGCGCAAACGTTGCTGCAAAACGCCGACATCATCGTCGCTTCGGCGTTCGAGCCGGCCTTCGCAATACGGACAGATCGGCCGATTCGCAAATTGCGCGCTGTCGACACTGGTGGTGAATCCGCAAGTGCGACATTGGAGTCGCCCCGAAATTCTGGTGCGCACGGTCTCTTCAGATACTTCGAGCCAAATCGCGTAATCGAGCGAAGCGTGCAGACTCTTCAAAATCGCAGCCAAGCTTTCCGCCTGGGGCAGCGTTCGCGGAAATCCGTCGAACACAAAACCGTGACCGCCGTGCAAGTGAAGCCAATCTTCAATGAGCTTTACGATCGTTTTGTCCGGCACCAAATCTCCACGTTGCAAGATTTCCGCCGTTTCCAAACCGAGCGGCGTTTCAAGATCACGTTCGCGGCGCAAAATCGCGCCCGGCGAAGTCACTGGAATTCCAAAATGGCGGGTGATCATTTCCGCCTGCGTTCCTTTGCCGGAACCCGGTGCGCCGAGTAAAACAAGTCGCCGCTTCACTTCGACGCCAAAAACGCTGCCACACCGCCGATGACGATGATGGCGATGCCGACGTAGAGCCACATCAACGTGCGTTGCGCCGCCGCCTCACCGCGAACGTAGGCGGAACGCCCAGTAAAGCCGCCGCGAACGCGGCCTTTGCGCAGAAATCCATCGTAATGCCGCTGGATCAGATGCGTTTCAACCTGCCGCATCGTATCGAGAATCACGCCGACAATAATGAGCAAACTCGTGCCGCCGAAAAATTGGGCGGTGACCTGCGGCACGTGGAGACTTTGGCTCAACAAGCTCGGAAGAATCGCAATCAACGTCAGGAAGATCGCGCCCGCGAACGTGAGCCGCGTCATTGTGTAATCGAGAAAATCCGCGGTCGGTTTGCCTGGCCGGACGCCGGGAATGTAACCGCCGTATTTTTTCAGATCGTCCGCGATCTGCGACGGCTGAAATTGGGTCGCCACCCAGAAATAGCTGAAGAAGAAAATCATCGCGGCGAGCACGACGTAATGCAGCCAACCGTTCGACAGCAGTTCCGAAATCTGGCGCGCGGTCGGACTGTTCGGGAACGCCCAACTGACGATTTGGTTCGGGAACAACAATAACGCCCAGGCGAAAATGATCGGCATGACGCCTGGGTAATTTACTTTCAGCGGCATGTATTGCGTGTTGCCGCCATACTGTTTGCGCCCGACGACGCGCTTGGCGTACTGAACCGTGATCTTTCGCACCGCCTGCGTGATTGCGATCACGCTTGCGATCACTGCAAACAAGAATGCGACCATCAAGACGAGGATCGCCGGATTGACCTGACTCGTTCCGGTTGCAGCTGAAGGCACGAATGTCTTCCACGCTTGCGCAAGCGCTGCGGGCAAGCGCGCGACGATGCCGATCGTAATAATCAACGAAATTCCGTTGCCGATTCCGCGCTCCGTGATCTGATCGCCCAGCCACATCAGCATGAGCGTGCCCGTGGTCAATGAAATCACAGTGACGACTCGAAAGACCCATCCAGGATCATCGACCAATGGAATCCCGAGCCGGGCGATCGTTTCCGAAATTCCCGGCAGTGCGACGCGGTACGCTTCCGGATGTTGGAACGAGATCGCGAGCAGATAGCCTTGAAAAATGCAAAGACCGACGGTCATGAACCGCGTGTATTGCATGATTTTTTGCCGGCCGCCGTCTTCGCGCGCGAGTCTTCCCAGTTGCGGAATGACCGCCGACAACAGCTGCATCATGATCGACGCACTGATGTACGGCATGATGCCGAGCGAAAAAATCGCGCAGTTCTCCAACGCGCCGCCGCTGAACAAATTTAACAACGCGGCGAGATTGCCGCCGGATTTTTCAGTCAGCGCACTGCGAAACCATTCCTGCAACACCGCTTGATTGACGCCCGGCGTCGTGATGGCTGCGCCGAGTCGCACGATGACCACGACCGCGAGTGTGAAAAGGATCCGTCGGCGCAGCTCCGGAATCTTGAGCGTGTTGACGAAAGCCGAGACCATTTTACTACTTGCGAGAAGTTTTCTTCTTCGCGGCCGCTTTCGGCTTCGACCTTGTCTTCGGCTTCGCTTCGTCGCCCTTCGCCGCTTGACCGACATTCTCCGCGACCGCCGCCGGTTTTTCGGCCGCGCGGTCGCGCATTGTAATCGTTCCGCCAGCCTTCTCGATCTTCGCCTTCGCCGACTCGCTGATTTTGTCAGCTTCGATCTTCAGCGCGTGCTTCACTTCGCCGTCGCCTAAAATTTTGATTCCATAGAAATCGCCGCGCACGAGCTTCGATTCGCGCAGCACCTGTTCGTTCACCGTCGTGCCGGCTTTGAATTCATTCAGATCGTTCAAGTTCACGATCGCGTAATTCCGATGGAACGCAGCGTTGTTGAACCCGCGTTTAGGCAAACGCCGAATCAACGGCATCTGACCGCCTTCGAATCCAAGACGAATGCTTCCACCCGAGCGCGCTTTCTGGCCCTTGTGACCTTTGCCGCTCGTTTTCCCATGACCAGAGCTTTCGCCGCAACCCAACCGCTTCACCCGATGACGCGCGCCGGGACGCGGCCGCAAATTATGTAACCGCATCATGACTGTGATTGTGTTGCTGCGGCGGCTGCCGCTTTCCCGTCGCCGCCTTTGATTCCACGAACTTTGAAAATCTCATCTTTGCGCCGCAACGATTTCAACGCCGCAATCGTCGCCTTCACAACGTTCGCGTGGTTGCTCGAACCGAGCGATTTGGCGAGCACGTCGCGAATTCCCGCCGCTTCGACAACTGCGCGCACGCCGCCGCCCGCGATCACGCCGGTTCCCGGCGATGCGGGCCGCAACAAAACGCGACCGCCGCCAAATTCGCCGACCACTTCGTGTGGAATGGTGTTCTCGTAGAGCGAAACTTTTTCCATCGACTTCTTCGCGGACTCGGATGCTTTGCGAATCGCTTCCGAAACTTCGTTCGCTTTTCCGAACCCGACGCCCACCGAGCCGTCGTGATCGCCGGCGACGATTAACGCGCTGAAACTAAACCGCCGTCCGCCTTTCACAACTTTCGCGCAACGATTGATGAACACAACTTTCTCGGTCGTGTCGCCTTTTTTCGCCGGCGATCGATCCTGGTTGCGTGATTCTTGTCGTCCGCGTTGTCCTGGTGCTGCCATGAGATTAAAACCTTAGTCCGCCTTCGCGCGCCGCGTCCGCGAGCGCTTTCACTTTGCCTTGATATTGAAAGCCACCGCGGTCGAACACGACGTTCTCGATTTTCTTTCCGCGGGCGCGTTCAGCGATCGTTTTGCCGACAACCTCCGCACTGGCACGATTCGCCGCCGGTTTATTTTTACCGAGAACGCTCTTCTCAGCTGTTGAAGCCGCGATCAAAGTTTTGCCCGCATCATCGTCGATGACCTGCGCGTAAACGTGTTTGCCGGAAAAGAAGATCGACAATCGTGGGCGCGCGGCCGTGCCGGAAACTTTTTTCCGGATGCGCCGATGCAAACGTTCGCGAGCTGCTTTTCGATTGAACGCCATAAATTACTGCACCGTCTTGCCTTCCTTGCGGCGGATCTGTTCGCCGGCGTAACGCACGCCTTTGCCTTTGTACGGCTCCGGCGGGTAATAGCGGCGAATGTCCGCTGCGACCTGGCCAACCATTTTTTTGTCCGCGCCCGTGATGTTGATCTTCGTATTGTCGGTCACGGTGATTTTGATGTCCTTCGGAATTGGAAAGAGAATGGGATGCGAGAAACCGAGACTCAGGTTCAGATTTTGTCCCTGAACCGCAGCTTTGAATCCGACCCCTTCGATCTCGAGATTCTTGGTGAAGCCCTCGCTCACGCCGACAACCATGTTGTGCACGAGCGCGCGCGAAAGTCCGTGCAGCGCTTTCACGCTGCGCGTCTCCGCTTCGCGCGCGACCGAGACGATATTGTCTTTCACGCTCGCTTTGATTTGCCGCGGCAGTTTCCAATTTAGCTTTCCCTTCGGTCCTTCGACCGAAACGCCGCCGTCATTGTCGATGTTGACTTTGACTTTGTCTGGAATGCCGACTGGTTTGTTTCCGATTCGCGACATAAAAATTACCAAACGTAGGCGAGCAATTCGCCGCCGACTTTCTGTTTCTTCGCTTCACGGCCCGACATGAGACCTCGCGAGGTGGATAAGATCGCCGTGCCCATTCCGCCGAGCACGCGTGGGATTTCATCCGCGCCAACGTATCGGCGCAGACCGGGTTTGCTCACACGCTTCAGACCCGTGATCGCGCAAGTGTGGTCGACCAGCTTGTTCGTGATCTTGATCCGCGGATGAGCCGCTTTCGTGTCCACTTCGTAATCGGTGATGTAGCCTTCGCTTTTCAAAATGCGCACGATCTCGGCTTTGATCTTCGAGTACGGGACAAAGATCTCCATCTTCTGCGCGCGCGCGCCGTTGCGCACTCGGGCAAGCAAGTCTGCAATTGGATCTGTAACGGTACTCATGAAATTCAGGCGGCTTGTTCAGCCGGCGCGCTGGGTCCCGGACTCGCCGGGCCGGCCTTTTTCGCGCGATCGGCAAAAGGCATTCCCAACTCGCTCAAGAGCGACTTGGCCTCTTCGTCCGTCCGCGCAGTGGTCACAATTGTAACATCAAAACCGATGTTCCGCTTGATTTTGTCCATCTCGATCTCGGGAAAAATTGTCTGATCTGGAACGCCGAGGGTGTAATTGCCGTTTCCGTCAAAACAACGCGGCGAAACTCCGCGAAAGTCGCGAATCCGAGGCAATGCGGCCTTGATCAATCGCTCGAGAAATTCGTACATCCGGTCACCGCGCAACGTAACTTTCGCGCCGATGATCTGGTCCTTGCGTAACTTAAAATTGGCGATGCTCTTCTTCGCGCGCGTTTCCGCCGGTTGCTGACCGGTAATGAGAGCGAGTTCCGCCTTCGCTTCCTCCATCGCCTGTTTCAGGTCCGCCTGCGATCCAACCGAAGTATTGACCACAACTTTCTCGACCCGCGGAATCTGGTGCACGTTTTTGTACTTGTGCCGTTCCTGCAAAGCCGGCACGACGCGATCTTTATAATGACGGTAAAATTCGTTTTCCATTACGCGGCCTTCTTCTCAGTTTCTTTCTTCGGCTTCGTTTTGGTTTTCTTTTTCTCGCCATCTTTGCCCGCCTCGAGCAGTTTCACATTCGAAATGTGAATTGGGCCTTCGCGTTCGGCGATTTTTCCCTGCGGATTGTCCTGCGACTTGCGCAAGTGCTTCTTGATAATCCGCACACCTTCGACCAGCACCTGTTGCTTGCGCGGGATCACCTCGAGGACTTTGCCGGACGAACCTCTAAAGTTCCCCGAAATCACTTCGACGTTGTCGCCCTTCTTAACATGAAATTTCAACCGGTTCATAACACCTCCGGCGCGAGCGAAACGATCTTCATGAAATTGCGGTCCCGCAGTTCGCGAGCGACCGGACCAAAAATGCGCGTGCCGCGCGGATTCAGATCCTTGTCGATAATCACGATCGCGTTGTTGTCGAAGCGCAGAAACGAGCCATCATCGCGCCGAATCGGCTGACGCGTCCGGACCAAAACTGCGCGCACCACTTCACCCTTTTTCACCGTTCCGGTTGCGCTCGCTTCCTTCACATTCGCGGTAATCACGTCACCGATCCGGGCATAAAGCGTGGCCTTGCCGATCACGCCGATCATCGTCGCCATCCGCGCGCCGGTATTGTCTGCCACTTCAAGTCTGGATCGAAGCTGCACCATAAATTACTTTTGAAGCACCTCGACCAAGCGCCACCGCTTTAATTTGCTCAGGGGTCGCGTTTCCATAATCCGCACGCGGTCGCCGGTCTTCGCCTTGTTCTCTTCGTCGTGCGCGTAGAATCGGCGAACCTGCTTCACAATCTTGCCGAACTTGCGATGGGGCACGCGCGTGGTCGTTTGCACGACAATCGTCTTGTTCATTCGATCGGAAATCACTTCGCCGACGCGGGTCTTGCGCTCCGCACGGGTGTATTTCGCCGGCAACGGCGGCGGGGTCGCCGCTGGTGCGCTCGATTGTCGATCTTGTTTCGCTTCTTCGGCCATAATTATTTCTTCTTCTTCGCTTTCGGCTCTTCTGCCGGAATGGTTTGCGGCTGCTTTGCGCGTTGCGTTAGCACAGTCTGGATCCGCGCTACGTCGCGGCGGATCAAACGCAATCGGCTCGGCTGTTCGAGCTGGCCGCTTTGCTGTTGCAAACGCAGGTGCAGTCGCTCCTGACGAAGATCGCGTCGCTTCGTCAGCAGCTCGTCCGTGCTCATCTCCGCTATTTCTTTGATTTTCATCATTGTTAGGCCGCGGCCACGTGGTGGCGGCTGACGAATTTCGTCCGCACCGGCAATTTGTCCGCCGCGAGCCGAAGCGATTCGCGCGCGACTGATTCGGTCAAACCATCGAGCTCAAACAAAATGTTTCCCGGCTTCACTGTCGCTACCCAAAATTCCGGCTGACCCTTGCCTTTGCCCATTCTCGTCTCCGGCGGACGCGCGGTCACCGATTTGTCCGGGAAAATCCGGATCCACAGTTTACCCTTGCGTTTCATATTGCGAGTGAGTGCGACACGCGCGGCTTCGATCTGCGTGTTCGTGATCCAAGCGCGCTCGAGCGTTTGCAGACCGAACTCGCCGAAGTTGATCCGCAAATTGCGCGAAGCAGTCCCCTTGCGGCTTCCCCGCTGGGACTTGCGATACTTCACTCGTTTGGGCATCAACGGCATAAAAATCTCCTAGGCTGCGGCTGGTTCCGGCGCCGGTGGGGGCGGCGGTGGCGCTTCTTGGCGTGGTTCCGGCGGCGCTTCTTCCTGTTTCTTACAGATCCAACATTTCACGCCGATCTTCCCGTAAACCGTGTTCGCCTCGGCAAATCCGTAATCAATCGGTGTGCGCAACGTGTGCAGCGGGATCTTTCCTTCGCGGTACCATTCCGAACGCGAAATTTCCGCGCCATTCAATCGACCCGAGCAGCGCAGCTTGATCCCCTCCGCCCCAAAGTCCATCGCCACCTGGACCGCTTTCTTCATCGCGCGTCGATACGCGATTCGGCGCTCGATTTGTAACGAAACGTTCTCGGCAACCAATTGCGCGTCGAGCTCCGGCGTCTTGATCTCCTGGATGTCGATCTTGATCTGTTTGCCCTGCGCCATTTTCGAAATTTCTTCGGTGATCTTCTCGATCTCGGCGCCTTTGCGTCCGATCACGATACCGGGACGCGCCGTGTGGATTGTCACCCGAATGGAATTCCACGCCCGCTCGATCACAATCTTCGCAACCGCCGCGTACTGCAGTTTCTTCTTCACGTAAGCGCGGATCTCGAGATCGCTGTGCAAAAAGTCCGGCAATTCCTGCGGCGACGCGTACCAGCGCGAACGCCAATCGCGGTTCACGCCAAGTCTGAATCCAATCGGATTAACTTTTTGTCCCATAAAATTATTTCTTCGACGCTTTCGCGCTCTTCTTCGTTTTCTTCGGCTTCTTCTCAGCCGCAGTTGTCGATTTTTCTTCGCCCTTTACCGTCTTCGCCTCTGCCTTCTCCGGTTTCTCGTCCGTCAAAACGATCCGAATATGACTCGTTCGTTTTAGAATCCGCGCTCCGCTTCCACGCGCGCGAGTCTGCATTCGTTTGAAAGTTGGACCTTCGCCAACGACCGCCTCCTTCACGACGAGGCCATCGGCTTTCAGGTTCGCGTTGTTTTCCGCATTCGCGATCGCGCTCTTGAGCGTTTGATTGACCAGGATCGCGGCCTTCTTTGGCGTGAAAGCGAGAACGTCCAGCGCCGCCGAAACCGGCAGACCCTGGATCTCTCGCGTAACTTCGCGCGCTTTGAACGCCGAAATCCGCGCATACCTGTGTATCGATCTAACTTCCATTTATTTTAAACTCACTTTTGAGGCATCGACCTGGAGTCGATCCCCCACTCTAATTTTTTCCTTCCCAGAATCCTCAATCACCGCGCCGCAAATCCGTTGGCGCACATCCACCACGCGTACCGTTGCGATCTTCTGCTCTCCGCGCATCACGCGGAGCGGCATTCCGACCTTCACACCCTGCTGCTCGCCGATGTTCGCAACTACAAACGACCATTCGCCCTTTACGCTGAGCACCCTCGCGTCCATCAAACTCGCTTGCTCTTTCGCGGTGGCGGTCTTCGCTTTTCCTACAAGCTCGTTCGTCTTGCGCAATTGGGTCTCGACATCGGCTCGCGCCTGCGCGTCACCGCCTTGCACCGTCTGCAAATATCCGAGCAGCGCTTCGTTCAAACCGAGCAACTGATCGCGAAGTTCGTCGCGTTCTTTTTGCGCAAGCCGAAGATCACTGACTGCCGCGAGCAATCGTTGCTCCAGCTTCGCGCGATCCTTGCTCGCCGACGCGAGCCCCAACGCTTCCATTCGCGATTCCAAATCCGCGAACTTGCGTCGAAACACTTCGGCTTCGGCGTTCGATTCCGCCAGGCTCGCCGTCAATGTCTTGAGCGATTCCTGTTGGATCGATAATTGCCTGCGCAAATCTTCGTTCTGCGCGAGCAGCGCCTCCGCGGTCACTTTCGTTTCCGCGTTTTCAATTTTGGATTCTGTCAAAGAACTGTTTCCCTGCGCCTGCGCGACCGAAGCCGCGACGACGCATCCGCAAACTGCCAAAAAAAATCTCAACTACTTCGCAACCTTCGCCGTGTGCGAACCGTGTTTCTTAAAGATTCGCGTGGCCGAAAACTCGCCGAGTTTATGTCCAACCATGTTCTCAGTGACGAACACGGAATTGAATGTCTTTCCGTTGTGCACCAAAAACGTGTGGCCGACAAAATCCGGCGTCACCATCGAGCGTCGCGACCATGTCTTGATCGCCTTTTTCGAGCCCGAGGAGTTCATCTTGTCGATCTTCTCGAGAAGATGCGATTCGACGAAGGGTCCTTTCTTTAGTGATCTTCCCATATAAATCAAACTTTCTTCTTGTCGCGCTTGCGCTCTAAAATGAATCGGTCGCTCGGCTTGCGTTTGGCACGTGTTTTAAATCCTTTCGCGAGCTGTCCCCACGGACTCACTGGGTGATGACGACCGCCCCCGCCTTTCGATTTCCCCTGACCGCCGCCCATCGGGTGATCGATCGGGTTCATCACCATTCCGCGCACGTGCGGGCGTCGCCCCTGCCAGCGTGTGCGTCCGGCTTTGCCGCTCGCGACGTTCATGTGATCGACGTTGCCAACCTGGCCTATCGTCGCGAAACAATTTTCGTGAATGCGGCGCACTTCGCCCGACGGCATTTTCACAAGCGCGTAACCACCTTCGAGGTTATTGAGGATCGCTTGCTGACCGGCGCTGCGCGCAACTTGTCCACCGCGGCCGGGACTCAGCTCAATATTATGAATGTTAGTTCCGAGCGGAATCGCGCGAAGCGGCAATGAATTTCCGAGCTCGGGCGCAACATCGTTACCGGCGACGACTTTCGCGCCGACCTGAAGCCCGTTTGGCGCAAGGATGTAGCTATGCTCACCGTCGCTGTACTTAATAAGAGCAATCCGCGCGGAGCGGTTCGGATCGTATTCGATCCCGACGACTTCCGCGGCAACGCCGTGCTTGCGGCGTTTGAAATCGACTTTCCGGTAATGCTGTTTGTGACCGCCGCCGATGTGGCGCGAAGTCATCCGGCCGTAATTGTTGCGACCGCCGCTTTTCTTTTTCGGCTCGAGCAAACTGCGCCGCGGCGAAGACTTTGTGATTTCGTCGAACGCCGGCGTTTGCTTGAAACGCTGAATCGGTGTGAGTGGGCGATAACTTTTAAGCGCCATAAAATTAAACCAGTTCGATCTTCTCGCCTTCCGCTAGAGTCACGATCGCTTTCTTCCAATGCGCGCGCCGGCCGAGCGGCCCGCGGACGCGCTTTTGTTTGCCGGCGTAGTTGCAGGTGTTCACATCGACCACTTTCTTTTGGAACAAGCGCTGCACCGCGTCTTTGATTTGAAGTTTGTTGGCGCGAGGGCTGACACGAAACACGTATTTGTTGTGCTTTTCGCCCAGGAGCGTCGACTTCTCGGTCAACGACGCCGTCTCGATAATTTCGTGCGGTTCTCTCATTGCAATCTCTCCGCTAATTTCTCGAGCGCTTTCGGCGTCACCAAAATCTTCTGGAAGGCGAGCAATTGTTCGGTGTTCACGTCCGACGCGGTCGCCAGCTTCACCAGCTTCACATTCCGCGCCGATTTGTGCGTGTTCTCGTCGAACGCATCGGAAACAACGAGCACTTTCTCCGCGTCGGTTTGTTTTCTGACAAGATCGACAAATGCTTTCGTTTTGATTTCGGAGACGGCGAACTTATCGATCGTCAGAACGTCGCCGGCCTTGATTCGCTCGCTTAACGCTTTCTGCAGTGCGAGACGGCGAACCGACTTTGAAACTTTCTTGGAATAATCGCGCGGCTTGGGTCCAAACACGACGCCACCGCCACGCCAGATCGGCGACGAAACATAGCCCGCCCGCGCGCGACCGGTTCCTTTTTGCCGCCATGGTTTCGCGCCCGACATGTCGACTTCCGCTTTCGTCTTCGTATTTGCCGAACCCGAACGGCGCGCCGCCCGCATCGCGACGACCACGTCGTGAACGGCTTGCGTCCCGCGGCCATCCTCGATGATGTCGATCTTCGCTTCCTTGGCTGCAGCCTTGGTTAAAACTTTCGCGCTCATTTCCTCGCGGCTTCCTTGGCTTGAGCTTTCTTCTCTTCGGCCAATTCCCCTGCCTTCTTCGGCTTCTTGGCGTGCGCGGCCTGGTCTGCTTTTGCGTGCTGTTGGTGCAATGCGATCAGCGCTCCCGGATTCTTAATCGCCGGCCTGACGACCACGTAGCTACCGTTGCAACCCGGCACTGCGCCGCTGATTAAAATAATTTTTTCGGTTTCGCGCACCTGCATCACGCGCAGGTTCTGCACGGTCACGCGCTCGTCGCCGAGATGGCCCGGCATGCCCATGTTTTTCCA
>WNFR01002568.1_pt1 | contig 22120 bp, 20 predicted proteins | sample 5400221 | NCBI WGS metagenome assembly WNFR01 (sample SAMN13153357, study PRJNA577476) | soil metagenome | isolation source: 40 cm soil under Madrone tree | place: USA:California | collected 2016-06-14 | reverse complement strand
GTCAAGTACAGCGGCCTGCAGGAGGAACCGCAGCCCACGATGTACACGCCGTTCCTGCAAAATCTCTGGTGGCGCTCGCTGTATCTTTCCGTGCGGACAGACGGCGATCCGCTCGGCGTTGTCGCGTCCGCGCGCGAAGCGGTGTGGGCAATAGACCGCGATCTGCCTGTTTCGCAAATCAAGACAATGACTCAAGTGATGTCTGAATCGGTAGCCGCGCCACGTACTTACACCTTACTGCTCGGGTTGTTCGGCGGAGTCGCGATGCTGCTGGCCGCGATTGGAATTTACGGAGTCATAGCATATGCGGTAACCCAGCGCACTCGCGAGATCGGCATTCGGATGGCGTTGGGGGCGCAAACGAGGGACGTGGTGAAGCTGATAGTGAAGGAAGGAATGACACTAGCTCTGGTTGGTGTGGCAATTGGTCTGGCAGCGTCATTCGCGTTGACTCGTGTACTGGCGAGTCTGCTTTACGGAGTAAGCGCAACTGATCCGTTGACGTTTTTGGTGATCGCGCTGTTGTTGGCTTCAGTCGCGATGCTAGCTTGTTATCTCCCGGCTCGCCGCGCAACGACGGTCGATCCGATGGTGGCGCTACGGTACGAATAGTGTGCTTGGTTTCTGGTTTCTGGTTTGTGGTTTCTGGTTTGTGGTTTCTGGTTTCTAGTTTCAGGTTCCGATGCCCGGTTCAACCAGAAACCAGAAACCACCAAACCAGAAACTAGAAACCACAAACCCGAAACCACCGTGGAGGTGATCTGATGAATGGATTCTTGCAGGATTTGCGATACGGCTGGCGAACGTTGGCGAAGAGTCCCGGCTTCACGGTTGTAGCCGTTCTCACGCTGGCTTTGGGAATTGGAGCGAACAGTTCCATCTTCAGCTTGATTAACGCTGTGCTGCTGAGATCCTTGCCTTTCAAAGAGCCGGACAGGCTCGTGATGGTGTGGGAAAGACGAGCGTCCTCCAACGACTCGAACCTTCCAGTCTCCGCGCACGAGTTCGTCGCGTGGAGAGAGCAAGCTCGCAGCTTTGAAAAGATGGCGATCATTCGGGGGGACGGCTTTACCCTGACTGGCGCAGGCGACCCGATGTCCATAGCCGCGTTGAGGGTGTCGTCTGATTTCTTCCCAGTTCTGGACGTGGCACCCATTCTCGGCCGCACCTTCTCACCGGAAGAAGATCAGGGGGCTAGTAACCCCATCGTCGTGCTGAACGCAAGCCTGTGGAAGGGGCGCTTCGGCTCAGATCCGGACATCGTTGAAAAGACAGTGACCTTGAGCGATCAGAAGTACATCGTGATCGGCGTCATGCAACGGCGGTGCGTGGGTAGCTGGCTGAATGCGGATCCCGACGTATGGCTCCCTATCGACTTGCCTGACGAAGCGCGAAGAGTGGGCAGGCACGGCAACAATGTGATAGCTCGGCTCAAACCAGACGTGACGTTGGAGCAAGCCCAAGCCGAGTTGGCTCAAGTCGCCGAGCAGCTCGAGCGGCAATATCCCAATAACAATGTCGGGCATGGCGTGAAGGTCGATTCTCTGCTCTAAGACACTGTAGGAGCTGTTCGTCCAGCGTTGGTGGTGTTGTTCGGAGCCGTCGGGTTTGTATTGCTCATCGCCTGCGCTAATGTGGCCAACCTGTTGCTCACGCGAGCGGCGGGCCGCCAAAAAGAGATTGCGATCAGAACCGCGCTGGGTGCGCGGCGATTACGGTTGGTTCGCCAGATGTTGACCGAGAGTTGCCTCTTGGCTGTGATGGGTGGAGGAGTTGGCGTGCTGCTGGCGATGTGGATCATCGACCTGCTCCCGGAAATCAAGGCTGTTAATATTCCTCGCATCGAGCAGATAGGAATTGACGGGCGTGTGTTAGCGGTGTCGATCAGTCTTTCGCTGTTGACCGGGATTATCACGGGGCTGGTGCCGGCCTTGCGAAGCTCCAAGCTGAACTTGAGTCAATCGTTGAATGAAGGGACACGGACATCGGCCGGTGTAAGCCGCCGAAGGATCGGGAGCCTGCTCGTGGTTGTAGAGGTAGCCCTCGCTCTAGTGTTGTTGGCCGGCGGCGGGCTGATGCTCAAGAGCTTTCTCCGCCTGGTTAGCGTCGATCCGGGTTTCGACCCGCACAACGTTCTGAGGCTGGACCTCTCGTTACCGGGTCCGAGATACGCAGGGCCGGAGCAACAGATGAGGTTTTATGAACAGCTCATGGAACAGATCAAAGTGTTGCCCGGCGTTGAGAGCGTCGGGGCAACGACTCAGACTCCTTTGAGTCCGGGCGATAACTGGGGCCCGATTTCTTTCGAAGGCCGGCCCGCGCCCGCTCCAGGCCAGCAGCCCTATGCTGCAATGCGCAGTGTCAGTTCTGATTACTTCCGCGCGATGAGGGTTCCGCTGAAGAAAGGGAGATACTTTACGGAGGCGGATGCTCGAATTGCATTGCCAGTGATGCGTTGGTATGAGCAGCAGCCTTATCCCGAACATTACAACGAGTCGCAGCCGGTTCCGGCAATCATCATCAACGAAACGATGGCCCGCACTTTCTTCCCCGGTGAAGACCCGCTTGGTCAGCGACTCCGTATCGTCGCTAGTCCGGGAATGACGGTTGTTGGGGTAGTGGGAGACATACGCCACACGGGCTTGAACACCAAGCCAAACCCGGAAGTGTATCTGTCCGATCTTCAAGAGTCTTCGGGTTCAATGGCAGTGATGGTTCGAACATCCGGTGATCCGTTGAGCCTGGCCGCCGCCGTGCGCGAGCAAGTGACCGCGGTCGACAAGGACCAGCCGGTCGCAATCACAACGATGGATCAGATCTTCTCCGACTCGGTGGGCGGACAGCGATTCAATATGCTGCTGCTCAGCATCTTTGGAGCGCTGGCGCTGGGTCTGGCGGTAGTCGGCGTTTTTGGAGTGATCAACTATTCCGTAGCGCAACGCACTCAGGAGATTGGAATCCGCATCGCGTTGGGCGCGCAACGGAGAGACATATTCAGACTGGTTGTCGGTCAAGGCGTGGGTCTGGCGCTGTTGGGTGTGGGCATTGGCTTAGTTGGGGCCGTTGCGTTGACTCGACTGATCTCGGGTTTGCTCTTCGGCGTGAGTCCGACTGATCCGCTTACGTTTTTGGTCGTCTCGTTGCTGCTGACGAGCGTCGCGTTGTTGGCAAGCTACATCCCTGCGCTGCGGGCGATGAAGGTGGACCCGATGGTTGCGCTGCGATGCGAATAGGTTTCCAGGTCTCTGGTTTGTGGTTTCTAGTTTCTGGTTTGGTGGTTTCTGGTTTCTGGTTGAACCGGGCATCGGAACCTGAAACTAGAAACCAGAAACCAGAAACCAGAAACTGGAAACCAGAAAACCAGACTTTCCCGCTATGCCTAACCTTTCTTACATTTCACCCAAGGCCTCTGTGAAAGAAAGCTCGATTCACGGAAGAGGTCTGTTCGCAGTCGAGCCGATCAAGCGGGGAGAAATCGTTTGTATAAAGGGTGGCTATATCTTCAACCGCGAAACACTTCAACAGGTAACGAAGACGCTTGGCCCTGCCGAGATTCAAGTAGGCGAAGATTTCTTTATCGGCCCTCTCAGCGAACAAGACCGAGAAGGGAGCATGATCTTCAGCAATCACTCCTGCGAGCCGAACATCGGAGTGCAGGGGCAGATTGTTTTTATCGCGTTGCGAGACATCGAAGCCGGTGAAGAACTGACTCACGATTGGGCGACGACGGACGATGACAACTACGAAATGGAGTGTAGGTGCGGGACGCCGAGCTGCCGCAAGGTGATCACCGGTCAGGACTGGCGAAGGAAAGATCTGCAGGAGAAGTACGAAGGTAACATGTCCTGGTACCTGATGGAGAAGATCAACAAGATTGGCTAGAGGCCAGGAACTACGCGTGCCCACTAACAAGCCAGGAGGGCTGAACCTTGGAAAACCTACTCCACGATCTGCGATATGGCTTTCGGATGTTGCTCAAGCGTCCCGGCTTTACATCCGTCGCGGTTTTGACGCTTGCGCTTGGAATCGGAGCGAACACGGCGATCTTCAGCGTCGTAAACGCCGTCTTGCTGCGGCCCCTCCCCTTTACTGACCCTGACCGTCTCGCGCTCTTCTACGGAACAAATCGGCAAATGGGGTTCTCGGGTCCATGGGCTGTGTGTGATCCCGATTATCCCGATTGGAAAACTCAAAGCGAAGAGTTCGGTCAGATAGCGGCGTACCAACAAAGGCCATACAACCTGACCGGAGTCGGCGACCCCGAGCGGCTTCGGGGCTCAGCGTCTGATGCCGAACTGTTTTCGCTGCTGGGAGTCCAACCTGCACTGGGCCGAGCTTTCACCGAAGAAGAGGAGCGGCCAGGTCACGATGACGTCGTAGTGATCGGCAAGAAGCTCTGGCAGCGCCGATTTGGTTCCGATCCTTCGGCCCTCGGCAGCGTAGTTCGTCTCGACGGCAAGAGCCGCACCGTGATCGGAGTGATGCCATCGGGTTTCGAGTTCCCCAATCAAACGGAAGTCTGGACTCCGCTCGTTCTGACGTCTGATTGCTCAAACTCCTTCAACCAGGTCGTCGCTCGACTGAAGCCCGGCGTCCCGCTGAAGCAAGCGCAAGAGGAAGCAGGCGTCGTTTTCCGCCGGATGAGCGAGCGACATTCGCAACGTGATGCTGAGAGCGAAATGACCCTGATGCCTTTGCAGGAATTTGTAGTGGCAAACACGCGGCCCGTCCTGCTGGTGCTTCTTGGAGCGGTCGGCCTGGTGTTGCTGATCGCTTGTGCGAACGTTGCCAACCTGTTGCTCGCGCGCGCTGCCGGCCGCCAACGCGAGATGGCTATTCGTCGCGCCCTGGGCGCCAGTCGCTGGCGAATAGTTTCGCAGCTTCTGGTCGAGAGCATGATCCTGGCGGTGCTTGGCGGAGCGCTCGGCGTTCTGGTTGCCGTCTGGGGTTTGGAAGGCCTGCTGGCTTTTCTTCCTCCTGCCGTGCCTCGCGCAGATAGCATCGGCATCGACGTGTGGGTCCTCGCTTTTGCGCTCGTGGCGTCGCTTGTGAGCGGGATTATCTTCGGACTCGTCCCTGCGCTTCATTCGTCCAGGACCGACCTCAGCCGGTCGCTCAAGGAAGGCGAGCGCTCGGTTTCTGACAGTAAAGGCAGGCGGAGAGTTCGCGGAATTCTGGTGATTTCCGAATTCGCGCTGGCGATGGTATTGCTAGTCTCAGCAGGATTGCTGATCAGAAGTTTTATTCGACTGATCGAAGTTAAGCCGGGATTCGATCCGAAGAATGTGCTCACGATGAACGTGATCTTGCCTTCGACGAGGTATTCGAAACCCGAGGATATGACGAGCTTCTATAGAACGGCGATCGAGCGGTTTCAGAACGTGCCGGGAGTTCGCGCTGCTGGAGCAGTCTTCGGGCTTCCTCTCGGAGATATGAGCGTGAGAGGCGATTTTACGGTTGAAGGACAGCCGCCGCCGGCAGCCGGGGTGACCGCAAGCAAGCTCGTCGTCAGTTCCGGCTATTTCCGGGCGATGGGAATACCGCTGGTGAGCGGCCGCTTCTTTACTGATGCGGACACCGACAAAACTAATCATGTAGTAATCATCAGCGAGAACCTGGCTGAGATGTTCTGGCCGGGAGAAGACCCGATCGGCAAGCACCTGCACCCAGGTTTCAGAAGCAAGCCCATGTGCACGGTAGCCGGCGTAGTGGGTAACGTTCATCAGAACGGATTCGCAAAGAACGCGCCGCTGGCGATCTATATGCCAGATACCCAGGCTCCGGCGTTTCTTCTAGACGCCGCGGCGTTCGTCGTGCGCACGGAGGCAGATCCTCAAACTCTAGCGAACACTTTCCGCCGCGAGCTTCAGGCAGTCGACAAAGAACTTCCTCTCTACGATGTCCGCACGATGGAACAGCTCGTCTCGAGGTCGGTGTCGGAGCCGCGATTCAATATGATCTTGCTTGCGGTTTTTGCCGGTCTCGCGCTCGCGCTTGCGTCGATAGGAATCTACGGAGTGATGGCTTATTCGGTGGCCGAGCGAACACGAGAGATCGGAATCCGAATGGCAATGGGCGCGCAAGCCGACGACGTGCTCAAGCTGGTGCTGAAACAGGGAACGGTGCTGATCGTGATGGGATTAGGGCTGGGGTTGGTCGCGTCATTCGCTCTCACGCGGGTGATCTCGACCTTTTTGTTTGGCGTTGGCGCCACCGATCCCGCTACGTTTGCCGGCATCGCGCTGCTGCTTTGCGCCGTGGCATTGCTCGCTTGTTACATCCCGGCTCGACGAGCGACAAAGGTCGATCCGATGGTTGCGCTGAGATACGAATGAAGGGATTGAGGATGACTGGATAGAGGATTGAGGGATTGAGGGATTGAGGGATTGAGGGATTGAGGATTGAACATGGGTGGCAATCCCAACGGGATTGCTGCTCACAGCCCAACGTTGCCGTACTCGGCAAATCTATCTCTAGTAAGCGTTCGAATAGATCTGGCCTTCATAATCTATGATCCCAAGACGCATTCTCTGCATCCAGGTTCTTCCAAGCACGTTCCGCGTGAATTCCCTGTTCTCAGCAAAATACGCAACCATATCGTGTGTGAGATCTAGTGCGGTAAGAGAAACTCCATGTCCATAAGTAAGGAATCTCCCTGTAGGCGTCTCAATCCACTGAGGATCCCCGCCCTCTATGTCCAGCCCTAAGATCTCTCCGTAATCGCGTTGGAAGATGCAAAAGGCAGCACCACTGTCTAACCTCGAAGGCACAGCACAGCCTTCTTCACCGATACTTAACTCAACCGGAATTGTAATTCCCAACTCGCGGAGATCATAGCTATAGAGACTCTCAAAGGTAAGAATGTGAGGCAATCCTACCATCCTCCGAATGGAAGTTCTTCCGCCGACTTAATGAATACTACAAAGGGCCGTTTGATCCCTTGTCGCTTAGCGAGGTCATACACCTCTCGAGCGTTGTTTGCTGATGCCAATAAGACCCCATCTTTTATAGCAATCCACTGACCAACAAAGTTCTTGCGGTTTTCAGCTAACCAGTCCATATCCCGTTTATATGATTCAACCTTAGTCTCTGTAAAAAGATGAGGCTCTATTTGTGCAGCGGTTTGCGTCTTGATAAACAGAGGTATGGCGAAGTTCTCACGGATCAATCTATGCGGGTATTTTGAGGGAGGGTATCTCCATTCCGAGGAGGTGTAAGAGTCACAACACCAATACAGAGTATCTATGTAAGAGTCAAAAAATAACTGTCTGCGTTGGTTGAAAAGCTCGTCTGCGAGATAACTTGAAGCAATAGATTTCGGACGTATTGGTTCTGAGATACATATAGGTGCCGAATCAAACCACTCATTATACGCATAAACTAGCGATTGATAGTCAAACTTGGAACTTGAGACCCAAACGGTTACAACACTCGACACCTCTCCTTCAGTGTGGAGATCAACATTCTGGTTACTCCATACTTGGGGACCGCATACACCAAAAGCGTGATAGTTAACGCTAGTACTCATTGATTCGCTACCGCCTCTCCTTTAATAAGGGAGAATATTTCATTGCCTAGTTCATCATGCCATTCTACGACTTTGGAAAAAAAACTCTCTATGTGTTTGTGAACAAATCTAGGTTTATCATTAAGAGCGGTAGTGTTAATATCTAGATCCAGCCTAATACCATTTATTTGCTTTATTTCTCCACCGTTCGGAAATAAGACGAGATGCCCTGTGGCTCTTCTTAGTGATGTGATGTTATTAGTCTGTTCATCATCAAATTCTGCTATCGTTCGTCGCACCGATGAGGCTAGTCTCCAATCCCATTCAAATGGCAAAGACTCGACATAGAACTTGGGGAATTTGAACAGACGCGTGGCTACTTCGCTCATCTCTTCGTCAGTCATTTGCTGCAAGAAGCCTTCTTGTACTGCTGCAAGGCGAGAACTTTCCTTCTTAAGGAAGGTAGTCAGTTTAGATAACTTAGATGATGCTTCTGTGCAGAATGCCGTAAAATCTCCCAAATCCATCGTTTCTTCAGATACGATTCTTCTCATGAAGTCAAACCTCTGACCAGTCAATACCAAGATGATTGAACCATCTGAATTCTTGAAGGATATTCGAGTCTTCTTACCTAAAGGGGTTGGCTCTTGAACTGTGTTGGGTTGCATTTGCTCATCTTGTAATACGTCAATGAGCTCTTTCCACATATCGCCGGATGGCACCAATTCATCGGCGTCCAAAAATACACTTGCAAGGTACCTGCTCTTGATGCCAAACACTTGATAGCCCCCTAGCTGGATTCTAATCTTATTTGACGTGTTATAACAGTGTTTCCGAATTGGATCAGGAATCACGTAAAGGATAACTGCGAACTAGTAATTCAAAGCACCGAGATGACTATTAGGGCTCCGGTCACCGACTCTACTACCCGCCCTTTACAAGCGTCAAGCCGCTTTCAGCGGACTCTACTTCTTACAACAACGGCAATCAAGCTTAATTAGTGCTTGGTTCTAACGATTGCCCACTTCTATAATGAATATGACTATGACTACGAAGAAGAGTCGCAACCCTGTGACAACCAAAGTGACGCGACTACTCAAGAAGATAGAACCTGAAATTTCCTCTATTACCAAATTCAATATCGCACGCGAGGGAGCTTTCCGTGGAGTACTAAAAGGCTCATTGGTTCAGTCGTTTGAGTTCACACTATATGCTCAGAAACTCAAGCCGGATGAAAGTGCCGTCTTCGCTGCTGCAGCGCTTCGGGGCATCTGCGAAGATCTAATCGCACTCAAGTTCCTAAGCCAACTCAGTAGGATGAACAGGGACCAAGCCATTGTAGAAAAGCACACTCTGAACACCAGTATTTCAGCAAGGAAGCAACAGTCCTTCTTCAAAACCTACAGGCCCTATCAAATAACATTTTCGTTTAAGGATAACGAAAGGTTGAAGCACATCACAAGGACAGGCTCAAGAAACTTGGCGGCACGTCGGGGCTTTGGAGTCCTAAGATCGCGCTGCCAAGTATCGAGCAGATGGCACAGAAAGTAGGGTTGAAACGAATCTACGACTTCATATATAGCATTACTTCAGAAGTCGTGCACTTCAGCCCGAGACTCATTTTGCGAAGCGTTTGGGGTACAGATACCGAGAGCACTTATTCAAGCAAGAATTTCTCACTTTACTATGTGAACTTCTGTCAAATATACAGCCTGTTTCTATTCATTCGTCTCTGTCGGGTGTTTAGGTCCAAGTTGAATCTTAGCTCAGACTTCATGAAGACAGTTAGGGCTCTTGAAGACATCATTAATCATTTTCTTAGATGGCCTGAAGCAGTGACTTTTGAAGAGATGAACATCGAACCACCGAACATGATCCTGAGGACAGTTTTGAGAATGGCTCACGATGACAAAAAGAAAAAGCGAAGAGCTCGATCTGCCTTAGCAAAAGAGAAGACACCCTAGACTGTTATTTCGGCACGTTGGGACACGACATCGCGACCGACCCAACCCCAACGGGGTTGCGCATATGGCGATTGGAATCTTAAAGAACCAACGTGGCGGCGTTGCGCGAGGTGCTCTCGTACGGGCCGCAATTCCGCTGGGGTTTGCTTGGGTCACGCAGTGTCCCAGGGTAGCCGAGTACGGCAACCCCGGGCTGTGAGCTGCAATCCCGTTGGGATTGCTACTGGATGCAATCTTCGATCCTCCTCCTCAATCTTCAATCCTCTTTCCTCAACCTTCAAATCATCGGGGCTAAGAACAATGCCGCCACGACCCACTTCCGAGCGAAACGCGCAGAGACTTCCGGCTTGACTTGAAACCAAAGAGCACGCCGTGCCACTTACGAGAGGCAATCCCGACATACCCGAGGAGTGACTATGACGACTCTAATCCAAGACCTGCGTTACGCCCTTCGGATGCTTCTGAAGAACCCCGGCTTTGCGGCTGTGGCAGTCATCGCTCTCGCTCTGGGCATAGGGGCGAACACTGCGATCTTCAGCGTCGTCAACACGGTCCTGCTTCGGTCGCTCCCGTACGACGATCCCGACAGACTGATGGTCGTGAAAGAGAATAAGCTGCCGCAGTTTCCGGAGTTCTCTGTCTCGCCCGGAAACTTTCTTGACTGGCAGAAACAGACCGCCTCATTCGAGAAGCTCGCGGCGGTTCAAGGGTCGTCCTACAACCTGGTTACAGGCGATGCCGAACCGGAGCGGCTGGACGGCGCGCGTGTCTCCGCGGGCCTGTTTGAGATGCTTGGGGTCAAGCCCGTCCAGGGCCGCACATTTCTGGAAGAAGAGGATCAACCCGGACACCAGAACGTTGTGGTCCTCAGCAGCAACTTGTGGAAACGGCGATTCGGATCTGATCCGAACATCATAGGTCAATCGATCACGATGAGCGCTGCCAGCTATACGATCATCGGAATTATGCCGCCGAGCTTCCAGTTTCCTGATCGGAACGGTGAACTTTGGACGCCAATCGCCTTCACTGCCGCGCAGGCGCAGCAACACGGTTCCCATTACGTCTCGGTGTTCGGGCGTCTCAAGCCCGGCGTGACTACGGAACAAGCGCGCACCGAAATGAGCGCTATCGCAGCGCGGCTGGCGGAGCAATATCCGAGCTCCAATGCAGGGTGGAGTACGATTGTCGTTCCGATGCAGGAGTTTGAGGTGCGGGACATCAAACCCGCGCTTCTTGTTTTGCTCGGCGCGGTTGCGGTGGTGCTTCTCATAGCCTGCGCAAATGTCGCCAACCTGTTGCTGGCTCGGTCGACACCGCGTCAGAGAGAGATCGCGCTTCGCACCGCGCTTGGGGCTAGTCGCTGGCGCGTAGTCCGTCAACTGTTGACCGAAAGTGTTCTGCTCGCCGTGGTGGGCGGAGGCGCGGGTTTGCTCCTTGCCGCCTGGGGAACGCAGTCGCTGCTTGCACTCGCGCCCGAAGACTTGCCGCGCGTCAAAGACGTCGCGCTGGACGGCCGCGTTCTTGGGTTCACGCTACTGGTCACGTTGATCACAGGCATCGTGTTTGGACTCGTTCCCGCGCTTCAAGCATCGAGGCCGAACCTGAACGAGACCCTAAAGGAGGGTGGCAGAGGCACGACCGGCGGGCACCATCGCATTCGAAGCTGGCTGGTGATTACCGAAGTCGCGCTCGCCCTCGTGTTGCTGGTTGGAGCCGGCTTGCTGATTAGAAGCTTCATTCGTTTGCAGCAGGTCAATCCTGGGTTCAACACAAAGAACGCGATGTCGGCTAACGTTGCATTGCCCGGGCGAAAGTATCCGAACAGCGATCAGCATTTGAATTTCTTCACCCAGCTTATTGAAAAGATTGCAGCGTTGCCCGGTGTGGTCGCGGTCGGAGCGAGTCAATCGCTGCCGATCCAGGGCGACTACCTTGTCGGTTTCACCATTCAGGGCCGCCCGCCCAATCCGCCGGGCGAAGACAAAAGCACGAATTACTACGCCGTGACGCCGGACTACTTCAAGGCGATGGGAATCCCCTTGCTTAGAGGGCGACTGTTTACCGAGCAAGACAGCAAAAATGCTCCTCAAGTAGCAGTGATAAACGAGACGATGGCAAGGACCTACTTTCCCGATGAAGACCCGATAGGCAAGGGTATAAGCCTCTCACAGGGTACGGAGGCCTTCCGGGAGATCGTCGGAATCGTCAGAGACGTCAAGCAATATGGCCTGGCTCAACCGACCACCTTGCAAACCTACGAGCCGTATCTTCAGATGCCTTTCAGCAGTGTGACCCTTGTCGTACGAACGGACGGCAATCCGGCGGCGCTCAGCGGGCCAATCCGCAGCGAGGTGCTCGCTCTCGATAAGGAACAACCGGTTTCGCGCATCAGGACGCTCGATCAGATAATCTCCGGATCAGTCCAGCAGCAGCGCTTCACGACGCTCCTTCTCGGAGTCTTCGCAGCGGTGGCTTTGATTCTTGCGGCGGTCGGGCTCTACGGTGTAATGAGTTACGCGGTCACTCAGCGAACGCACGAGATTGGAATTCGGATGGCGCTGGGGGCGAACACGGGAAACGTGCTCAGGCTGGTAGTCGGTCACGGAATGCTGCTCGCTCTCATTGGCGTTTTTATTGGATTGGCCGGCGCATTCGCATTCACCCGGGTAATGTCAAAGCTGCTGTTCGCGGTAAGCACGACCGACCCTGTGACCTTCGCGAGCATTTCGGTGCTGCTCACAGGAGTGGCTCTGGTAGCCTGTTTGGTGCCCGCTCGCCGGGCGACAAAGGTAGACCCGATGGTTGCGCTGAGGCATGAATAAAGCGTCAGACTTTTCCGCATTGACGAAAGCCACTGAAGAAATCATCCTGTATCTCCGTCTAATGAAGGCCGGGTAAGATTGCCGGCTCGAACACCAGTGAATTTGGAGATGTCCTGATGAAATCACTCTGGCAGGACCTGAAGTTCGGCGTGCGAATGTTGCGGAAGCAACCAGGATTCACGTTGCTTGCGGTCCTTACGCTCGCCCTGGGCATCGGCGCGAACACCGCGATTTTTAGCATCGTAAACGGCGTATTACTCAAACCGCTGCCATATCCCGAACCTGAGCGCCTGGTGATGCTGTGGGAGCGCAATCCGCAAAAAGGGATGGAGCAGGAATCTGTCACGCCGCCGGACTTCGACGATTGGCAGGCGCAACAACGGGTGTTTGAGCATATGGCGTTTTGGACAGGCGATACGGAATTCAATCTTGTCGAGGCTGGCGGCAGCGAAAAGATTCGGGCTTCGTACATTTCCGCCAATCTATTTCCCGCGCTCGGCGTGCAGGCGCTCGAAGGTCGCGCCTTCCTGCCGGAAGAGGACCGGAAAGAAGGCAATCGTGTGGCGGTCATCAGCTACGTTTTCTGGCAAAGCCGATTCGGCGGGGCGGCGGAAGTGTTCGGGCAAACGGTGACGTTGGATACGTATGGCAGGCGTGATTACACCATCGTAGGAGTGATGCCGTCCGGTTTTCAATTTCCGGGCAAGTCCGAAGTCTGGCTGCCTGCAGGATGGAACGGCATTCCGCGGGACCGCCGCGGCGGGCATTGGCTCTCAGCGTTGGCGCGGCTCAAGGCTGGCGTCACGTTGGAGCAGGCACAAGCCGAAATGAACACCATCCAGGCGCGGATTGAAGCGCAGTTCCCAAATCTCAATCTTGGATCGCAGGTCGCGGTCGTTCCACTGTTGGAACAAACCGTCGGGCGCAAATTGCAAACGGCATTGTGGATTCTTTGGGGCGTGATTGCGACGGTCTTGCTGATCGCGTGCGCCAATGTCGCTAACTTGACTTTGGCGCGAGCGTCGGCGCGACAAAGAGAAATCGTCATTCGTCTGGCGCTGGGCGCAAGCCGCTGGCAAGTGGTGCGACAACTGCTCGCAGAGAGCTCTTTGCTGGCGCTGGCGGGCGGCCTGCTCGGTTTATTGTTGGCGGTTTCCGGGATTGCTGCTCTGAAGACCATCAGCGCCGGGCAGGTTCCGCGTTTACAGGACGTACGACTGGATCGTTGGGCATTGGGTTTTACTTTGTTGGTTTCGCTGGTGACCAGTGTGCTATGCGGTCTTGCGCCAGCCCTGGAAGCAACGAAACACAATTTGAATGAGGCGCTCAAAGAGGGCAGCACAACGGCGACAGCAGGATTGGGGCGCAACCGCCTGCGTAGTGGGTTGGTGGTTGCCGAGGTTGCATTGTCGCTGCTGCTATTGATTAGCGCCGGGCTAATGCTCAAGAGCTTCGCTCGGCTGGTGAGCCTCAATAGAGGCTTTCAGACAGATCATTTGCTCGTAGCAAAATTGGATTTTTCGATTTCCGGCTATACGACGTGGGTGCAGGCGACGACGACGCGCCCTCAAGTTACGCTGCTGGACTTAATGCAACGCCTGCAAGCGCAACCTGGCGTGCAATCCGTCGCTGCGGTCAGTTCGCTGTCGCGCAGTGTGGAACCGCCTCGCCAGGGCATCGTGCTCGAGCAGGGGCAGCCTGATGACGCCCCGCGCGCAAATTTCCAGGGCGTCACGCCCGATTACTTTCGCGCGATGGGCATTGCTTTGTTGAAAGGCCGGACGTTTACCGAACGCGACGCGCTTGAAACTCCCACAATTGCGATCATCAATGAAACAATTGCAAAACGCTATTTCCCCAATGAGGACCCCGTCGGCAAACGCCTCGCAATGGAAGGACGCACTCCGGGCCAACCGCTCCGAATCGTGGCGCTGCGTCGCCGTGGAGTGAGATCGTTGGTGTGGTTGCCGATACCAGGAAGCTCAACTTGAGCGCCGAAACCGTGCCGGAAATCTATGTGCCGTACTGGCAATACCCAATGCAAACACCCGAACTACTGGTGCGCGCAACCGTGCCTGTGCCTGCCGCTGCGATTCGCGATGAGATCAAGGCGGTGAATAAGAATATACCGCCGCCCACGATCCAAACGATGGATGCGATGCTGGCCGATGTGGTCGCGCAGCCGCGTTTTCAGACGATGTTGTTGACTTTGTTTGGCGTCGTTGCTTTGTTGCTCTCGGCAGTGGGGATATACAGTGTAATTGCGTACTCAGTCTCGCAACGAACGCACGAGATTGGAATCAGAATGGCGCTCGGCGCCGAAAACAAACATGTCCTGAGCCTGGTAGTTGGTCATGGAATGACGCTGGTGCTGATCGGTCTGGCGATTGGATTGGCGGGAGCATTTGCGTTGACCCGTCTGATGTCCGGTTTGCTGTTCGCGGTGAGCGCAACCGACCCGCTCACTTTCGCCGGGATTTTGGTACTGCTCGCAGGAGTGGCTCTGGGAGCCTGTTTCGTGCCCGCCCGCCGGGCGACTAAGGTAGATCCGATGGTCGCACTACGATCAGAGTGAGCTCGGTCCGCTTCCGCGAATACCACCCACGGAAGTCGGTGGATTGTTAACGGTCGAACGGCCTTCGTCTATAGCTTGGGCTAAACTATCCCCCGACGGTATCCTGGGAGCGCAGGCATTTCTGCCTCGTACTGTGCGCTAGAACGAGAATGCCCGTTAGCGGAAAGAGGCAGGCTAGGATGCCTGCGCTCCCAGCGTTGAAGTGTGGAACAACCGTGTTCGCGTCCACGTTCAATTTGCTGTCAACATCGTCCTCGGCGTTCTTGCATTGCGGCGAATGCAGAGGCGACCTTATTCATCGCAAGACAGTTCACATTAGGAGGAGCAATACGTTATGCCATCGAGGGCGTCTGCTTCCCAGTTTTATGGCGTTCGCTCCGACGCCTGGCAGCAAGCCGGGTTGAGGCTTTCCGAATCTACCTATCCGGCAAATCTCAGAATGTCTTCCCACGCCCACCATCAAGCGTACCTGGGGATCGTTCTGAGCGGCGGCTACACTGAAAGAGTCGAGACGAAGACTCGCGAGTGCAAGACGCTGACAACGGTCTTTCATCCTCCTGAAGAGCGCCACTCGGTTACGTTTCACAACTCACGCGTGCGGATCTTTCGGATCGAGATCACTGGAGAATGATGTAAGCGCGTTGGCCAGGACGTGAAGCTTCCAGACGAGCCCGCGGAATCCGATGGAGGTCCGCTCGCTTCGCTTGCGCTACGCCTGCACAACGAGTTTCGCAGTCGCGATTCGTGGTCAGGGATTGCGATTGAAGGTCTGACGCTTGAGATGATGGCCGAACTCGCGCGCTGCTCTTCGAAGCAGTCTGAGCAGGGAGTCCCGGCTTGGCTCGACGAGGTGAGGCAAAAGCTGGCTTCTCGAATTGCCGAGACGCCGCCCCTGGCCGAGTTGGCCGCAAGCGCCGGCGTTCATCCGGTCCACCTGGCTCGCGAGTTTCGCAGGCATTTCCGATGCACGATAGGCGATTTCGTCCGCCGAGTGCGCGTCGAATTCGCATGCCGTGAAATTGCCGAAACAGACGCCCCTCTCAGCGAAGTCGCGCTTGCCGCCGGTTTCTATGATCAGAGCCACTTCTCTAATATGTTTCGGCGGCTCACCGGAATGACGCCTACTGCCTACCGTGCGATTTGCCGCGCGGGTTAATCTCATCCAAGTGGCTTTGGAAATCCAAGACATTGTCACGCGGTCTGTTCTACAGTTCGGATGGTGAACTGTGACAACCAGCGCCGTGAACGCGTTGTGCGACGCGGAAAGCAACGAGGAGGGAATTTAACAATGAAGCTCGTGACGAAGCTTCCGATTGCAATCCTATTGATGATGACAGGATGGTTGATGGCGATGGGTCAATCGCCGGCTCCGGCGTTGTTCGGGCGGCTCACGGTTAACCAAACTCACATCGTGTTCTCCTACGCCGGAGATCTCTGGTCGGTAGAAAGAGGCGGTGGCGATGCAAAGCGGCTCACCGCACATCCCGGCGAAGAGAGCTTCCCGGTGTTCTCACCCGACGGCTCTCAGCTCGCCTTCTCGAGACAGATCGGCGGCAACTGGGATTTGTACGTTATGCCGGCTGCCGGCGGCGAAGCGCGTCAGATCACTTTTAGCCCTCGCAACGAGTATGCGAACGGCTGGGCCCCCGACGGCGCCAGCATTCTGTTTATGTCGAACCTCACCGGAGTCCCGCGCCTCTACACTATGCGGGTGGGCGGCGTGTTGCAGAGTGAGTTGCCGCTGTTGCCGGAAGCGGCCAACGGCTCATTTTCGCCCGACGGCAGGCGAATCGCCTATGCACCAACATCGGCAATCGGCGACTGGCGTTTTTATCGCGGCGGCAGCAAGGGGCAGGTCTGGCTCGCCAATGCGATCAACGGCGAGATTGAAAAACTGCCGCAGGGAAGTTACAACGACGATCTTCCCGTGTGGGTCGGGAATAAGATTTACTTTCTTTCAGACCAGACGGGAATCTACAACCTCGCCTCTTACGACCTGTCATCAAGGCAGCGCAAGCTGCTCACGAACTTTGAGAACTATGGCGCTCGATGGATCGGCGCAGGAGCCGGCACCGTGGTCTTCGTGCGCGACGGCCGCATTCATCTCCACGACACCGCTACCGGTCAAACGCGAGTCGTTGACGTGCGAATGAACCCCGACACAACGGAATTGAAGCCGCGCACGGTGAGCGCGGCGCGACCTCTCGAATGGGTCCTGCCCAGCGCAACTGGAGATCGAGTCGTATTCGGCGTACGGGGCGAGGTGTTCATCCTGGATCCCGCAACAGGCGCCGCGCGCAACATCACCAACACTTCCGGCGCCGCGGAGCGCTTCGCCGCTCTTTCACCGGACGGTAAATCGATTGCGTACTTCTCGGATGAATCGGGCGAGTATCAACTGCACGTCCGGCCCGCCAGTGGCGAGGGGCCGGTGAAAAAGATTTCGATTGAGGCGAAGCCGACCTTTTATCGCGAGCTCACGTGGTCGCCTGACTCGAAGAAGATTGCGTTCACAGACAAGCGGCTCACGCTCCGGTTCGCGGACGTCGATAGCGGTTCAGTGTCTACCATCGACACTTCGTCATATTCGTATCAGGAGGAGTGGTATCCTGCGTGGTCGCCAGATAGCCGGTGGCTCACGTACTCGAAGCATCTTCACAATCGTGTGCGAACAGTTTTCATCTACGATGTAGAAGGCAAGCGCACGCGCCAGCTCACCGACGGCCGCACGCACACTGAGTTGCCTTGCTTCGATGCAAACGGCAAGTACCTGTATTTCGCATCGAGCCCGAATGCCGGCACGAGCGAATTCGGTTGGGGCGTTCTCAATGGCATTTTGGCCCGCCCGCTTGTCGTGCGCCGGCTGCACGCAGTCGTCTTGCAGAACGACGCGCCGTCTCCGGTTCTTCCGAACACGCAAGCAAACTCGGAAGCAAAAGTCAGCGAGGCGCTTTCGACCGTGCGCATTGACTTTGACGACATCGGACGCCGCACCGTCGATCTGCCAACGCCCGCTCGCGATTATTCGACGCTAGCACCCGGCAAACCCGGCGTGCTAATAGCGCTCATCAACGAATGGCCGGCCGCGCCGGGTCTTGGCAGCAATTCTTCGCAGGTGCTTTACAAGATTGACCTCGCGCAGCCCGCGCGCCTCGACAAACTTGTTGAAGCGATTGGCGGCTTCGAGGTCTCAAGGGACGGAAGCCGATTGCTTTATGGCAAAGCAGGCAATTGGTACCTTGTGTCCGCCGCGTCGGCGCCAAAGCCGGACGAAGGAAAACTCGATCTCACCAAGATGGAAGTCACAATCGACCCGCGGGCCGAGTGGAAGCAGATCTACCGGGAGGCCTGGCGCATAATGCGCGATTGGTTCTACAGCCGAACCATCACGGGCAAAATCTCACCGAGCTTGAAGCGCACTTCGCCGAGTACCTGCCAAGCATCACACGGCGCGCGGATTTGAACGCGCTCATGAATCGAATGCTCGGGCACATCTCGGTGAGCCATCTTGGAGTTGGAGGCGGCGACTTGCCGCAACCTGCCGGGCCGCCCGTGCGGATAGGACTGCTGGGCGCTGACTACGAAATCGCCGGTAATCGCTATCGCCTAAAGCGCATCTATCGTGCGACAAAATACAACAGTCCATCAGGCTCCGTGCAGGCGCCGCTCGATGCGCCGGGAGTCAGCGTGCGCGAGGGCGAGTACTTGCTGGCGGTTGACGGACAGCAAATCGATACGTCGAAAAGTATCTATTCGTATTTCGACGGCAAGACGAATCAATCGGTGAAGATCACGGTCGGCCAGAACCCGACTCAAGAAGGCGCGCGAACGCTGACGGTGTTTCCGATCGCAAATGAAGCGGGTCTGAGGCTTGCAAATTGGGCCGCGGGGACGATGGATGTCATTCGTGGACTTTCGGGTTACAGCGATCGCCTCGGTGTGATCATAGACCAGCGCTACAACGGCGGAGGCATCACGCCTGACTATCTGATCGAGTGGCTGCGCCGGCGGCCAATCTACTATTACACGTTCCGCGAAGGTGACGATATCGCCACGCCGGTGAATCCCGGGCCCTCAGCAAAGGTGCTGATCGTGAACCAGGAGAACTTCTCAGCGGCGGAGACCTTCGCCTTCATGTACAAGGTCGCGAAGGTCGGGCCAATCGTCGGCATGCGAACCGGCGGCGGCGGCATCGGGCCTTACGTCTACACGCCAAGATTCGTTGACGGCGGAAACATTCAACTGCCCAATCGCGCGGCTTACAACCCGGATGGCACATCGTGGGGAATTGAGAACGTGGGCGTGATTCCGGACTACGAGGTCGAGATCCTGCCGAAGGACGCTTTGGCAGGGCGCGACACTCAACTCGAAAAGGCGATTCAGGTTGGGCTTGAAGAGATCAAAAAGAATGTCCCGGCGCGGCCAATCAAGCCAAAATATCCGGTGCACCCGTGAACTCCGGGATGCCTGGTGACTGGACTAACTTGGAATGACGAGGCACGAGAGTGGTGCGGGACCTCTTGCTTGAGGATCATTTGCGCTGGCCGCGAACTTCCTGTTTGAGATCCTCGAAGCGCGCAGCCATATTCTTATCGGATTGCTCGATGCGTTTTTCCAGTTGCTCGAAGCGGTCGCCAAAGTTCTTATCGGATTGCTCGAACCGCTTTTCGATCTGCTCGTATCGCGTGTTCGAACTCCTTTCCAATTGCTCTATGCGCTTGTCTATCGCGCTGGTTTGGTAGGCCAATCCGCCGGCAATCGTCACGCAGAGACTAACGAACACCGCAATCAGTTGCCAGATGGACTGACGTACGGAGGCGCTAACGATCTTGTTGAGTTGATTGACAGTACCCCGCATTTCGGCGAGTTCCTTGCCGTATTCTTCAACCTCTTTCCGGAGGGCCGCAACTTCAGGATTAAAAGTCGTGCTCATGAGGCTCCTTTGTGCGAGCCCAGGATCTCACGCGCATTATAGCATTGCGATTCTCAAAATCAGCAACGCGAGAGGACGAAACTTCGATTCTGCAAATGGAAAACACCCTGGCTATGTGTGGCGACCTAATTCGTGTCGCGACCCAATTCGTTGTTTGGCTCGTCGCCCGGTGTTAACCTCGTCGAGAACCTTAATGAATCTGAGAAACATCATGGCTGCCAGGAGAGGGAAAGAGTTCGACGACTACATATTTTCCGAACCGGGGATCTGCGGCGGCCACTTGACCTTTAAGGGCACGCGCGTCCTCGTCACAGCCGTGCTCTACTACGCAGGTCAAGGCAAAGACTGGAGCTGGATTGTCTCGGCCTATCGAAACAGCATCAGCCGCAAGGCCATCGGGGAAGCAATCAATCTCGCCAGTAAGCCGACGCACGCACGCTGGTGAATCTTGAGCTATCGCTTGATCTTTTCTGCAAGGGCACAGCGGTTACTTTACTGAAAATGGCGTTGTCTCCGTCGGCGTCTAACCGCGGGGCAGGTTATTTCCGCCGGACGCGGACTTTCGGTTTGAAATTGTCGGACGGTGTGGTCCGGTTTTTCTCGGATTGCTCGACGTAGGTTTTGAGGCTCTCCTCAGACAGTTTACTGCGTTCGGCAAACTTCTTGTCGGATTCCTGCCAGCTTTTCTCCATCTGCGCGAAACGTTTGTTAAGCACACTTGTCTGATAAGCGAGACCGCCGGCGACCGCCATGCAGAGGCTGATGAATAGCGCTATCGATTGCCAGACCGCCTGACGAATGTTAGCTCTGACGATCTTGTTGAGTCGATTGATGCTGGCTCGGATTTCGGCAATTTCCTTGTCGAGCTGTTCAACCTTTTCCCACAGAGCCGCGATTTCAGGATTGGACGATGAGCTCATGTGACTCCTTTCAGATGAACCCAGGAAGTCGCAGGGCATTATAGCATCGCGATCCTGAATGGCAGAAGGCATGACGCACGATTGAACGGCAGGGCTTGTCCGTGCTCTAAGTAAGCGTTTCGGTCAGCAGGGAATAAATCTCCCAAACTCCGTCAACTTTCAAGCAGCGCGTTTCAGTCCTGGTAAGAGTTAAACCCAGCGTTGTGGACACGGAGGCGGCTCTGATCAACTCCGAATATGTTCCCTATGCGAGCGAAATAGTCTGGTGGTGCTCCGTAGTTGATAACGGTGACCCGCTCGATCGGTTGATCCCGATGCGCAACGCTTGTTTTTATCAAGCAGGTCTGATCACTGTCTGTCTCCGGCATGCTCCAGCCAATTACGTACACTTCGTCGGCCGTCTTCAGAGCATCCTTTTCTTGATCACGAATGCTTCGAACAAAACGTAGTTTTCTTGTCTTCGACTCGGTTGGCGGTATGATGAAAAGGCCTGTTTGGGCTGGAGAAGACGACTGCGGGAGTTGAACGTAATCGCAATCAAAATGAGGATAGTAGGTGACCATTCGTTCGGCGCTCAGGCACAGTATAGGCAGCCGATCGATGAAGTTATAGTTTCCCTCATATTCGACAAGCCAGTTAAGGGAGCCATGGGGCTTTAAGATCTTAATCGAAGCGTCCGACTGCGGAGAGCTGTTAAAAGACCGGGCATCAAGCCAAGAGAAAGCACCGCCACCGGCATTAAACTGCCCCATATGCAGTGACGCTCCTTGGTCGTCCACGTAGTGCTCGATCTTGAACCCGTAGTCGGCCTGAGCCGACCAACGTTGATTGCTCTGCAGCTGTACGCAACGATCGAGCACGAGGTCGTAGTTGAAGCTGATAAACGTGTGCGTCGCACCGGAGAGACTGAACTTGCTTGCAAGGAATCGCTCAAGGCATCTCTGGTTGATGTTCCATCCGATATGGCAGAACACCTTATTAATAGCGAACGCGAATCGGATCTGTGAAGACTCAGCATAGAGATTCCGCTTCCTAAGCGATCGCTGCAACAGAGTCTCGATATTCTCGAAAGGTCTAGCCCTTAAGATTCGCGCGAATTGATCACGCTTTTCTGGCGTGCGATGTTCGGAATATCTGAGTTCGCGTGCAAGCTCTCGCCACTGCTCAGAAGTCCAGTCAAAGACATCTGCCAGCTCGAGCGCCGATAATGCGGTAAGTATGGCGTCGTCATAAACGTAGTCTGCCATCACCGAAATGAAGTCGTTCATCAGCGGAACCCGATGCGAAGAAACTTCGAGCGACTTGGTCAATCCCGCCCCTACGAAATAAACAATATGACGAGCTTCTGGTAACGCCATGCCCTGCCTGATCTTTGCTGTCGTCGGCCACGTCCGACAGT
>WNFR01002217.1_pt1 | contig 22125 bp, 19 predicted proteins | sample 5400221 | NCBI WGS metagenome assembly WNFR01 (sample SAMN13153357, study PRJNA577476) | soil metagenome | isolation source: 40 cm soil under Madrone tree | place: USA:California | collected 2016-06-14 | reverse complement strand
ATTGAGGGAATCTGTCCTTAGTACGAGAGGACCGGGATGGATCCACCTCTAGTGTACGAGTTATGGCGCCAGCCGTAACGCTCGGTAGCTATGTGGAGCATGGATAAACGCTGAATGCATCTAAGCGTGAAGCCAGACCTAAGATTAGTCCTGACCGCGAGACTCCTTGTAGACCACAAGGTTGATAGGCTGGAAATGTAAGTGCAGTAATGTGCTCAGTTGACCAGTACTAATCAGTCCCTAGGCTTGACCGTAAAATTTATTAGCCAGCAACGCAAAGAAATATAGGACCTATGCGTCATCTAGGCCTATTTCAAGAACCGCGAAAAATTTCAGACCTTGCACAGCTTGCCATTGTGGTCGCTATTCGATTTTGGAATTTCACATCTCAAATTTGAGATTTCAAATCAGCAAAGTTCCGTAGCGCGGACTTTGGCCTGTTTTAGCTGCGCCGGCAACCAAATGCCGAACGCGCACGACGGCTAAGTCTCCGCTACCGAAGAGATTTTTGAAATTTTCAAATTTCAGATCTCAAATCCGAGTAAGTGCCCGGTTAATTTCAAATTTGAAATCGGAGATTTGAAAAACAGTTTTCCGGTGGTTGTGTCGAGAGAGATTTGAAAAACAGTTTTCCGGTGGTTGTGTCGAGAGGGTCACACCCGTTCCCATCCCGAACACGGAAGTTAAGCCTCTTGGAGCCGATGGTACTGCGCGGGCAACTGCGTGGGAGAGTAGGAAGCCGCCGGGATTATTAAGCAAAGCCCGCCGAACATACTGTTCGGCGGGCTTTCGTGTATCTAATCTGCGTCGGTGCGCGCCAATCGCCGGTAGAATCGAGCTTTCTCTGGGCCCGTCTCGGAAAATGTCCGTTTCACACGGCATTCTGCCGAGGTCCTGAGCACTTCTGACCAAATCATTATTGCCGAAGATGTTGACCTGGACGGCTTCAGCTTCACGTTTTCCGCCGCCTCCGCAAATAATTGCCCTGCGAATCCTGGGAATTGATAAGATTGTCAGTGTATGTGGTGTCCCAGATGTAAAAGCGCCCGCATTCAGCGTGGCTACAACGATGCCCTGATTGTTCTCCGGCTTGCCGGGTTGCATGAGCTTCTCTGCAATAACTGTGGGCTGGAGTTCAAAGGCTTCGATCCGCTCCGTAAGTTGGGGAGAGTCCCCGCTAAGAGGGAAGAATTCGGGAAAAACCACCGCCGCTTCCCGCGGTACAAAGCACACCTGCCCGCAACTATTTCTATGGTCGAGCGTAACCCCGTTACGTGGGACGTAGCTTACACCCAGGCTTCCAGAGGACACTGCGAAACTATCAGCCAGATTGGTATGAAGTTGTCTTTCGTGGGCAGCCGATTCTCGGCGGAGGAACTCACTCGTCCTGGCTGCGCTCTCTTTGTTACCGTGAGTCTCCCGGATGGCCCAGTGTCAGCGGTAGCATCCATCGTTTACTGCGACCGTCCCGGTAGCAAGGGCAGAGGAAAGTGGCTTGTTGGCGTGACGATTTCCCAGATGAGTGAAAGCGATGCCAGCCGGCTCGCTGCATACATCTCAAAGCGCGCCCGGGCAGAACCGTTCGTCGCCGTGAAATGACCGTCGCCCGGCCGCGATCTGCGCGAAGCCCGATCTGTAAAGTTTGCCGAAGATTCTTTCGAGAGCGCTGGAAGCTACTGAGCCGGGAGCGATCGCGACAGGTTCATAGACTCAACTTAAGTGGTTGCACCCGCTCGCTATCGCGAGCGTTTCTGTACCGGAGCCCTCCCTGCCGGTCGGACTATTGCCCCGCCTCCACCTACTCAAACGACCTGGCTTCATGAATAGTGCGAGGTCGGTTACACTCAACCGACAGTCAATGAACTTCAATACTTACTTTCGTCTGGCTTCATTCGCCACGATGGCCGCGGCGGCACTGGCACTGTTTGTTGCCGGTGGCACCGGGATATGGTTGGCGACGGCGTTTGCTCTGGTCACCATAGTCGCGTGGAAGCTCGAAGGTGCCCGCTGGCAATTCTCTGAGCGCGCGGCGCTGATTATTATTCTGGTGTCGCTGCCTCTGTTCTATCTTGATTGGCGGTTGCTCCATTTATTTCTTGACGTTCAATTCCTCGAAGGCGGAGCTGCAACTCGCGGCAGCAGTGAGGTAACACTGCTCGCTCATCTGATCCTATTTTTGTCGGCGGTCAAACTTCTCCAGCGCAAAGGTGATCGCGACTGGTTTTTCCTTTACCTGATTTCGTTTTTCGAAGTGCTGCTGGCTGCTGGTCTTAGTGCCAGCCCAGCTTTCCTGGCGACGCTCGTGCTTTACCTGCTTTGCGCATTGACCACGATTGTCGCCTTTGAGATTCAAAAGGCGCGGCGAAAGGTCACAGCCACGCAAACCAGACTCCTGGTTCCACCCGATTCGATCCTCTTTCGTAAGCTTCCCGTGCGCCTGTGGCGTCGACGCTATCTTGAAACCCGACGCCTGCCATTTGTTTCCCTCGGTTTACTCGTCTTAATAGTCGTTCTGGCTCTGCCTTTTTTCTTGATTGCGCCCCGCACCGCTTCGAGCGCCCTTAAGCGTGGGGGGAGCGGCATATCGGGCGTCATTGGTTTTTCCGACAACGTAACTCTCGGCGAGATCGGACAATTAAAGCGCAACGATGAGATTATCATGCAGGTCAGGGTCGAGGACGGCAGCGTTGCGCCGGCTGCCGGATTGCGCTGGAGGGGGGTGGCGCTGGATCAATTCACAGGCCGCGGTTGGATCAAATCGGTCGAGGCGCGGCGCTTTGAAGATAAGACAGACAATCGTGGGTTCTTCAAACTTGGCACTACTGAAGATGTGGCGCGACTAACTTCACAGACCTTTTTTATCGAACCGATTGATACGCCGGTTCTGTTTGTGGCACCGCGAATAGTGGCTGTGCAGGGCCGTCTGCCCTTTGTGCGGGTGGATTCGGAGGGGTCAATTCAAACGCGTCAGCACGACCAGGAGAAGGTTGTGTACAAGGTTTATTCGGATACCGCGGCGCCCGGCGCGATTATCCTTCGTTCCGACCCGCTGGATTATTCGGTTCCGGCAACGCGTTACCTGCATCTTCCCGGCAATCTCGATCCGCGGGTCGCGGAACTGGCGAAGGACGTAGCGGCTGGCTCAGGGGCCCGTAGCGGTTATGATGAAGCCCGCGTGTTTGAGTCCTATCTTCGCGACAACTATCAATATTCGTTGGATCTGAAAGCGGGCGGCCCGGATCCTCTCTCGGATTTTCTTTTCCGGGTTCGCTCGGGACACTGCGAATATTTCGCGACGGCGATGGCGGTTATGCTGCGCACTCGGGGCATAGCTTCACGCGTGGTCAACGGCTTTCTGCCCGGTGAATACAACGACGCGTCTGGCGCCTACACTGTGCGCCAGAGCGATGCGCATTCCTGGGTAGAAGTCTACTTTCCGCAGACGAATTCGTGGGTGACGTTCGATCCGACGCCGACGGCGGGACGCACGGCACGAGTGCGTACCGGGTTGGCGGCGCAATTGAGCAAGTATAGCGAAGCGCTCGAGTTGATGTGGTTTCAGTATGTGGTTGGTTACGACAAGCAGGAGCAGCGTTCCCTGGTCACGTCGCTGCGAAAGGATTTGTTGGATCTGCAGCGCGGCTCATCTGATACGTTGGATCGTGCGCGTGGCGCGCTGCCGGCGCTGCTTCAACCTGTCCTGGTAAGTATCGCCGGGTTCGGTGCGCTGCTGGCGATCGTTCTGCTCGCCAGGCGAGTCCGCCACTTCGGCTGGCGACGCGGACTGAAAGTATGGCGCAGCGGCGAACCAGAAAGTTCTCGGGTGGACTTTTATGAACGGCTGATTGCCTTGTTGGAGCGCCAGGGCATTAAGCGCGAGTCGTATCAGACGCCGCTGGAATTTGCTGCCGCTGTGGGACTGAATGAAGCTCGTGCGATTACGAGTGCCTATAACCGTGTGCGATTCGGCGAAGAACAGTTGTCGGTAGCGGAACGAAAGCAGATCGAGTTGCTATTGTCTCAGCTGGAACGAAGCCGGAGGCAGAATTGAAACGCAAAGGTTTTCACAAAGGTTAGAGTTCATGACAAAGGTAGGTTTCATTAGTCTCGGCTGCCCTAAGAATCTCGTTGACAGCGAGGTGATGATGGGGCAACTCAGGCAAAGCGGTTACGAGATTACTGCCGACGCTGCGGAAGCGGATACCGTGGTCGTAAATACTTGTGGATTTATTGAGTCAGCAAAACAGGAATCGATCGAAACGATTCTGGAAGCGGCGCGGCTCAAAACCGGAGGTAAGGCGACGCGCTTGATCGTTGCCGGGTGCCTGGTTGAGCGTTATCGCGACGAGTTGAAAGCGGAAATGCCGGAGGTGGATGCTTTCATCGGCACCAGTCAGATCAACGACATCCTCGCCGTTTGCGATCCGAAGACGAACACCAGATCGCTGCCCATCGTTCCGCTGGGCAATCAGAGCGCAACTTATCTCTACGATGAATCAACGCCGCGCGTGCTGGCGACTCCCAGCCACTATGCCTTCATCAAGATCGCTGAAGGCTGTGACCGTCCCTGCGCTTTCTGTTTCATTCCGCAAATGCGCGGACATTTTCGCAGTCGCCGCTTCGGTTCGATCGTCGCCGAAGCACATCAGCTTGCGGAGGAAGGTGTGAAGGAATTGATTCTGGTAGCCCAGGATTCGTCGCGCTACGGCGAAGACCTGGGCAAGCAGGACGCCCTCGCGCACCTGCTGCGCGAACTGTCGCACACCGACGCCATCGAATGGGTGCGCGTTATGTACACTTATCCAACCCACATCAGCGATGGCTTTCTCGATGTGCTCGCCGAAGAACCAAAAGCCGTGAAATATCTCGATATGCCGCTGCAACATGCTTCACGAAATGTGCTAAAGCTAATGAAGCGAGGTGGTAATCGCGCCAGTCTCGAACGCTTAATCGAACGCGTGCGCAAGCGCGTGCCCGGCATTGCGGTGCGTACCACATTCATCACTGGCTTTCCGGGTGAGACTGAAGAAGATTTTGCGGAGTTACTGAGCTTTGTTCGCAATGTTGAATTTGATCGGATGGGCGTATTCACTTACTCGGATGAAGAAGGCACGCTGGCCTACGATCTTCCGAATAAAGTCGAGCCGAAGATCGCGAAGCAAAGACGCGACCGTTTGATGAGAGAGCAAGCAAAGATCTCGCGGCGTCGCAATAAGGCAAAGGTTGGTGAAGTCTTCCCGATACTATTCGAGGGTGAATCGACAGAGAGCGATTTGCTCTGGCAGGGACGGCTGGAAACTCAGGCGCCGGATATTGATGGCTGTGTGCTGATAAGCGATGTTCCGGAAGGCTTCATTCCGCAGCCGGGCGAAATTCTAAATGTACTAATTGAGCAGGCGCAGGAATACGATTTGGTTGGCAGAATCGTTTCATAAACCTTTCAAGAGAGATGGCAATATTGAAAAGCAGGTCCACAATTCAAGATGCTAGCGATCTCGATATTGTATCAGCCAGGAGTTAGTTAGAATCGCTGCCAACGCGATTACCATCGAGAAGAAAGGCAGCGCCAGGCCTGAGAGCGGCCCTCCTCCGAACGGAGTTGGTATTGGGTCTTACTCTCCTGCTGATAAACATCTCACTCCTAACGGAGTGAAAAGCGCAGTCGAACTATGACGTGTTTGGCTCCAATGCGAACAAAAGAATCCAGCGACGAACTTGAACCGGATGTCGTAACCGGCGCGGCGATTTCTTCCATGCCCAAACGTAAAACTGCCGGCGATTATCTCGCCCTGACGATCTCTACTTGCGGCGTGGGCTATTTCCCGATTGCTCCCGGCACCATGGGCTCTTTGGTAGGTGTCGCTCTCTACCTGACTCTTTGGGCTGGAAGCTATCACGTGCTTGAGGCGAACGCATTAGTTAAGCGGCTCACACTGTTGCACGTGTGGACGCCACAGATGGCCTTCATGCTGGTTGTGATCTTCGTGGTGACGATGGCGGGGATCTGGGCCGCGACTCGCGCGGAGACACTATTTCGTAAAGAGGATCCGTCGGAAGTAGTCATCGACGAAGTTGCCGGTCAGATGATTGCGCTGCTTTCCGGGCCGTTCTGGCTGCACACCTGGTGGAGTATCCTTACGGCCTTTCTATTATTTCGCGCGTTTGATATCTGGAAGCCTTATCCCATTCGGAAGCTGGAGGATCTGGAAACGGGCTTGGGAATAATGGCCGATGATCTCGCCGCCGGAGTCTATGCGCTGATCGTAAATTCCATTTTGATCTCGGCCTATCTACTGCTGTTCCCGGCGTCTGGCTAATGCCGCGGCCTGGTCCCGGGCCAATCAGGCATCGACTAAATCACACGAAACAGCTCGAGCAGAATTGGCAGTTCTTGTGCCGGTTCGAGAGGTTCTTCGTGGCGCTTCATGGATCTCGACCGGGCTGGAATTAAAGTTCATCCGCCTGACACGTCAGGTTTTTGGCTTTGTCCATCGCGCGTCTTCGTCTTTATCTCGCCGCTGCCTATCCATCCACGGCGCCAGAAGAGTCCCAGCATGCCCACCGAAACCACAACCATGATCACCCAAACTGTGTAATATCCGTAACGAGAGTGCAGTTCGGGCATATTGTCGAAGTTCATTCCATAAACTCCGGCGATAAATGTCAGCGGCAGCATGATCGCTGAAAAAATCGTGAGCACTTTCATGATCTCGTTCAAGCGATTTGACACAACCGACAGATAAGCTTCCAGCGACCCACCAATAAGATCACGATAGCTCTCAGCCAAATCGGTGACTCGGACCAGGTGGTCATAGATGTCGCGAAAGAAGGGCAGTACCGGCCCGGAGATCAGTTGAAACTGGCCATGGCTCATACGATATAAGACCTCGAGCTGCTTTGAGGAGATGCGTCGCAAACGCAGCACGCTGCGCTTGAGTCCGAGAATCTCTCCGAGAATCTGTTCATTGGCGCGATGCAAGGTAAAAATGTTGTCTTCCAATTTGTTTGTCTGTTCATCGAAGTCGTCCATCACCGGCAGGTAGTCGTCCACGATGCTGTCGATTATGGAATGCAGCAGAAACGTGGCGCCGCGCTGACAGGTAACCGGGCTCGATCTCACGGTCTGCTTTACCTTGTCGATACTGACAAAGTTTTCGTGATGATAGGTGAGGACATAGTTACGTCCGAGAAACCCATCCAGCTCGACGGTATTGAAACGGTCGGGACTGGCGTCGGTCCTGACGGCATGCACGATGAAATAAATATAGTCGGGAAACTCCTCGACCTTTGGATGATGGCGGTTGGCGCGGCAGTCTTCTACGGTCAGGGGATGAAAGTGAAACGTGTCAAGCAGTAGGTGATCATCCGCCTCTGAAGGCTGTTCGATGTCGACCCAGAACACGGCCTTCTCATCTTGTAGCAGTTGAGGAATCTGATCCACGGTGAATCCCTCTTCCACCCGGTCAGAACCTTCACGATAAACAAAAATGTCCATAGGATCATGTGGTACAGCTTTAGTCTGTGATTCCGGAGTGTCCCAAGCATAAATCACAGACTGAAGTCTGTGCCACTACTCCGTCAGCACTCGACGCGAATTCGAGAGGCTGTTACCATATCACCTCTTTGCAAACAAGAATCAAATAATCAATACGACCCCTTCATGTCCAAAACCCAAATGAGGATTTTTGTCGCCGATGACGTGAGCGACAAAGGCTTGCAGCCCCTGCGCGAAGCCGGCTTTGTCGTCGACAAGCAGACCGGGCTCGGGCCCGAGGCATTGCACCAGGCCTTAGCCGACAGCGAGGGCCTGGTGGTACGCAGCGAGACAAAAGTAACCTCCGACCTGATGGATGCCGCGCGGAAGCTACGCGTGGTCGGCCGCGCCGGAGTCGGCGTCGACAACATCGATGTGCCGGCGGCTACTGCGCGAGGCATCGTGGTGATGAACGCGCCCGATGGCAACACTATCACCACTGCAGAGCACACGCTGGCTTTGCTGATCGCGTTGGCGCGCAACATACCGCAAGCCAACGCCAGCGTGAAAGGAGCAAAGTGGGAGCGGAAGCGCTTTATTGGGGCCGAGCTGCAAGGCAAGACTCTGGGTGTCGTCGGTCTGGGCCGGATCGGCCGCGCCGTAGCCGCGCGGGCGCGCGCCTTTGGCATGAAGATCGTCGGGCACGATCCCTTTATCGCGCCAGACCAGGCCCGTGATTTGGAGATTGAGTCGGCTTCGCTGGATGAAGTATTTTCGCGCGCGGACTTTCTTACGGTGCACACACCTTTGACTTCTGAAACTCGCGGTCTCATCGGCGCCAGGGCGTTCGCAAAAATGCGAAAGGGCGTGCGAGTGATCAACTGCGCCCGCGGTGGATTGGTGGACGAGCAGGCGCTCTACGAGGCTATCAAGTCTGGAGTAGTGGCTGGTGCGGCCCTGGATGTTTTCGAACAGGAACCGCCGCCGCTCGATCATCCTTTGCTTGGTCTCGAAGAGGTAATCGTCACTCCGCACCTTGGTGCGTCCACGACTGAAGCGCAGGAGGGCGTTGCGGTCACCGTCGCCGAGCAGATGCGCGACTATCTCCAGAGCGGAACTTTGCGCGGCGCCGTCAACGTGCCGGCGCTGGGGGCGAAGGAATTGAGCGCGCTGCAACCTTACCTGGCGCTGGCTGAAAGTCTGGGCCGGTTCCAGGCGCAACTTGTCGATAGCGCCGTAAGAGAAGTGCGTCTCGAGTTTGCCGGAGAGATGGTTGAACTGGATGCCGCACCCGTGACCCGCGCGTTCCTGGCCGGCTTGCTGCGTGACGTCAGCGCCCGGGTCAATGTCGTTAATGCGTTTGTGATCGCCGAAGAGCGGCGCATTACGGTGACAACTTCATACGTGCGTGGCGGCCATTTGGCTCCGGCGATTCGCACGCGGGTGGTGTGTGCAGGTGGAGAACAGACCGCCTCAGGCACGGTGTTTGGAATCGCCGCCGGCGAGCGCGAAGGCCGCATCACTGAGATTAACGACTTTCGCATCGAGGCCGCCCCCCGCGGTCGCATGCTGGTAATGCACAATCGCGATGTGCCCGGCGTAATTGGCCGCGTCGGTACAATTCTGGGCGAGCAGGGAATAAACATAAGTGCGTTTCATTTGGGTCGACGAGAGCGGGGCGGGGAAGCGATGGCCGTGATTGAAATCGACACCAGTGTCGCACAGGAAACTATCGCAGCCCTGCGGACACTTCCAGAGATCCTGACCGTGGTTGAGATCGAGCTTACTTAGGCTGAGTAGGTCGTTAATCGGTCAACTCGTGGGTGCTGCTCTTATGAACCGACGATCATGCCCTCCGCCGTGCACTAACACTTGAGAACTCTGCGGACGTGGTCGACGATTCCGATAGTTCAAACTGAAAAAGGCGAGGCTGAAAGTGACCGATGAAGTGCTAAATCAGAGACTCTTGGACCATGAGGACAATTGGACCGAGCGAAAAGAATCGTTTCAGAGAGAGGAAATCCGCCGTCAACTCGTAGGCTTCGCGAATTCGGTTCCCGAGGGAGAGGAGGCAATTCTCTTTATCGGTGTTAGTGACAAGGGGGACGTGCTAGGCGTTGGAGATAACCCCGCAGAGACGCAGAAAAAGATCTCGAAGTTAGCGAACGAGTCATGCTATCCACCGGTGCGGAATTCGATTCGTGCGCTTCGCATTAAGGGTGAGACGGTGTTGGCGGTCATCATAGGTGCGAGTCACGATCGTCCGCATTTTGCTGGTCTTCCCTATATCCGCCAAGGAAGTGAAACGAAGTCGTCTGCATCCGACTCAGTTTATGCAGAGTTAATTGCTAGTCGCAGCAGTAAGGCTTGGCCTCTTCTTGAAGCGAAACGACGAGGAGAGACAGTCACGGTCAATTATCTGGCGTTCGGTCGCGAGAACTGGAACATCGCGGGCCCTCCTCTTCAGAACTGCGCCATTCTCGAGATCACTCCTCAGTGGGCTCGTTTCGAGCCGGCGTCGGGCGGTCCGGTGATGGGAGTTGGGATCGGATCCAGGTCTCGAGGGGCCAAGACGGGAAGCTCCGAGTAACAATCGATGGCGTGTAACGGTTGGCTCTGCTCCCGTGCAGACTGTTCGCACCTTATGAAAATTGAGCTCGACGAAGATCGACCTGGATCATAAAAAGTCGACGTGACGATCGTAGTTCTCCCGTCGGCACGTGAAACTAATCGCAACGTTTGAGCTGATGAGGAAGAAAGTCTCCGAAATAGATGATCCCAAATATGGCGAAGGTTCTGTCTCGTGCGAACCGTCAGTCTCCGAGATCGAGATTGCTGTGCGTGAGAATTACCTGGAAACGCGTGGTTTTCAGCGTCACCTGAGAGAGCTTCTGGCCGATTGGGGCGGACCCAACAATTTTGATGAGATCCGGAAGTACCACGCCCGTCGGATAGCATTTTTTGTGAAGCTAGGCTGGTCGGACCCAATTGTATTGAAGAGCGATAGATACCAAGTAGAGGACGGACTTCACCGGCTGAAGGCCGCAAGATTTCTGAAAATGGAATACGTGGCGGTCCTTGTTAGTGAAGGAACTACATAATGTAGTCGTCAAAAAGTCGACAAGCGTTTCGAAAGGGCCTCCGGCAAATGACGGACATTGAGACCTCAGATCCGCATAAGAGCAAGCGCATCGATTCAATCGATCTTCTGCGCGGCATCGTGATGGTGGTGATGATGCTGGATCACACGCGGGACTTTGTGCACCGTGATGCCTTCCTGTTCGATCCGACGGACCTGACAAAAACCAACGTTGCTCTCTTCCTAACGCGTTGGGTCACGCACTTTTGCGCGCCCATTTTTGTTTTTCTGGCCGGTACTGGAGCGTATCTACAGTTTGCTCGCGGAAAGAGCAAGAAAGATTTATCGAGATTCCTGGTCACTCGTGGTCTCTGGTTAATCGTACTTGAGTTCACCCTGGTGCGAATCAGCGTAACGTTCAATGTTGACTATCGCTTTTTGGGGGTGATGCAGGTTATCTGGGTGATCGGTGTGTCGATGATCGCGCTGGCGGTATTGATTCATTTGCCTTTGCGTCTTATCGCCGGCTTCGGCGTGGCGATGATTGCTCTGCACAATCTGCTCGATCGCTTTCACGTGCAAGGCTGGCGCGGGCCGGACAGCGCGGTTCCCGGTCTCTGGTCGAAGCTCTTCATGATTCTGCATCAGAGCAATGAGCCATTCCCGATCTTCGGCTGGCCCAGCCCGGTCGTGTTCGTGCTCTATCCGTTGATTCCCTGGATCGGCGTGATGGCCGTAGGCTATGCGTTTGGCGCGATCTACAAGTTCGACGCCCCGCGACGACGACGGCTGTTAATGATCATGGGAAGTGTAGCGACGATCGGTTTCGTCCTGATTCGTGCGGTTGATTATTATGGCGACCCCTCGCACTGGTCTCGACAGAGCGCGATCGTGTTCACAGCTCTTTCATTTCTGAACACGACCAAGTATCCGCCGTCGCTGCTGTTTCTGTTGATGACCCTGGGGCCGGCATTGTTGGCGTTGGCGTATTTCGAACCAAAGACCGCTTCGCCGGCCGCACCCGCGTCCAGGCAGGCGTCCCAGTCCAGGCTTCGTCGTTTCTTCGTTACCTTTGGACGCGTGCCGCTTTTTTTCTATCTTTTGCAGTGGCCCACGGCGCATTTCATCGCAGTATTTGTCCACTTTGCGGCTGGCAAACCATGGCGCTGGATGTTCGGGAGTCTGGTTGGAGTTGAGGGACCACCGCCCGGAGTTGGCTTTTCTCTCTGGGTGGTTTACGTGTGCTGGATTGCCGGCGTGCTCCTGCTTTATCCGCTCTGCAAATGGTTCGCGGGCGTGAAGGCCCGCCGGCGTGATTGGTGGCTGTCGTATTTGTGAGTGATGGTCTTGAATATGATCGACGCAGCTTTGCCCAAAAAGGCGACTAAACGGCGCGGTGTTGCAGCCTCCGAATCAGATTAGTCTTTGGGCAAAGCCGATCGACGCAGATCTGCGCCTCAGCCAGGACTCTTATCTGACAGCACTATCTCAAGCGTTATATGGGGCATAATGGCGCAAACTCGCCCAAATCGTCTTGAGATCGGACGAAATCAGTCGAACATTTGGCAAATGTTGTCTGACATAACATAAATGTCAGACGACGTGCGGCAAATGTTGTCTGACCTGAGACAAATGTCAGACGACATGCGACATTTGCCAGTGACATTTTGGGAATGTCAGACGACATTTCACATTTGCCAGTGACATTTTGCGAATGTCAGACGACATGCGGCAAATGTTGTCTGACATGAGACAAATATCAGACGACATGCGGCATTTGCCAGTGACATTTTGGGAATGTCAGACGACATTTCACATTTGCCAGTGACATTTTGCGAATGTCAGACGACATGCGGCTTATGTCGTCTAACACGCGGCATTTGTCGGCTGGCAAGTCTCGTATGTCGTTCGGCATTCCTCTCCTGTCAGCAGCAATTTTGAGGCGTCGAACGGAATTAACGGCGTGACAAACTGATAACGCCGGTGATTCGACAGGCAGTCGAGGAAGTCCGACGACACGCGAGTCGCGCAGACCAAACCAAACTGCATCCATACCGACACAATCGTAAAGGCACTCTGTCGGGTGGGCTCGGATACGGAACCGCTTGCCGCAGCAAGCGGGTAGCCCGTGCCGACAACCCGCTCGCTACCGCGACCGGCTCAGTACCAATCTCGGGATACGGAGCCGCTTGCCGTAGCAAGCGGGTAACCCGCGTCGATAACTCGGTCGCTACCGCGACCGGTTCCGCACCGCACTCGTCTAGTCGACTTTTTGGGCAAGTCTCCGAATACTCATGTGCTAATCTTACAGCACTCGTTCGGATCGATTTGTTTCCGCGATTAGAAGCTTATGCTAAGCGAAGCCGTCCTTCATTATCATGATCTGTTGGCCGACGAAGAACTCGCACAGAGTTCATTGACGATGCTCGACGAGGGACTCGAGCGCGCCCGGCTTATGTTTGGCGGGCGGCGGCTGTCGCCCTATCTGCGGCCTCACTTTGTCACCGAAGAGGATTTCGCGCGCGTCTGTCAGGTTTGCGAGATCGTTTGGGGCGCGATTGAGAAAGTCAAAGACGCCGCCGTTACCGACCTGTCTTTGCTCGACGAACTCGGCCTCACTGAGATCGAGCGCGAATTGGTCCAGATCGATCCGGGTTATCGCGCGGTCTCTCCGACGGCGCGTCTCGATTCATTTCTTACCGAGGATGTTTACAGCTTTGTCGAGTTGAATGGCGAGAGCCCGGCGGGCATCGCTTATGCCGATGCGGCCTTCGAGATCTTTGCCCGGCTTCCTGTGATGAAGCGGTTTGCCGAGACGTACAAGCTGCGGCCCTTTGCAGGCCGGCCGCTAATGCTGAAGCTGCTTGTCGACTGTTATGAAGAATTCACCGGCGCCAAACCCGTCCGCCCACCCAGCATAGCGATTGTTGATTTGAAGGGCATGCCTACGCAGAAAGAGTTTGAGCTCTTCCGCGAGTACTTTGAAGCCCAGGGGTATCCGTCAATTATTGCCTCGCCGGACGAATTGGAGTTCAGCAACGGACGTCTGCGCGCCGGCGAATTCGAGATCGACATCGTCTACAAGCGTCTGTTGGTTAATGAGTATTTGCCGATCATGAAACAACACCCGGCGCTGATCGATGCTTATCGCGCGCGCGCCGTGTGTATGGTCAATAGCTTTCGTTCCAAGATCATTCACAAGAAGGCGCTGTTTGCAGTCCTCACCGACGCGAGACACTCAGCCCTTTTCAGCAACGAGGAGCGGCAGATGATCGTTGGGCACGTTCCCTGGACGCGTCAGGTGCGCGCCGGCCGTAGTGATTACTTCGGCGAAGAGATCGATCTGCTGGACTTCATTAGCGAGCGGCGCGATCGTCTGGTACTCAAGCCAAACGATGATTATGGTGGACACGGAATTTACATTGGCTGGAACATAGATGAGATCGGCTGGGACGAAGCCATCCATAACGCCCTCGCGAACGGCGATTACCTGGTGCAGGAACGTGTGCCCACCGCGCGCGAGGTTTTTCCGGCGCTGACGAATGAAGGAACGATTGCATTCGCCGAGCAGTTAGTCGATCTCGATCCACTGCTTTTCAATGGTAAGGTTGGGTCGGCGTTCACTCGTCTGTCGTCGAATGAACTGGCCAACGTTACCTCTGGCGGTGGGATGGTGCCGACGTTTATTATCAGCAAGCGTTAAGTCTCTGCCGGCGTGAGGTCAGTACCGGGAGCGATAGCGGCCGGGTTTCAATGCTCCGCCTGATCTGAGATCGATAGCGCGACCCGGTCGCTACCGCTCCCGGTACTGACCTCACTACACGCGCGCATTGACACCGCACTCACTACCGCGCTAACGTGTAATCCCGTGGATCCCACGGACGAAAATTCCAACCAAATTGCAGTCGCAGTTATCCCAGCCCGCTACGGTTCCAGTCGTCTGCCCGGCAAGCCTTTATTGAAGATTGCTGGCAAACCACTGATTTTGTGGGTTACTGAGAGGGCATTGGCCGCGCATACTGTGTCGCGGGCAATCGTCGCCACGGACGATGCGCGGATCTTTGATACGGTCACGTCGGCCGGTTTCGAAGCAATGATGACTCGTGGGGATCATGCGAGCGGCACCGACCGCGTTGCTGAAGTTGCACGAAGTCTCGACATTGAGATCATCGTCAACGTCCAGGGCGACGAGCCTTTGATCGAGGGCGAGACCATCGACCGCGCGGTTAATCAACTGTCGGAAGACGCAGAGGTTTTGATGGCTACTACCTCTGAACCGATCACCGAAGCAGCTGGAGTCCTGAATCCAGGCGTGGTTAAAGTCGTAGTTGACGGCGATGGCTATGCCACTTCTTTTTCGCGCAATCCGATTCCGTGGCCTAATCAGGCCGTGACACAGCATGGCTCAATCGAAGCAGCGCTCAGGAACGAACCGGCGCTGCTTTTTTCTTTTAGAAAGCACACCGGCCTTTACGTGTACCGGCGTGATTGTCTTTTGGAGTTCGCCGGTTGGCCGCAGAGTGAAGGCGAGCGTCGTGAATCGCTCGAGCAATTGCGTGCGATTGAGCGCGGCGTGAAGATCAAGGTGGTCGACGCAGCATCAGAATCCATTGGGGTCGATACTTTGGAGGACTTGGAGCGTGTACGGACGATCGTCGAACGTCAAACGCGAATCGCTGTATAGACGGCGGCCTTCAATAAATGAACTGAAGCATCACAGACTGAAGTCTGTGACACTGAGGATTGAATGAGTGCTGGGGATTGGATTGGACTGGGAATTATCGCGCTCGTGATTGTGGGCGGGTTGCTCCTTCTCAATCAAATCACCAAGCCCTACGACGTGAAGGATGAAGAAGAGTTTCAGCGGCGCAGGAGAGAGGGCGGGCGGGCGACCGGATTGATGGGCTTGCAGGGGATTCTGGATCCCGCCGCAAAGAAAGCAGTTGAGGTTCAGCAGGATTTGCGTCGCGGAATTTATGACGACGAAGAAGAGCCCGACGATCCGCCGGAAGCGGGAGCTGAGGCGCGGGAAAAGGAAAAGATGTCCGACAAACTTTAGTTTGTCGCCGATTCACAATGCACGCACAACGACAAACTGAAGTTTGTCGGACATTCTGGAGAGCAAACAATGCCTAAGTATATTTTTGTCACGGGGGGCGTGGTTTCGAGTTTGGGAAAGGGCCTGGCGGCGTCTTCGATCGGAGCTTTGCTCGAAGCACGCGGTTTGCGAGTGACTCTAATCAAACTCGACCCCTATCTCAACGTCGATCCAGGCACGATGTCGCCGTTCCAGCACGGCGAAGTGTTCGTCACGGATGATGGCGCCGAGACGGATCTCGATCTCGGCCATTACGAGCGCTTTACACACGCCCATCTTTCCCAGGCGAATAACTGGACCACCGGACGGATTTATCTTTCGGTAATCGAGAAAGAGCGCCGCGGCGATTACCTCGGCAAAACAATCCAGGTCATTCCTCACGTCACCAACGAAATCAAAGCAGCAATTCGCGCGGTCACGCCGAACGGCGAAGCCGATGTGGTGATCGTCGAAATTGGCGGCACGGTTGGCGACATTGAATCACTGCCATTTTTAGAAGCGATTCGCCAGATGGGCAACGAAGAAGGCCGCGAGAACGCGCTGTTTATTCACGCGACGCTGGTGCCTTACATCGCCGCCGCCGGCGAACTGAAAACCAAACCGACTCAGCATTCAGTGCGCGAGTTGCGCGAAATCGGCATTACGCCCGATGTGCTGCTCTGCCGATCCGATCGGCCGCTGTCGCACGATCTGCGTGCGAAAATCGCGCTCTTCTGCAACGTTAAGGAATCGGCGGTGATCAGTGCGCAGGACGTCGATACCATTTATGACGTACCCTTGTCGCTTCACGATCAGGGTCTGGACGAGCTGATTGTTTCGTCTTTGCAATTGAATGAAGTCGCAGCCGCGGTCGACCTCACCGGATGGCGCAAACTGGTGTCGACGGTGCGGCAGCCTTCTTCGGGCGAAACGGCAATCGCGATCGTCGGCAAATACGTCGAGCTCGAAGATTCATATAAATCTTTGCGCGAAGCCCTTACTCACGGCGGCGTCGCGAACAATCTTCGCGTCAATGTGCGTTGGATCGAGTCGGAAGAGTTGATGGACGACACCTACGAGTCGCGGCTCAGGGATTTTGACGCGATTCTGGTGCCGGGCGGGTTTGGCAAACGTGGCGTCGAAGGAATGATCCGGGCGATTTCTTATGCCCGGCGAACGCGCACGCCATACTTTGGAATTTGTCTGGGCATGCAAACCGCCTGCATCGAATTTGCTCGCTACGCCTGTGACTTGAAGGATGCCGACTCGACTGAGTTCAACGTCGAAACGCCTTATCCTGTTATTTTCAAACTGCGTGACCTGGTTGACGTCGAGCAACTCGGCGGCACGATGCGTCTGGGCGCCTGGCCGTGCCGTTTAAGCGAAGACTCGCTTGCCCGCGAGATCTACGACGGCTCGGAAGAAATCAGCGAACGTCACCGGCACCGTTATGAGTTTAATCCGGCGTTTCGCGAGACGCTGGAGCGGGGCGGGCTGGTATTCAGCGGCGTCTCGCCGGACCAAAAATTTATCGAGATCGTGGAGCTCTCGCGCGATGAACACCCGTGGTTTCTCGCTTGTCAGTTTCATCCGGAATTCAAATCGAAGCCGCTGACTCCGCATCCTTTGTTCGCGTCATTCGTTCATGCGGCCTTTCAGAATCGTTTGCAAACTGAGACTTCGGTCGAACAGATTAGCGAACCGGAAGCGCCAGGTCTTGAACGCGTCGCCACGGCAAGCGAGAATTAAGAATGCCTGGGCTAGTTGGCGGTTTCCTTCTTTACCTTTACGCGCCTGATTAAGGTCTTGTCCGGCAGCACGACCAGAGTCCCTGCCATCGTATTCCCCTGGACGGTGAATTCCCAGAGACCGTGAGTGTTCCCGCGAGTGAAATCACAGACCAGGGTCTTTTTCTCTGAATCATATTTGAAATCCAACACGCCCATTAACTCAGGTTTGCCGTTGACGATCTTATCCGCCGTGATAGTTACGTTGCCGGAAGAATCCGGAGCTTTCGGAATACGGTAGATCACCTGCTCGTCATGACAGGCAGGTCGATTGCCTGCACAGATCGAGTCACCCGTCCAATTGCCAACCAGTTCAGAGCCGTCGTCAGTGATCGTAGCTGCAGTGTTTGAGCGGGAAATGATTGAGATAGCAGCTAAAATGATCCAGACGATGATTGCAGGGACCGCTAGCTTTTGACGCTGCGAAATTCTTTGTTTCCTCGTTTCTGCGCACGGGCCGATAAGAACGCACGGACGCCGCACTCGCTTGCTCCCCGCGAGCCGTTTCCCTTCGCTACTTTCGTACCAACGTGTCTTCGGCAAACAGCGCCCATTTACCCGACGGATCCTTCTGCTGCATTAGGAAAGTCCAGGACTTTTTCTCAGGACTCCAGGTAAAGGTATTCAGAAAGGGACCGTCGGGATATTCAAAGACGAACTTAACGTTGTTACCACTTCGTACGCCAAAGCCGAGCGTCTCAGAAAATCTGCCGCCAAAGACATCGATCCAGTGCGCGACATAGCGATCGCTGGTGTTGTCATAGCCGATATAGATGTTCGCTTCGTATTGTGGCGGACTGTTTGCGTCCTTCATGTGAATCAGAAGGAACTGATGGTTCAGAACCCACTCGGCCGTAGCCATGTTCTCGACCTTCCGCGTTTTGAACTTTCGCGTAATCTTCCAGTCGCCGACCAGATTATCCAGCAGTTCATCGTGGAGGATACGATTGCGGCCATCGACAAGTTGTTGCGCCCACACTCGGTTCGTAGCCAGGCCGAAATACGTCAAAAACAGAAGAATTGTTATCGACCACTTTCGCTTCATTATCTGTCCAAAGCCGTTATTAAGCTCTCCGTTTATTCATGCCACCACAAACGGCACAAATCATACAACCTTTGTGTGAGGAATCAAGAGAGATTCCCGTGATTGGCCTGGACCGTCGTGGGCACCCTTCAGCTTCACCACACAATGCGAAAAACCTTTTCATAAGCGATAATGCTTCGGCTCTCTGTTCAGAAACAATCATGCTTCAATGCCCCAGATGCGGCCGGCAGTTCCCTGACGAGGTGCACGTTTGTCCGGACGACTTCACCCTTCTGCAGGCCGATACCACCATCTCGGATGTTCCGGTCGATCCGCTGATCGGCCGCGTCTTTGATAGTAAATACCGTTTGGATCAGCGTCTCGGCGGCGGCGGCATGGGCACTGTCTATCGCGCCACGCACCTGCTGATCGAACGCCCGGTAGCCGTGAAGGTGCTTAGCCAACGCTTTGTCGGCGACGAGACGGCACAACAGCGGTTCCGCCGCGAGGCGCGCGCCTCTGGCCGCATGCAGCATCCGAATGCTGTCATGGTGAATGACTTTGGGGCGACCGAAGACGGCTGGCTCTACATCGTCATGGAGCTGCTTGAAGGTCAGACATTGCGCGAACTGCTCGCGCGTGAAGCGCCCCTGGATCCCGCTCGCGTGGTTTCTTTTATGTTGCAGACGTGTGCGGCGGTCGGCGCGGCACACGATGCGGGGCTGATTCATCGTGATTTGAAACCGGCAAATATCTTCATTGAGCAGCGGCCGAACCTGGCTGCGGTTGTGAAAGTCCTCGATTTTGGAGTAGCGAAGTTCGTGGTCGAAGAGCATGACGACGATTACAATACCCTGACCCAGGTCGGCGCAATCATCGGGACGCCGCGCTATATGTCGCCCGAACAATGTTCCGGCGCCGCGCCGCTCACGCCGGCATCGGATGTTTACAGTCTGGGAATAATTCTCTACGAGATGTTGACGGGCGCGGTCCCGTTCAACGCTGAAACACCGCTGGCTGTTGCATTAAGACAGGTATCTGAGGCGCCGATTCCACCACGTGGAATTATGCCTGCTATTCCCGCAGAGCTTGAAAGAGTTGTCTTGCATGCGCTGGCAAAAGATCCACGAGTGCGTCCGGTCGACGCGAATGATCTTCGCCGCGAACTGCAAGCGGTAGCCGCGGACCTGGGACTGGAACACTCTACCAGCACGTTGGCGCCGTCATTGGCTGAACTACGGAGCGCGGGGACGGAAAGCCCCTCGGGCCGTCTGGTAATCGATTTGGCGACTTTGCGCCAGGTGCAGGCCGCCAGCATGAGCGATAGTATTCCGGCCGGATTATTGAAGGAGGAAAGGGACGGAGCGGCGGCCGGCCAGAGCCCTCAGCGGCCTGACTTCGCACGGATGAATGTTCTGCTGCAGAAGGCAAGTTCTCCACAAAGTGCGAACCGATTTCGTCTGGCAGTCATAGCGATGATTCTTTTCATCGCGATTCTCGGTTCGGGAGTGCTTGCCGCTCGCTGGTGGCGTGGAAATGTCCTGGTTGTAGGAGGCCCTGCGACTAATGCCAACGTTGCGACCACCGCGTCGCCGACCCCTACCGTTTCGCCTTCACCTTCGCCTTCACCGGCGCCAAAACCATCCCGGAAGCCTGAGCCCAGGAACACAGAGAAACCATCGAAACTTAAATCTATCTGGAATAAGGCAAAGAGGATCTTCAGATGACGTTGCTGTTTGTGGCAGAGACTTCAATCTGTGATGCCGGGACACACTATGGACGGCACGAGACTGCGTTGCCGCCTAATGAATCTCGAAAGGACGGCGAAACGTGCGCAAACTGATTGTAGTTTTCTTATGTGCGGCGATTTTGATGTTTGGCGGTGCGTTGAACTCAAGTGCGCAGATATCGAGGGAGCGCGCGGACCTGCGCCGGCCGTTGCGACCCGTGCATACTTTTTCAATTGTCGCGCGCGATCCCAACACTGGTGAATTGGGTGTCGCCGTGCAGTCACACTGGTTCTCGGTCGGATCTGTTGTGCCGTGGGCCGAAGCGGGAGTGGGCGCAATCGCCACGCAATCTTTCGTCGACTCGTCTTATGGACCGCTGGGGTTGTCATTAATGCGCGCGGGACGCAGCGCGCCTGACGCTTTGAAAGGTTTGCTCGCCGCTGACGATGGCCGCGACGTGCGCCAGGTGGCAATGATTGACGCGCAGGGTCGCGTCGATGCGTGGACGGGGAAGAACGATATTCAGGCTGCCGGGCATCACGTTGGCAAAGATTATTCGGTCCAGGCGAACCTGATGCTGAACGACAGAATCTGGCCCGTGATGGCGGCGGCGTTTGAAACAACCAGAGGCGATTTGGCTGAACGTATGCTGGCGGACAATCAGCCGCTATAATATTGTGAGCGGCAAACCGACTGGTCAGGCTTGGAAGGATCGCGTCTTTGATCTGCGCGTCGATGACAGTGAACAGCCTTTGAAAGAGCTGCGGCGGCTGGTGACGCTGCAGCGCGCTTACAATCACATGAATGCCGGTGACCTGGCGGTGGAAAAGAAGGACAACGAAGGCGCTCTCCGTGAATATAGCGCGGCCGAGCAACTTGTCCCCGATAATGCCGAGATGATTTACTGGCACGCCGTGGCGCTGGTGAACATGGGGCGCGTGGAAGCGTCTCTGCCGCTCTTCAAGCGCGTCTTTGCGATGGATCGGAACTGGATTGAACTGACGCCGCGTCTGCCGAAAGCGGGTTTGCTGCCAAGTGATCCAAAGTTGATAGAACGGATCGTAGCGGTGGGTGGTAAGTGAGGTGCGTAGTTTGCCAGGACGAGTCAATAACGAGCGCAAGTGGTGCAGCTTGACTCCTGCCGGCTTTTCTCCTTAGCACCGTGGCTTTAGCCCGGTGATTCGTGGTTGAGTGCTGGCAGGAAAACCGTTTAAAACGGTTTTAGGTGAGGTCGGGTACTAAATTCACCGGGCTAAAGCCGCGGTGCTAATGTGATTGATAAGTGAAACCATAGCTCTGTCATCTACCGCACTGGTCGCGCTTTTTGCTTGTGCTGGATTAGACTGGACGACTCGCCCGGAACCAGCGCGACATAAACATGAGTTCCCAAACAAAGTCATTTCAAGTCGGCCCCGCAACGTTTGGCGACGGCCGTCTGACAATTATTGCCGGGCCGTGCGTGATCGAGTCTGAAGAGCACGCCATGATGATGGCTCGTGAGTGCGCCAAGCGCGCGCGCAACGCCGGATTGGATTTTGTTTTCAAGACTTCATTCGATAAGGCGAATCGATCCTCAATCAAAAGCTTTCGCGGGGTCGGCATGGAAGCAGGCCTGGAGATTCTTAGGCAGATCAAGAGCGAAGTCGGCGTTCCCGTGGTCACTGACATTCACGACGCAGCGCAGGTGGATTCGGTGGCCCAGGTCGCGGATATCCTTCAGATCCCGGCGTTTCTCTGTCGGCAGACCGATCTGATTCTCACGGCCGCGCGGTCCGGCCGGGCCGTAAATATCAAGAAGGGCCAATTCCTGGCGCCGGAAGACGCGCGCAACATCGTCGAGAAGGCCCAGGCTGCCGGTTGCGAAAGGTTAATGCTGACTGAACGCGGAGTCAGTTTCGGCTATAACAATTTGGTCGTTGACATGCGTTCGTTTCCGATCATGAATGAGTTCGGC
>WNFR01004120.1_pt1 | contig 22127 bp, 20 predicted proteins | sample 5400221 | NCBI WGS metagenome assembly WNFR01 (sample SAMN13153357, study PRJNA577476) | soil metagenome | isolation source: 40 cm soil under Madrone tree | place: USA:California | collected 2016-06-14 | reverse complement strand
TTCGACAGCACAGTTATTTGACCGGAATTGTAGATATCAGTGCCGTACAGCGAACTGCCTACGAACAGGAAATAAGCGGTGGCGCTGCCGGCGCTCCATTGGAATGTAACGGTCGAGGACGTAAATGTTGATCCGGGCGGCGGGGTCAGCATTACCGCGGGTCCGGTCGGCGGCGGTGTAGGAGTTGGCGTCGGTGTTGGAGTTCCACCAGGAGTTGGCGTCGGAGTCGGAGTTGGACCGGCCGAGCACGTCGAAAACTTGAACGAACCGATACGTGTCACCCAGTTTAAGCCCTTAACTGGGAAGTACATGTTTGTGTACCAAAAAGTGCAATCGTCTACCGGGTCGACGGTCATTGCGCTGTAATCGCCCCATCTGGTGCAGGTGGATCCGCCGCAGTCACCGCTCTGCACGCTACGCGTGACAGACGGCAGCATTGTAACCTCGGTTTGTGACAAGGTGTTGGCCGGATCGGTGGATAGTCGGCCGGCGTATCGGATGTCCGGTGCGATGGTCGAGCTCGAAGCCGTATAGCCGACAGCCATGTTACCCACATGGTCGACGGCCAGCGAGCCCATAAATCGGTTAAGACCGTCCGGGCCGTTATTAAATATCTGTTGTTGGACTGGAGTAGTGTTAATCGTCCCGCCAGTAACGTTGATCTGGGCCCATTGGATTCCCGTCGGAGTTGATGCACTCGGCGTTCCGGTCGTATGGTTAACCCAGAGCGACTCGACGCCTCCGATATTTCGATACTGATTCTGCATCATCGCCCTATCGGCAAGGGTGTCGGTATTGTTACCACCAGAAGGCTCTGGCACTGTGTCCGCCGCGAGGACGTAAGCAGCTTGAGAAACGTTGGTCGGTCCAACGAATGTCGAGTTGCTCGGGACAGCATAGTCCGGATGAAACTTATAAACCTCCCAGGCAAACAAACTAGTGGAGTCCGCCACCATGTAATTTGGCGAGCCTGCGGGCGGAGCGGTACCGCGATAATTGCTAGGCAACAGGCTGAAATGATTGGAATCTGTGTCGACGACTACGCTTTGCAGCGTAGCGCCATTTACCAAGTCATCGATATTGAATGCGTACGCTCGTGCCTCTTCATAGTGGGAGCTTGAGCAGGAGGTATTCAGGCATTGGAACATATTGGCGGTCATGTAAAGCCCGTCCGGCCAGATACCCATCTTGGGATAGTCTGGAAACCACGGATGTGCGGCGTCGTCAGCCCTAATCGGATAGAGCCACCAACCACCGCTAACTGGATCGCTGGTCTTCGAAACAGCAACGCACTCGTAATAGGGACCGCTCTGAATGTTGCTCCACGAAAAATCTGCGACGATAAACCTGTCGTACTGCGGAACGTAGATAACGGTGACGTCGCCCCCGTGAAATGTATCGCAAGAGGTTCCTGTGCCGGCGTTAGCCCATAGGTCGTCGAAGGTGAAAGTTGCGAGCGCGGCGCTGGTCGCTTTATCAAAGATTCCTACCGACGTATTAACAGCTTGAACGAAATGATTCGGCCCAACGTCCCCGACTGTGTCCGGTGGATGACCGGCGCCATTGGCATTGAAGTTCATACCATCGAAGGAAGTGGCGGGACCCGGCATCGGCGCCAACGGAGCGGCTGTCCCCACGGAGGTTGGCGCTAAGGTTTGCGCTTCAAGAGAGCCTCCGGGCAGGACCTGCTTGATCGCAGGGACTGGGTAATCGAGTTCGAGCGGCCGGATGAAGCGTTTTCTTTGCGCTGGGGTTATGGTCTGGGGCAAATTTCTCAGATCGCCGCGAAATTCAGACGGAACTACCGGTTCGCCCTTCCTAAAATTAGCCGCGCTGGACGAAACCCCAGATGTCGGTGCCGCCAAGCTTAACATCGCCAACCATGCGCCAACTAAACAAAGGCCGATGGCTGCGAAGATGCGTGGACTAGAACGCCCGGATTGGGAATGAGGATGTTTCCGCATTGTGATCTGGTTCTAGATTAGCGAATACGCAAACTGCGCCGAATCCGGCTTACCTGAGAGAAGAACATGGGGGCTAATGGAAAGAAAGCAGCTAGTTTAATGCCGCGGGGGCTGTTGGGGACGTGATTATCTCCACGTTTGAACACAGCGCAAATGGAATTGTTGCACGCAAGTTTTTTTCAGCCGGACTACGCCTGACTCGAGAAAAATGCAGTCAGGGGACTCGTCGGCGAAGCCGTCCATTGCTTTTCGCCCAAACCGATTTCGTGCGCTTCACGACCGGCCTCGATCGCCTTTTTGAACGCTTGCGCCATGCGGATGGGATCAGACGCGATGGCGATGGCAGTATTCACCAAGACTGCGTCCGCGCCCATTTCCATCGCCTCCGCTGCCTGGCTCGGTGCGCCTAAGCCGGCATCGACCACGACCGGTACCGTCGCCTGCTCAATGATGATTTCGATTTGTGGCCGGGTTTCAATCCCGCGATTGCTGCCGATCGGCGCGCCCAGCGGCATCACTGTGGCGGTGCCGACGTCTTGCAAACGTTTCGCCAGGACTGGATCGGCGTTGATGTACGGAAGCACCGTGAATCCTTCTCTCACGAGGATTTCAGCCGCGGCAAGTGTCTCCACCGGATCCGGCAATAAATAACGCGGATCGGGATGGATCTCGAGCTTGATCCATCTGGGCAAACCGGCGCTCGCAGATAAACGCGCCAGGCGCACCGCTTCTTCCGCGGTGCGTGCTCCGCTCGTGTTTGGCAAAAGTAGAAATTGTTTCGGATCGATAAAATCCAGAATATTCGCGAACGGATCATGCTTCCCGGATAGATCCGCGCGCCTCAACGCCACCGTCACAATTTCGGTCCTACTCGCTACCAGCGCATCGCGCATCAATTCGTTCGAAGCAAACTTCCCCGTGCCGACAAGCAAGCGCGACGTGAATTCGCGCCCTGCAATCTTCAGCTTGGAGGGTTTGTCCGACATTGCCTAAACAATAACGAATTCGCTGTACGAATCGAATTTGTTCGGCCACTTTTCTTTGGTGACCAAGTTTAATCTGCGCCTCGAGGATTGCGTTGGAGGCATGGCCCGTTTGCCTGATGCCGATGTCGATCTTGTGGTTACGTCGCCGCCCTATAACCTCGGCATCGGATATCGAAAATATTCTGATCGACAGGATCGACGATCGTATTTGAAGTGGTGCGCGGTCTGGGCGACGCAAATTCGTCGCCTTCTCAAGCCGACCGGCTCATTTTTTCTCAATGTCGGTTCCGCGCCATCAAACCCGATGCTTCCGCACGAAATTGTTTTTCAGCTGCGCGACCTGTTCGTTCTTCAAAACACGATTCATTGGATCAAATCGATCGCCATTGACGATCGGACCTTCGGACACTTTAAACCGATCAGTTCGAAAAGATTCCTGAACGACTGCCACGAATACATCTTTCACTTCACCGTCGACGGCAAGATCGACATCGACCGACTCGCCCTCGGTGTGCCTTATCAAGACAAAAGCAACATCGCTCGCTGGTCGCATACGCGGGGGCGCGACGCACGGTGTCGGGGCAATACCTGGTTCATTCCTTATCAAACAATCCAGAGCCGCGAGAAGGAGCGACCACATCCGGCCACGTTTCCGGTGCAACTGGCCGAATGGTGCATCAAACTTCACGCTATCTCGTCTGTGAAGACGATGCTCGATCCGTTTCTCGGTATTGGAAATTCGGCCATTGCCGCCAAGAATTGCGACGTCCCCAAATTCATCGGCTTTGAAATCGACAAAAGTTATCTCGCTGAAGCCAGGCGCCGGCTTCAGTTAAAATAATTGATCGTCCGATTTCTGCCGACCTGCCGGAGCTTGAAATTTTTCAAGCGGTGCCACCAAATTTGCCGGCAACGGACGGACGCGGTCGAAGATGCGCCCAGCCAGCGGTTTCGCCGTGGTGTAGCCGGCGGCGAACATTTCAAGCCGCGCATCCAGATTATCGATGTAATGGAGCGCCATCGCCTCCGGGGTTTTCGGACTCACCGGTGAACCAAACTGCGCTTCGCCATGATGTGCTCCAATTAGATGCAACAAATGCAGACGCACATCTTCTGATGGCGGGGTCAGGCTTTTCCACGCGTCGCCATCATCCGCCGAAACTTTTCGCCACAACGAATTCACTAGCTCGAGCCCGATCGAGATGTGTCCCAATAATTCACCCCGCTCGTCATAGCCCATGACGAATCCGTTTTCGGGCAGTGCGGTTTCCCAAAGCTTGCCACAATCGTGAAACAGAATCCCGGCCAGCAAAAGATCGGCATTCAATTGCGGATACAACGGCGCGATCTTATTCGCGACCCGCATCATCTGCGCGGTGTGCTCGACCAAACCGCCGCGACGCGCGTGATGATAATTTCGCGCCGCCGCCGTGCGCCGAAAACGCTCGCCCAAATCTTTCACAAACGCATCGCACAACGCGCGCAAACGCGGATCGGTGATCGTTGCAATCGTCTCGACGATGAATTGCCAATCTGCGTTTTGTTTGGCTCGCAGCTCGGCCGGGCCCTGCAACAATTCGTCCTTCTCCTGCGCCGTTAATGGCCGCACCGTCCATTTCTGTGCTTCGAGGCCGTACTGCGAATGAGAATTAAATTCTCCGGTAAGCTCGATGAAGCTTTCGCTGTTCAGAGCGCTGCACGCTTTGTAAGCAGGATGATCGCTCCAGACCCGCAATGTCATCCGATCACAAGCGTCGGCCAGACTCAGTTCGCAGTACGGTTTTTGTTCGCGAGTGAGTTTCGGCCCTGCCGATTCGACCTGCACGTGCACGCGCGCCGAAACCGGCCCGCTTTGTGCGGCCCGGCGAATTTCGCTCAGCGTCATTAACTGCATCTCGATCTTAAGGGGGGTTCGCTAAAAATTCTAATCGGCTGCGTTGATTGTGCCGCAAGCGAATCGCGCGCCGGAATTTCCTGAGGGGTCAGTCTTTAAATCATCTTCTTTCTCATGCACGATTACAGATTTTCCAATGATCGAATTTGGACCGCTCAGATCGAGTTTGCCTTGCCACTTGAGGTGCCCCTTGCCGGAAGCATCAGCTTCAATATTGCCGAAATCGCCCGCGTGACGCTCCGTCCCCGTCGGCCCGTCGTGGTGTTGATGCGTCGGATTGAAATGCGCGCCCGCCGACATCGCATCCGGCGCCGAGCAATCGCCTTTCTCGTGAATGTGGATACCGTGCTTGCCCGGTTTGAGGTTTTGGACGTCGGCAACGACTTGCACGTCATCGCCAACTTTTGTGAATGTCACCGTGCCGGTGACCTGGCTCCCTGATTTCGGCTCCAATTGCACTGCGGCCTTTGTGACTTCTTGTGCCTGGGCAAAACAAGCCACCCCGCAAAACATTGTTATGAAGAGAATTGTTTTCATGCTGCAAACGTACCGCGCTTCTCCGCAAAATGAAACTGTCAATCGAGTAACCGTTGCTCGATTCCCGCGTACGCGTCGACGCGCCGGTCGCGCAGAAACGGCCAGTGCGTCCGATATTCATTCACGCGGTCCCAATCGATTTCGCCGATCACGATTTCCTCTTGATCGACCGAACCTTTGGCGACAATCTCGCCGTCCGGCCCGCAAATGAAACTTTGCCCCCAGAATTCAATTCCGTCGCCGCCGGCCGGCGCTTCGTGGCCGACGCGATTCGCTGCGGCGACGTAGCAGCCGTTCGCAATCGCGTGGCTCCGTTGAATGGTTTCCCAGGCGGAATGTTGGGCCGCGCCAAATTCTTCTTTCTCGCTCGGATGCCACCCGATCGCCGTCGGATAAAAAATAATTTCCGCGCCGCGCAGCGCTGTCAGTCGTGCCGCCTCCGGATACCATTGGTCCCAGCAAACGCAGACGCCGATCTTGCCGGACTTTGTTTTCCACGCCTGAAAACCAAGATCGCCCGGTGTGAAATAAAACTTTTCGTGATAGAGCGGATCGTCCGGAATGTGCATCTTGCGATATTTTCCGAGAAACTTTCCATCGGCATCGATGACGGCGGCGGTGTTGTGATAAACGCCGGCGCTTCGTTTCTCAAAAAGCGATGCGACAATCGCCACGCCTAGCTCGCCTGCCAATTCGCTTAGCCTGGAGGTTGATCTTCCGGGGATTTCTTCCGCCAGCTCGAAATTTTTGTGGTCTTCGGTCTGGCAAAAATATTGCGAGCGGAAAAGTTCGGGCAGACAGACAATCCTTGCGCCTTTCTTGGCCGCGTCGCGAATGAAATCGAGAGCGCGCGAGAAATTCTTCTCGGGATCCGCGCCGCAACGCATCTGCACGAGCGCGACCCGCGTATTGTTTTGTGCCATTCTCGCTACTTCACCGAGCCCGCCGCCACGATGTCGATCTTTTCAATCGTCACGCGTTTCGTCGGTTTGCTCATTTCACCCATGCTATTGCGGCTCACCGGGGTGTCGCCAATTTTTCCGAGCACGTCGTCCCCTTTGATCAATTTGCCGAACGTTGTGTATTGGTGATCGAGTCGCGGCACCGGCGCGAGACAAATGAAGAATTGTGAACCAGCCGAATCCGGATCGGGCTCGCGCGCCATTGAGATCACGCCGCGCTCGTGCGAGTGATCGTTGAACTCCGCTTTGATTTTGTAACCGGGACCGCCTTCGCCGTAGCGATTTTCTTTGCTCGGATCTTTTGAATTCGGATCGCCGCCCTGGATCATGAATGCTTTTACGATCCGATGGAAGATTGTGCCGTTGTAAAAACCGGCGCGGGCCAGTTTCTTGAAATTTTCGATCGTGTTCGGCGCGGCGTCGGTCCAGAACTCCACGACCATGTCGCCCTCGCTCGTTTTGATTACTGCGACTTCATTTCCTGTACTCACGGGACTCGTATCCTCCTTCTTTTCTTCCGCTGCAAATAGCGCGGAGCTTAATAGGAACATCGCTAAAATCGACATCTTCATTTTTCTTCTGTAGCGGCGGTCTATACCTGTCGCAAATTTTCAGACTGTAGCGTGATATTCCTGCAGGCTCCGCACCTGCACTTTGCTTTTTTGCAAAGAACGAATCCCGTTCGCACTCGCCTGGGCCGCGCGCACCGTCGTCATGATCGGAATTTTTTGCGCGAGCGCGGCGTTTCGGATCATAACCTCGTGCTCACGCGGGATTTTCCCGCTCGGCGTGTTGATGATGAAACTGATGTCGCCGTTCTTGACCCGATCGAGCACGTTGGGCCGGCCTTCGTGTAATTTGAAGACCTTTTTCACTTTGATTTTGGCTTTCGCCAGCGCGTCCGCTGTGCCGCTGGTGGAGATAATTCCGAAGCCGAGTTTCACAAACTCGCGCGCGACCGGAATCACCGACTCCTTGTCGCTATCTTTCACGCTGATGAACACATTCCCTTTTTTCGGCAACGGCGGCGGCGCGGCCATCTGCGATTTTGCGTAAGCGAGTCCAAGATCGACGTCCATTCCCATCACTTCGCCCGTCGATTTCATTTCCGGTCCTAGCGAGATGTCCATCCCTTGATAACGCAGAAACGGGAAGACCGCTTCTTTGACGGAAAAGTGTTTGGGCACGATTTCCTTGGTGAATCCGAGCTCGCGCAAAGTTTTGCCGGCCATAATCTTCGCCGCCAATTTGGCCAGGGGCACGCCGATCGCCTTGCTCACGAATGGCACCGTGCGCGACGCGCGCGGATTTACTTCCAGGACATAAACATCTTCACCTTTAACTGCGAACTGCACGTTCATAAGGCCGCGGACGTTTAATTCGCGCGCCATCGCCTTTGTCGCTGACGAAATCTCGCTCAACACTTTCTGCGACAAGGAAAATGTCGGGATTACGCACGCGCTGTCGCCGCTGTGAATGCCCGCTTCTTCGATGTGTTCCATGATCGCCCCGATCGCGGTTGTTTCACCGTCGGAAATGCAATCGACGTCGACTTCGATGGCGTCTTCGAGAAAACGATCGACCAGCACTGGGCGATCCGGCGTTACTTCGATCGCGCTGGTCATGTAGCGCCGCAAATCTGGTTCGTTGTAAACCAGCTCCATCGCGCGCCCGCCCAGAACAAAACTCGGTCGGACCAGGACCGGGTAACCAATTTTGGCGGCGATCTTTACTGCTTCATCGGTACTGACCGCCGATCCGCTCGGCGTTTGACGCAGTCCGAGCTTATCGAGCATTGCGGCAAACAGTTTTCGATCCTCCGCTGTCTCAATGCTCTCCGGCTGCGTCCCGAAAATCGGAACGCCGGCCGCTTTCAATCCGTCAGCGAGATTGAGCGGGGTCTGTCCTCCAAACTGCACCACCACGCCTTCCGGCTTTTCCTGCTCATATATATTAAGGACATCCTCTAGCGTGAGCGGCTCAAAATAAAGTTTGTCGCTGGTGTCATAATCGGTCGAAACGGTTTCTGGGTTCGAATTAACCATGATCGTTTCGAACCCGAGCTCGCGCAGCGCGAACGCCGCGTGCACGCAGCAGTAATCGAATTCAATTCCCTGACCGATCCGGTTCGGCCCCCCGCCCAGGATCATTACTTTTCGTTTACCACTCTCGCGCCGCTCATTCTCGTCCCCGTAAGTCGAGTAGTAATATGGCGTATAAGCTTCGAACTCGGCCGCGCAGGTATCGACCAGTCGGTAGGTCGGCAAGATCGACAGTCGCGTTCGAGCCGCGCGGACCCCTGCCGGCTTGAGAGAATTCGCATATCCAAGTTGGTTGTCTGAGAAGCCGAGCTTCTTTGCGCGCAATAGTTCATTGCTATCTTCAAATATCGCGGGCGCGATTTGGTTCGCGGTTAAGGTAGTAGAACCGATTTCGGTCAGCACTCGCACCCGGTGACTCGCCAAAGCCGATTCTTCTAATCGACTCTGCTCCTGCACAATCTGCTGCACGTTTCGCAAAAACCATTTGTCGATCTTGGTCAGCTCGAATACTTCATCGATGGACGCCCCTTTTTTAAATGCTTGTGCGAGATAAAAAATTCGCTCTGCATTCGGGATCGCGAGCTTTAATCGCAACGTCTCAAAATCGACATCTTTCTCCCTCCCGTCGCCGCACAACCCGAAGCGTTTGATTTCCAAACTGCGCAGTGCCTTTTGCAGCGCTTCCTTGAACGTGCGGCCGATTGCCATCGCTTCACCGACGCTTTTCATCTGCGTCGTTAGCGTAGCGTCGGCTTGCGGAAACTTCTCGAAGGTGAACCGCGGCACTTTAACGACGCAGTAATCGATCGTCGGCTCGAAACATGCCGGCGTTTCGCGAGTGATGTCGTTTTTGATTTCGTCGAGGGCGTAACCGACTGCCAGTTTGGCCGCGATCTTCGCAATTGGAAATCCGGTTGCCTTGCTCGCGAGTGCGCTCGAACGCGATACGCGCGGATTCATCTCGATCACGACCATGCGTCCGTTGTCCGGGTGGACCGCGAATTGGATGTTCGATCCGCCGGTCTCGACGCCGATCTCGCGGATGACCGCGAACGCGGCGTCGCGCATCATTTGATATTCCTTGTCGGTCAGCGTTTGCACCGGCGCGACCGTGATGGAGTCGCCGGTGTGCACGCCCATCGGGTCGAAATTTTCGATCGAACAAACGACGACGCAGTTGTCCATCCGGTCGCGCATCACTTCCATTTCAAATTCCTTCCAGCCGACGAGCGATTCCTCGATCAACACTTCATTCACCGGCGACATGGCGAGGCCGCGGCCGGCGATTTCGTCTAGTTCGTCCGGGTTGTAGGCGATGCCGCCGCCGCCCCCGCCGAGCGTGAACGCCGGTCGAATGATGAGCGGAAAAGTTCCGATCTCTTTAGCAATACGCCCCGTGTCTGCGAGCGAGCGCGCCACTCCCGAGCGCGGGACGTCGAGTCCGATCCGCAGCATCGCTTCCTTGAACAATTGTCGATCTTCACCCTTCGCGATCGCTTTCGCGTTGGCGCCGATCAATTTTACTTTGTGTCGCGCCAGGGCGCCGTTGCGATAAAGTTCCATCGCCGCATTCAGCGCCGTCTGCCCGCCCATCGTCGGCAAAAGCGCATCGGGTTTTTCTCGAGCAATGATTGCTTCAATCACTTCGGCTGTGATCGGCTCGATGTAAGTGCGATCCGCGAATTCCGGATCGGTCATGATCGTGGCCGGGTTCGAATTCACGAGCACGACCTGGTAACCCTCTTCGCGCAGCGCCTTGCACGCTTGCACGCCGGAATAATCAAATTCGCAGCCTTGCCCGATCACGATTGGACCGGAGCCAATTAAGAGAATTTTCTTTAGATCGTTGTTCCGCGGCATCTGCGCAGCGCGCAGGATAAACCAAATCGGTCGAACTTCACGCGTGAACTCTTATTTCGCCTGATACTTCGCGTCTTTCGCTTGTTTGCGCACGGCCGCGAAAAGTTTGCTGATTCCTGTTTCGCTGATGGTATTCGCCAAGAAAGGCAGGACGTTGATTCCGCTGTCAGTAAACACGAAATAAGTCGCCAGCGTTTTGCCCTCGCTGGTTGGCTCGAGCAACCACGAACCGTCGCACAACTTCACTCGAAAGACGCCGGGCTTCTCGGCCGGGCCATGTTCATTGGCCGGTTTCCACCGATTCAAATAAGCCGACCCATTTTGCGTGGACCACGATTTCTTCTCGATCCGAAGCGTATAATCGCGATCGCTGACGATCTTTGGCGAAAGTCGCTGATAAGCGAGAATCGAGTCGCTGTTTCTTTCAATCACGCGGCACTCCGTCGTGTAGGGCATGAAACTCGGATAAGCCTCGACGTCGTCGATCACCTTATGAACCGTTTCGGTCGGTGCATCGATTTCGCCGACCGCTTTGAATTCCTTTAGGCGCGATCCTGCGTGTGGGCGGCTGTAAATCGCGACGCCGCTGCTTTGCTTAACTATTTTCCAATCCTCGTTCTGGCCAGGCTCGGCCGCGAAGATCGAAAACGCGGCTCCGGCAAGAAAGGTGATGATCGCGGCTTCTCGTTTCACAGCTGCTTAGACGCTCCGAATGCCGATCGCATTCGCCAGAATCGCGGCGGGATTCGTGGTTGTGTTCAACGCAAAATCGAATCGGCCGGATAAACCACGCCGTTCTTGATCACGGTGTCGATGTCTGACGCTCGCGCGATGTCGTCAACCGGATTGGATTTCAGAATCACGAGATCGGCGAAATAGCCATTGTCGATCTTGCCAATGTGCGCACCGGTCTCGCCGCCGAAAAGTTGAGCAGCGTTTGCCGTGGCACATTGTAGAATCTGCATCGGTGTCAGCCCGGCCTCTTTCATCAACTGAAATTCCCGGAACAGCGCCGGTCCGTGAATGGTTCCAATGTTCCCGGCATCTGTGCCGGCTGCGATCGTTATGCCGGCGTCTTCCAATTTTTTCAAATTCGGCAACGCGACCTCGTAAGTTTTCCTGATCCGATCCAATGCCTCGTCCGGTTTCGCCAGCGCGCTCTTGATCCGGTCGGGCAATTTGTCCGGCGAAATCTTCGTCACATCGAGTGTCGCGATCACTTCCGGATTGCCCCACGCTTTTTCTTCCGGCGTCAGGTTCAACTGATGTGAAAACGTTCGGCCGTAACGCTCGAAGACCACAAGCGTGGGACAAAGAATCGTTTTGTGATCCTTTAAGAGTTTCACGAACGCGTCATCGACTGGTTTGTCGGTCACGCTGTGGACAAGAATGTCCGCGCCTTCTTCAACCGCTGCGCGCGCAGTTTCCAGTTCAGTCGCGTGCACGGCCACGCGAGTGTTGTGCGCGTGACTTTCTTCAACGGTCGCGCGCACGATCGGGCGGAACGAATCGACCGGATGATCTTTGTCGACGATGTACCAAATCTTGACCAGATCTGCTTTTTGATCGGTGAGCTTGCGCACGAACTCGCGGGCTTGTTCGGGACTGTCGATCTTCACGATCGGCGGATCGCCCAGATCGAGCTTCTCTCGCGAAACGCTGGAGATTAGCGGACCTGCCACGGCAACGCGCGGCGCTTTAGCCGTCGCATTCGCCTTCTGTCGGACTTCGAAATTCCAGATCGGCCCGCCGACATCGACCACGCTGGTGATCCCACAGCGGATGTAGCGCGCAAACACGTCGTCCAGATGTGATTTGATCCAGGCGACTTCATCGTTGTACGGGCGAACGCTGTTGAAATCGGCGCCGTCCGGTCGCGTGAACAAATCCGCCGATTGAAAAAAGTGAATGTGGGTGTCGATGTAGCCCGGCAAAATGAATTTACCGGCGCAATCAATCTGTTTTCCGAGCGACGCCGCGTCCTGTTTGCCGATCGAAACGCGCTCGATCTTGTCGCCGTTGATCACGATCGTCGCGTTCGGCATCACTTTGCCGTCGGCCGGATTGATCACGGTTGCGCCAACGAGTGAGATTCTTTCGGCGTTCAGCGTGATCACAATAAGGAAAAGGAAAAGAGCAGTAATTGTTTTCATATTGGAAGCGTTGTAGCGGTGCTTGTTCTCAAGCACCGAACCTCTTGTCATGTCGACCGAAGTGGAGACATCTCTAAATATTTCTGGTCTGACATGCTTTCTAAAACAGAAATAGTCAGAGATTCCTCGACTCCGCTCGGAATGACGAAAAGTCATGGTTTTGGTTCGTCCGCAATCTTCAATACCATTTTTCCGCGCGTATGATGCGTCTCCGCCAGTGCGTCGGCCTTGGCCGCGTCGGTTAATGGCAGCACCTGCGAAACGATCGGTTTGATCTTGCCCGCGTCGATCAATTTGGTGATCTCGCTCAGCTCGGTTGTGTCCGGGTGCGAGAAAATTGGCGCACCGCGGATGCCACGTTTCTCAAGCTCGGCTGGATCAGCCCGCGAAATAAGCGTTGCAATCGTGCCGCCTTTCTTCATCACGCCGTAAGTGCGGGTCATGGTTTCGCCGCCGACCGGCATCAACGCAAGATCAACATCGTGCGCGATCTCTTCGAATTTTTGTTTGGTGTAATCAATCGCCACGTCGGCCCTGAGTTGTTTCAGCAAATCCTGGTTCGCTGTCGATGCGGTTGCGATGACGCGCGCGCCGCGCGCTTTGGCAATTTGGATCGCGAAACTTCCAACGCCGCCCGAGCCGCCGTGAATGAGAACGATTTGGCCTTTGTCGATCTTGCCGACGTCGATCAACGCCTGCCACGCGGTCAGCGCTGCGAGCGGAACGGATGAAGCATCGACGAAACTGAGTGATTTCGGCTTGATCGCCGATTCGGTCTCATTCGAGATGCAATATTCGGCCCAGCCGCCGCCCCAGAGCAGATAAGCGTAAACCGGATCGCCGATTTTCAGCTTTGTAACTTTGGAGCCGGTCTTCACAACGACTCCGGCCATGTCGTAACCGAGAATCAGCGGCAGGTGCGTTCCGAATTCTTTGGCGAACTTGCCGTTCAGGATCAGTGGATCGGCCGGGTTCACGCCGCTTGCGATCACGCGCACGAGAATTTCATTTTCTTTTGGTTCTGGAACTGGAACTTCCTCGAGCTTCAGCACTTCCGGCCCGCCGTACCCGTGCGCAACAACCGCTTTCATCGTTTTCGGAACGGGCTGCGCGAAAGCGAGCGCGCTCGCAGAGATCAGCAAGCAGGTACAGATGCCGAAGCGGCGCATTTACTCCTTCGATTCGGGAAGGGCTTTCTCTGCGGCCTTGAATCCAATCTTGGAGTGGGTGCCGTCGCAAAACGGTTTTTCCGTCGATGCGCCGCAACGACAGAGCGCCATCCGTGGTTCGACCGGGAACTTGTTTCCGTCGGCGTCGATTAGCTCCACTTCGCCCTTCACGATGTAAGGACCGTTCTTGATTGTCTCGATTGTCACCATGTCCGCACTCTAACTGATCTCGGAAGGCATGACAGAACGATAAGTGGCGCAAACGATCCTTTGTCATTTCGAGCGAAGTCGAGAAATCTCTTACTGTTTCAGGAATATTTAGAGATGTCTCCACTTCGGTCGACATGACAGAATAGAATATCGCTTCATGAAACTCTTTGTCGTTCTCACTTTGGTTTTTGCCAGCTTGGTTTTCGCTCAGACGCCGTCGCCAAGTCCCCCCGCGAGTACCAAGCATCCGTTCACGTTCGAGGACATGATGAAATTGAAACGGCTCGACGAGCCGGTGCCATCGCCGGACGGGAAATGGGTCGTGTTCTCGGCGACCGATGTCGATCTTGAGAGCGAACACGAAGACTTCGCATTTGCGGATCGTGCCGGCGAATGGCGGCGAATCGAAACGTCTCAATGAAACGCCGAATCATGAGCAGCGGCCGCGCTTTTCGCCGGATGGCAAACGGCTTATTTGGACATCGAAGGCGACCGATCCGAGCCAAATCTGGATGTGCGACTTCGATTCGAATGCGGGGACGCTGGGTGGGAAGCCACATCAGGTGACAAATATCTCAACCGGCGCAGACGGCGCGATCTGGTCGCCGGATGGAACATCGTGTTCGTGTCGGCGGTATACCCCGACTGCAAAGACGATGCCTGCAACAAGCAGCGGGACGAAGAAATCAAGAACAGCAAAGTGAAAGCGAAAATTTTCACGAAACTGTTTTATCGGCACGACGGAGGAGCTTTGGTTCAACGAATGGAAGAACAGAGAAAAGTATCGCAGATACTCGCCGCACTTGTTCGCGGACAAATTTAAAACGCCGACCCTGGTGATTCATAGCCAGAACGATTACCGGCTCGATGTGAGCGAAGGATTCCAACTCTTCACAACGCTGCAGCGCTTAAAGATCCCGTCGAAGATGTTGTATTTCCCCGTCTTCGTCCGTAGGAATAACCGCGATGCGAACGGCCGCCGCCGATGGCGCGTCTGCCGCCGGTCATCGATTCAGGTTCGAAAAGAATGGTGTAGAGATACGGAAAATTATCGAGTTTGAGTCGCGGGATTTTTTGTCCGATGAAACGTTCGATCGCCTGTAACGCAGAAACTTCCTCGCCGTTCATGAGGGTGAAGGCGTCGCCCACATTTTGGGCCCGGCCAGTTCGACCGATACGGTGCACGTAATCTTCGGCGTGCTCGGGCACATCGTAGTTGATCACGTGACTGACGCCGGCAATGTCGAGGCCGCGCGCGGCGATGTCGGTTGCGACCATGACTTCGTATTTGCCGCTCTTGAATCCTTCGAGTGCTTCAATGCGCTCGCGCTGGGTGCGATTGGAATGCAAAACCGCCACGGAATGGTTTCCCTGTTTTAATTTGTGCGCGATCCGATCGGCCCCGTGTTTCGTCCGGCAAAAAATTAATGCGCTATCGAAGTTGGTTCGTTCCAGCAGCGCCATCAGAAGGTCGAATTTCTGTTCTGCCGCGACCGGATAAACAGCGTGGGTCACGGTTTCGGCCGGCGAACGGCGCACGCCAATTTCTACCAGCTCAGGGTTGCGCAGCACCCACGCAGCAAGGCGCTCGATTTCTGGCGGAAGCGTCGCCGAAAACAGAAGCGTTTGTCGATCGGTCGAAATTTTTTCGACGATGCGGCGAACGTCCGGCAGAAAACCCATGTCGAGCATGCGATCGACTTCGTCCAGCACCAGAATGTTTACCTGGCGCAAATCCATCGTGCGTTGTTCGAGCAGATCGAGCAGCCGGCCGGGCGTCGCGACGAGAACATCGACCCCTCGCTTCAGGTCTTCGCGCTGTTTTCCGTAGCCGACGCCGCCGTGAACAACGGTCGCGCGCAAATCGGTGAAACGACCGTAATCGCGGAACGCGGTCTCGACTTGCGCGGCTAGCTCGCGGGTTGGCTCGAGCACAAGGCATCGGAACGCGCCATGTTTGGCGAGGAGGGTCAAGATCGGCAGCGCGAACGCCGCGGTCTTGCCGGTGCCGGTCTGCGCGGTGCCGATTAAGTCTTTGCCAGATAGAATAATTGGAAACGCGCGAAGCTGGATCGGCGTCGGCTCGGTAAAGCCCATCGCCTGGGTGCCGCGCACGACTTCCGGCGAAAGTTCGAAATTATTGAATGACACGAGGTGAAACTAGAGCGCAGATTCCTGGAAGCAATCGGCGTACTCAATATGACAAGGGTATTTGTTGTCGCGGATACTCATAACAAGTTGCCGCAGAAAATTGTCGATCTTGCGCGCGGCGCGGACGAGATCTGGCATCTTGGCGATGTCTGCGAGGAAATCATTTTGGACGAGCTGCGCGCGATCGGCCCGCCGGTCACGATTGTTCGCGGAAATTGCGACAGCAATTCGGAGTGGCCGTTGGTTGTCGATCTTGTCCGAGGAGGATTGCGATTTCGGCTGCAGCATATTCCGCCGGATGTTCCGCCCGACGATGTCGATGTTGTTTTGCATGGTCACACCCACGTGCCGCGAAATGAGAAGCGCGGCGGAGTGTTGTTTTTAAATCCGGGTTGCGTCGCGCGACCGAACCAGGGCTCGCCCGCGAGCGTGGCCTGGCTCGAAATCGCCAATGGAAAAATAAAGTGGCGATTGGTCGCGTTGTAACCGCGCGAGATTATTTCTCGTCGCTCGATTTTCGGCCGAACCAGCGGCGCTTTTTCTTTGGCTCCTCGGCCACCGGCGTTTCCTTTTCTTTCGCCTTGGGCTCTTCGCGTTTTGTTTCCTTCTTTGGTTTCGCTTCTGGCTCTTTCCGCTTCGCCTTCTTTTCTTCAGCCGGCTTTTCTTCGATCACGACGGCGGCGTCGACCCATTCAATGAATGCCATCGAAGCGGAATCGCTCTTGCGCTGACCGAGTCGGACGATGCGGGTGTAGCCGCCGTTGCGCTCGGTCGATCTGGGCGCAATCTCGTCGAACAATTTTTTGACGGAGTCTTTGTGCCGCAGTGTCGAAAAAGCCGTTCGGCGCGCGTGAATTGAGCCGTTCTTTCCGAGTGTGACCATTTGTTCGGCAAGGGGACGGACCGCTTTCGCTTTTGCCAGCGTGGTTTTGATCCGCTGATGCTCGATCAAATTGCAAACCTGATTGGCGAGCATCGCTTTGCGATGCTCAGCTTTGCGGCCGAGTCGCACCGTCTTTCTTTGATGTCTCATCGGTTCGCCTCGATCGGATTACTTGCGTTCGGTCGCCGCGGCAGCAGCGCCGTTTCCGGAAGTGGCGCCATCGGGTCCCGCAACAGGTTCGACCAAACCAGCCTCGAACTTCATCCCGAGACTCAGGCCGAGCTGTTGCAGTTTGTCTTTGATCTCGTTGAGCGACTTCTTGCCGAAGTTACGATACTTGAGCATTTCGCTTTCGGTCTTCTGCGCGAGCTGGCCAACGGTGGTGATGTTGGCGTTGTTCAGGCAGTTAGCCGCGCGCACGCTCAGCTCGATTTCGTTCACGCTCATGTTGAGCAGCTTCTTGAGCTTCAGGTTCTCTTCGCTCACGCCCGCCGGCGTCTCGTCGAACTCGATTACTTCCTCGTTGAAGTTGACGAAGACGTCGAGGTGGTGGCGTAGAATCGCGGAGGCCTGGAGCAGCGCGTCGTCTGGAGTCAATCGACCATCGGTCCAAACTTCGAGAATCAGCTTGTCGTAATCGGTGCGTTGACCAACCCGCGTGTTTTCGACCGCGTACTTCACGCGGGTAACCGGTGAGAAAATCGAATCGATCGGGATCAGGCCAATCGGCTGGTCGGCGCGTTTGTTTTCCTCGCCAGTAGCGAAACCGCGGCCGACACGGACTTCGAGCTCGGCGTCAAATTTGTGTTTCTTGTCGAGCGTGCAAATCACCAGCTTAGGGTTGAGCACTTCGTAGCCAGCCACTTCCTGGATGTCCCCGGCGTTAACTTCGCCTTCCTTATTCACGCTCAGCGAAAGTTTTTTCGGCTCATGATCCTCAGCTTTGAATTTCACCTTCTTGAGGTTGAGCACAATGTCGGTCACGTCTTCGACCACACCGGGAAGCGTGGCGAACTCGTGTTGTGCGCCAGTGATTTTTACTGCGGTAATGGCAGCCCCTTCGAGCGAGGAAAGCAGCACGCGCCGGAGCGAATTTCCAACGGTGTGCCCGTAACCGGCTTCAAACGGCTCGGCGGTAAATTTGGCGTAAGTGTCAGTGGCTGTGCTCTCGTCTTTGGCGAGAGTTTTTGGCATTTCAAAACGACCGTAACGAACTGGCATATTTTTTAGGGATGAAGGATGAGGGATGAATTATGAAAGGACAAAACACGCCTGCGGTTTTTCATCCTTCCTCTTTCAACCTTCATCCTTTCGGATTGCCGGGTTTCCCCTGGCGAGTGCGGTTTTACGTCCAGCGACGGAAACCCAGGGACCAACGGCGTAATTACAAAACTCGCTGCGGAGCGTGGAATAAAGACCATTCCAGCGGTTTTGCAAGCAGCGACTTTTTCTGAGAACCTTGCGCCCCAATGAGAGAAACGCTCTCGGTCATTTTGATCGCGCACGACGAGGAGCAGGCGATCGGCCCGATGCTTGAAGGGCTGCTCAAAACCTACGACCACGAAATATTAGAGGTGATTGTGGTCGATGACGCTTCGAACGACCGCACGGCCGAAATCGTGGGCGATTGGGGCAAACGCAGTTCGAAGGTCAGATTAATTCAGAGAACTCCGCCATGCGGAGTGGGACGCGCTCTCAAGACAGGCTTTCGCAATCTAAGTCCCAGCGCTGAATATGCGCTCACCATGGACAGCGATTTTGTGGAAAACATCGGGCAGGTCCGAGCCCTGATCGATGCAATTGAAAGGGAAAAGTGCGACGGCGTGATCGGGTCACGTTTCGTCGAAGGTGGCAAAGTAGTTCGCTATCCCTTCCTGAAGCGCTTTATGAACCGGTTATTTCACACGGTTGTTAAAATTCTTTTTCGCGTGAAGCAGAAGGACCTGAGCAACAACTTCAAACTTTACAAAGCGAACATTTTCCGGTCGATGCCCTGGAAAAGCGATGACTTTGCCATGAACGCCGAGACTGGACTTCTGCCAGTGCTGTTCGGTTACAAGGTCATCGAAGTCCCAGTCGTCTGGATTGATCGAGATCCGGAAATGGGCCGATCGAAGTTCGGTTTGTTGAGACACGGCGGCGGCTATGTCCACGTCATCTTTCATGCTCTGCGAGTTGGTCGATCAAGGAAAAGGAGCGCTGCCTAAATCGTGAAACTCCCTACCCAGCCGCAACCTAAGCCGAATTGGTCGGGACTTGCTCTACTGGCACTCGCCAATCTGATCGCGGTCAGTTTTTTTTATTCGCCCGGGACTGGCGACGTGTCGATCTGGAACAACTGGATGCGGGAAATCTCTAGTTCCGGTTTAATCGGCGGCTACGCGCAAAGCGACGGCATTTGGAATCGCGCAGTTCCTCGTCCTGAAGTTTTCGCTCTTAATCTTCCTGCTCGCGACCGCAGCCTGCTTTTACTGGTTCACACGAAATCTCATTCTGACCGCCGCGCTCGAGCTCGCGCTGATGTTGAACAGCCTGGGCCTCGCTTACCTCGATATTTACTTCGCGCCATTTTTGATCGCGGGACTCTTCCATTTACAGCGCGGCAATCCCAACCGCGGACTCATTCTTTTTGCGATCAGTTGTTTCACAAAATGGCAACCGCTGATCATCGCTCCGTTTGTTTTGGTTTACGTGCTTGACCTCGCCAGAGAACGCGCACCCGAAAATCACCGAATCAAAACGCAAATGCTGCCGTTCCTGCTCGCAGCCGGCGCAGTCGCGCTTCCGCTCCTTCTCATTTTTGGCTGGAAAGTTTTCGATTCATTGGAGCGCGCCATGACCCGGCATGCTTTCCTCTCCGCCTACGCGTTAAACCTCAGCTGGCTTGAAACGTGGGCGCTTCATCTGATCCAGCCCGATAAATATGAGCCGCTCCAAAACGGCATGATCGACATCTTCCTCACTCGCGAACCGATCGTTGTCTGGCCCGACAAAATTTTGTTCTACCTCAGCTATCTCGCGATTCTGGTCGCGTTCGCGCGTCAGCCGAAAACCTTCGCGCGCCTCCTCGTTTACTCAATTCTCGGCTACATGGCCTACTTCGTGTTCAATACGGGCGTGCACGAGAACCATCTCTTCCTTGTTTGCTGCCTCGGCTGGATGCTGGTCTTTTTCGAAGCCGACCAATTAACGCGCTGCATCAACTTGAGCATCGCCGCCAACGCCAACCTCTTTCTTTTCTATGGCGTATTCGGTCAGCGACTGAATCCGGTCATCGCCGGCGTCGATATCACGCTGTTCTTCGCGCTGGCCAACATTTGTCTCTTCGCCGGCTTGCTTTTTGACACGCTGAAGCGCGATGGGGCCGATCTCTGGTTTTTTCGAATCGCACCGCGCCAGACAACGACCGCTTAGCTTTCCCCGATCTCGTCGGAAAGTTTGCCTGAGGATGTCGATCTTTTGGGAAAATGCGACGCGAGCGCTTTGCCCGCTTCCTCAATCGCTTCCACCAATGCGCGGCTGAATTTCTCATTCCGGAAATGCTGACGCATTCCTTCAACCAGCTGCTGCCAGAATTGCTCGCCGCACTTTTCGTGGATCGCTTTGTCGCCCACCACCGCGAACTTGTGGGCGCGCGGCGCCACGAAAATGAGCACAGCGTTGCGCTCCAGCGTTTTGTGCATCCCAAGCCGGTGAAATTTTTTCTGCGCTGCGATTAGGGGCTCGACATCTAATTTGCCGCGCTGAATGTAAACCCGAATTTCGCCGGATGTTTTTGATTCGGCCTCGCGGATTGCGGCGACGATCCGGTCATGCTCGAGCTTGCTGAGAAATTCTTTGGTTCGCATTTGCTACCAGCTGCCACTTGAGCCCCCGCCACCAAACGAGCCGCCGCCGCCGCTGAATCCGCTAAAACCTCCGCCACCTCCACCCGACGACCAACTGCCGCCGCCACCGCCAGAACCGAGCGCCCAAGCCCATCCGGCTCCAGAACTGCTATAGTGATAACCGCGTCTTGGACCCAATCGCGACAGAATCAGCGCGATAATAATAAAGAGAATAAAGAAAACGAGATTACCGCCGAAATTGCCCCTCTCGCCCTGCCGTTCTCTAACGGTTTTTCCAGTTCCTTTGTACTCGCCGTGAATCGCCTTGAAGATTGAGTCGATGCCTTCCGCAAGACCGCCTTCATAATCGCCATTTCGGAAATGAGGATTGATGTGGTTCTGGCGAATATCGAAAGCAGTGATGTCTGGCAGCACGCCCTCCAAACCATATCCGACTTGAATCGAAGCTTTGCGCTCAGCGATGAAGACAAACAAAGCAACTCCATTGCGCTGCGCTTTTGAGCCAACGCCCCAGGCTTCTGCTACACGCTGTGCGTAATCGGCAACATCAGAGTCGCTCTGCATTTTTGGAAACACCGCGACCACAACCTGGTTTGATGTTTCGCGTTCGAATTGCGCAAGTTGTTCGTTGAACCGCAAGGCGGCGTCCTTTGAAACAACGCCCGCGTAATCGCTGAAGTAGGCCGTGGGCTTCGGCGGAATCACTTCGGCCGCTTGGGAGTGGATCGCGACAAAAGCCGCGATGCAGAACGCGATTCGTTTCACGCGAGAATCGGTTGTCGATCTTTCATGCAAGATCGACAATTACGTTACGGTGTCGCTGCGGGCGAAGCCGCCGGCGCGGGCGAACCGAAGTTGAAATTCACGGTCGGGGCCTTCTCCGCGCCTTGTTGGGCAGCGAAGAATGGGCGCGGAGCGAATCCAAACATCCCGGCGATCGTGTTGGTCGGAAAACGGCGCACGGCGGTATTGAAGTCTTGCACCGCGCCGTTGAAATTATTTCTTTCGACCGAGATCCGGTTTTCCGTGCCTTCGAGTTGCGCTTGAAGTCCGAGAAAATTCTGGTTCGACTTCAGCTCGGGATAACGTTCGACCACTACGAGCAATCGCGAGAGCGCGTTGCTCAATTGTCCTTGCGCAGCTTGGAATTCTTCGAGCTGCTTGGCATCGGTCGGCGCTTTGTTTGGGTCGAGTTGCACGCGTCCGACGCTCGCCCGCGCATTGGTCACTTCGACAATGGTCGATTTCTCGAAGTTGGCTGCGCCTTGCACGGTGTTCACAAGGTTCGGAATTAAATCAGCCCGCCGCTGATAAACCGTCTGCACGTCCCCCCATTTTTTATTCACATTCTGATCGAGCGTGACCAGCCGGTTGTAAGTCCCCCAGAAAAAGAGTCCAATGACGAAAACGATAAAGAGAACAATGACGAGCAGCCCGCCGCAACCGATCGCGAATTTATTCATAAGAT
>WNFR01002644.1_pt1 | contig 22148 bp, 25 predicted proteins | sample 5400221 | NCBI WGS metagenome assembly WNFR01 (sample SAMN13153357, study PRJNA577476) | soil metagenome | isolation source: 40 cm soil under Madrone tree | place: USA:California | collected 2016-06-14 | reverse complement strand
GGCAAGGCTGGCGCAGCGCATCAAGGAAATAGAGTCGATGATGCAGCAAACCCATGCGCTGATGATCAACGAAACTGCGCAGGCGACGCAGCAGCGGGGCGGATTTGCAGCCGAGCTGGCTGCGCTCCGGGCGCAGTTAGACGATGTTCAAGCGCGGGGTGAGGTTAGTCACCGTGCAGCGGAAACTTTGACCGCGAGAATTCGCGAGCTGCAAATGCAGCTCACGCAACAAATCCCCAATCTCGATCGACGTGACACCGAGATGCGCGAGCTCAAAGCGCAACTCCAAAGCTTAACCCAGCAAATGGCACGAACCGAAGCCGGACTGGCGCCGTCTCGAGGTCTTGTCGTAAGTCGAATTCAAGAGGCAATGCCGCGCGATTCGCGTACACGTGATGCAGCTCCGGAGGTGCGTTTGGATTCGGCGCTTCCTCGGTTAGGTGTCGCCTCGCAAGGGCCGCAGGAATCGCGTGAAGGCAACGGGCCAAAAGATCAGATACTTGTTGAAGACGGGGATCCGCTCAAGCTAATGCAGGCACGCATGTCCGCGGATATCGAGCGGGCGCGCGCCGAGTTACGTGAAAAGAGCGGACGCTGGAAGGTCCGGCGGTAATCCCCGTGGTGGTGGCGCTGCTGGCAGCCCCGCGCGCTTGATTCAGATTTTAACTCATACCGCTGTGTCAACTCTGCGATTTCGGGAAGCGCGCCGCCAGCAAAAGTTTGCCGAATGTCGACTCAGACTTTGTAAAGACGTCGGCTAGCCCTTGGCATTCCGTGTCAGGTCTTGTTATCGTAGCACAGCGCGGAAACATTCGGCGATGAAAGCCAAACGGATACCGACAGGAGTTCCCGAGATCGACATGTTGATCGAGGGTGGGCTCAGGGCAGGGAAAACCTATCTGGTTGTCGGCGAACCGGGAACCGGCAAGACGGTTTTCGGTTTACAATACCTGGTCAGCGGCTTGATGGAGAAGGAAAAGGGTCTTTATGTCGCCATCGACGAGAAGCCGGCAGATGTCGTTGAACAAGCCGCTTCACTGGGCTGGGACCTTGCCCCATTTATCGAATCCAAGGAATTTCTAATTCTTGACGCGTCGGCCTATTTCAATGCACGCGTCGCCGACGGCCAAGGAAAAAACGTCGACGTTCAGCGTGTTGTTACCGATCTCAGCAACTACATCACCCGGATGGGCGCTGCTCGGGTGGTCATCGACCCGGTGGGGCCGCTACTCTTTAGTCGGGATTCAATGTCTCGCGTTCTCGACCAGGCACGCCTGTTGTTCTACGGGCTCCAGGCCAATACCAACACGACTAATTTATTGACCACTTACGCAGTGGAGAGAAACGTGCGCGGCATCGAAGAATACTTAGTATCGGGGACGTTTGTTTTGGAGATGGAACTCGTGAATGGTCGCTTTGTGCGCACGGTGACGATCGAAAAAATGCGCGGCACTGCAATGGCGCCGGCGCAGTACGTTTTCAACATCGTTCCGGATCGTGGAATAGTGCTGCAGGGATTGCCCGATGCCTTGGGGTGACCGCCGGGGTTGGGTCGCACCAGCGTGCAATTCCAAACCCATAAACTCGTCGTCTGTTGCGTTCTCGTTCTCTAGCCCCGTCGGCTCGCTCTTTTGGAAATCTAAGACGACGGTATTCAGCTGCGGTGAATCTCCACATGGACCGCGGTGCCATACGCTAATACTTCGGTCACCCCGGGAGTGATCTCGTTCGCGTCGTAACGCACTCCGATAATCGCGTTGGCGCCGAGCTGCGCCGCGTGTTCGACCATCAATCGGTGCGCATCTTCGCGTGCCTTTTCACAGAGGTTGGTATAAATTGAAATGTTTCCGCCGACCAGGGTCTGCAGGCTCGCGCCGATATTGCCGACGATGCTGCGTGACCTGACAATGATGCCGCGCACAACACCGAGATTACGCGCGATCCGGTAACCCGGTAGCTCAAGAGCGGTGGTGATCAGTTTGCCGTCGATCATGTCGTATGGTCCTCTTTAGGCTGAAAATCCGTTAAGCCCGACGCGTTCGGGTCGAGAACTTGAAAAGGAACACGCCCGCGGGCCATTTTAATTTTCCGCAGTTCAACGATTGCCAGACGAAGATTCAACTTCAGTCAGCGAGCTGGCAGCGGCTCGCTGCCGGCGATCTTGTTGAAAAGCCCGATCACATCGGTTTCGCGCGAGATATCCTTGATGGCCTTGTCTTGTGCTTCGGGTAGCAGCGGCGTGGCATCGTCCGCGGATAACTTCTTGAACTCTTTTAGAAACGCCGGATCTTTGAATGTCTTACGCATAGCTTCACGGAAAAGGTTGGTAATCTCCGCAGGCGTGCCCGGCGGCAAAATGTACGGCGAGCCTACCAAGCGGAAGTTTCGAAACATCGTCATGATTTTCCGCTCTTTATCGCTTTTCGTAAAACTTTCCAATTCGGGCAGTTTGCTAAATGCCGGGTGGGGGTGGCGATCTTCCTTCGGTATCTGGATGACCGCGTGGTAGTTCATCACCTTTTTTTCGACATGTTCCGGCGACCTCTGTAAAATTGTATCGGGAATGTTGGCGCGGCCATCCAACTCCCCGCGGGCAATCGCCAAGTCGACCTCGGGGCCCGAATAGCCGGTCACGAACCGCGGTTCTTTGAGTCCGAGCAGCCACGAAAATAACCTGCCGTTGATGTAAATATCGTGCCCCACAGTCTGGGCACCGATGCGCAGGCCGGCGCGCGCCCGGAGCTTGTCCAAGGTATCAAGACCCAGTTTCGTAGTGGTACCGAAAACATACTGCGCCGTACTATTGGAGGCGCCGAGGTAGATTAACTTGTCGATGTCGTACTCGACGCCAGTCGAGCCAAGGATGGCGTTTGCGATCAGTCCAGAACCGACGTTGCCGAAGGTCATGCCATCGGGTTTGGCGTTGTGATAAATATAATTGGTTGCCTTTCGGCCGCCGCCACCGGGCATAAACTGAGTGACGATAACCGGCTCGCCGGGCAGGTACTTCTTGATAAACGGGATCGCTGCTTGCACGCGTAATGCGCCGGTGCCGCCGGGCTCGCGTCCCTGAACCAACAGGATGGTCTTGCCTTGAAAATAGGGCGTGGATTGGGCGAAGAGCGGCGCTTCTGAAATTAACGCGATGAGTATCGTAACGGCAGCGGCGGAAATCTTCTGCGTCATCGTAATTCCTCAATTTTTGGAGTGCTAGTGCCTTATCATTACGATTTCCTAAGTCAAGGAGCGGCGCCCGAAGCGGCAAGCCACCTCACCAGCCTGGCTTGGTAAATCGCGTTATTGCACGCCGGTCTTTCTTGGATGGTCGCCCGCCGGTTTCGAACTCCGGCGAGCGCTCGAGCTGTAATTGAGCGATCGCGGCGGCACGCTTGCGCGGCGGGGTCGCGCAGTGGGGATATGTCCCTAACGATGACAGTCCACTCGTACGGGCCGCGCCGAACGTTCAATTTATCGCCGATGCGAACAACGCGGCTCGGTTTTGCGCGGTCGTCGTTAATTTCAATCTTGCACCACCGACCGCGTCCGCGGCCAGGGAGCGGCTTCCTTACCGTCGTTGCCCATCGAAGTTGCCGCCTGTGAGATCAATCACGGCCAAGGAAATTCCGGCAGGGTGCTATTCTGTAACAATTTGTAATCCGTGAGATCGACTTGTAACGGCGTCACGGAAATATAACCCTCATGCACCGTTTTGCAGTCAGTGCCGTCCTCATCGGCGAATCCAAGATCGTCGCCGCCGATCCAATAATATTTTCCGCCGCGCGGATCGACTCTTTCGATGATGGTTTCGCTGTAGTGGCGTTTTCCCATGCGCGTCGCGCGCCAGCCTTTAATTTCGTTTTTTGGGATCGCGGGAACATTCACATTGAGAAGTGTTTTGGCGGAATGCCGCGCTCGGCGATGCGCTCGACCAAGGTGGCGGTGAACTCCGCAGCCGCGCGGAAATCAAAGTCCTTGAATGTAACCAGGGAAACCGCGATCGCGGGAATACCCAGCAGCGCGCCTTCGATGGCGGCGGAGACCGTGCCGGAGTAAATGATGTCGTCGCCTAAATTAGGTCCCTTGTTGATACCCGAAATCACCAAATCCGGCTTGACCGGTAAAAGGCCCGTGAGCGAAAGCTTCACACAGTCCACGGGCGTGCCGTCCACGGCGAGTCGGCGCGCGCCGAGCTCATGCACCCGCAACGGGCGGTGCAGCGTCAAGGCATGGCTCATGGAACTTTGCGCGCGATCCGGCGCAACGGTGTAGATTTCACCGCGAATATCACCCACTTTGCGCAGGCTTTCTTCGAGAGCCGTCAAGCCTTCGGACTGTATGCCATCATCATTCGACAGCAAAATGATCATCGTCGTATTTTGGCAAAGAAGCCGAAAGCGAACAAGGGTCGCGACATTGGATAGAACATTCGTCTTGTTTCCGGCAGCTCGGCTAAGATATAAATTTCTATGGAATCAAGGAGAAGTTTTCTATGGCAAACGCAGAAATCGTGGCGATCGGATCGGAACTGCTTTTGGGTCAGATCGTCGACACCAATTCCGCGTGGATGGCCCAGCGCCTTACGGCGCTGGGCGTGAATCTCTATTTCAAGTCCGTGGTTGGCGACAACCCGGATAGGATGAAGGAAGTCATCGCGCGCGCGTTGGAGCGGGCGGACATTGTCATTACCAGCGGTGGGTTGGGTCCGACGCAGGACGACTTGACTCGCGAGGTCGTCGCTGATGTGACCGGAAGGAAACTGGTCCAGAATGCCGAGATGTTGGAACAGGTCGAGGAGCACTTTCGTCGTCGCCGGCGAACGATGACGCCGAATAACATCAGGCAATCCTACATGCCGGAAGGCGCCATTGCGGTAAAAAATCCCAATGGCACGGCGCCCTGTTTCATCGTCGAAGAACCGCGCGGTGTCATTTATTCTCTTCCCGGCGTGCCGGTGGAGATGAAATGGCTGTTCGAGAACGAGGTCGAACCTTATTTGCGGCGCAAATTCAATTTGGCTGAGGTCATTCATTACCGAGTGTTGAAAATCGTCGGTATCGGCGAGAGCGGGGTGGACGACAAAGTCGGCCACTTGATTGCCAATTCGAGCAATCCAACCGTGGGCGTTTTAGCGCTGCCCGGTCAAGTCGACGTTCGCATCGCCGCCAAGGCTGCCAATCGTGACGAAGCGATGAAAATGATCGCGCCTGTAGAAGCCGAGGTGCGGAGTTTATTGGGCAATGCCATTTTCGCAGCTGACGATGAGGCGATGGAGCATGTGGTCGGCCGGCTATTGCGCGAGCAGAAAAAGACCGTGGCGGCGTGCGAAGATCTGACTTGCGGCCAGTTGGCCGAGCGCCTTCAGTCGGCGAGCATGGAACATTTCGGCGCCGGGTTTATCTGCAACAGCGAAGTGGCTATGCGCGCGCTGCTGAAGGTTGCGGGCGATGCAAAGAAAATCGACGATGTGCTGAAGAACCCGATCACTCTCACCGATGAGCTGGCGGCGGCGGCGCGGGCGCAATCGGGTTGCGATTTCGGTTTAGCGCTGCACGCCATCGCTGACCCGGATAGCAAGGTACAGAATTTAGCGCGCGGCCAGACTTATGTCTCGCTCACTGACGGCAAACGTTTTCTGCGGCGCGAGAGCACCAGCGCGGGACGCGGTGCTTATGACCGCTCGCGCATGACGCTCAACGCAGTCGATCTATTGCGCACGGCGCTGCTTGAAGGGATGGAATGAACTCTGACAGCCTCGTTATGAGTTAAACGAATTCTTTCCGTTTGCCGACGGCAAAACTTTCGGCGCGAGAGCCTGCAAACGATTCAGCGGCTCTTCCAAACTCTGTATCGCCTCCACCCAGAAGTCCGGCTTCTCGATATCCACACCCAGCGTTCGCTTGACGACATTTTCAGCAGTATCGCTGCCGGCGAGTCGGAGAAATGCCTCGTACTTTGGCAAAAACCCCGCGCTTTCTTCCTTAAACATGCGGTAAAGTCCTCGGCTTAGAATGTAACCGAAGGTGTAAGGGAAGTTATAAAAAGTGATGCCGGTAATGTAAAAATGCAGCTTCGAAGCCCAAAAGTAGGGATCTTCGGCGCCGGATTCCAAGACGTCGCCGAGCACGCGGCGTTGCGTGTCGACCATCAGTTGTTTGAGGCGTGAGATGCTCACGGGATTTTCTGATCTCTCCTCGTAGAAAGCCTTTTCAAACTCATAGCGCACGGGGATATCTAAAAGGTAGATGGCGCCATGGCCCACTTCGACGTCGAGAATCAAGGCTTTCTGCCGATCTGTCACGGTCGGGGCCTCGAGGAAACCGTTCATCAACACTTGTTCGCCGAAAGTCGAGGCGGTTTCAGCCAAAGTCATTGGATAACCGCGCGCGAAAGGACGTACGTCGCGCATCAGAGCGCCGTGATAAGCGTGTCCAGATTCGTGCGCAAGCGTCAGCACATCGCCCAACGACTCGTTGTACGTCATGAAGATTCGCGACTCTTTGCTGAGCATCGAGCTGGTGCAAAAACCGCCGGGTCGTTTGCCGGCGCGGGGTTCCCAATCGACCCAGTTTTTGGCGATGACCTGACGCTGAAAAAAATCGCCGAGCGCGGGATAGGCTCGCGCGAAGGATCCGCCGACCATCGATTTGGCTTTTTCCCACGACAGCCGCTCTTCTTCGGGCAAATCGAGCGGCGCGCCGAGATCGTACCATGCGATCGCTGGCTGCCCCATGAGCTTTGCCTTAAAGCGAAGAATACTCCGGGGAATCTCGAGATTTGCGTATAACGCTTCAAACATGGCATCGAGAGTCTTGCGCGTGATGGCGGCTTGGAACAATGCGATATCGAGGAAGTGATCGACGCCGCGATGGCGATTCAGAGTTAACCGAGTGCCGGCGATGGCGTTGAGCGCGCTCGCCGCGGTGTCTTCGATCGTTTGCCATGCGGCATTGCCCCCGTCGAAGGCAGCCTTGCGCACGCAGCGATCAGGATTGTCCAACAACGAGCGGCGTTGGGACATCGGTAACTTTTTGCGAGAGCCGTCGGGGAAAACCATGTCGAACAGGAGCTTCGATGAGACTGTGTCGTAAAGCTGCCCCCAGGCTTGGATGCCGTCGATTCCGAGATCCATAGCAAGCGCTTCTTTGTCGCTGGACATGGCGCGACTGGATTCTTCGCGCAGGCGGTTTAAGTAGTTCTGGGCGCCATCTAGCGAAGCGTTGCCTAACAGATCGGTGAATACCTTCTGTGGAATAGCTTTGAACGCTCGCAACAGCTCGATGCGAACCTTGGCCAGCTCCGCGCGGCCGCGGGTGAGGTCCGTTTCTTCCTTGCGATAAGCTTCGTTGTGAGCGTCGGCAGAAGCGAGACAGCTGATATACGAATTCAAATGCGACATGCGCCGCATCAAATCCTCATTGCGCAGCAAAATATTTTCCCAGGCTGAAGCCGATTCATCGCTCAAAACAGGCAGCGTGGCGGCATCCTGCTTCAACGCGGCCACGTCGTTGCGGAGAGCTTCTTTGAATTGATGCATCTCGGGGCCGTCGAATGTCGGAAAGTAACTTGTGAGATCCCAGGTCATGATTCTTTCAGTTTCTCGTTCGCTGTTTCTAGTAAACTTCGCAGCGGAAACTAATAACTCCGATGCGGATTTCAGACCTCAACGTCAGTGCCGATTCGTCGCTCCAGCGCTTTGTGGTAGATGAGGTTAGCCGCAGCGACATCCTGGATCGCGATGCCGACCGACTTGTAGAGCGTAATTTCGTCAGCGCTTTCCCTTCCGGTTTTTATCCCCGCAAGGACTTCGCCGATCTCGCCATGGATCGCGTTTTCAGCGATACTCTTCTCTTTTAATGCGAGCAGGATATCGCCGCATTCAGCCATAATTGCATCGCGAGAATCGACGACAATTTTGGCGCGCGTCAGAGTGGCGCCGTCAATTTCGCGCAAATCGGGTCGATGCGAGCCGACCGCATTTATATGCACGCCGGTTTTGAGCCATTCGGGCTTCACGATGGGTTCATTGGCTGTGGTGACGGTGACGAGGAGATCAGCATCGCGCACGGTTTCCTCCGCGCTCCTGGCGATTTCTATTGCCGCCTTGACTCGCGGCTCCATTTCTTTTTTGACGGCGGCGGCGCTGGTGCCGGACGGGCTGTAAATCTTGATCTTGGCAATTTCCCTCACGTGAGCGAGCGCTTGGAGATGCGCGCGGGCCTGAACGCCTGCACCTAAAATTCCCAGCACCGCGGTTTGCGTATTCGCCAATGCTTTCGTCGCCATCGCCGAGGCGCAGGCGGTGCGAATCGCCGTGATATAGCTGCCGTCCATGGCGGCGACAATCTTTCCTGTCTTGGTGCTGAAGAGCAGAATCGTGGCAAGGATTGCCGGCAAATTATTTTTGGGATTGTCTTGAAAATAGGTGACGACTTTCATGCCGAGCGCATTATCTTGGGTCAAGAAGCCGGGCATACTGGTGATGCGGCCTTGAATCTGCGGCAACGGCACGACCAAGCGCACCGGCATTACGGCATTCCCCGTGGAGTACTGGACGTGAGCTTGTTCCAAGGCTACGATCAATTCGTCGATATCGATGAGGCATTGAACTTGTTGTTCTGAAAGCACCAGCATGATTCATTTTGATAGCATACAATTCCAGCATTCACACCTGTTACGACTCTGGAGGAGCCATGGCGAGGCATAAACACAGCATCAATCTTTCCGAAGTTCCGGTCGACAAGATCAACGCGCCGGAGGGTTCACCCTTCGGCGGCAGGCGCCAGCGCGTGGGCATGCATCTTGGCGCGGAAAAATTGGGATATAGTTTCTTTTACGTTCCGCCGGGCAAGGCGGCGTTCCCCTATCACACGCACAGCGGCAACGAAGAGATGATTTATATCATTGATGGCGAGGGCATTTTGCGATTCGGCAAAGACGAAATCCTGGTGAACGCAGAAACGGTCGTCGCTTGTCCGGCGGGCGGCGAGTATCCTCATCAGCTCATCAATACCGGCGCCGGCGAGTTGCGTTATTTGGTAGTCAGTACGATGGACTTTCCGGATCTTTGCGAATATCCCGACTCCAATAAAGTCGGTGCCTATGGTACGGCCGCGGTCGGACCCCAAGTGGGTTTCCGCGCGCTCTACGTTAAAGATAAAAACGTCGACTACTACGACGGCGAGGACGGCAAAGAAATCGAGCGGATTAAAAAGTCGACGCGTCCTTCATGAGGCACAAAGCGGCAATCCGGTCACTGACCGATCATTTCGCTTCTTTGTCGGCTTCTTCGAGAGCGGCTTTGCTTTTCTCTTCGCTGTGCTTGAGCGAGTCCTTTGCGGCTTCCAACGTGTTGAACGGCTGCGTGACGACCTCTTTAACCGCTTCCCTGCCTTTGGTTACGGTATCCGATTTTGACTCGCAGCCGTAGAATGGAAGCCATACAGCGGCGAGCGCGAGGAGAACTGACCGGTATTTGTTCATCATAGGACCTTGCCTTTCCCCACAGCTTGTTCGAGCTCGGTTCTGCTAATCTCGCCTTCGCGAACGACTCTGATCGTATCGCCGACGACTTCGGCGACGGTGGAGCCGGTTTTCGAATTGAGCTCGCCGCCATCGACGAAGACTTCGATCTTACCGGCAAAATATTGTCTTGCTTGCGCGACGGTCCGCGCCGGAGCTTGCCCCGAAGGATTGGCGCTGGTCGCGGTGATAGGATACCCGAGCGCTTTGGCCAGTTCGGTTGCGATCGATTGGTCGGAAATGCGCACACCGACTCCGCCTGACGAATTCAAAAGCGGCTCGGCAACGCCTTTGCGCGCCGACAAAACCAAGGTGAGCGGACCGGGCCAAAAGTTGGCGATAAGTCGTTCAGCAAGCGGTGGAACTTCGGCAACTAGAGTGCCGAGCATGTCTCGGTCGGCGACAAGCACGGGAATCGGGTTGGCGAAATCGCGGCCTTTGAGTTGGAAGACTTTGTTGACCGCGGCGGCGTTGAGCGCGTCGGCACCTAAACCGTAGAGCGTTTCGGTAGGAAAAGCGATCACGTCGCCGCGTCGAAGCGCGGCGACAGCGGCTGAAAACGTTTCAGCTTTTGTTTCGTTCACTCTGGAGCTTTCGGTCGCGCTCTTCGACACCGACGGCCATCTCCTTTTTTGCTTGTGCCAGTTTGGCGGCGACATCGGCATCCTTACGCGCGACGATTTGCGCAGCGAAGATGCCGGCGTTGGCGGCGCCGGCTTTGCCGATCGCCATCGTGGCTACGGGAATGCCGGCGGGCATCTGCACTGTGGCCAGCAAAGCGTCGAGGCCCTTGAGGCTCGACGAATCGATCGGAATTCCGATGACCGGCAGAGTCGTGTTCGCGGCGATTGCGCCGGCCAAGTGCGCCGCAGCGCCGGCGCCGCAGATGATCACTTCCAAGCCCCGCTGCTCCGCGGTTGCAGCGTATTCGGCTGCTTTTGTAGGTGTGCGATGCGCCGACATGATGCGGGTCTCATAAGTGATACCGAACGAATCGAGCCGCTTTTCAGCTTCTCGCATCACATCGAGATCGGAATCGCTGCCCATAAGGATGCCGACTCTGGCTTTTTTGTCTGCCACGATAGACTCCTCCGAAGTTAATCAGGTCTAGCGTTTAAAGTCGCGGGTTTAAAACTTCAGACTGTAGACCCGAGACGCTAGACCTTCCTTAACGCCCTTTGCGCGATGTCCTTGCGGTAGTGCATGCCGTCCCAGGCAATTTCACCTACGCCGCGATAAACTTCCTTGACGGCCGCCGCAATACTTTCGCCGCGCGCGGTCACGCCGAGCACACGGCCGCCTGACGTCAGCCAACGATTACTCTGTTTGATCGTGCCGGCGTGAAAGACGAAACCATTGCTCCAATTCTTCAACTTATCGAGGCCGCGAATCTCCTTGCCTTTTTCATAGGCGCCGGGATAGCCGTCGGCGGTTAGGACGACGCAAACGGCGGGTTCATCATACCATTGCGGAGATATTTCGTTTAACTTGCCATCGATGGTTGCTTCCAGCAACGGAATCAGATCGCTTTTTAGCCGCATCATGATCGGCTGACACTCCGGGTCGCCAAAGCGCGCGTTGAATTCCAAGACCTTTGGACCCTCTTTGGTAATCATCAGCCCGACGTAGATTACGCCGCGGTAACGAATGTTGCGTTTCTTGAGCGCAACCAGGAGCGGCGCAAGGATTTCGCCAAGAATTCTTTCGTGTATCTCCGGTGTCACGACGGGAGCGGGCGAGTAGGCGCCCATCCCGCCGGTGTTGGGACCTTCGTCGCCGTCGAACACCCGCTTGTGATCCTGCGACGACGCGAGCGGCAAAACATGCTCACCGTCAGTGAGCACCATGAAGGACGCTTCTTCTCCTTCCAAGAACTCTTCGATAACAACCTTATCGCCCGCTTCGCCAAATGCTTTGCCCACGAGAATCTCATCGACGGCGCATTCCGCTTCGCTGCGACTCTGACAAATGATCACGCCTTTGCCGCCGGCGAGACCGTCTGCTTTGATGACGTAAGGCGCTCTTTGTCGTGTTATATATTGCTTTGCCGACATCGCGTCGGTAAATGTACTGGACGCGGCGGTCGGGATATTGTTTTGGTGAAGAATTTCTTTGGCGAAGGCTTTGCTACCCTCAAGCTGCGCGCCGATTTTGTTTGGCCCAAAAATTCTTAGCCCGCGTGATTCAAACAGATCGACGATGCCAAGGGTCAGCGGCAGTTCCGGTCCGACGACGGTAAGATCGATTTTTTCGTTTGCGGCAAAGTCGGCGAGCTCTTTGATTTGCTCCGATCCAATCGCAACGAGCTGAGCAAGTTCGCTGATCGCCGCGCTGCCGGGGGCGCAGTAGATTTTCGCGACCCGCGGGCTTTGGCTGATTTTCCAGACCAGCGCATGCTCGCGCCCGCCGCTGCCGATGACCAAGACTTTCATTTGTGATTGGAAAAGTTATCGCCGAAGTTTGAGGATGGAAGATAGAGGATCGCCATTCTCGATTCTCAATCCTCCATCCTCGGCTTAATGTCTAAAGTGTCTCATGCCGGTGAAAATCATTGCGATGCCATGTTCATTGGCCGCGGCGATGACTTCGTCGTCCTTGATCGAACCACCGGGTTGAATGATCGATTTGGCGCCAGCGTTGGCTGCCTCGTCCAATCCGTCGCGGAAAGGATAGAAGGCGTCTGACGCGACGGCCGATCCTTTAAGATCCAGACCGTGGGTTGCGGCGCGCATGACCGCAATTTTAGTCGAATCGATGCGGCTCATCTGGCCGGCGCCGACGCCGAGCACTTGATCCGGGGCCGCGAACACGATGGTGTTCGATTTGACGTGACGGCAAACCCGCCAGGCAAAGTCGAGTGCCTGGTATTCTTCTTCCGTGGGTTTTCTTTCCGTCACGACTTTGCAAGCGCGGACGTCAATCTTGCCGGTATCCCAATCTTGGATCAACATGCCGCCACGCACGCGCCGCAAATCGTAGCCGCCGCCTTGAGGCTGACTCATATCGAGCTCGAGCAAACGAATGTTAAGCAGCCTCTTCGCCGACGAGAGCACCGCTTTCGCTTCCGGCGTGAAGCTCGGCGCGATCACGATTTCCAAAAAAATATCCTTGAGCTCTTTTGCGGTCTCTTCATCGACCGGGCGGTTGAAAGCGATCACGCCGCCGAAGATAGAAACCGGGTCACAGGCTTTGGCTTTGCGAAACGAATCCGCCAGTGATTTATTCGACAGCGCGACGCCACAGGGGTTGTTGTGCTTGATGGCGACGGTGGCAATCTCGGAGAATTCCAACACGGTGCTCAGCGCCGCATCTGCGTCCAGGATATTATTGAAGGAAAGCTCTTTACCCTGAAACTGTTTGGCGCGCGCGATCGTTGGCCCTGTGTCGCCTTGGGTGCCATAGAAAGCAGCGCTTTGGTGCGGGTTTTCGCCGTAGCGCATGTCCTGAATCTTCGCTACCTGAATATTGACTGTTTGCCCCCAGCGTTGCGGCTTCTTGTCCTCATCGAGGGACGAGAAGTAATTCGAAATCGCGCCGTCGTAGTGAGCGGTGTGCTGAAAGGCTTTGCAGAAAAGCCGGAAGTGCGTCGCCGACGAGAGCGCGCGGTCATTCGCTTTTAATTCCGCCAAGATCGCATCGTAGTCTTCCGGGTCGACGACCACGCCGACGTGTTGATGATTTTTCGCCGCGGCGCGCACCATGCTCGGCCCGCCGATGTCGATATTCTCGACAATCTCCTCAAAAGCCGCGCCGCGCGCCACCGTCGCTTCAAACGGATAGAGATTGACGACGACGAGATCGATGGGTGCGATACCGTGCTCCTTCATTTTGGCCACATGCGCGGGATTGTCGCGCAAAGCGAGAATGCCGCCGTGAATTTTCGGATGCAAAGTCTTTACACGTCCGTCCATCATCTCGGGAAAGCCAGTGAGATCGGACACGTCTTTCACGGGGATTTTGTTGTCGCGTAAGAGCGCTGCCGTGCCGCCCGTCGATACCAGCTCGACGTTCAATTGCGCGAGAGCACGGGAAAATTCGACGATGCCTTTCTTTTCAGAAACGCTGATGAGGGCCCTTTCAATCCTGGCCACTGCGGGTGATCCTCCTAGGTATTGTAGTGAATGCGGGGCACGCGAGCGCCGACGGAAGTGAGAATCTCGTACGAGATTGTGTTGGTCCAGGCGGCCATTTCGTCGGCGGAGATTTCCGCGGGGCCTTGACGACCGAGGAGAACAACCTCATCTCCCTGTTGTACATTTCGTATATCGGTAACATCGATCATAGTCAAATCCATGCAGACTCTCCCGGTGATCGGCGCGCGTTGACCGCCGACAAGAACTGCGCCGCGATTGGAGAGCAAACGTGAATATCCGTCGGCATAACCGACGGGAAGAGTCGCGATCAAACTTTCCCGCTTGGTCACGAAGGTCTGACCGTAGCTGATGCTCGCTCCCGACGGCACTTTCTTGAGCTGCAAGATTTTCGTTTTCCACGACAGCACCGGCTTGAGGACAATTTGACTTGCCATCGCGGCCGAGGGATAGACACCGTACAGCATGATGCCGGGGCGCACCATATCGAAATAAGCCGCTGGCATCGTGATCGTGGCTGCGCTATTGGCGAAGTGGACTAGCGGTGGTGCTAAGCCTTGCGCGCGCAGCTGCGCGATAACCTCATTAAAAATTGCCAGTTGTTTTCTAGTGTAGTCTCCTTCAACGCTTTCGGCATGAGAAAAGTGTGAAAAGACTCCTTCTAACTTGAGCGCGCGCAGATTCTTGAGCTCTGCGATCCATTCTTTTGCGTCGGCCGCGAGAACGCCGAGCCGTCCCATGCCGGTATCAATTTTCAAATGTACGCCGAGCGTTTTTTGCCGGCGCTGCGCTTCGGCGTCAAGTTGCTTCAGGATCTCAACATCATAAACGACCGGGACCAATTCGTTACTGATAAGCTCACCGAGTTGATCAGGAAATACGCCTGCCAAAACAATTATAGGCGCGCTCATACCGGCCTGCCGCAGCTCGACCGCTTCCTCCATTGTCGCGACGCCGAACGCGTCCGCTCCGCTGCCGGTCAGCGTTTGCGAGACCGCCGTCGCGCCGTGACCGTAACCGTTGGCTTTCACCATGCAGAGGATTTTGATTTTTGCCCCGACTTTGGCGCGGATCTGGCGCATATTCCAACGCAACGCGTCATGATCGATGAAACAGACCGTCGGACGTCCCAGCGAGTTATTCGGCATTTAGAATTTCCGCGACGCCTGCACGTGCTATTCTCACGACACCTTTGCGCCGGCGAGCACTGACTTCTCCGGCGTTAGAATAATGACGCGGCCTTCGTCCGATACCGCCAGAAGCATTCCCTGACTCTCCAGACCCCGAAGCTTCGCTGTCTCCAGGTTGGCAACGACGACGACTTGTTTTCCGACCAGTTCTTCCGGCGTGTAATGGTTCCTGATCCCGGCGCAAATCTGGCGCTGCTCGGCGCCCAGATCAATTTGCAAAACCATGAGCTTGTCGGCGTTCGGGTGAAGTTCGGCGGATTTGACAGTGGCAATCTTCAGTTCAACTTTACGAAAATCATCAATGGAGATCATCAGGATTCCTTCTAGATGACGCGGTGTCGGTTATTAGGAAAAGTACCAGAACCGCTGGGGTAAGAAAAGGTGAGTGCGTACTTGACTCGAAGGGCGGATTTTATTAATAGTAATAATTACTAATAAGAAGGAGGGATTTTATGGCAAAAAGTTTATCTGGCACCAAGAGTCACGAAAACCTGAAACATGCCTTCGCGGGCGAGTCTCAGGCGAACAGGCGTTATCTTTATTTCGCACGGGTCGCCGACATTGAAGGCTATCCCGATGTGGGCGGCTTATTTCGCGACACTTCCGAAGCGGAAACCGGTCATGCGTTCGGCCATCTCGATTTTCTAAAAGAGGTTGGCGATCCTTGCACGGGCGTACCCATCGGGACCACATCGAAAAACCTAAAGTCGGCCGTGGAAGGTGAGACCTACGAATACACCGAAATGTATCCTGGTTTTGCCAAGACGGCGCGCGACGAGGGTTTGTCGGAATTGGCCGAATGGTTTGAGACCTTGGCTAAGGCGGAGAAATCTCACGCCGGCAGGTTCACCAAGGGGCTCGACACTCTCGGTAGCTAATAGTTGATCGATGCAAACTCGAGCCGGCGAATAGGCTGACGGCTTCAACCTTGTTCGCCGGCTCGGAATGCTGCCGCGCGCGAGTGAAGGTGAGCGTAAAATTCTAGCTCGTTTTTTCGGGTGGAGCGGGTGCACGCGGTTTGAAGGAACGTCGATCCAGTCAAAAATAGAGCGCAAAATGAAAAAAATCGCCCTCGATGATATACTCGGTTTTGCCGCGTACGAGAAAGTGCGTCAACAATTCCGCGACGATATTATCGACAAAAAGAAGCGGCGGCGCGTCGCCGTGGGCGACAAAATCTCCATTGTCTTCGAGAACCGCGACACTGTGATTTTTCAGATTCAGGAAATGTTACGCGCGGAAAGAATCGCCGATCTCGACAAGATTCGGGAAGAGATCGAGGTTTACAATGAGCTTATTCCAAGTCCGGGCGAGCTTAGTGCGACGCTATTCATAGAAATCGAAGACCAAGCCCATCTGCGCGAGGATCTCCTAAAATTCCTGGGCATCGACGAGTCGGTTTACTTCCGGGTCGGGGCGCATTCTATTCAAGGCCGTTTTGAAGAGGGGCGCAGTAAAGAAGATAAAATCAGCGCGGTGCAATACGTAAGGTTTTCTTTTGATACCCAAGCCCGCGAGGCGTTCCGCAGGGGTGAACCGGCGGAGATAGTCATCGATCATCCGAATTACAAAGCTCGTGCGGTGATTGCCTCGGACGCGCAACGATCGCTGGCCGAAGATCTGGCGGCTTGACCCATGGCAAAAACACGCAAACTACCAAGAATGACCAAACAGCTTGAAGTCGTTTGGGACGCAGTGAGGGAAGACAAGTCGCATCCGACTGCGGACCAAATCTATGACCGGGTACGCAAAAAATTGCCGAATATCAGCCTTGGCACCGTCTATCGCAATCTACAAAAATTGGTTGCCGAGCAGAAACTTCAGGTGTTGATGCGCGGACGTTCGCAACATTTCGATCCGCTGGTGGAAAGGCATCAGCATTTTTTCTGCGAGATTTGCGACCGAGTCTATGACGTCTTGATCGATAACCAGAAAGAGATCAAGCCTGCTAAATTACCGCATGAGGGATTCAAGGTAACTTCCCATCAACTGGCCTTTTACGGCACTTGCAAACATTGCAGTTCTTGACGGTTTTGCGCGTTTCATAATTCTTGTAATCCCGCCATTGCGGGGATAGACTCCGGCTTGTTCCGGTGCCGATCATGGTTGACGTCCACCTTCCTGCAGACTCGCAGCGGCGCTTGATAGAAATCGCCCGGCGGACGCTCGAAGTCGTCGTACGACGGTGTCCGGATGAAAACGCGGGTAGCCTCGATCCTTATTTAGAAACAATCGATTACGGCGCCTTTGTGACTCTTTTCAAGGAAGACGAACTCCGGGGCTGCATCGGCACCTGTGTGCCATCGATGACGCTGCGCGAGATCGTTATTGAAATGACCGAGGCCGCAGCGACGCGCGATCGACGAGTCAGACCGGTGCGCGCCGAGGAGCTTGATCAAATTCACATTGACATCTCGGTGATATCCCCGTTGGAGCGAACCGAGAATCCCCTGTCCTTAGAAGTCGGCAAGCATGGGCTCCATGTCGCGCGGGATCGCAAGCGTGGCGTGCTCTTGCCGCAGGTCGCCGCGGAGCACGACTGGGACATGGAAATGTTTTTGGGACAAACCTGTTTGAAGGCAGATTTACCCAAGGACGCTTGGCGTCGCCCAGATACGACGGTTTCCTGCTTTACGGCTTTGATCATCGAGGAGGAAAAATGAAACGGCGTGGTTTTCTCGGCCTCACGGGTTCGGTTTTTTTTCTGCCGTTTCGCGGCATCGCCGAAGCGATCTGCAATCCTTCTTTAGTCCACTTATTTCATCAGGGCCGCCAGCTGGTGCAGGCACGCGGCAATGGCGCGAAAGCCCCTTCCCTAGGCTCCTATTTCGTCAATTGGTACGGGCACTCGAGTTTTTTGATCCAATCCGGCAGTCAAACCAAAGTCGTCGCTGACCCCAACTTTAACGTAACCCCGGGAATTCAAGCCGACGCCGTCACCGTGAGCAACGATCACTTCACGCATAACAATACGGGAGCGGTGACGGGCAACCCGGTCATTCTCCGCGGTATCACTTTTAAACAGACGTGGAATCCGATTCGAACCAGCGTCAAGGATATCACCATCGTCAACATCCCGAGCCAGCGCAGTCAGAGTTGGGGCGCGATCGCCAATTCCATTTTTGTGTACGAAATGGGTAGTCTTTGTCTGGCGCACCTGGGAAACATCGGTCATCTGTTGACGCCGGAGCAGATCAAGGTGCTGCAGCATGTCGACGTCATCATGATTCCAATCGACGCGATGACCAATCTAGGTTTCGATGACATTATCAAGGTGATCGACCAGGTTAAGCCACCGATCGTGATTCCGATGCACTACGATGTCTCAAGACAAGCCGAGCTCTTTGCGGCATTTGCCCAAGAGCATTATCCGGTGAAAAGAATCGCCCAGTCACAGTTGACTCTGAATCGCGGCATGCTGCCGAAGTCAACGGAGATTTACGTCCTGGCCCATCCTCGACCTGTCTCGTTCGGCGAATAACGCCAGGAATCACCTGAACGGCGATTTCTACTAAATCTCCCGGTTGATGTTTGCCAGCTTTTCCCTATAATGACCACCAATGCTTTTTTGGTGATCGCACTGGGTGCTCCTTGAATCTAAATGATACTGAATATTTCCGCCGTCTTTTGAACCAACGAATCGCCGAGCTCCGGACGGAAGCCGGCAAAACCGTAGAGAACATGGACGTAGACGGGAATTTTCCCGATCCGACCGACCGGGCGTCCATGGAATCCAATCGCAATTCGATCTTGCGCATCCGCGATCGTGAGCGCAAACTTATTTTTAAAATTCAGGAGGCGTTACAGCGTCTCGAAGCGGGCGAATACGGGAGATGTGAGGAATGCGGGGAAGACATCGGCATCGAACGGCTCAAAGCTCGCCCGGTGACGACACTTTGCATCAGCTGTAAGTCCAGTCAAGAAATCGCCGAGCGAAAAGCCAAGAGGGTCGTTTAGGGGGATCGGAAAAACTTCATGAAGCTAAGAAAAGCAGTCATCCCCGTGGCCGGTTTAGGAACCCGTTTTCTGCCCGCCACAAAAACCGTACCGAAAGAACTCTTGCCGATCGTCGACGTTCCGTCGATCCAATACGTCGTGCAGGAAGCGGTGGATGCGGGAATCGAAGAGATCATCTTTGTCACGGGCCGCGGCAAGGACGGTATCGAAGACCACTTTGATGATGCTCCTGAATTAGAGCAGGTGCTTGCCGATCGCGGCCAGCACGAATTGGTGAAGATGCTTAGGCGCATCGCCGAAATGACCGAAGTCGTATCGGTGCGGCAAAAAAAGCCGCTCGGGCTAGGTCACGCGGTGCTCTGCGCTCGCGATCTTGTCGGCGACGAGCCTTTTGCAGTAATGCTTGCCGACGATCTGATCGATAGCGACAAGCCTTGTATCCGCCAGTTATTGGAAATTTTCGAACAAACAGAAGAGTCGGTTGTAGCGCTAATGGAAGTGCCCGAGATGGATGTCCATCAGTACGGAATCATCAAGGGCAAAGTTCTCAAGGAACGACTCTACCAAATTGAGGCGACTGTCGAGAAGCCACCGGCAAAAGAAGCGCCGTCCAGAATGGCCATCATCGGCCGCTATGTGCTCCGCCCTGAAATTTTCTCAATTCTGCAGAAGCTGCCCTCGGGCAAGGGCGGCGAGATTCAGCTCACCGATGGTTTGGCTCAACTGGTGTGTGAACGCAAAGTTTATGGCTGCGAGTTTCTCGGCGATCGTTACGACATCGGTGACAAGTTTGGTTTCGTTCGCGCCACCGTCGCCTACGCGTTGAAAAGACCCGACCTAAAAGATAAAGTATTCGAGTATCTGAAATCCACCACAAGTTAGCGGGGCCGTAGCTCAGTTGGGAGAGCGCTAGAATCGCACTCTAGAGGCCGTGGGTTCGACTCCCATCGGCTCCACCATTTGATACAGTGTAAAGAACTCCCCCGTCCGAGGGTTTATGCCTTCGGATGGAGGAGTTCTCACTGTCATCGGCAGTCTGTAAGTCAGTCGAACCGCGCTACCACGGACCCTGACTTCTTTGAGTATTTCCCTGAGAAACTCTTTTTTATAGCCGATTTTTTTCTCCTTGAGCCGCATCTGCCTCTGCCGGATATTTCGTCCATTAGCCGAGTCGGTATCGGCGATATCCTTGCCCGCGCGCGAGACTTCTTCTGTAATTCGACCTTTCGTCTGAGAAGGGCTTCTCGTTCATGTCGAAGCTCTTTGATGCGTCCAGCGCAATCCTCAAGCAGTAGCAAGCCCTTTTCGAGCGCTTCCTCCCAGCGCCGGACCTTTGCTTCAGTATCGTGTATAGCGAATTCTACGGCTGTTTCATCAGCACTCGGCTCGGTTTTGGGCTGTGCTGAGCCTGCTCCATGACGAGATTGATGTATTTGCGCACGTTCTGCTCACTTAGGACATGCTCCTGAATCTGGTCCATGACCGATTCCTCGAATTTGTCCTTGTTGAGTAGCGGCGCATTGCAGGCGTCACGGCCACGGCGTAAGTAAGTGGCGCAGGAATAGTAGTGGTGCTTACCCGATTTGGCCGACGTGCCTAGGTAGTGGTGGCCACAGAAATCACAGACTACGAGGCGGCTCAAAAGATATTCGGTCCGATGCGCGAAGGAGTTCTGAAAGGAGTCCTTCTCGCCTTTAAGTTTCTCTTGCACGCGATTAAAGAGTTCCTCCCCGACAATCGGAGGATAAAAACCGGGGATGGCGATTGGCTCCCTCGGACCGCGACTCTGGTACTGGTTATAGTCTAGCGTCCCGATGTATGCCCGATTCCTCAGGATACGTGAGATAATGTTTACCCCGAACAAGTGCCCTTTATTTGTCCTGAATCCATCGCCATTAAGTTTCATGGCAATGGATTTATACCCAATGCCTTCGTCGTAGAGATTGAACACGCGCCGAACAATAGGAGCGGCCTTTTCGTCGATTATGGCGCGGCTGATCGTGCGTGTGCGTTTGTGGCCTTGTAGTTTTTCGACGATCTCGCTTTTAAAACCAAAGGGTGGGCCAAACACTAGGTGGTGTTGTTGAACTCTCTCGCGCAAGCCTTTGCGGATTTCGACTGCTAAATTTGCCGGATAAAACGCATTCATACCCACGAGGATATGTTCCACCAAGTGATCAGTGGGAGAATCCGCGCCTACCATCGGCTCTAGGACCGAGACAAGTCGGACGTTGTGGCGCTTTAACAGCGCTTTCATGGTGAGTGATTCAATGGTGTCTCGCGAAAATCGATCTAGTTTGTGCACGATCACCACGTCGAACGGATGGTCTTTCACGGTCGCATCCGCCACCATGGCCTTAAAGAACTCCCGCTTTTCTAAATTCTTGGATGCTGAACGGCCCTCGTCAACGTATTCCTTCACGATGGAATATCCATTTGTTTTAGCCCAGTCGCGGCAAGCGCGAAGCTGCGCGTCGATAGAGTAGCCTTGCGTTTGCTCTTCGCTGGAAACGCGCGCGTAAGTGACTGCGCGTTTCTCAACATGGTCTGCTTTGAGCATTTTCATGTGCACTCTGGTAAAGGCGAAAAGGAATTTTACTCGGATTTAGTGATTCGCTGAGTTGCCGGAGTTACTAAAGTCTTGTCCTTCCTTTTTAAGAGCCAGCCAAGTGGCACGAGCAGCTCCCGGGGTCCAAGGATGTTTGTTCTCCCTTGGAATTGCTTTTTCGTTAAACTCCTTGGACATTTGCACGTAATTGAGCCCGCGGGCTACGGCGTCATGGAAAGGCTCGCGTTAAAGCTCTCTAAAATTTGGCCTGTGACAAATCGTACTTGTCATATTGAAAACCAATTTTCGAGTCCAATTTTTTCCACCGAGGCTTTTAATTCCTCGGCTATTAAAGAGATCATCAACACGATTCGTCTCAAACGACCCAAAATGCCGGTGATCCTTGTGTCCGGCTATCTCGCAAAGGATGCAGGAAAGGCTATTGTTGACGAGACGGCGGCGTTTCTTCAGAAACCCGTCAGCCCAACCGCTCTAGTCATGGCCGTTGCGCGAGTGCTCTCCAAATCTAAGCGACCCTAGTTTATTGTGACACAAGACCTTCATTGAAAACGTCGCTTCTTAAACGCTCTCACGTCTTCGGGGGAGAGACTAAACCATTCACCACCTCGGCGTTTGTCGGCAAATGCTAGACATTCCTCACTTGGTGATTTGGTTTTGGTCTCCAGCGGTATTTTGTAATTGCTGGTCTTTTGGAAGCTCGGATACTTCGTAATATCCTCGTGCTTCCATGCAACGATCTTGAAATGCCCGAGCGGAGAAACCAGTGCCAAAATACATGCTTTGTCGCATATCCCGCTCGCATTCGTAGCTGTCACGGGAAAA
>WNFR01002528.1_pt1 | contig 22150 bp, 17 predicted proteins | sample 5400221 | NCBI WGS metagenome assembly WNFR01 (sample SAMN13153357, study PRJNA577476) | soil metagenome | isolation source: 40 cm soil under Madrone tree | place: USA:California | collected 2016-06-14 | reverse complement strand
TTCGACGGCTTCTTCATCTCCGCGCCCGCCGGTGTTATCCATCTTGTTGTCGGTCAAGAGGAATAGCCTTTCGCCATCGCCCGATCCACGTGCCCCAACCGTAAAAACCAAGTGTCTCGAGGCAGCCTTGGGCCAGTAATGCGTCGACATCCCTTCGAGTGGGAGTCACTTTGATATTCTGCGCAGGGCCGGCGTAATCGTCGATCACCAGCCAGCATCCATCCGCGAGGCGCTCGGCATAGCAATCAATGTCCCGCTGCACGCCTCCATCCGCGTCAATGATAAGCAGACCGATTGGGTCCGAGCCCAGTCTCTGACGAACTGCGGAGATCGTGTTCTCTTCGAAAGAGTAACTTCTGATTAGAGTGACCATTTCTGATACGCCGTGCTTGGCCAGGTTTCGCTCGAGGTCGCGCAAAATGTTCTTCGTACCGAGGCGATCGTGCTTAAGCTTTCCGCCTGGTTCGATCGCGACCAATGCTTTGTCACGCCCGGAATCACGTATGCCCAGCGCCGCGGCCAGCGTCGAACCGCCAAGGAAAGCACCAATTTCAACGATGTGACCGACGCAGTTTCTCGCGAAATGATACACCAGCAGCAGAACGTCCACGTGCAGCATGGAATAGCGCTCCCAGACTCGTCTCAACTGGCCATAAATCGGCTGCTGCCGATATTGCATGAGCGTTTGCATCAGGCTCAGGCAATCGTGCAACCTCCCCTCAGTGTTCATCAGGTCGGAACCTCAGTGCGCCGCACAATGACGACCTACCACGACAACGTCGCGCTCCGCGTCGTCAAGACGCGCCACTCGCGGAAGTAATCCCCAGCGTTCGAATCCGAGCCGCGTAAATAATTTCAAGCTCGCTTCGTTGTGCGCAAAGATCAGTCCCACCATCGCGTTAATCCCAAGCGAGGGCCCACGCGCAATTGCTGCTTCCAGTAATTTTCTTGCAATCCCGCGGTGCCGGAAATTCTCATCGACATACACACTCAGTTCAATCGTGCTGCGGTAAGCGCAACGCGGAAGAAAACTCTTGAAGCTTAGCCAGCCGCACACGTGACGATCGATTTCAGCTATCCAGAACGGGTAGCGATCCGGCGAGTGTTCGCTCAGCCAATGGCGACGGCTTGCCACGGTGACCGGCTCGAGTTGTGCGGTAGAGACACGCGTTGCGACAGCCGCGTTATAGATCTCGATAATCGCCGGCAGATCCGCCTCGACAGCGTCGCGGATCTTTACTTCTTCTTTAGCGGCGGGCGGAGTCGGCCGTAATCCATGTCGAAGGGACCGCCGATCTTTTTCGCTAAAAGCGACGGCCCTCATAGAGCGCCGCTACAGGATGAAGTTTGAAAGAATGTCTCATAGAGCGCCGCTACAGGATGAAGTTTGAAAGAATGTGGTCTCAAACGTCGGCTGAAATGAACCGCGCTCTGTTTGGCCGATGCAAAAACGCGCACTGATTTGCGATTGTGCGGCGCAATAAAGTTCCATGTTAATCCTGCCGCATTTCGCCAGTGAATCGCGGACTGCGGCAAAAGCAAGGGCCGGCGTGTTACAGTCGCGGCTGAGATGTCCGAGGACGACGCGCTCAATCCTTCCGGGAAGAAGTTGCTCGATCACGCTGGCAGCGGCGGCGTTGGAAAGATGCCCGTGGCGCGATTGAATCCGTTGTTTCACCGGCCAGGGCCGATGCGAATCGTTCTGCAAAAGTTTTTCGTCGTGATTGGTTTCGATTACCAGTGTCTGAACCTGGCGCAACCGCTCCACGATCATCTTTGTGGCGTAGCCGAGGTCGGTGATGAATCCCAGGCTGCCGGAGCCGGCGTGAAAGGCGAACCCGATCGGATCGACCGCGTCATGCGGCACAGGAAAAGTTTGCACGACAATGTCGCAGATTGAGAATTCCGCGCTGGTGCGAAAAATCCGCCAATTACGATATCGATCCAGTAAGCTGTCGCACTGGATTGCTTCGGCAGTGAGCGCGTTGCAATAAATCGGAACGTCAAATTTGCGGCAGAGAACTTCGAGCCCGCAGACATGGTCGCCGTGCTCATGCGTGAGGAGAACGCCGTCGAGCCGGTCTGGCGTCACACCGCATTGTTCAAGGCGCAAGACTATTTGGCGGGCGCTCAATCCACCATCGACAAGAATTTTGCAGTGATTAGTCGAGACAAGCGCGCTGTTCCCGGCACTGCCGCTGCCGAGCATGGTCAAGCTGAACACGTTCGATACTTAGCTGCGATCTGTCTGTTTCCGCAAACAGAATTCGTGGAACAACGCGATTTAAGCAGTCCGATCAGCCAGCGCCAAAATGCGCTGTTTCTTCGTCGCGTAATCGAGTGAACGAAAGCGCCGGATTTCATCAAGGCGACGCATTCCGTTCAGGCTGTCGAGATATTGAGTATAACTTGCGGCCAGTTCCGTCGCCTCGAGGTAACGGCCCCGAATGTTTTTGTCGACGTAGGCATGAGGATCTTGTGCCGCGAAAAGATGAAAGCGCAGCCAACGCCGGTCGGTTCGCGAGACCCGCTGTGTTTTTCGGAAAAAGGCGACGAATAAAAGCAGAACCAGATAAGTATCGACTTGCGCTTGCAGCTCGAGATTGCGCGCAAAATCTTCCGCGCCGATCTCTCGCGCGCCGTTTTGAAACTGGAGCGCGGCGTGAAGCGCATGATTGATCTCCTCCACGAACATGATGAGCGATCGAATGTTGTGATCGCTCAGTCCGGCGCGTGGATCGTGTCTCTCCAGTTGGTCGATCAACCAGCGCGAATAATAAATGCCGACGTAAAGACGATCGTCGGCGCGCCGCAAAAATGTGCGGGCCAGTTCGCTCAGTTCGCGGGCCGATCTTCCGGCGAGAATCGATAACTGCGCGCAGCGCTCCCGATCGATCAGACAATCCTCAAGATTAATCCCAACCTGCGCGTAAGTGCGCTCGAAAAGTTTTTGGATCTGACTAAAGAGCGTCTCATTCACAGGCAAAGCGATGGACGCAGATCGTCATCGAGGTTAAGCAACCGATCGGAAAGCTGATTGAGCGCAAGGCGTACGTCGCGAAAACGATTAGCCAGCTCTTCGTAGATCTCAGTGAGCTCGCATCGACGCGCGGTCGCGTGGCCGGCGACCAATTGATAATTCGTCCGGCGAATAATTGCCGACGTGCGCTCGAAGGAGAAAAGCTTGCTCGGGCGTGGCACGGGTGAGCGCGATGAGCATGTCGGATATGTATGCATGGCCGGGACTGCCGATCTCGTCCGGGGCCTGCAATCGGTTCGCACGCGAGAAAGTTTCCAGGAGCGAAGCGATGTAGTCGCAGAGTTTTCGATCGACAATTCCCGCTTGCTGCAAGACATGCCGGGCGAGCACATAGAAATAAAACTGCGAAGAAATGTGGAGGTGCCCGGCGTTGCACAAGATCGCGTCAGCCAGGCGCGGATGATCGAGAATGGAATCACGCGTTTCCGAATCGGAGAGAAGATCGACAAGTGAAACCTGATCGGTGCAGGAGCGCGAAAGAGTGCGAACAATAAAATCGAAATCCGCCGCGGTGAAGCGCGCCCGACAATTCGCCCGAATCATCGGAGACGAATCATGAGCACCGGCGGCACCATTGGCAAGCTTTTGCGAAACAGGGAAAAATGTCGGCCAAATCAGTGGGATTGTTCAGAGCCGCACTTTGCTCCGACTGCGGTCTTACCGCTGGCGGAAGGGGTGGGATTCGAACCCACGGTGGGTTGCCCCACGCTCGATTTCGAGTCGAGTGCCTTAAACCGGACTCAGCCACCCTTCCCTTTCACGATCAATTACGCGCCAAAACGCCGTTATTATGAGATGCAGTGGCGGGTTTGTAAATGGGGCGGAGCCGTTGGTAGTGGTACAGTTTCAAACTGTACCACTACCGAGCCGTTTAGGCGACTCGGGATGACCGAGTTGAAAATGTCACAATTAAAAGCTTGTCAGCAAGCATTTTCGCACTGCATATTGTATGTCCGCTGGACGGTTCCGCTATTACTTGTTGTTCGCTGTAATTCACAGGTTATTAGCGGCGCTGTTCACGATTATTCTCCTTTATTCACAACCTAAACCGCTCTTCCCGCCATGATCCAACTCAAATCTGGGATATCGCCTTCATCGTTGACTCAATCGCGCAAATCGTCGAACCGACGAAAAAATCGAGCCGCGGCAAAGAAAAATGGCGATGTGCGTTTTGAGCGCGTGTTCAGTGACGCAGCGATTTCGCCTTTTGATCAGATCGAATGGGAACGGCGCACGGCGGAGATCACCGACGACAGCGGCAAGGTCATTTTCAAGCAGGACAATATCGAGGTACCGAAGAACTGGAGCGCGTTGGCGACGAAAATTGCAGTCTCGAAATATTTTTACGGCGACATCGGCAACGGAACCGATCCACACAAAAGCGGTCGCGAAACTTCCGTACGGCAACTGGTGCATCGCGTCACGCGAACGATCGCCGATTGGGGGATGGCGGACGGCTATTTCGAGGACACGGAGGCGGCGGAAATCTTTTATGACGAACTGACCTGGCTGTGCGTAAACCAGCACGGCGCGTTCAATTCGCCGGTCTGGTTCAACGTCGGTTTATATCATCAGTATGGGATCGGCAAAAACGCGGGCGCGGGAAATTACTTTTACAACCGCCAGACCGGACAAGCCGAGCGCGCCACCACTCAATACGAATATCCCCAGGGCAGCGCCTGTTTCATTCAATCGGTGGGCGACACGATGGAGGACATCATGCGGCTGGCCACGAGCGAAGCAATGCTCTTTAAGTACGGCAGCGGGACCGGCAGCGATCTTTCCTCGCTAAGATCGACAAGAGAAAAATTAAGCGGCGGTGGAAAACCGAGCGGACCGCTCTCGTTTCTAAAAGTGTACGATCAAGTTGCCAACGTGGTGAAAAGTGGCGGTAAAACCCGGCGAGCGGCGAAGATGAACACGCTCAAAGACTGGCATCCGGACATCGAGGAGTTCATTGACGCAAAGCAAAAAGAAGAAAAGAAAGCCTGGGCCCTGATTGAGCAAGGCTATGACGGGAGTTACAACGGCGACGCCTACGGCTCAGTCATGTATCAGAACGAGAATCTGAGCGTGCGGGTTAGCGACGAATTCATGGAGGCAGCGTTGGAAGGGCGCGAATGGTGGACGCGCCGGGTGCGCGACGATGCGCCGTGCGAATGCAAGGATGCGCGGTCGTTGCTGCGCAAAGTTGCGGAGGGAACGCACGTCTGCGGCGATCCTGGAATGCAATTCGATTCCACCATCCACAAATGGCACACGTGCAAAGGCACAGACCGGCAAAATTCCACCAATCCGTGCTCGGAATATCTTTTTCTCGACAACACCGCCTGCAATCTCGCCTCGCTTAACTTGATGAAGTTCAAGACCGCGGAGGCCGGCTTCGATGTCGAACGATTCAAAGCCGCGGTGCGCATCTTCATTACTGCCCAGGAAATCATCGTCGATAATGCCAGTTATCCAATCAAAGAGATCGCGGAAAACTCGCACATTTTTCGCACGCTTGGGCTGGGTTACGCGAACCTCGGCTCGCTCATCATGAGTTACGGCTACGGATACGACAGCGTGGAAGGCCGGGCGCTCTGCGGCGCGATCACTTCCATTATGACCGGCGAAGCCTACGAGCAAAGCGCGCGGCTGGCCCGAGCCATCGGACCGTTTCCCGGTTATCTGGACGCGCGTTGCAGCGGTGTGCCGAAACCGGTCGCGAAGAACAATGTCGCGTCGATGCTCGAAGTGATCGATCTCCACCATTGCGCGGTCAATGAAATTCCCGATGTCGAAGAATTCGCTCATCTAAAAAGGCAAGCCGCCAAAACGTGGAAACGCGCGGCTGAACTGGGCAAACGCCACGGTTATCGCAACGCGCAAGTGACGGTCCTCGCGCCGACCGGGACGATCAGTTTTCTGATGGATTGCGACACAACCGGGATCGAACCGGACATCGCACTGGTGAAATATAAACTGCTGGCCGGCGGCGGCATGTTGAAAATCGTCAATCAAACAGTCAGACCAGCGCTGGAAAAGCTCGGCTACAATTCCGAAGAGATCGAACGAATCATCGCGCACATCGACGCGTTCGACACCATCGAGGATGTGCCGGACACCGATGGATCGACGATTTCCTCCGGATTGAAACCGGAACACTTGTCGATCTTCGATTGCGCGTTCAAACCGTTCAAAGGTCAGCGCTCTCTCAATTACATGGCGCACCTGCGGATGATGGCGGCGGCGCAGCCGTTCCTGAGCGGCGCCATTTCGAAAACGGTCAATATGCCGGAATCGGCCACGGTCGAAGACATCACCAACACGTACGTGGAAGGCTGGCGGCTCGGATTGAAATCGATCGCGATTTATCGCGACGGTTCGAAACGCTCGGCGCCGCTAAACACGCGCAAGACGAAAGACATGGGCGCGGCCGACGGTATCGATCGCACGGTCGGCGTCTCGATGAATGGCAACGAATTGCAGAAGCGCATTCTCGAGCTGGAGGAAGAACTTAGGATGTTGCGGGGCAAGCTCGACAAACCCATCCGGCATCGCATGCCCGACACACGAATGTCGTTAACGCACCGGTTCGAGATTGCCGGGCACGAAGGTTACATCACGGTTGGTTTGTACGAGGACAATCAGCCGGGTGAGCTATTTATCACGATGTCGAAGGAAGGCAGCACGATTGGTGGCCTGATGGATACGGTCGGTACGCTCACGTCGATCGCGCTCCAGTACGGAGTGCCGTTGGAGAGCCTGGTAAAAAAGTTCGCTTACCAGCGTTTTGAACCGAGCGGCTTCACCAAAAATCCCGATATCCGTAACGCTACTAGCATAACCGATTATGTGTTTCGCTGGCTCGCTTGCCAGTTCATCAAAGGTTACAAAGAAGCGACCTCTCCCAGCCGGGGACAAACGGAGTTGCCGCTGAAAGAAATTCCGGAGATGGAAAAGAAGGCACTCAATCGCCCGGTGTCCGATCTAGCACGGACAGGTGAAAAAGAATTGATCGACGTGATCACGAGTCATTCGCCTAACGATGGTTCACCGCAAGTGGCTGGCAACGGGAGCAGTCACGCTGACCGCGTGCAGGAAGCGCTCGGTAGCATGTTCATGGACATCGTCTGCTCGCACTGCGGCAGTGACAAAGTGATTCGGGCCGGGGCCTGCGGCGTCTGCACAGAATGCGGAACGAGCCAGGGATGCAGCTAGCATTCCGCCCGATTTCGACTTTAGTGCAGCGATGAACAAGGTCGACGTCGAGCGGCAAAAAGAAATTCAGCAGGCGGAGGAGTTGCTCTTCGCCGGACCGCAGGCGCTGGGTTTTGCGAAAGGTCTTTTCCAGGGTCATTTCGTGGCCGATTGGGTGTTGCCTTATCCACGCATCCCGGCAGCGCAGCAAACCGAGCTGGACCATTCGCTCGCGGAGCTGCGTGAGTTTCTCGATGAGAAGCTCGATCCCGCAGCCATAGATCGACAAGCAGAGATTCCGCGCGAGATAATTGACGGCCTCGGGCGTGTGGGCGTGCTCGGGATGACTGCCCCCGCCGAGTACGGCGGCCGCGGTTTTACTCAAATGGCGAATTGCAAAGTGCTGGAGGAAATCGGCCGGCGCTGCGCGTCGACCTCGGTTTTCGTTAATGCGCATCATTCCATCGGCATTCGGGCGTTGTTGCTCTTTGGAACTCACGATCAGAAGCAAAAATGGCTGCCGAAGCTTGTAGACGGCGAAGAGCTCGGCGCATTCGCGCTCACTGAGCGGGAGGCCGGTTCCGATGCCGCCAGCGTGCAAATGACGGCGCGTCCGACCGAGGACGGTTCGCATTTTATTTTGAACGGAGAGAAACGCTACATCACGAACGCGGCCATCGCGCACGTGCTCACGGTCATGGCACGGACACCAGTTGCCGGAACAAATAAAACTGCGATCACGGCATTTCTAGTTACTCCGGACATGCCCGGTTTCGAAATACTCGAAGCGCGTATGCCGAAGATGGGAATCCGCGGCACCGCCACCGGACGTTTCGCGCTTCGCGACGTCAAGGTGCCAAAGGAGAATATTCTCGGCCCGATGGGCAAAGGCCTGAAAGTCGCGCTGACCGTGCTCGATTTTGGCCGGACTACGTTCGGCGCCTGTTGCACGGGCGCGGCCAAGACTTGTTTGCGCTTAGCGACCGAACACGCGAACACGCGCAAGCAATTCAACAAAACCCTGGGCGAATTCCATCTCGTAAAAAAGAAAATTGCACGCATTGCCGCTGATGCTTACGCCATGGAAGCGATGACCACGATTACGGCGTCGCTCATCGACCGCGGACTTGAGGATTACATGGTCGAGACCGCGATGCTGAAAGTCTTTACGACCGAGCGACTTTGGGAAGCGATCAACGACGCGTTCCAAATATATGGCGGCTCGGCTTACTTTGTCGATCTGCCCCTAGAACGAATGCTGCGCGACGCGCGCATCAATCAAATCGGCGAAGGAAGCAACGAAGTGCTCACTTCCTTTATCGCGCTGGTGGGAATGCGGGGTCCCGGGATGGAGTTCAAGGAAATCTACGACACGATATTGAAACCGTCGCGCGCGGGAATTGGGCGGGCGTGGACGGCGGGGATGCACCGGCTCGGGGCAGCGGTGCGAATTCCGGATGTGCCGGTGGCGAGCGCCGAACTGGGTTCATTTGCCAATCAACTCGGTCGTTTGATTTGGCGTTTCAATTTAGCCGTGAACCGGGCCCTCATTGCGTATCGCGAACCGATTTTAGATATGCAACTGGTCCAGGAACGGATCGCCGGCGCAGCGATGGGTCTTTTCGCATCAACCTGCGTGCTGAGCCGTTGGGACGGCGAACTTCAATTTGCCCGCCGCAATGGCGACTCCCGCCTCTCGACTGATGGCGCGCCCGACCTCTTCCTGCGGCAATCTTTCCGGCGCATCCGCGGTTTTCTCGCCGGATTAAAGGATAACGACGACAAGGCAATTCTCGCGACCGCGGATTCGATTCTCAGTAAAAACAGCTCTACGAAATCGAGCAGGCGATAAAAAGACCTGCCATTTCCTCGAGAGTCGCGCGCTAACCTTCAGCTAGCAGGCATTTCGGGGAGATGCGGCACAAGCTCTGCTTAGTTCTGTTTTGTGCACGCCTCTGCCTTTTTGCTCGGACCAAAATTCTTGTCTGCGCGGACGGCGACAAAGCTCTCCATCGTAATGCCTTGTCTGGATGAGGCGGAAACGTTGGGCATCTGCATTGGTAAGGCGCACAATGCCCTCGCGGAGCTTGCCGTTCCCGGTGAGATCGTGATTGCAGACAATGGTAGCACAGACGGTTCGCAAGAAATCGCGCGACGCGCAGGTGCGCGTGTGATCGAGGTGTCAGAGAGAGGCTATGGCTGCGCGTTGCGCGGCGGTATAGCCGCGACGCGAGGTCAATGGATTATTATCGGCGACGCCGATGACAGCTACGATTTTGGCAGTATCGCGCCCTTCGTGCAAAAGCTGGAAGCCGGATACGATCTAGTGATGGGTTGCCGGATGCCGCGCGGACAGGGGCGGATCATGAAAGGCGCGATGCCGTGGAAGCATCGCTGGATTGGAAACCCGGTGCTGACATTTCTTGGCCGTTTGTTTTTCAAAAGTCCGGCAAACGATTTCCACTGCGGCCTGCGCGCTTTCCAACGGAATGCATTCGAGCGAATGGAACTCAACGCCACCGGAATGGAATTCGCCTCGGAAATGGTGATGAAGGCGGCTTTCGCGAAAATGCGCGTGGCGGAGGTCCCGATCACTCTGCATAAAGATGGCCGTTCCCGCCGGCCACACCTGCGGAGTTGGCACGACGGGTGGCGACACTTGCGCTTTATGCTGCTGCATTGCCCGATGTGGTTGTTCTTTGTTCCCGGTGCGGCGCTGTTATTCGGCGGCATCGCGCTACAGGTGCGGGTTGCTGCCGGACCATTCAAAGTCGGGATATTCGGATTGGAATCGAACACGCTGGTAGTCAGCAGCCTCGCGATCGTGCTCGGGATGCAATTAATTTGTTTCGCTCTTTTCGCGCGCATTTTTGCCGTGACGCAGGGTTTTCTCCCGCCCAGCCAGCGCTTGAGGATTTTCGAATCTTTTTTCAGCCTGGAGCGCGGCATTTGGGCGGGTTTTGCCATCGGCATCGCTGGGCTGGCGGAGTTATGCCATGCGGTGTGGATTTGGCGCGCCGCTGGCTTCGGCGCCTTGCCGACGACGGACACTTTGCGCCTAGTCATTCCCGCGACCACGAGCATCGCCTGCGGAATGCAGCTGATATTTGCCAGTTTTCTAATCAGCATTCTGCGGCTGCCGCACATTCGTTAGGCAATGAGCTCGAAGGCCACTGAAAAGCGGAAGATGCGCTACCGCGCAATTACGGGCTGAAGCGCGATGGCGACATTTCACATTCTCACCCAGTATATCTGGCCGGATGCAGGTCCAGATGGACTCTATGCCGAGCAGCTTGCGGCGCGCTTACACGAACACGGATGCAATGTTCGTCTCGTTGGCGGTAAAGGTAGCTATCGACCCTCGGCCCGAGAGAAACCGGAAGTTCCGCTGATTCACTTGGATCATTATTGCGGGCGTCGCGGGAACCTCGGGCAAACGTTTATCGAATATGGCGCGGTCAAGCGCGCCTTTGAGAATTACATCGGGCGAGCTGTCCGGCGTGATGACGTTGTCGTCGTGACCAGTGCTCCGCCGATTAGCGTTCGACTGGCCAGCTGTATCCGGCGCCGCCACGCTCACGCGATTTACTGGCTGCAAGATTATTATCCAGAGCTCATTCGCGCGATCCGTGAATATCCAAGGCCTTTTCGCCACGCTTTCGGCCACTACTGGGACGGGCAACTTTCAAAATGGAACCAGGTAGTAAAGATCGGCGCGAACCTTGGCGGCCCATTGCACAATTCGGTCGTGATTCGAAACTGGCCGACGCTTAAATTCGAAAAATCGACTCAGCCGGAGCCGCTCACTGCGCTCTACTCGGGCAACCTGAGTTATGGCCATGACATTGGTCTCCTTGTCGCAGCCTGCGAAAAATTGCGCGACGAGGGCTATCGCATCTCAATCCGCGCTGATGGCCGCGGCGTCTGCCGTCTTCCGGCCTGGCTGAAAGCACGGCCGGTGCACGGCGATCCAGAGGAATTAAAGAACGATCTCATTCGTCACGAGGTTCATCTGGCCGCCGCGCATCCGAGAATTGCTCGGGCAATGTTTCCATCAAAGATCTGGAACAGCATCGCTGCGGGGCGGCGTCTGCTTTGCACGGGATTCACCGGTGAAATGGCGACGGAGCTTGAAGCGGCAAAGAGCGCGCCGTTCGAGCGTCATCTCGATGAGTGGACAACGTTACTTGTCGATCTGGCAAATTCTCCGCAGGGCGCGACCAGCGGCGAATTCGACGAATTGACTCCTCCCGCGCGAGAACTTCAGCCGACTGCGATCGCGTGAAGAAATTTCTGTCGAGTGGCGCGTGGTCGTTGCTAAACCAATTCGTGCGCGTCGGATCGCTGGCCGCGATCACGATTGCTTTGGGCCGGCATTTCGGTCCGCAGCTTTTTGGCTCGCTCGCGGTGGGTTTCGCCCTGGTACGCGTCTTTGCCGTCGTCGCCACTTTCGGGCTCGATCGCGTGCTCGTCCGTCACCTTGTCGATCGAGAACAACAAGCCGCCGTCATCGTGCGCGAAGCGTTCTGGTTGAAACTCGGCGTCGCGTTGCTGAGTTATCTGACGATGCTCGGATTAATTTTCACCTTTGAACGCGGCGACACGTTGCTGCTCGCCATCGCCGCGCTCGCGGGCGGCGGTTTGCTTTTCCAGGCCGGCGACGCGTTCGATTATGCATTCCAAGCGCAGGGACGATTTGCGCTTAGCTTTTTGGGGCGCGGCGTGCCCATTCTGCTGAGCACAACTTTGAAAATCGTTGCAATTCTCGCTAACGCGCCCCTGTTGTTTTTCGCCGCGCTAGAGACGGTTGAGGCCGCGATTATCGCCGCCGCTCTTTTCGCCGTTTATCGCCGAACAATTTCGCGGAGCGTCCCGGCGAAGTCCGCCGGAACGGTCGCCTGGCGTCGTCTCCTGGTCGAGGGGCTGCCGCTGCTCCTTTCCGCGCTCGCTGTCATGATCTACATGCGATCAGACATTATCATGCTCGGCAAAATGGCCAGTTATCAGGTCGCGGGAATCTACGCGGCCGCGTCACAAATTTCGGAAGCTTGCGTTCTCTTTCCTGTCGCGTTAATGCCCGCGCTTTTTCCAATTCTCGTGCGGTGGCGCCGACGCGGCCCCGAGTTTTACCACCGCCAATTTGAACGTCTATTTCTACTCGCGGCCGCGACGGGACTGCTCTTTTCGCTGACACTCACCTTCGGCGCAACCACCATCGTTACATTCATTTTTGGACCGAACTATCATAGCGCAGGCAACATTCTCATCATCCACGGTTGGACAATCTTGTTCATCTTTATCGGGATCACGCAAAGTGGATACGATGTCACAGAAGGTCTGACCTGGTTCGCAACCTTCCGAACTTTCGTGGGGGCACTGCTAAATATCGGATTGAACCTAATCCTCATCCCGAGACATGGCGCGCTCGGATCAGCCGTGGCCACGCTCGTGGCCCAGATCTTTTCCTCGGTTTTGCTCAACGCGCTGCATCCAAGGACACGGCCAATACTGCGCATTCAGTTCATGTCGATCTTGCTCTGGCCGGCGTTGCGCGGGCTCTGCCGAAAGGATTCCGCGCCACGATCAGCAAGCTGGCAAGGACTCGGCAACCGGGTAACACTCGCGGATGGTTAGCGCGCTCACAACGCCGGTTGTCCTGATCATTTTTAATCGGCCGGAGCGGACAGCGGAAGTTTTCGCCACGATTCGCGCCGCGCGTCCAGCGCAGTTGTTTGTGATCGCGGACGGGCCGCGGCCCATTGTGAAAAGCGACGCGAGCAAGTGCTCGGCGGCGCGCGCGATTATCGAACAAGTTGATTGGCCATGTCAGGTTCTCCGCCGCTTTGCCGAACAGAATATCGGACTCCGGCAAAATGTGTCGGAAGGGCTTGACTGGGTCTTCAGTCAGGTGAAACAAGCGATAATTCTGGAAGACGATTGTCTTCCTGACTCCAGCTTTTTTCCGTTCTGCGAAGAGTTGCTCGCATATTATGCGCAAGATCCTCAAGTCGCGATGATCGGCGGAACGAATTTCGATCCGACTCATGCGACTTCGCTAGGAGACGAGAGTTATTACTTCTCGCGCTTTTGCCACATTTGGGGTTGGGCGACCTGGCGGCGGGCTTGGCAACTTTGCGATCATGAAATGAAAGAATGGCCGTCGCTGCGCCGGACGAATTGGCTAAAGAAAAAATGTGTCAGTGCAACGGCGGAGAATTTTTGGCGCCGCCATTTCGACGACAGCTACACCGGAGGGTCGAACGGTCTGAACACATGGGATGTTCCGTGGCACTTCGCCTGTTGGCGTCACGATCTGCTTTGTATCGTCTCCAGCAATAATCTTATCGCCAATTTGGGTTTCGGCGCGGACGCCTCGCACACGAAAGAGCGAACGCGTGCCGCGCAGTTGCCGACCACTCCGATGCAATTTCCTTTGCGTCACCCAGAAACAAAAACGCTCAACTTAGCGGCGGACCGCTACGTTCAGGAAAACTTCTGTGAAGGAGTTACGCTATGGCAGCGTTTATACTGGAAGTTGCGCCTGCCGTTGCCAATCTGGCTCGTGCGCCGCGTGATGCGCTGGCTCGGCCGCTGAGGTAAAAGCTCACGTCCGATCGGAACAGCCGCGCCTGTTACGCGCGCGCTTCATCGAGAACGTCCAGGTATTTTACGGCCGTCTCGGCCCAGGTCGTGCCACTGGCCCACCCACGGAAATCCTGCTTGGGCGCGATACGAAGCGCGAGAATTGTTTCTGTCCAAACCCTCGTCTCGAGCGGAAGCACGTACGGATAGTTGCTCGGCAGGGTTTCCGTCAAGCTGGTGCGGTCGCTCACGAGCGCAGGGCAATTAGCGAGCAACGATTCCTGCGCCGTTAGGCCAAAGCCCTCGTAAAGCGATGGCAGAACCGAGCAGAGTGCGGATTGGTAATAGAGCAGAAGTTGTGAGCGCGAGAGCCTTCCAGTTATATGAATTTCCACCCCGTGAGCTTTGCAACGCGCAATTGAAGGGCCGAGAGCTCCCAAGCCTGATCCGAGCGTAAACACCAGCGGGATCTCTCGCAGTCGCGCATCCTCGCGCCACATTCGAAACAAAAATTCGTGGTTCTTGTGCGGCCACGCGTTTGCCGCATAGAAAACATACGGCATCGCCGGGACAATCGCCGGTGCTGGCGACGGCAACGGAATAGGAGCTAAAGGGATGACAGTTGATTCCACTCCATAATGCCGCCGGATACGTTCCTGACTGAATTGCGAACTGGTGACGACTGCGCACCGCTTGACAGTTCGCGGAATCATAAATCTTCGAAGATTGCGCTCAAAGAATGAAACGCAGCGGGGAAAGTCGCGATCGAGCGTGTCGTGGATCGTGACCACGCCTTTTCCGTTGAAGTGAAAAGGCAGCATTGTTCCGAACGGGAACCATGTCACCCCTTCCCGTGGCAAACCCTTGCCGCTCACACCGAGCCGCACCATCGCTGCTGCTTTTGTCGCGTTTCCCCGCATCTTGCCGGTGCAAATTTTCACGATTCGGCCTCGCCATTGCGGAAAAAAAGTCGCCGCGTTTTCGTTCAGATAAATTCGCACGTTCGGGTGCAGCCGGAGGAAATTTTCGGTCAACTGAATCATCACCTCGCCCGCGCCGCCTACAACGTCCGGCTCAAAATTTGGAGCGACGATGTTCAGCAGCCATCGATCGTTCTTCATCCGAGCTTCGTATGGCCGCGATCGCTGTGCGAGTTGACTAACGGCGCCTTCTTTTCGGTCGAGTTGATTTCATCTCGGCGCTGTCAACGTTTAGCGACTGTCGATGTTGCGGCGGCAAAGAAGGTTGGTGTGCGATCCTATAGCAGGCGAATAGCGCTCAAGAAGATGTCGATCTTCGGCGATTTCTAATCGCTCCGCGTACTCGTTGATATAAAAAATCTCGAAGCCCAACCTTCGTAGAAAGGCAAGAAATTCCTCAGCGCCCGAACCGGCACGGCGTAAACCTTCGGGCCAAAACTCGACGAAGATCGTTAGGCGCAAACTTTCTCGCAAAATCCGCCGCATCCCTTTCAAGGCATGAAATTCGAAGCCTTGGATGTCGAGCTTCACCAGATCGACCGGACCCGGCACGAAGTCGTCGATTTGCGCCATTTGGATAGAAATTCTCTGTCGATCTTCACTTGAAGCATAAGCCTGATGATCGCCGTAGTTTTCAGGCGAGAGATAAAGAAACGAATTGCCGGGCACGTCACTCGCGGCCTGATTGAAGGCAACAACATTGGTACGGCCGTTTTGGGCGAGATTCTCGGTCAAAATTTTGTAGTTGAGCGGTTCCGGCTCGAACGCGAACACTCGGCCATCATCGCCCGTGAGTTTCGAGAAAAGCAATGTGTAATAGCCAATGTTCGCGCCGACGTCGATGATTGTCTGCCCCGGGCGAATCTCTTTCGTTAGTAGCTCGGTCTCAAACGGCTCGTAGCGCCGAAGGATCGACAGTTCGAGAGAATCGACGGGGTCGAGCCGAAGTCTGAACCCATGCACGCTTACTTCCGGCTGCCGTAGCTTGCCGAACAGCCAAGCTTTTAGTCGGCAATAAAAAGGCAGAGCTTCAAGACAGAGATCAGGTACTACCCGCTTTTTTGTGCGCACGAGATACTCCAACAACCGATTCAGCATCGGCAGGGCGATCCCCGTTGGTGCGGCAGATTCGCTACTCGGAAACTGAATGTCTTGATCCGCATGCATCTTATTTGCTCTGTCCGAGCCGAAAAGGATCGCGCGCGTAGCCATTGCCGCGGGTTGTGAACATCCCAAGTCGTGTCAAATCATCGGGCGTGATGAAGCGCACGCTGCCGGCTTTTTCAAGAACGGCGATTGCCGCGGGCGTCAGGCCGAAAAGGGAAACAACGATTGGGCGCTTTTCCAGAAAGGGATCGTTGCGAATGAGATCGGCCGAATACCAAGCATCGCGCGCATCGAGGGCAACGATGTCCTCGTGCATGGCGTGAATCACCGCCGCCGTGCGTGCGTACGGCCTAACGAACGTCTCTGCTTGCCAGCAACGCAGCGGAAGTTGAACGAAGATCGACATGGCGACGCCGGCCAGGACGAACGTTTGCGCGCTGCGCTCGCCAACTAAGATCGACAATCGATTGAAGCCGGCGACGGCCACAATCATAAAACAAGAAAGCGCGCCGTAAAAATATCGGTAACCCCAGCCATGGGCTTGATCGAGATAGAAGACGAAATAGAAAATGAAAGTCAGTGCGCAGCTCAGGATGGCGTCTTGCACGATCGGTTGCTCTTTAAAGAACTGTTTCGCTCCGAGAAAAGCCAAAAGCGGGGTGGCCAGCGAAGCCCACGCGATGATCAGGAGCAAATTCATCGACTGAATAACCGGCATGCGCGGATTGAGAAATTTGAACACGGAACCAACCCCGCCGCTGCTTTTTGCTTGATAATGTTCCCGCCAGAGGAACCAAAGCACGCAGCCGGCGAAATAAATCACCGCGAAAATTACAACCGGACGCCAGCGCCGTTGCCATACGAGCCGAAGAAGAAACGGCAGGGCAAAGAGCGCGTGCACAATCGGCTGATGCAGGCCGATGGCTAGCACACCGACCAACGGCGCCAAATAGAACCGGCGTCGATCGGGTCGCGAATAGAGCCAAAGCCAGATCGTGTTCAGCGCCAGATGCGCCGGCATGGCGTAGGCCGTCATGGACATGAGCAAAAACTGCGATGAACTCCCGAGCAGACCAATCGCAACCAGCGCATTCGTTTTCGATTCCGGCCAGATGTTTCGCGCTGCTCCGTAAAGAGCCAGGACGGTCACTGCGGCGAGGAACGGATTGAGCAACGTTTGCAGGCCGACACTTTGAAAGACCGCGCGCATCGCGGCGTAGACGGGCAAGTAAGTCGCGTTCCAAGAATGCGTGGATGGAAAGTAATCGACGTACGTCGGCTTGAGGACCCGTACGGCATCAACCCACGCTGGCGGAACTTCGGCCTGGATTTTTCCGCGCAAAAAAATCTTCGCCTGAAAATCGGCAAGGTTCTCATCGGCGGTCAGCGCGTAATCATGAGACACCGTTTGCGTTCCAATCGCCGCAATGGCGAATACAATTACCGCTGCCGTCAAACAGAGCCCGCGCCCAAGATCGACATCTTGATTTCGCGTCTCTGCGGGTCGGGCGTTTTTGCGGAACCAGACGAAAGCGGCAACGAGATTGAACAGCGCTACGAGCAAGAGTCCCGCTGGTTCGTGGCGCGAGAAGAGAACATAAAAAACGTTGAACCAGAGGCGCGGATCAGGATTTCCCGCGGGAATGGTGCGCAACCAGACGGCAAAGGCGATTCCTAGCAGCGATATAAACGCGACTGCGCAGAGAATTAACACCGGCGGGTGCGCCGCAGTTTGGATCGATTTTCGGTGGATCCCGCTGATATTCGCTTCGGGCGAGGCTAATCGAAATTCGGGCAAAGTTGTGATGTGGGCTTGGGATGCGGAAGACATCGACGGAACGGGTTGATAGATGATCGGAAGCAGTCACCGGGCCACAAAGCCGGTTGGGATGGTTTCGGGCCGAAAGATCGGTAACTGAGAGATCGACATGCTGCGCATGGGAAGTGCAGTGTTTGATTGCATGAACATCGACGAGCGGGCTTCATCACACCGAGTGGGGAAATGGTGCCTCGCCCTAATGTTTGCCATCCTCAGCGCGGGAATTTTCCTCCGGGCCTGGCCGAGTACAGGCTTCCATGGCGTCGGTTACGACGAGGGTATTTATGCTCGTTATGTCAAAGCAGCGCTCAAGGAAGGAATCTGGAATTATCCGGATATCGCGCGCGCTTACGTAAAATGGCAAGAAGAACGCTCCGACGCAGTCGTGCCGGCGACACGCATTGGGTTTTTGTTGCCCGCGAGCGCTTTGGCTGCGATTAGCGGGCTCGATCCACTCACTGCGCTGCGATGCGTTTCGCTCGTTTCGAGTGTTCTTTTATTGTTCGCTACGGCGATTATCGCCTATCGGCTTGGCGGCAGCGAGCGCATGCTGCTCTTAACCGTATTGATGGCGGTGGCGCCACTACAGATTCATTTGGCGCAACGTTCGTTGGCAGATGGTTACTTCGCATTCTGGGCGGTGCTGTGCGCGTGGTTTCTCTGGGAGAATTTGCAAACGCCCAAGCACAAAGGGTGGCTGGTGGGCTACGGCGTCAGTCTCTTCGTTCTCGTACTAACGAAAGAAAATGCCGCATTTGTTTTTGCGGCGTTAATCATCGTGTCAATTGTCTTCGCAAATTTCAAACTGGGCCGCGGGAGCGTTTTCTTATATGTGGTAAGTTTCCTCGCTCCAGTGCTTGCAGTGTTGACACTGGCCGCGCTGGTGGGGGGAGTAGGCGAGTGGATTTCGTTCTATCGGATGTTTGTGCAAAAATCCGCCGCACTGAGCTATCCAATTCTTTTCCAGGACGGCGCCTGGTACCGTTACCTGATTGATTTCACTTTGCTCTCGCCTTTGGTTGCCGTTCTCGCGCTGGGTGCCTTGTTTCAGATCGATAGGGAATCACGACCAGATGTCTTTTGGGCGCTCCTTCTCGGAGCAAGCTACCTCGTAATGTCCGCTGTGCCACATGGAATGAGCTTACGCTTTGCCGCCTATTGGGACTTACCCTTGCGTTGGCTCGCGTTATCACAGGTGCTCCAGATGCCGAAGAAGCTTCCACGAATAAGGCCGCTTTTCGCTCTGGCAGGCCTCATTTTAATCTTGTCCGCCGTCGACCTGTTTCAGTACTGGCGTTACTTCATGCACGCACAGATTTACGATCCGGTCTCGTTCCAATTGCTGCACGCTTCACGATTAATTAAGTAAGGAGCCGGTCCGACTGATGTGGCACAATGGCATATCCTCTGCTGCTATGAACGGGAGATGGTTACTCTTGCTCCCGGGCCGCTTGTCGATGCGAACCAGCGCGTCCACGCTCTCTGGAATGGCCCGGCAAATTTTCCGAGCGAACAAAGTTGCCTCGATTTGACGCTCGTCTTGCCGACATACAACGAGCGTGAAAACCTTCCCCTGCTTTTTGGTCAAATCGACCACGCCCTTCAAAGGCTATGCTTCGAAGTCATCGTGGTGGATGATGATTCACCGGATCAGACGTGGGCCGTGGCGCGAGAATTCCAGAAGCGATATCCGTGGTTGCATGTAATCCGGCGGCGCCAGGTCCGCGGATTAAGCTCCGCTGTCATCTGCGGATTTCGTCATGGCCGCGGAAGGGTTTTGGGAGTAATGGACGCAGATTTGCAACACGACGTCGCGCTTGTGCCGGCGCTGTTGGAGGAGATAGCCCATGCCGAGTTCGCGGTCGCGACGCGGCGCGCTGCGGGCGGCAGCGACGGAAAATGGTCGCGATTCCGCCGCCTTGGAAGCGCGATTGCGACGATGCTGGCGCGCTTTCTGGCCAATGTTCCTCTTTCGGATCCGATGTCGGGCTTTTTTGCGGTGCGTCGCGAAGTGTTTGAATCGATTGATGACGGCGATCTTCGCCCGCGTGGCTATAAGATTTTGATCTATCTTTACGTGCGGGCCGTTCACCGTTTTGGGAAAAGCGCGATTCGCCTTCGCGAGCTTGGTTATCAGTTCGCTAATCGCCAACGCGGACGAAGCAAATTGACTCCGAGAGTCATGCTCGACTATTTTCTGATGCTCATGGAATTGCGATTCAAAACGCCGTTTCGACTTGCACGACCGCGATGGTCGCACACGGTCTTTTGAGCGGAGAGTTTGCTGATCGCGATACAGCCAACTGTCATTCCCCGGCAATTTCCTGGCGTAATTTCGCGAACTCTGGCTGATTGGGCTCCAGCTCGATAGCGCGATCGATTTCTTTACGCGCATTTTCGAGATCGCGCTCGATCAAAAGAATTTTGGCGAGCAAATAATGCGTTTTCGCGTCGTTTGGGTCCTGTTCCAACGCTTTCGCAAAGAACTTGGCCGCGAGGCTCCAACGTTTTTCTTCCAAGGCAAGGATGCCAAGATTGTTATAGGCCCCTTCGTGGTTTGGATCGAGATGTAGGGTGGCGAAATAATAAGATTTCGCCGTTGGCTTGTCCCCCTGCGCGAGCCGAAGATTGCCCAGAGCAAAATTCACCTCCGCGTTTTCGGGCACGTAAGCATAAGCGACCTTTAACTTCTGTTCGGCCAGCGGCAGCTCGTTCGACTCGAGTGCCTGCCAGCCTGCATTATAACTGTCCAGGGCCCAGAGCGACGGGTCGCGCTTCGGGATCGAGACGAACCAGGTTGCCAGAACTAAAAGCAAAACATAAATGCCAGCCCGACGATAATTCGCCATGACGCAGCTCTCCCAAAATATCCGTGTGCCGTAGCCAGCGAAAAGAAGCAGGCCGGGAACCACCGCGAGTCGATAGCGCTCCGTCACAAAAACACTGAGCAACGAAATCATTTGCAGGACCACCGCCGCAGTGATCCAGCGTGAGAGAGGCAGTGCGATCCAGGCGAGCAATAGACCGGGAATGGCCAAGGCGGCGACGATTCCAAACCGCAGCCCGGGAAGAATCACACGATGGGCCCGAAGGGCGGTGATCATACTCAGGTCATCGTATTGAAATGCGTTCCAAAAATTGCACGCCTTCGTCCAGAGCAAGTTTAACCAGGAGCCGATGTGCCGACCGATGTAAGCTTTCGCCTTGGCAAACCAGTAAGCAGAAACTTCCGATCGCTTGAGCGGACGGCCGACGGCCTTTTCGGCGACGTTGATCGACTCCTTCAGCATTAACTCCTGCCCGGCATGCAACCCGGGCGGGAACCGGGGATAGCCCGTCGCCACCGGGTTATTGCCGATCCAAAAATTCACGCCGCTGTGAGCGGACAGAAAAACAGGATCGCGCGCGACGAAACAGTTGTGGATCCAGCAAGGCGAAGTGCCGGCACCGATTCCGAGAAAAAGAAGGGCGATGGCACTTAGCTTCGCTATCCGCGATCGTTCATGGCTCGGCGGCGGCTTGAAAATGATGGCTGCAAGCAGCAGCGGAATAAGAAAAAGGATTGTCGCAACACCCATCGCAGCGACGCCGGTGAACAAACCAAAGACGAAAGAGGCAGGCCCGCCCGGCCCTGACCTTTTTCGCACGATCAACCAGAGCAAAAACCAAAAAACAAAAACCGACCACACTGTCGGCATTAGGATGACTGCGTAGGTCTGCGCCGGAACAAAAAATGCCCAGCCAATAGCGGCAAGTATTCCGACGACGTGGCCGCCCTTCCGCAGAGCAACACTCAGAAGGCCGCCGTGAGTTTTTCCTGATTCCTCTTCCGGCGGCGGCGAGAAAACGCTGACCCCGAGCTTGTAGAGAACTACAGCCGTTCCGGCATCGAGGCAGGCCTGCAACAAGCCCGGAACGAATGGGCCATAGCCTGCCAGTTTATAGATCAGCGCGAGCAAGTAGGCGTAGAGTGGTAGACCGTAGAAAGCCAGATGATCCGTGAGTTGGCCGTGCAGGATGCGTTGCGCCCAATCATCATAGAAGTGCATGTCCCCACGCATAGGGAGCAGGAACGGAGAACCTGTCAGTCTTGTCAGGACAATGATGCGGAGGAGAAAGACAGCCCCAAAAATGTAGTGACTGGCGCTGAGAGAGTGTCGGAAGGCCGATTTCAAGAATCTCACGCCGCTATTCAAGCACGATGCGTGCGCCGGTGTAACAGGTTTGCGGTGAAGTGCATATCCCCCCAAAAACGTGAAAAGGCGCTCAGGTTGGCATCAACGCTGCTCTAAAAGGCTCACCCTCCACGATTGTATCGCGGAGCGCAGTCAAACAAACAAAAGATAAAGAAAGCAATAGTATGTTAAACGCCATCAATAAACGCCGCGGGGGCTTCACCCTCGTGGAAATCATGATCGTGGTCGCGATCATCGCGCTGCT
>WNFR01001840.1_pt1 | contig 22152 bp, 20 predicted proteins | sample 5400221 | NCBI WGS metagenome assembly WNFR01 (sample SAMN13153357, study PRJNA577476) | soil metagenome | isolation source: 40 cm soil under Madrone tree | place: USA:California | collected 2016-06-14 | reverse complement strand
GAAGTGCCGACCGTTAGAGGCGGCCCCGCTAGTAGCCCTGCCCCGTTGCTCACCCAACCTCGATCAATTTCGATTAACAAAGGGTCGGGGCTGCAGCCGGTGATGGTGTACTGCCAGTCTAAGGTACCAGCGGAATGCAGAGGAGGACGTACAGTGCAGCCGGCAAAGCTCCCCGCGGGCAGCACATTGCTCGCAGACAGCGAGTTGAAAATGACTTCCAGCACCGGTTGTAACGAGTCGGGTGGGGCCGCAGTGGAGGATGGGTCCATGTCAGTCATGGGCTGCGCGCCGGCGACGATCGCGCCTTCGTGTGCCGCGTGACCAATTTTCTGTTTCTGGTTGAATGCACCGCTGAAATCGTAAATCCCGACGATAAACACGACCAGCAGCGGCAATACAATCGCAAACTCAAGCAGAGCCGAGCCCTCAGTCTTGCGCAGTTTTGCAGAGAGGTGCATTCAATTCTCCATCCGGCTTTGCGCTTGGCCCCTTAGCAAAATCTGGTTCGCGCCGAGCGACGTAAAGGGGACATTGAACTGAAATGGATATTGGAAAGTCACAATCACTCCGCATTGAACGGGAGTTGACGAAGGGTTCAACGCCACAGCCCGGCAGACTACGATCTGATTGGCGGACGAACAGGTATGGGGCGGTATCGGATCGGGACAATCCTGAGCAGGCGGGTTTGGCGGTTGGACGATCTGGCTAGGGTCGAGCCTTGAAGCCTGCAGAACCGCGAAGACCGAATTTTTAACAGCATTATCGTCGGGGAAATTATTTCCGCACTCGACGGCGCAGGTCGGCCGAGCTGCCGTGACGGCTCCCTGTTGTGCTGCCTGGGTAACGGTTGCATAGATCTGGAAAGCCCGGCCAAACCAGATAATCCCTAACAGGAAGGTAAACACGATCGGCAGCACCAAGGCGGCTTCGGCAATCTCCGCACCGTCGCATCTCCCGAGTTTGCGCAGAAGTTTCAGCATCGCTGACTTAGACTTTCCCGATCACTCGCCCTACGCCGACAAGAAGAACTGTAAGTGCCATTGCCACACCGAAAGGAATCTTGGTGGACTGCGGGCTGTCCAGCGAGACTTCCGGACCGGGCATGCGCAATCGGAAAAAAGCTCCGAGCATCTGGATGATATTACGCAACGTTTGCAAGAGTCGCCGCTTCCAGATCACCACCACCAGCGCCATTATCCCGGCCACGAGAATCGTTCCCATCAGTACTGTCATGAGTTGCCTGGGTCCGAGAGATGCGCCGAAAGCTCCTGCCAGTTTCCAATCTCCGGCACCGAGACTGCGCAGCAGCACGAATGGCAGAAGCAGTCCCAACCCAACCACAACGCCCAGCAGCCCAGCCTTCAGTCCCGCCCAACCGAACAGAGCCGTATTGACTGCGATTCCTGCAAGCAGGCCCGAAACCGTCAGCCAGTTGGGAATCCGGCGATCGCGCCAATCGAGCACTGCCGCGCAAATCGCGGTCAGGAGTGCCGGAATCCAGGGGCCAGATTGGAACATCAGTTCTCAGTTCCCAGTTCTCGGTTCTCAGTTCAAATCCAGCCGAGAGCAAGCGGCCTGAAGACAGCCACTTCGCAGGTCTACACAGGGTACTTTAGGGCTTTTTCGACGCGTACTCAAGCAGGAAGTTAGCAGGGATTACGGAGGTTAGAAGTCAGAGATTGCAGAGGTTAAAGCCTCCGATTTCAGCGGTTTTGGTGGCGTCGAGAGGTTTTCACCTCTGCAATCTGACCTCTTACCGCTGCAATTGTTTACTGCAAGTTTCTTTACCGAGAAACTGGACTCGCCGAGTTGCGTTCGGCGATCACTTTCTTGGCATTGTCGGCCAGGGCGCGCGCTTGCGGCAGCAGGTCGAGGGCCTTCATCACTTCCGGATCGGTTTCTGCCCGGACTTTCAATCCTTCTTCCTGGCCGAAGGAATCCACGAACAATTCGCTCTTGATGTTGGAGCGCAGCCAATCGCGGTTCTCGATCAGTTCACCTTCAGTGAAGGGAATCTTTTCGTCGTCGAGGAACTTATGGAAATCCTGCAAAACAGCATCGTCTACTTCGAAGTTCTGCGTGACCTTGTGTGCGACGACGTAGTGCTTCGCGAAATTGAAGAAAGCGTAATGCTGGAGCAGGGTGTCCTGAAGCTTGTTGGACTTTACCGGAGGCAGTTTCACATCGGGCGAAATGCCGCCGCCACCATACACGGTGCGTCCGCTGTCGGTGAGTTTCACTTCGTGGTTGGCGTTGTTCTCTTCTTTATCGCGCGCGTAATAGTAGTCGTAGAGAGAAAGATTCGAGTAGTCGCGCTGAATCAGGCGTCCGCTGGGGGTGTAGTAGCGGGCGGTAGTCAGAGCCAACCCGGTATTTTCAGCAAGCGGATAGACCGTTTGCACCAGACCCTTGCCGAAGGTGGTTTCACCGACGACTAGTCCGCGATCATGATCCTGAATTGCGCCGGCCACGATCTCGGCTGCAGAGGCTGTGCCACGATTCACCAGTACAACCAGTGGATAGTCCTTACCGCCGTTGCCGTGCGCTGCAGTGTAGCGTTTCTCCGGTGACGAACGGCCGTGGTGCGAAACGATGAGCTGTCCCTTCTTGAGGAACTTGTCGGCTACTCCGACGCCCTCGCTCAGCAATCCGCCGGGATTCTGGCGCAGATCCAGGATCAGGCCCTTTACATCGCCCATCTCTTCGAGTGCCTGCGCGACTTCGTGCTCAGTCGTCTCCTGGAAGCCGGAGACATGCATGTAGCCGATGCCGGGCTTGATCATGAAGTGCAGATCGACGCTGTAACGCGGAATCTCGTCGCGAATAACCGCGAATTCCAGCGGATGGTCGGCGCCTTCGCGCAGAACCGTAATGCGAACCGTCGTTCCTTTCGGCCCTTTGAGCAGATCGGCGACGTCAGAAGTGCTCATGTTGTCGGTGGCCTTGCCATCGACTGCTGCGATGATGTCGCCGGGATGAATGCCTGCGCGATAGGCAGGCGTGCCCGCAAAGGGCGCAATCACGATCACTTTGTTATTGCGCGGGCCGACTGTCATGCCCACACCGTAGTATTTGCCGCGCTGTTCTTCGCGCAGCAGGGAATAGGATTTGGGATCAAAGAAGTTGGAGTGGGGATCGAGCGAATGGAGCATCCCCGGAATTGCGCCGTTATAAATGGCCTTGTCGGCGCTCACTGGTTCGGCGTAGTTTTCCTCGACGGTCTCATAGACCTGAGTGAACTGTTTGTAGCTGTCCCGGACGTCGGAATCGCTGCTGGGGGTGGTCGCGGCGGGGCTAACCCGTTGCGCGAAGACGATCCCGAGCAAGCCGAAGACTGCGAGGACAAAAACTACCAGGAAGAGAGAGCGACGAGAACTACCGGCCATGTGTCGAAATCCTTGGGCAGGGCAATGTGGAGGGTTCCTGCCGCATCTGAGCGCAGTATAGCATGCAAAAACCCCTTCCTATTAGACGCAAAAAGTGGAACAAAGTTACTCCGGTCCACCTTCTTGGGAGCAAATAAAGCGAAATCGCTTGAAGTGCGTCAGATCCGGGGATGGGGAGCCCTTCAGGGCATTAAAAGAAGCGGGTTACGCCCTCTTCGAGGACTACTACCTGGTCGCTTACCCCCGCCTCTTGGGCTTCCTGGGCCAGCAACTGGAGGGGTTCATCAATCGGCTCGTGGGAGAGCCGGAAGGTTCCGTAGTGCATGGGGACCATCCAGCGCGCATTCAGATCCAGGAAGGCGCGCATTGCGTCTGCCGGACTGGTGTGGACGTTGCGGAACTGGGGAGGGTTGTAAGCACCAATCGGCAACAGCGCCAGTTCGGGAGCCAGGCGGTGTCCAATCTCCCGAAAGCCGGAAAAATAAGCGGTGTCCCCAGCGTGATAGACAGAGTGCTTGCCGGAGCGCAGCACGTAGCCGCCATAGCCTCGGTGTGAGTCTTTGATAACGCGAGCGCCCCAGTGGCGCGACGGCACGTGCGTGATGTCAAGTCCGCGGTGGCGGTAAGTGTTCCACCATTCCAGTTCGACGATGTCCTCGAAGCCGAGGTCGGAGACCAGGTCGAACACGTGATGCGGAATGACGAGAGTCGGTGTTGACCCCCGCTGATTGCGGGTCTGGCGCGCGATGGTGCGCAACGAGTGCCGATGCAGGTGATCGAAATGGGCGTGCGTCACGAGGATCACATCGACGGGCGGCAAATCGCGCACGTGCAATCCGGGTTGTCGTATCCGTTTCAGAAGAAATAGCCAGCGGGCGAAGTTCGGGTCGATGACGACGCTCTGCCCTCCAATTTGCAGGAAGAAGCTGGAATGCCCGATAAAGGTGACACCCATCTCGCCGTTGGTTACCAATTGAGGCTTGTGGGTGCGTCCGGTGCGTGGAGTGACGGCGGAATGGCGCACCAGGCGCGTGAACTCGCTGGCTCGTTTTCGGAGCGCGGGATTTTTCAGCGAAGCCTTTAACATGAGTTCATCCGAAACCGACGCTAGCGAGCACCCTACGACAAAATAATCAGTAGAGATGCGGCGGACTCAATTCCTTCTGCCTGCACGCGACGGATTCTTTGGCGCTCGCCTTAGACGGGGCACGCCGCGCCTCTGCGCCGTGGTTTTGCTAATTCCAGTGTAGAACAACCCGGTTTAGCTTGACCGTGACTTTGCTGGTCATATCTAATCCAAGTTCCATATAGGAGAGGGTCGGATGCGCGTTGCTTTTTTGGGAATGGGGATAATGGGAAGGCCGATGGCCGCCAACCTCGTGAAAGCAGGGCACGATGTCAGCACATGGAACCGGACGCCTGGCAAGGATCTGGAGGGAGCGCGTGCAGCGTTTTCTCCAGCTGAGGCGGCGCAAGGGGCCGAGGTCGTCTGGATGTGCGTCTCGGATACCAAGGCGGTTGAGGGTGTGCTGTTCGGTCCGGGCGGGGCGGAAGGAGCGCTTACCGAAGGCATGATCGTTGCCGATTCGAGCACGATTTCGCCGTCAGCGACGCTGCGTTTCGCCGAGCGTGTGAAGGCTCGTGGCGCGGACTATGTCGATGCTCCAATGACCGGATCGAAGATTGCTGCCGAAAGCGGAAACCTGATTTTCATGGCCGGAGGCGAAGAACCGGTTCTGGCAACCCTCGCGCCACTCTTGCAGGCGATGGGCAAACAAGTTTTCCATATGGGCGAGACCAGTAAAGGCCAGGCCACGAAGCTTGCCATGAATCTTCAGATCGCTCTTATCTACGAAGGCTTCGCCGAAGCCCTAACGCTCGCCACTAAGCTCGGCGTGGATATCAATCGGCTGATGCCACTGGTGCAAGCCTCGATGGTTCGTTCGGGCGTAGTGGATTACAAAGCTCCCTTCATCATGAAGCGCGACTTCTCTCCCAACTTTCCCCTTCGTCTCATGCTCAAAGACATTCACCTAACGCTCGAGGCAGCCAAAGAAGCGCGCGTGCGTCTGCCGGGACTGGAAGCGGTGGAAGAGGTCTACGATCTTGCGGCTGAAGAGGGCCATCAGGATCTCGACTACGCGGCTACGCTTACGTTGCTGGAGAAGTGGGCGGGGGTGGAAGTAAAGGCTGCAAGTTAAGCGGAAGGGTGAAGTACAAACGGGCCCCTGTACGGTGTGAGGCCAAATGTACGTTCGTGTGGGCCGTGTTCTTTTCTTCCTATTGTCCGCGTTGCTTCACGCTTCCGAAATCCGCGGCAAGGTTGTCAGCGTCGTCGGGGCGGAGCCGCTGGCGCGGGTGCAAGTCGCCGTTCTCGAAACGGGAGCTAAGGCCGTCACCGGGAGGAACGGAACATTTGCTATCCAGAACCTTGCTCCCGGACACTACACCCTCCGTCTGAATGCAGTTGGATACCGGCTTGTGACCGTACCTTTCTCGCTGACGGCAGGAGAAGAGCTTAAGGAATTCGATGTCACGTTGGCTCCTGACAACTTTCGGCGCACGGACAAAGTGGAAGTGAAGGGGGACATTTTTCAAGGGCCGGACTCGCCAGCGGTTATTGAAACCAACCTCACCAGTACGGAGATTCGGGAAACGTCCACGGTTCTGGCTGACGATCCGTTCCGCGCGATTCAGACTTTGCCGGGAGTCTCCGCGTCGGGAAATAACGATTTCTACGCACAGTTCTCGGTGATGGGCGAGCCCTTTGAGAACATCAGCACTTATCTGGATGGCATTCTGGTGCCGCAACCGTTTCACGGTCTGACGAACATCAGCGAAGGCGCCACGCTGAGCATTCTGACCAGCGAGACTCTTGAAGATCTCAAACTGCTGCCGGTCGCGTATCCGGAAAAGTTCGGAGACGCTGTCGGGGTCGCTCTCGACATGCACAGTCGCGATGGCAGCCGCACGTTTCCGATCTTTCGCGCCTCGGTCGGCCTTGCAGATACGGAGCTGCTTGGAGAGGGGAAGATGGGGCGCAACGGTCGAGGTTCCTGGTTGGCTTCGGCGCGGAAGAGTTATCTAGGATACCTGCTGCGCAATCGCCTGAACGAGAACTACACTGACGTTTCGTTTTATGATGGCGCTCTCAAGCTGACTTATGATGTGCGTCCGAACCAGACAGTGACTTTCTACGGCGTCGGCGGGCACACCTTCGCGGACCTGCTTCGCGGAGGTAACCCAGATCCCAATTTCTTCAAGCACGGAACCAATGACTTCATTATGGCCCGGGCGGGCTGGCGCTGGGCAGTAAGCCCGCGCTTTCTCTTCGATGCCCGTGCGGCATACCTGCACGCGCCCTACAAGACATGGAATCGGTTCGACCAAGTTTTGAGCGACAACCACCACGGCGAATGGGTAGGAGGAGGCGATCTGGTCTGGACTTGGCGTCCTGGCCATGTTCTGGAGGGAGGGTGGACGGTGCGCCGAGTGAACAATCGCAGCGCGGCAACATTCTACGACCCCAATGACAATGTCACGTCAAACGTCACCCGGGGAGGGGAAGGCTGGAAGCACAATGGGTATCTTCAGGAAGCGACTAGCTTCTTCAATAACCGCCTTCACGTCTTAGGCAGCCTGCGTCTGGACACAGCCCAGCAATTCCAGATCCACCCGGTGTCGCCGCAGGTTTCAGCTTCTCTGCAAATTGCGCGGGCGACGCAGTTGCAGTTCGGAGTTGGACGGTATAACCAGTTCCAGTTTCCGGGGATTCCGCAGTTCGATCTAGGGACTGGTTTGTGCGTTCCTCCTTTTGAGGTCCTGCAAACGGCAAACCACTATACGGTAGGCGTGGAGCAGCGAATTGGAGAGAGTACGCGCGTTAAGGCGATATTTTTCGATCGTGAGGGTGATACCTCAGATGCGGTGAACCGTCCCGACAACTGCAATTCCAGCGCGCATCCCCATGGCTTCATTGCTTTCCAGCATGCACACTCCCGAGGCGCGCAGGTCGTACTCCAGAGCAGAACTGCTAATCGTCTGTCAGGCTGGATCGGATACACGCTGACTTATTCCCGCGAAAGCTTTCTCATGCTTCGTCCCGACAAGACTCTCGTCTGGAGCCCGTATTTCCCGACCTTGGCAGACCAGCGCCATACCGTTAACGTATTTGCCAGCTATCGTCTCACCCCTACGGTGCATGTCAGCGGGAAATGGCTGTTTGGTTCCGGATTTCCGATACCCAGCGCCAACGATGCGACCCGGCTGGGCGATTATCAGCGCCTCGATCTGCGAGGAGAAAAAGACTGGGCGTTTAAGAACTGGAAACTTGCTTTGTATGGAGAAGTCCTCAATCTAACCAACCACAATAACCTTCGGTACTTCTACTCTTCGTACAATTCCGACGGAACGGCTACTGTCACGACGGGGCAGGGTCTACCCATTACTCCGACTGCAGGCGTGGCGTTTGAGTTCTGATCGCCTATCTCGTTATTCCTTCCTCTTCGCCAGCGAGCGGATGTAATTTACCATGTTCCAGACGTCGTCCTTTTTGGCGCGGTCGCCTTCGGGTGGCATTTCGCCTTTGCCTTGTCTGGTGATATAGAAGAGTTCGCCGTCGGTTCGGGCCTTCAGCGCGTCGGGATTGGTGAAGTCGGTGACTCCTTTCATGTCGGACGCGAGATCGCCCTTGCCGTCGCCTTTATCGCCGTGACACATGGCGCAGTCCATGTGGTAGAACTTCTTCCCTTTGGCCAACGATTCAGGGCTTATTTTCACAGGATTGGCTTCTTTGGCTGCTTCGGGCGGTATCTTGAATTCGACGGGTGGAGCGTCTTTCGGAGGGGTTTGAGGTTGATCAGCTCCAACTGTCCAGCTGGAAACAAATAGTGCGACAAGGATCGGTCCGCTTCTTTTCAACACGACAACCTCCTGAAGAGAAGTTCGGTTGAAAAACGGAATGATTTTATCACCTCTGCGATGGCAGAGAAGGCCGGTGATACTTTGCGAGGTTCGTCGGGCAGGTTTTCGGCTCAGGAAACGATCAAATACATCAGGCGGACACGAATGGCTCATGCCCTATTACCCCCGTAACCCTTTTGATCTTCTGGGATTACACAAGTATTACAGTGCCCTTTACGTGTCCCTGCTATGGTCTAGTTAACCGGTGAATTTCTCCGTGGGAGATCCAGCCATGAATACTGACAATCTTGAAGCCGATCTCGGCAAAGAACATTCGAGTGAAGACGGCATCAATTGGGGCACCGCGACGGCGATGACCCTATTCCATGTGGGCGCAATCGCGGCCTTATTTTTCTTTACCTGGAAGGCGTTCTTCGTTGCCATGTTCCTGTGGTGGGTTTCCGGGAGCCTCGGCATCGGTATGAGCTATCACCGGCTGCTGACTCATCGCGGATATAAGACCCCGAAGTGGGTGGAATATTTCCTTACCTGGTGTGCGACGCTGGCGCTCGAAGGTGGGCCGATTTTCTGGGTTGCGACTCATCGCATTCACCACCAATACTCGGACGAGCATGGCGACCCACATTCCCCACGCGACGGCAAATGGTGGTCGCACATGGGATGGATTCTGACCGGGCGCTCGATGCATCATGACACGACGACTCTTTCGCGCTACGTGCCGGATCTTACCAAGGACAAAGTCCACGTCTGGCTGACGAAGTATCACTACACTTCGAATATCATCCTGGGCGCGATCTTGTTTGCGATCGGCGGACTGCCGTTTCTGTTTTGGGGAGTGTTCGTGCGGGTTGTCGTGGGATTGCATGCGACCTGGACGGTGAATTCGATTACTCACATGTGGGGATCGCGGCGCTTTGCAACTAAAGACCTTTCAACCAATAATTTCCTCATCGCGCTGCTGACCTTTGGCGAGGGCTGGCACAATAATCATCACGCGCATCCGGTCTCCGCGCGCCATGGCCTGACTTGGTACGAGATTGACTTCAACTGGTACGGCATCTGGGCCCTGAAAAAACTTGGACTGGCGCGCCACATCTACAAGGTGCGACTGGAGAACCTGCCGCCCAAGCCCGCGCTGACTCGGGATTTGAATGCTACCCAGCTCGCGGCGGTTTCCGGCAACGACTGAGAAACGGCGGGCAGGTCGCAGCAGGCAGCGGGCAGGGAACCTGCCCGCGTCAAGCAAGCAACGTCTCCACGAAATGAGTTGACGGTGCTTGCGGTCTGTTCTTGAATTGGCTGCCACCTGCCACCTGCCACCTGACACCTGACACCTGACACCTGTCCCGCCTACAATCTCCCTGTGCGGATCATTAGCCGGCAGAGGGCGATCTATTTTGTGATCACGCTGGGCGTTTGCCTGGTGGTGGCGGCGATTGCTCTGAATGTCGGATGGGTCATTCTTAACTGGCGTCAGGAGATCAAGCTCTTTCTGGGAGCGATTCTCTTTCTCGCTATTATTGCGGGATTGTTGCTCAACACGATCTTCCTGGTGCGCGAAATCCGACGCAATGAGCAGCATGACAGCTTTATCAATGCGGTCACGCACGAACTGAAAACGCCAATCGCATCCATCCGGCTGTACCTGCAAACTCTGCAACGCCGTGAGGTCGACGTGGAACAACGTCGAGGGTTCTACCAATCGATGCTGCTCGATACCGAGCGCCTGATGCATACCGTTGAACAGGTTTTGAAGGCGGGTGAGGCGGCACAGAGGAAGCGTCCCGCGCATCTGATTCCGCTTGATTTCGATCGTTTGGTTCGCGAGTGCCTGGAACTGGCGCGCACCCGGCATCACTTGCAGGCGGAAGCCCTCGACTATCGGGAGTCGCTGAATGGCGCGGGTTCAGCGGATGTCACCGGCGATGCGGAAGAGTTACGGACGGCCGTCTCAAACCTGATTGACAACGCGGTAAAATATTCGCCCGGCGGGGTTCGCATTTCCGTGGAACTGGAGGTGCCGGATGCGGGGCACGTTGTGCTGCGTGTGCGAGATCACGGCGTCGGAATTCCCCCGCAAGAGTTGAAACGCATTTTCAAGCGGTTCTATCGCGTTACGCATCGGTCGCTGGCCGGCGTGAAAGGCACTGGGCTGGGCCTGTTCATCGTGCGGTCCATTGCTCGCAAGCATGGCGGTAAGGTGTTCGCGCAGAGCGAGGGAGTCGGGAAGGGAACTACGATTACGCTCGCGCTGCCGCGGAGGCTCGCGTGAGCCGCGTGCTGGTAGTCGAGGACGAAGCCCATCTGGCGCAGGGCCTGCGGTTTAATCTGGAGGCCGAGGGCCATGCCGTGGAAGTGTCGGGGGATGGTGAGTCCGCGCTCTCGCGGCTGCTTGAGAAGCGGGAGCCATTCGACGCGCTGGTTCTGGACGTGATGCTCCCGGGCAAAAGCGGGTTCAATGTTGCCGCCGAACTTCGTGAACAGAAGAATTACGTACCGATTCTCATGCTCACGGCCCGCGGGCGCGCTGAGGATGTCTTGCAAGGGTTTGCCTCGGGCGCCGACGATTATCTTCCCAAGCCGTTTGAGCTGCCTATACTCATTGCCCGACTCGACGGTCTTCTACGCCGCAGCACTTGGATGAAAGAAACTGCCCGGCGCGATATCTCGGCGGGGGACGGTGAGACTGCGACGGTGCAGGGCAGGCCGGACATTTTTAGCTTCAATGGTAAGACCATTGATTTCGGCGAGCTCGAGTTGCGCACTTTTGGAAACACGATTCATCTCACAGTGATGGAAGCCGAACTTCTACGTCACTTGATCCTCAACAATGGGAAAGTCGTTTCGCGGAAGTCGATCCTGGAAGAGGTTTGGGGCCTGCACGAAGATACTGATACTCGTGCGATCGATAACTTTATTGTGCGTCTGCGCCGGTACATTGAAGAGGACCCGTCTCAACCCAAACATTTGCAGACAGTGCGCGGCGTGGGCTATCGGTTTGTGGCGGAGCCGGAATAGATCGTCGTTTGTCAGTGGTCGTTAGTCTTTAGCGAACCCTTCCGAGCGAGTAAGAGAGGGCGACCGCACTAGTGCTGTTTTGCTGACGAGCTCATTGCCAGTTCGCGGAACAGTCCGAGCACCTGGGCCGCGGTGTTCTCATCGGAAAGGGTCTCAAGCGCTACGGTTGCGCTGAAATGGGGCGGTGTCGGGTTGAAGCGGACATTCAGAAAGTCTTTGTCGCGCCATGCGGTCAACGCATTGATCACTGGAGTGAGTTCCGGTGGCCAATCGTCTTTTGTGGTCAACACGACCGGACCGGGACGGCTGAGCGTCCAGGTGCGGGTTTCTTTTGCCACTTTCTTCGCGGAGTGTCCCGACCAGCGGCGCCGGATCACATCGAGGTGGAATCCGGGCGGAAATCCCATATCGGCTTCGAAGGTCAGGGTTTCAGATTGTTTGCGCCAGCGACTGAGAAACCAATGCACGGGAAATGGACGAGGCTGCAAGTGAACGGTGAGGCGGGCATCTTCGAACCATCGGGAAGAAAGACGTAACTTCGCTTTCAGTTGTGAACTGCCGGCCTTCCAGTGCGGTTCGAGCACTCGTCCTTTGCCCAGGCAGGCGGCCTGGACCCAGTGCAGCAGAGCCGCTCCCCTCCGGCGGTTGTAGCTCACGAACCAGCCGTACCACAGAAGGAGTAACACCCCTGCGACGACGAGATCGATAAGGACGAAACGTCCCACGTTGCCCTCTTGCGAAAATCGTACGTCTATAGATGCAACTGCGCAAGGGGGCGTTGGAGAAAATCAACAGAACACATTTTTTTTCCTGCTCCCGCTAGAATAGCGGCGTGTCATTTCGCATTCGGCCCTTCCAAAAGACGGATTTCGAGGAGTTATGGCGGATGGATCAGATCTGCTTTGATGCGCAGCTGGCCTACTCGCGTCCGGAGCTGGCCGTTTATTTGCGTCGGGCAGGTGCATTTACCCTCGTCGCGGTTTCGGGTGGCGAGGGGCAAAAGGGCACGATATCGGGGAAGATCATTGGTTTCATCGTCGCCGAAGCGCGCCGACGGGCCGGGCACATCATTACCGTTGACGTCCTTCCCGAAACGAGACGGTCGGGCGTTGGGTCGTCCCTTCTACAAGCGGCCGAGGAGCGTTTGCGTCAGGCGGGGGCGGTCGTGGTGGAACTGGAGACCGCGGTCGACAACGCTGTTGCCATCCAGTTCTACAAACGCAAAGAATATTTCGTGGAAAAGACTGTGCCCGGATACTATTCCAACCAGCTTGATGCGCTGGTGATGCGGAAGGATCTGGTCGCCGTAGCCGTGAAACATTCGTAGAACGCGGCAAGCCGCGTCTCTACGGCTAATTTTATTCATGAAAATTGCTATCCAAGGTGAACTCGGCGCTTTTAGTCATCAGGCCGCCGAAGCAATGGTGCCGGGCGCGAAGGTGATTTCTTGTGCGCGCTCGCTGGAGGTCTTCGACCGTGTGAGAAGGGGAACGGTAGGAGGAGCGGTAATTCCGATTGAGAATTCGCTGGCTGGATCGGTTGCTGAGCACTTCGATCTGCTGTTGAGCCGCGATGCCCATATTGTCCGTGAATTCCGGCTTCGCATTATCCACAACCTGATCACTCTTCCAGGCACAAAATTTCGCGATCTGCGGCAGGTTTTCTCTCATCCTGTGGCGCTCGACCAGTGCCGCGACCTTTTTGCGAAGTATCCGAAGCTCGAGCCGGCTCCGTTTTACGACACGGCTGGAAGCGTCAAGCATGTGGTGGGCAATCGTTTGCGCGATGCAGCGGGCATCGCCAGCCGCCGCGCCGCCGAAGTCTACGGAGGAAAGATTCTGAAGGCGGGAATTGAAGACGACAAGAAGAATTTTACGCGCTTCTTTCTGATTCGCCGCGGAAAGGCGCCGGCAACGCGGCAGGCTAGCAAGACGTCTCTCGCTTTCAGCGTGCGGAATATGCCGGGAGCGCTCTTCAAGGCGCTTAGTGTGTTTGCTCTGCGTGATATCAGCCTGGCCAAAATCGAGTCGCGGCCGATGCGCGGACGGCCTTGGGAGTATGTATTTTTTGTGGACTTGCTGCGTGGCGATGACGAGGCTGCCCGAAATGCGCTTCATCACTTGGGAGAGGTGGCGGACCCAGTGAAGGTACTAGGAATCTACCGGGCGGCGGATTAACTGGGCCTATCGAAGCCCAGGAAAGATGGAACACGGCTAAGTTCGGCAGAGCTGATAGGCACCTGCTAAATGCTAAAGGCTGGCTTTAGGGCAAAAACTTCAGTGTGTTGCAAAAAAGCAAAAAACGTCTAGAATCCAACACCTTACATCAACGTCCTGCATCTTTTTGGCGGCTCAGGTCATCGAAGTTGAGTGGAACTCACTCAAGGCTTAAAGTATGACGAAATCTGATCAATCCGAAATTACTACATACGATACTTCTGAGCGCTCGTTACCGATACTGCCGGTTCGGGACACAGTTCTGTTCCCACATGCGGTTTTACCGCTCACGGTAGGTCGAGACAGCTCGGTTCAACTCATAAATTCGCTCGGCGAGGACAAGACGATCGTGGTCGTCGCCCAGCGTGAGGCACGTGTAGACGCGCCCCAGCCCACCGATCTCTATAACGTCGGCACGCTGGCGGTCGTGCACAAAGTCGTCAAGATGCCCAACCAGAGCCTGTTCGTTTTTGCGGAAGGGCTGGAGCGCGTAAGGCTGGCGGAGTTCACGCAACTGTCTCCGTTCATGCGGGCGCGGGTTACGACGATTCCGGAGACGATTCCGCCGAAAAATTCTGAGATCGAAGCGCTGCAGCGAAATGTGCTGACACTTTTTCAGCAGATCGTCGCGGGCTCGCCGACGCTATCTGACGAACTTTCGACCGTCGCGATGAATATCGAAGAGCCGGGACGCCTAGTCGACTTTATAGCGTCCTCGCTGCCTTCGCTGTCGACTTCGGATAAGCAGGACACGCTGGAGACGACCGACGTTCGCATCCGCCTGGAAAAGGTGAATCAGCATTTGGCGAAAGAACTGGAAGTTCAGCAACTGCGCAACAAGATCCAGTCGGAAGTGCAGGACCGCGTGCAGCAGACGCAGCGCGAGTACTACCTGCGCGAGCAGATGAAGGCTATCCAGAAAGAACTGGGTGAGCAGGATGAAGGCGCGCGCGACAACGAGGACCTGAAGACGAAGATCGAATCGGCCGGAATGCCGGATGAAGTGAAGAAGGAGGCCCTCAAGGAGTTAGGCCGCTTGTCTCGTATGTCGCCGATGGCTGCCGACTACTCGGTCACGCGGAACTATATCGAGTGGCTGGCGGTTCTGCCGTGGAACAAGACCTCTGGCGGCGAGATTGAAATTCCTAAGGCGAAAGAGATTCTCGACGCCGATCACTACGATTTGCAGAAGGTCAAAGACCGCATCCTGGATTACCTTTCGGTAAAACGTTTAAAGCCGACCATGAAAGGGCCGATCTTGTGTTTTGTCGGACCTCCGGGTGTGGGCAAGACTTCGCTCGGAAAGTCGATTGCTCGCGCGCTGGGACGGAAATTCGTGCGTCTATCCCTAGGCGGCGTGCATGACGAAGCGGAAATTCGCGGACATCGCCGGACTTACATTGGGGCGTTGCCGGGACAGATCATCCAGGGGATTCGGCGTGCAGAGACCAAAGACCCGGTGTTCATGCTCGACGAGATCGACAAGGTTGGTCGGGATTTCCGCGGCGATCCTGCGTCGGCGTTGCTGGAAGCTCTCGATCCTGAGCAGAACTCGACGTTCCGCGACAACTATCTCGACGTGACATTCGATCTTTCGAAGGTTCTGTTTATTACGACTGCCAACATGCTCGATCCGATTGCTGAGCCTTTGCGCGATCGCATGGAGATCATCGAGCTTCAGGGTTACACGGAAGAAGAAAAGGTTCACATTTCGTTCCAATACCTGATTCCGCGACAGATCGAAGAGAATGGCATCACACAGGAACAAATTGAATTCCCGCCGGAGTCAGTGAGCTTCATTATCCGTCACTACACACGCGAAGCGGGCGTACGCAACCTGGAGCGTACCATTGGAACGATCTGCCGCAAGCAGGCGCGCCGGTTGGCGGAAGGGAAGAGCCAGAAACTGGTTGTTACAAAGGAAGTCGTTCAGGAATTTCTGGGCGGCATCAAGATCCGCAGCGAAGGCGAGATCGCTGAACGCACGAAACGGCCTGGCGTGGTCGTTGGTTTAGCTTGGACTCCCTCAGGCGGCGACGTGCTGTTCGTCGAAGCGAACCTGATGAAGGGCAAAGGTGGTCTGACGATCACTGGCCAGATTCAGGACGTGATGCGCGAATCCATGCAAGCTGGATTGAGCTGGGTACGCTCGAACGCCGCGCAGCTTGGGATCGACGAAGAATTCTTCGCCACGCATGACATCCACATTCACGTTCCGGCTGGAGCTATTCCGAAAGATGGTCCTTCGGCGGGCGTGACGATCGTGACCGCGCTGGTCTCGTTGCTGACGGGCAGACAGGTTCGTCCGCTGACCGCGATGACTGGGGAAATCACGTTGAGCGGTAATGTATTGCCCGTGGGCGGAATCAAGGAAAAAGTGCTCGCGGCGAAACGTGCGGGAGTGCATGATGTGATTTTGCCGGCGGAAAATAAAACCAACGTCGATGAAGACCTGACGCCGGAACAGCTGGTTGGGCTGACTCCGCACTACGTCAAGACCATTGACGAAGTACTGGAGATTGCACTTCCCAGTTCTCCGAAAGAAGAACGGCTGGACGCTGAGGAGCGCGAAAAGGTGTTGAGCACGCAGGACGCGTAAGAGACGTGGATAGTCGTTAGTGACGAACGGAAGGGTACGGCTTCGGCCGTGCCTTTTCATCGAGAGTCGAAGATCGGCTTTCAGCTGTGCCGACTTTCTGTCTGGAAATGTCATCCTTCGGAGCGAAGGAGCGGCGTTGCTCCTCAGCCGAAGAAAGCAGGTCCTTTACTTCGTTCAGGACGACAGTTTTAATGAGCGCTGCATCCCGCATGCAGGTCCCCAGAATGCTGGTTACTCGTTCGCTGGCCGTTTCACTCGATTCTCTACCTGCTTCACCGTTCGCAGATACGCGAATATTGCTTTCAAGTCTTCGTCGTTCATGTGCCTGTACCCGTCCCAAGGCATAATTGGATTTAGTTGGCGTTCCATCACCGATCCGGTGCGGATGGCTTGGATGAACAGATTCTCGTTGTAATAGGAAATGCCTGTTTTATCCGGGGTGATGTTTGCGCTCTCGACTTTGCCCCATGGCCCTTTGAATTCCACTCCACCGGCGAAGGCCTTGTCGCGTTCTGGTTGGCCATCCACCATGGGGGTGTGGCAGTCTCCGCAGCTTGCGAGGGTGACGAGGTATTCGCCACGCTTTTCGGGAGTAGAAAGATCGGGAGCCGGAACCGGGACAGTCAACGGTTGCGGCGCGCTACGGATCAGATATTTCACAGGAGACGCAATCTCAGTCGCCGGCAGAGAATTTCTCACAGCCGGCAACGACCGGATGTAGACCACGGCAGATGCCAGGTCTTCGTCCGACATGCGACTGAAATTTGGATAGGGCATGAGGGGAAACAGGGCGTGTCCATCGTGGCTGATGCCTTCGCGAATGGCCCGCGCGAACTGGTCATCGCTCCATTTGCCCGTCCCGGTTTCCGGGTCGGGCGTCAGGTTCGTCGCGACGATGCGGCCGGGAAAGCCCTCTCCGGGGAAGATTTGTCCTGCGCCTTCACGGCCGGGCACAGTCGGTGCTCCGGGCGCCTTCCAATCGTGTTCGGAGTGGCAATCGAGGCAACCCAGAACGCCGCGCACCAGATATTCTCCGCGTGCCAGGCGCTTGGGGGTCGCATCGAAATGGCGATTGGTCAGTGGGCGGGAACGCGCTCCTAAAACGGGCCTCCATCCGATTGTGAACGTGACCGCAATTGCCAGAATGAACACCAAAAAGCCGGCTACGTACAGAAAAATCCTCAGCCCTCTAATCATCGTGGATGATTTCTTTCTTTGGAAATTGAATGGGATTTTGCGAGCGCGGGTGACCGCTCTGGAAGTATAGCGGCAAACACGCGACAATAGCTTCACCGAGGAAACGAGATTTAATGGCCATGCCTGCAGCCACACTCGCGGCGAAAGCGAAACCCAAGCTCGGGTTGCGCGCATGGATGGAAGCGGTACTCGTAGAGTGCGAACGTGCTGCCGCGGGGTTCGATGCCGATGCTGTGCATGACTTGCGAGTGGCCATCCGCCGCTGCCGATCGCTTGCGGATGGACTCAGGGCGATGGATCCGGATCCATCATGGAAAGAGATGAAGAAGGCAGGGAAGAAAGTTTTTCAGGCTCTTGGTGGTTTGCGCGATATGCAGGTTTTGCAATACTGGGTCGAAAAACTGAGTGGTGGAGACGATCCGGTTGCGATCAAGTTGCTTGATCACGTGCGCTCGCGCGAAGTTGAGTGTAAGCAGGAAGCCTTAAAAGAACTGGAGCAGTTTGACCGCAAACAGTGGCGACAATGGAGCCGTAGTTTGCCTCGCCGCGCGGCTTGCGTACGTCCTGGAAGTGTCGTGTTCAAACATCTCGCGCTTGAAAAGTGGACGGCCGCCTATGAGCTCCACAAGCGTGCATTACATACACGGTCGCATACTGCGTTCCACGAACTGCGAATTGGCATCAAGCATCTTCGATATACCGTGGAGAACTTTCTGCCTCGCGAACATGCGGCGTGGGGTGGCGATCTGAAAGAGCTGCAGGATCTTCTTGGAGAGGTACACGATCTGGATGTGTTGTGGAACACGGCCATCCACATCAGTGCGTTCCCCGATGTCGAAAGCCGCAACAGATGGCGTCAGAAGCTGACGGAAGAACGCTCGAAACGGCTGGACCGGTATCGCGAAAAGATGGTGGGCAGACAATCGCTTTGGCCCGTGTGGCGAACTGGGTTGCCTTCCGGACCTGAACTGCGCTCGGCTGCAATGGCCCGGCTGCGGATTTTGGCCAGTTATCTCGATCCTGATTTTCTGCATTCTCAGCGCGTTACTCAGTTATCGCTCTCGCTCTACGACGGGCTCAAGCAGGCAGGTCTGATGGCGCAAAATTCGGAGCACGACTCGCGCGCCGTCCTCCATGCGGCGGCACTGCTGCATGACGTGGGCAAGGCCAAGGGGGACAAGGGGCATCACAAGGATTCTTTCAAAATCGTCCGCGACCTTACTCCACCCCTGGGATGGAGCGCGAAAGAGTTACAACTGGCAGCAGTAGTCGTGCGTTATCATCGCGGCGCATTGCCGCGGCCACGCAAGAAGAGTGTGCAGCTTGTGGAACTTCCAGACCGGCGCACCGTGTTGCAACTGGCGGGTGTTCTGCGTTTGGCCAATTCGCTCGATACGCGGAACGGTACCCAACCGCAACTCAAAGTGGCACTCGACGACAAGGTGGTTCTGGTGCAGACGGCGGGATACTCTTCGCTCGACCGGTCGGCGGAAGAGATTGCTGCTGCGAGACATTTGCTCGAAGTGGTACTGCGGCGGCCGGTGCTGGTGCGCAGGCTGAGCGGGACTACTGGGTCGAAGCCTGCAGCCCGCAACTCGTAGCTACCCTGCCACTTTTCAAAACGCCTATCTCGCTTCATTCTTAGTTCGTGAATCACTCAAAGCTCGTATCGCTTGCCGTGGCCTGGTTGCGGCGCTATCGCTGCGGAGTTGTGCTGTCGGAACAAGCTTGTGTCAGTGGTGAAATGCCCGACGCGATCGGTTGGAAAAAAGCGTGCCACTCGGTGTTGGTGGAATGCAAGGTGTCTCGCGCCGATTTTCTGGCGGACCGCGAAAAGCCATTTCGTCAGAAGTCCGAGAACGGCGTCGGCTGTGAGCGGTACTACCTGGCGGCGAAAGGGCTGATCCGCGTGGAGGAGTTGCCGAACGGATGGGGGTTGCTCGAAGTTGTCGGACGAGAATTCGAGAAGGTGAAGGCCTCGGCAAAGAACCTGCGCACGCCAACCGGCTTTGGTTACGAGATGAACTTGCTGCTTGCAAGCTTGCGGCGAGTAGAAGTGCGCATCGAGCCGCAGAGCATTACAGATTTTCTGAAGTGGAAGAACCGCATGGCGGAATACAACCGCGGGACGCTGCCCGAGGGAATTGTGGCGGTGGAAAATGAGTCCAACCTTTTTATCGAGCGCGTGACTGGTGACTGAGTTGTCCGAGCGAATGATCCCTCAAAAAAAAGAAACCGGACTGGTTGGTCCGGTTTCGTTAGCGTCGGTTGGATGCGGTTACATCACAGCACGGCGCGCTGGCCTTGGAGACTGCCGGCGTGTGTGGCGCCAGTTGTCCTCCTCGCCAGCAAAAGTGTTCAGAGAGAGCGAGGATGCAGACGACCAGTTAGATGCATCTGGCTTGCCAGGATGGTGGCTGAAGGTAAAGTTCCACCATTTGTCGCAACATATTGATGTGTAATGAGTTAGTGATTTGATGTGGATCGCTTTCTGCGGCGGATTGCGACCGGGATTTAAGAGTGTTCAAAGTATTGCACAAGTTTGTGTGCGAAGCGACCTGGTAAACAAAGCATTGTAGAGACGCGGCTTGCCGCGTCTCTACCGATGAGTTCTTGAGGAATTTACACTTCCCGGCGACCTTCCATGGCTTTCAGCATGGTGACTTCGTCGGTATATTCGATGTCGCTTCCGACGGGAATTCCCATCGCGATGCGTGTAACGCGGAGTCCATGACGCCGCAACTGTTGCGCGAGATAGGTCGCGGTGGCCTCGCCTTCAACCGTGGGATTAGTGGCGAGGATGACTTCTTCGATCTGACCGCCTGCAACTCGCGTTAAGAGATTTCCGATGCGCAGCTGTTCCGGCCCGACTCCGTGCAAGGGAGAGATTGATCCGTGCAGAACGTGATACACGCCGTTGAAGTGCCGGGTCTTTTCGACTGCGGCAATGTTGGTGGGTTCTTCGACTACGCAGACCAGTTTCTGATTGCGAGTAGGACTGATGCAGTAGACGCAGGGATCGACGTCGGTGATGTTGTTACAGACTGAGCACAGCCGCAGGTTCGCCTTGACGTCGCGGACGGCGGCGGCCAGCGCCTCGGCATCGTCGTCGCTGGAGCGGAGGATGTGAAACGCCAGCCGCTGCGCGGTTTTGCTGCCGATGCCGGGCAGTTTTTTGAGTTCGTCGATGAGCCGGGTCATGGGCTCTGCAAACTTGGACATTGGGTAATTTTGTAATCGGGTAATTTGGTAATTTGAAAACCCGGTGAATGCTCTGCCGCGGGTTTGAAATTATCAAATTACAAAATTACCAAATTACAAAATTCCTCCCAGTCCGCCTAACATTCCGCCCACGCTGGCCTGCATGGCTTCGTCCACTTTACGGCCGGCTTCGTTGACTGCAGCCATTACGAGGTCTTGCAGCATCTCGACGTCGCCCGACTTCACGGCTTCGGGATCGATTACGATACCGAGCACTTGTTTGCGACCGTCCATTTTGACCGTGACGGTGCCGCCGCCCGCGGAAGCTTCAACAGTAGTCTCCTGCATCTTCTTCTGCAGCGTTTCATACTGCTGCTTAGCTTGCGACATCAAGTCTTGCAAGTTGAATCCTGACATAACCCCTTTTTACCGCCGAGACGCAGAGTTCGTGGAGAAAAGTCTTGAGCGAATTTTTCCTGGCAATACTGCGTCTCCGGGTGAAACCTCTATGATTTCTCCCGATAGTCGATCACTGTTCTGATCTCGGCACCGAATTTCTCCTGCATGCTGCGGACGACCGGGTCCTGTTCGGCGCGGCTGCGCGCAGTTCCATTTGACGATGGACGTCGTACGGGCGATGCCGCTTGCGCGGTTCCACCGGGGAGCACTTGCATCTTCACAGGTCTTCCGGCGGTGCCGCTGGCTGCGGCCGAAGCAATGCGGCGCGCGTCAGCGGTGAAGGACATATCGATCATCGTGCTCGACAATGATACCCGCGCCACAAGTGAATTTCCTTCGATGGTCCATTGGGCGGCTTCGAGCATTGAGATCAGCATGGGCTGTCCGCTTAGCGCATTGAGCACAACTTCGCGCAGGGATTCGGGGCTGACTTCACTCTTAGCCGCTTGTGGTTCGGGCGCGATCTCGGCGACTGCGGGGGCCGCCGCTCCCATGATCACCACCGTTCCGCCTGAACTTGCCGGTCGCATGCCGTTCCCCGTGCTCTCGTTCGAGGCTTCCGCCTTTGGCGTGTTCTTGCGCGCGGAGTCGGCGGCAAATGGAGACACGTAGTTCGGGCGAGCAGGCGACTGCGGCTCGGTCCGCCGGGCTTCACTTGGCGCAGCCAGGACCGGTCTGCCCACAGCTCGGGGAGTCGTTGAGGACGAAGGAGTCACTTCGCTGAGTAATTGCTCCAGCGGCAATAGGCGTTGCGCGTGCGCCATCTTGAGGAGACCGAGTTCCAAATGGAAGCGCTGGTCCTGACGGTAGCCAAGCTCACCATGGGTACGCAGCATGATCTGCAAATGCCGCGCCAGATCTTCCTCGCTGAAGAGATCAGCAATTCGACCAGCACGGGCGCGTTCGTCTTCGGAGATCTGAAGCAGAGGCGAATCCTTGCCGGCAATCTTCGCGACGGTAACATTCCGTAAAAAGCGGACCAATTGCCTGGCGAAGTGGGCGGGACTGTGTCCTTCGCTGATCAGTTCATCCACGAGCAGAAGAATTTTTTCGCTGGTGCTCTCTGCTACACCTTGCATGACGGTTTCGAGGGCGCCCGCCGGAGCTGCGCCAATCAGGCGACGAACGGAATCGAGCGTGAGATGATCTGCCA
>WNFR01001839.1_pt1 | contig 22158 bp, 18 predicted proteins | sample 5400221 | NCBI WGS metagenome assembly WNFR01 (sample SAMN13153357, study PRJNA577476) | soil metagenome | isolation source: 40 cm soil under Madrone tree | place: USA:California | collected 2016-06-14 | reverse complement strand
TTCCGACACCTCCAGTTTTGTGATTGAAATTTGAATGTTGAGATCAGGCGTCAAAACCCAAAGCGCTTTTTGGTCCCGACTATGACCTGGTCCGATAAGTTTCTTATGCCTGGTTCAGGCGACCATTGGAGCAGCAAATGCGGGTGCGGCCACGATAGCCACTGCACCGCGCAGTCGCGGATGTTCTTCTGCCGGCACTACGTGGATCTCCGTAGCGCCGCCGAAATCAGTTAGAGTTCTTTCACGCAATGCGCTGCGAACAATCGGCTCGATCAAGCTCCAGGCAGTCGTGATTTCTCCCCCGATATAAATACGACCAGGATCCATTACGTTGATGATTGAGGCGAGCCCCAGGCCCAGATAGCGTGCAGTGGAGTTAAGTGCCGCGAGCGCCTTTGCGTCTCCCGCTCGCGCTCGCGCAATTAGATCCTCGATGCTGAACGTGGAGGTTTCGACACCCCGGGGCTTAGGATCAGAAAGGTCTCGACCAAAATAACGAGAGAGCGTGGCAATGTTGGAAACATATGCTTCCCAACAGCCGGTAGCTCCGCAGGAACAGCGCGGTCCGTCCACGCTCAAAGGAACATGTGCAAACTCGCCGGCCGTATTGTGGCGGCCGCGTAACAATTCGCCATTAATAATTATGCCGACACCAAGCCCGTCTGAAACACTGACGAATACGGAACTTCCTGAGGCGACCACGTCGCTGCGAGTGGCCCAAAGTTGCGCCAGAGCGCAAGCCTTACCGGAATTTTCCATGTGCACCGGAATACCAATCGCTTCAGCCAGGGGATCCCGAAGATCTACATCACGCCAGCCCAGCGTCGGAGCGTGCAGCACACGGCCCATTCCCTGTTCCACCATGCCTGGTACTATCACTCCGACGCCTTCGCATGCACCAGTCTCCTTGTAGTCCATCAGCGCTTGCTTGATGCGACGTGCAAGTTCTTGCGTCAAGAGGCCAACATCTCTATTCGTTTGGAAGCTGGTAACGGATCCCAGTTGGCGACCCATCAGGTCTGTGACCATGATGTACGTTCGCGACGCGCGAATATCGACGCCAATAACGCAGCGCTCTCTCGAGTCGATATAGAGAAACGTTGGTTTACGACCACGCCCGATCGCTTCTCCCACTGCCCCTTCAAAAATCAAGGCTTCATCCAAGAGTTCGCTTACCAACAGGCTGGCGACGCCACGTCTCACATTCATCAGTCGCGCCAGATCAGCACGTGAAACGGGCTGGTGAGCGCGGATTAGATTGAGAGCAATCTGCCGGTTGATTTCGCGGCTTGTGCCACGACGAGCAACTGTGAAGTTGTGGGGGTTTATCTTACGCATGCCCCAATTGTTCTTTCTTAAGACTATTAACTCTATCTTTAGGACTACCTTGTAGGCGCGATCGGAGCAGGCCTAGCCGGGTAATTATCGTTGATTGAAGGCCTGTTTTCGCGAAGTATCAGAGATTCGTCAGCCTGCGACCTGGAGTCGCCGGACTTGACGCTGTACCCATTGGAATTTCAATACCGCGGGAAGTATTGCGATAGTACTAATTTGTCCTAACGAGGAACATATACTCCAGAGTCCTGACAACGTCAAGAAGTTTCTCCGTGAGCGGTAACGACCCCCAGCAACACGTGCAGACCCTGCGAGGGAGACCCGCACGCTACCTACCCGAGTCTGTCGAAAAAAGACTCTGCGTCTCCTCCGCGAACTCGGCAGTCTCTGTCATATGCCCCGTTATGGCTAGCATTCTACCGCCGAGGCGCAAAGGACGGGCGTAGAGTAAAGCAAAGCAAAAACCTTTTTTCCGACAGAGTCTTTTAGCCAGGTGACTGGCGTAGCCCTCTCATTCACACCTGGCTTTAGCCAGGTGATCGAGCGGTAGAATGGTCGGCGAACCGTTTTAACGGTTTTCTTCGTCGCGCCACTCGAGGCCATACCGCTTTACGAAGAGCTCATACTCTTCCGCGTAGCTCTGTGAGTATGAGTGAGTAGACATAGTGAGCTGTCCTTTCTAGTGAGGTCGATTGTGAAACGAAGAAAACCGTTTTGCCTCGCTCACCTCGCTAAAGCCAGGTGAGAATGAGAGGGCCGCGCCCGTACACAAGGCTTCTAGCCAAGGCGGTACTGACACCATGGGACCGGGCATGAGTGACAGTCACGGCAACATTTATCCTAAAGTCATCCCTTCGCACTAATCTGCTTAGACCTTGGTTGCACCGCAGGACTGTCGCACTACAAGTTGAGGCTTGACGACTATCTGTTGGCTGTTTCGCTTTTTTTTCTTGCTCTCGATTAGTTCTAATAACAAACGCACCGCTTCCTGGCCCATCTCACTCGTTGACCACGAAACAGTCGTCAACGGCACCTTCAACATGTCTCCATAGTGAATGCTGCCCGCACCGACTATAGCCACATTATCCGGTACTTTTAATCCAGCTTCGTTGAGAGCGGTCATCGCTCCAATAGCTGCGGGATCGTTCGCCGCGAAAACAGCGGGAGGCACGATCTTTTCTTTTAACCAGGCCTTCATCGCTTCGTAACCCTGGGCTTCCGTAAAACCGCACTCACGGACCAACGCGTCGTTGAGAGGTAACCCATGCCTGGTCAGAGCCTGGTGGTATCCATGAAACCGTCCCGTCGAAGTTGAGACGCCAGTGCCGCCAAGATGACCAATCTCTCGATGTCCCAGTCGTATCAGGTGTTCAGTTGCCAAGTTGCCCACCTCGACGTCGTCGGTAGTGACTGCTGAACAACGCAACCCATCGAGCAGACGATCAATCAAGACAATCCTTGCGCCCTCAGCCATTATTTTTCGGTAAAACGCAATCCTACCGGGAGATGATGCTGAGGCCACGATGAGTCCATCAGTTCTGGACAATAAGGCTTCAACTTCATCCTTTTCCTTGTCGAAGTCTTCGTCAGTGCTGCAAATCAAGTTTTGATAACCCGCGGGCCGGCCATGCGACTCCACGCCACGGCAGATCTCGGCAAAATACGAGTGCATCAGATCAGGCACGACAATACCGATCAAATAGGAACGGTGCGTGGTAAGGGCGCGCGCAAATTGATTAGGACGATAGTTCATTTTCTGAGCCATCGCGAGGATGCGGGCACGCGTTTCTCGACTAATCTCCGGATGGTCATTGATGGCGCGCGAAACCGTCATCTTGGAGACGTTCAGAGCTCTCGCGATATCTTCTAACGTGGTGGCCATGCTGTCTCTTTGTGCACCAGCGAAATCGTCCTTCGCTGCTTCTTTCATACCTACTTACCGTGTTTCAGGCTTGAAGCTATGGCGGCTTCTGCGAGAGGATTCATAACCTCATAACCCTTAACGTTGGGGTGAAGTCCATCATTGCTCAACTCGTCTTTTAAGTACCCCTTCTCGTCAACCATCGCCGAATAATAGTCGAGATAAGTTAGGCGATTCTTTGCGGAGTATTCCTTCATCCAGTTGTTCAGTGCTTTGATCTGTTCAGGAGGGCGGCGCACGGTTTGTACAATCGGCTTGCCGTCCCTGACTTCATAGTCGCTCACCGGCAGCAGCGACGAGAGCACGACGCGAATACCATGAACGCGCGCCAGTTCAGCGATTGAAAGAAGATTATCTTCGATTGCCTCGAGTGTCATTGGGCCGGTGTTGCCCGCGATATCGTTAGTGCCCGCAAGGATGACAACGACTTCAGGTTTCAATTCAATAACATCCCGCCGAAAGCGAATAAGCATCTGCGGGGTCGTCTGGCCGCTAATACCGCGATCAACATAAGGCTTGCCTGGAAAGAATCCACCATTAACCGGATTGTCCCAGCCATCGGTAATGGAATCTCCGAGGAAGACGACACGCTTTTCACCTTTCGCGGGTGACAAGACTTTCGCGTTCTCGTCGTGGTATCGGGCTAGTGCCGGCCAGTCCTTTAGCCTGGTTTCAGCCCGCTCGGCCTGCGCTTTTACCGCGGCGCAGTCGGTTGAGTCCTGCGCTGTCTGACCAAGAGCAGACATCGTTAACAACAAGAAGGCTACACAACATGCTAATGATTGAAACATCCGAACCTCCTGAGGCAAGTCAAAACTATCAACGAGCACTTATGTTTCGTAACCGAGAGTTTTGTGGTGAAAACGATCCTTGGGTGGCACTCAAGGATCGTTTTCACCAAAACCTATGACTAGTATCAAGGCATCACGCCAAAACTTAAAGGGTCAAGATTATCGCACGCTGAGTCTTCCCCAAGATCGACCCGGTCGCTACCGCTCCTCGGTTCTGACGTTGTGCATCCATATCCACTCAACTATTTTGCATCAGTTTTTGGCCTAGCTAAGTGCCGTGGCTCCTGATAAACCTTGATCAGAATCATGGAAAAGTCCTGTCCGATAGTGCTGCGTTGATGAGGTGTTCCACGGGGCACGATGATCAAATCGCCTTTCTTAACTTCGTATTGCTGGCCCCCAACGATTCGTGGACCACGCCATTCCCCGGGTTCGACTTCGTGCGGGGCCTCAAGCGTTCCGCCCATTGTCAGCGTTGCCGAACCCTCGAGCACGTAGTAAACGTCGTCCGAAGCATCATGAACTTCGCCCGAAGCGGCCTGCGTATTCTTCTCGTGTTGCACCGCAACTCTCAACTGCATGCCGTTGCTATCGATCAACTCCTCAACTTTGTTTCCCGGGTGCAGTTTCTTTTCGAGATCATCCAACGCCTGCGCCTGCAATACTACAACGGGGCGTGTGGCCTTGCTGGGCATTCGCTGCGCAGAACCGGCCGCCCCCTGCGCCATTATGCTGATCGATAACGACGCGATGAAAACTGACGCCGTCATAAAGTTTTTCGTGTTCAGGATCACTTCGCTCTCCAATCGTTCTTACACTTCTGAGTCTTTCCAGGCTTCCCCGCCCGGAAATTGATAAGTCTCCAACGATTCCGGTTTCATTTCGATGCTGTACCCCGGAGCGTATGGCGGCATGTACCTGTCGCCCTTCATCACAACCGGTTGCACAAAGTGTTCATGAAGATGATCTACATATTCAACGATCCGATTTTCCAGCGAGGCGCTGACGGCGACGTAGTCAAATATGGAAAGGTGCTGCACATACTCGCATAAGCCGACACCGCCTGCGTGAGGACAAACGGGCACACCAAACTTGGCGGCCATCAGTAACACTGCAAGTACTTCGTTTACACCGCCGAGTCGACAACTATCAATCTGGCAAAAACTGATAGCCTCCGCCTGCAGCAGTTGTTTGAACATCACGCGATTCTGGCAGTGTTCGCCGGTGGCGACTCCGATAGGCGCGACAGCGCGAGCAATGGTCGCGTGTCCCAACACGTCGTCGGGTGAAGTAGGCTCTTCAATCCAGTGCGGTCGAAATTCCGATAGCGCGTTCATGCAGCGGATGGCTTCAGAAACATCCCATACCTGATTTGCATCCATCAGCAACGTGCGCTCCCACCCAATCTCCTCGCGAATTATTCTGGCCCGTCGCAGGTCGTCGTTGAGATTGCGCCCCACCTTCATCTTAAAATGGGTCCAGCCCTGGGCCAATTGTTCGCGCACCAGCATGCGCATCTTCTCGTCCGTATAGCCCAACCAACCGGCTGAAGTCGTGTAAGCGGGATAACCCGATTTCTGCATCTGCTGCTCGCGTAGATCCTTTGTCTGCTCATTACGCTTCAATATCTTGAGCGCTTCGTCAGGAGTTAAGGCGTCTGTGATGTACTTAAAAGGAATGCACGAAACAATCTGCTCCGGAGTCATGTCGACGAGCAACTTCCAGAGCGGCTTACCCTCCATTTTGGCGTAGAGATCCCACATCGCATTCACGAGCGCCGCAGTAGCGAGGTGGATTACGCCCTTTTCCGGTCCGACCCAACGGAGCTGGCTGTCAGACGTTAGACGTTTCCAAAAGTAACCCATGTCTGTGGCTGGCTCGATTGTCAGGCCCACGACCAATGGTTTCAGAGCGTTCACTGCGGCTACACAGAGCTCATTTCCACGGCCGATGGTGAACGTCAAACCGTGTCCTTCGAGTCTATTGCGATCATCGGTTTGGAGAATGACGTATGCGGCAGAATAGTTCGGATCGACATTCATCGCATCCGAGCCGTCGAGAGATTGCGAGGTAGGGAAACGAATGTCTCGCACGAGGATATCGGTGATCGTGACGGGCATCTCTATTTTATATCATTAGATCTTTGAAGTCGGGTGCTTTAGTTGTTTGTGGATGAGGACCAGGTTCCAGTTGAAAGTACGTCGCGACTTCACTACGACTCAGCCGCGGCCCGCGCACTTCGCCAGCGGTCTACCGCAACAGCAATAACAATGATGGCCCCAATAATTATCTCCTGCACGTAGTTTTCCCAACCAAGTTGCTGGCAACCGTTGCGCAAAAAGGCCATGATCAACGCGCCGATCATGGAACCCAGGATGGTACCCTCGCCACCGTTCAGACTGCCACCACCAATGACGACCGCAGCGATAACATCAAGCTCGAGTCCCGCGGACACGGTTGGATCCCCAAGTCGCAAGCGCGACATCTGCATAACGCCCGCCAGGCCAAACAACAAACCCGCGAGCGCATAGATAGTTACTTTCAGACGATCCGTCGCAATCCCACACGCTCGCGCTGCCGCTTCGTTGGAACCCAGCGCAAAAACTCGGCGGCCGAACACGGTGTTGCGCAAAACAATCGCCGCAATCACCGCGAGCGCGATCGCCATCCAAACACCGGGCGCTACCAATAACCATTCGGGCTTCGGAACAGTGGACAGCAGATTGTTGGCCCACGTTTCCGGCATGTTTACAGTCTGAGAGCCGGCGACGCCCTTCGCAACGCCGCGCGCGACCCCCAGCATTCCGAGAGTCGCAATAAACGGCACGACACGTAGGCGCGTAATTGCCAGACCGTTGACCACTCCAACCATTCCACCTACAAGAATGCCCGCTGTGATAGCGATAACTGGCGACAATCCCGCTTTAATACCCAGCGCAGTGATCACACCCGTCAAGGCAATGGCCGAACCTACCGACAGATCGATCCCGCCGCTGATTATAATCATGGTCATCCCAATGGCGCCGATGGCCACGATGACTGTTTGAACAAGAACGGTACGGAGGTTCTTTGGCGCGAGGTAGCGCTCCGGAGCGCCCGTCAGAACAGAGAAGACGGCGATTACCAGCAGCAGCCCAAAAAGCGGTCCGAAACGATTTAGCTGCGTACGAAAGAAAGCTGAACCAACAAACCAGCGACTCTGTTTTACCTCAGCGACCATTTTGGTTTTGAAGTTTATTTCAAATACTGATCAAGCGGTGGGTGGAGCAATGTTTGAATTTCGGGAGCTCCGAGATTGTCACGCGTCACCATCGTCACGCCAGTATCGATTCGCTTCTCGACTGGTTTGCCCTGCAGATGATCAACGATGCTGCGCACCCCGAGATACCCCATATTGAATGGATTCTGCACCACGATTCCGTGCAACTGGTTCGCGTTTATCGCGTCGATGAAAACCTGGCTGGCGTCAAAGCCAACGAAAGTGACTTTGCCTGCTTTGCCGATATCCTGAAGCGCCAGCAGCATTCCGGCAGTGGCTGATTCATTCGGAGTGAAAATCCCCTGCACCTCGTCTCCAAAGCGGTTAAGCAGATTCTCGGAAGCTCGTTTGGCCGTGTCGCGCGTAGCTCCAGCATATTGATCGGTAGAAACCAACTCTATGCCGGGGAACTTTTGTTTGATCTCTCCAAGAAAGCCCTCTTCGCGATCTGTCGTGCTCGCCGATCCTTCCGCATAGCGCAAAACAAGCACTTTCCCCTTGCCGTTGAGCAGTTGTCCCAGCCGATCGGCGGCCAGCACTCCGCCTTTACGGTTGTCAGTGGCAACAAAGCTGACGATCGCATCTGACTCCAAAGCCGAGTCGATAATTACGGTGGGCACTCCTGCTCGTTTCGCGTCCTCGACTGGTCTAACCAGTGCCCGGTTGTCGAGTGGGGCCAGGACTATGCCGTCCACCCCTTGGCTGGTGAAACCCTCCACGACTTGAATCTGTTGCTCGCGATCATCTTCGCGCAACGGTCCCTTCCAGATCACTTCGACTTCGTTTCCCTGCGCCGAAAGTTCGCTGGCGGCTTTGTTGCTGCCGGCATGAATACTTTTCCAGAATTCATGCGTCGTACCCTTCGGAATCACGGCAATAGTCAGCTTTTTCTTTCCGCTTGCTGCCGGACCTCCGGCCTTATTGCAACTCATCGTTGCAATCACGACCAATACGATCAGTAAGAAAATAGTTCTGCGCATGGAATCTTTTCCTGTTCTAAACATTTGAATGAGCGAGCTTAGCAACACCTTCTTCCGCTGAGACTACTGGATTGTTCAACTTTCCTACGTTTTCGATATCGACCACCATCTCGTCTCCGGGCTGCAGAAAGACCGGCGGCTTGCGTGCGAAACCCACACCGGGCGGAGTGCCGGTCGCAATAACATCACCAGGCTCCAGTGTGATCGTTTGCGAAAGGAATTCGATTAGCTCAGGCACACCGAAGATCAACTGGTCGGTGTTGGAATCCTGCATTGTCTTGCCGTTAAGTATTAACTTGATCGAAAGCTTGTGCGGGTCGGGAATATCATCGGTAGTGACGATCGTTTGTCCCATCGGCGCAAAAGTGTCGCAGGATTTTCCCCTCTGCCACTGGCCATCCGCGAACTGAAAGTCGCGCGCACTTATATCGTTGAAGCACGTGTAACCGAGCACATGATCAACGGCCCGACTCGCGCTGACATTCTTCGCGCGCCGTCCGATGACAACCGCGAGCTCGGCCTCATAATCAACCTGTTGACTCGTGGAAGGTAGGACAACCGGTTCGCCTGGTGCAATCACAGCCGTAGCAAATTTGGAAAATACCACCGGTCTCTCCGGAATCGGCATGTTGCTTTCAGCAGCGTGGTCTCGGTAGTTGAGTCCGATGCAAATCAGTTTTCCGGGACGTGGGACAGGCGCGAACCAATACGCATCTTCCCTTCTGATCAACCAACCCTTTTCTCTAGCTTGGTCAAGAGCGCCGGCATCGCGGACGAGGGTTTCATATGTCTCGCGCGACTTTTGGAACCATGGTCCATCCATATCGAACCAGGATAGGGGATTCGCCGGTCGATCCACGTTCTCAAACAGTCGCTCACAATCCAGACGGTATCCGTAGTCACGGTCTCCGTCCTTCAAAATGATACCCATACGCGGCGATTTCCAGTTTGTCTCTTCGGTTGTGAAAGCTATGATTTGCATTTAGAGATTCCTTCAGAAAAAAGATCTAAGTAAGACGCATCAACTCAATACGGAACCGGGAGCGGTAGCGACCGCACTCACCTTGCAGGATGATCACCGTCCAGGACGAGTACTATTAGACAAGATAATCCGACTCCTGGGGTGGGTCTGCGGCGTACTCGTTTTCTTAATTGAGTGCGGTCGCTACCGCTCCCGGTTCTGAAATTGAGTGGTCCATTGTACTCACGCCTCTCACCACTTATCACACTTCCTTCAGCGGAGGTCCTTCATTAACAATTACATACAACTCCTGTGGACCATGTACACCGATCGCCAGCGTGAGCTCAATATCCGCAGTGCGTGACGGGCCAGTAACAAAGGTAACGATCGAACTTACCCTTTCTCTTTGACGCAGCACAGTCAAGGCTTCAGCGAGCGTCTGGTAAATCTGCGTCGCTTCAACGATTGCGATATGTACCGGCGGCACAAGTGATACCAGGCGATGACGTTCGCGCTCCGAATCAAGCACAAGCGTACCGGTCTCTGCAATGGCCGCCTGCACGGTTGTAATGCCAACATCGTAGCCAAACAACGCCGCTGCATCAGGCGCTACGGTGATTTGGTCAACTTCCGTTGTTATCACGCGGGCCAAACGCGCTACCGCTGGCTCATCAGACAGGGCTATGCGGCGAGCTTTGAGTTTGGTTCCCTGAAGCCCGGCAATGATTCCGTTAAGAGCTCGAGCGACTTCGACTTCACCATTGGCCACAATGCAGTGACCATCTACAGCTTCAAGATTCTGACTGAACCGCTCAACCGGTGGTGCTGTCACGTTGCTGATCAAATCGAGATCGGCTACAAACGGCGCCTCAGCACTCTTTTCTCTAGTCTGGGATTGGTGAGCTTCACCTGTCTCATCATAGATTGCATTGTGCGCAATACTCGCAGCCAGGTGCGAGCGGATCGATCGCAAAATGACTTCCCGCGCGTCGCTTTTTGTTTCGGAATTAATCACTTCTTGCGCACCCGGCCCGCCTTTCCCTTATTAGCTAGTTCACTGCGCCATCGTTCGCGAAAGGTTTTTTCTTCAAGCGGTCGCAAGTCGCGGTCACTGGTCCAGGCTCCGAGCGGCGGCGCAAGGCGCGTCACCCACTGCCTCACTCTTCCAATCCTTCCGTCGTGCATTATCAACCTCTGCGACAAACGGCCGAGTCCTGCGCTCACGTCATACAACCAGGTTCTGGTCATGACGTTTACCCAAATTCTGAACGCGAACCGCTCAGCTATACCCCGGCCTTTCGTCTTTTGTCCGTCTTCCTCGTCGTGCCTTTCAGAAATCTCGCTACGCAGATGCAACAACAAGCGTGGGATATCAATCTTTACAGGACATACCTCACGGCAAGCGCCGCACAAACTGGAGGCATAAGGTAGCTTTGACGCCTTGTCGAGACCGATCAACTGCGGGGTTATAACGGCGCCTATAGGTCCCGGATACACCGAGCCATAAGCATGCCCACCGATCTGTTGATATACCGGGCAGGCATTGAGACAAGCGCCACAGCGAATACACGCGAGCGATTGCCGTGTGACCGGATGGGCCAACATTCGCGAACGGCCGTTGTCGAGTAAGACGATGTGCAACTCATCTGGGCCTTCGTCCTCTGGCTTGCGTTTAATTCCAGTAATAAGAGACTGGTAGGTGCTTAAACGCTGGCCAGTGCCGGATCGTGGCAGCAGTTTCAGAAAGACATCCAGATCCGCAAAGCGTGGCAAGAGTTTTTCGATGCCCATGACCGCGATATGGATTCGCGGCAGGCTCGTAGTCAAACGAATATTGCCTTCGTTCTCCAGGATTAGAATCGTGCCAGTCTCGGCAATACCGAAGTTGACCCCGCTGACTCCCACATCGGCAGCGACGAACCGATCGCGCAGCGTTGTTCTGGCGGTGCTCGTCAGTTTTGCCACATCATCTGTCGGAGCAATACCCAACTCTGCTGTAAACAATTCTGAAATCTGCTTTTTGGTCTTATGTATTGCGGGAACGATGATGTGTGATGGCGTCTCGTGCGCAAGTTGAATAATGTATTCACCGAGGTCAGTTTCAACCACCTGCATCCCCGCAGCCTCCAGCGCCGTATTCAGGTGAGTTTCTTCGGTCGTCATGCTCTTGCTCTTGACGACGGTTCGGGCCGAGCGTTCAAGTACAAGACCACAAATGATGCCGTTGGCTTCTTCCGCATCTCGCGCCCAATGCACCTTCGCCCCCCGCCCTTCGGCCTTGCTGACAAAAGCCTCGAGATACTGGTCGAGATGCAGCAGAACATCGTCTTTGATCGCCCGCGCTTCGGTACGCAATTCCTCCCAATTGCTTAAGCCCGTGGCTGCTGCCAAGCGGCGTTTGCCGAATAGAGAGGTTGCATTGCGCAACGCTCCACGCAAATGCGAATCCGCCAGCGCCGCCCGCGCGTTCTCGTCAAACGTTTCTGAAGTCAGATGATTCATGAAAGTGTCCGACAAACATGTCCGAATGCTTTAGCTTGTCGCTGACTACAGCAGAAGTCTTCGTCGCACGAAAGGCCAAGCTGAAGCATATCGGACATCAGGTCGACGCCAACAACTCTGCCAGGTGCATAACACGCACAGTCGATCCTTTTCGTGATAGGCGTCCGCCTATTTGCATCAAACAGCTAGCATCTCCGGCGACAACTGCCTGTACGCCCGCATGCTCAATGGCCTCTAGTTTTTGATCCAGAATCGCTACAGAGATCTCCGGATATTTAACAGAAAACGTGCCGCCGAAACCGCAACAGGCGTCTGCGTTTTCGAGTTCGACAAACTCCGCACCTCGCACATTGCGGATCAAGGACCGCGGCTCACTTTTGAGATTTAGATCTCGCAATCCATGACAAGCATCATGCCACGTCAACCGGCCGGACCAACTTGCGCCAACATCTTCCACCTTTAGTACGTGAATCAAAAAAGAACTCAGCTCGTGTGTACGAGCGACGACAGCCCTGGCCCGCTTCCTCCATTCGGGATCATCAGGAAAGAGCTCAGGAAAATGATGCACCATCGCTGTGCACGAACCCGAAGGACTGACGATTGCTTCTGCCTTGCTCTCCTCAAAGTTACGAATAAAACGCTGGGCCAACTCGCGGGCCTCGGTCCGGTAACCAGTGTTAAAGGCGGGTTGACCGCAGCACGTCTGCCGTTCATCAAATTCGACCTCACAACCCAGGCGTCGCAGAACTTCAACGGTGCTCACTCCGACCGAAGTCCAGAGTTGGTCAACGAGACAGGTTACGAAGAGGGAAATGAGCATGTTTTGGTCGTCGATCTTTCTTGTTGGAGATCTTTGGTTTTTTGTTCTTTGTACTTTGTTCTTTGTACTTTGTTCGCAGTTGAGGCTGAAAACAGACAGATCGAAGAGCAAAGATCCAAGTACAAAGCTCCAAGTACAAAGTTCAAAGACAATCAACCCAGCAATCCACGCTGCTACTTGCCCACCTAAAGCACCACAACGCCCTTCACATAATCCGCCTTGTGCATATCGGTGGCCAGGGCATTTTCTACCGCTTCCAACGACCCATACTTGTGTGTGATCAGCGAGGCAACATCGATCTGTTTTTGCTCGATTAGATTCAACGCACGCTTATACACGGATGGACGACCATCGCTCTCAAATCCTCCTGACGCACCAACCGAAGTAATGAGCACTGGCTCCCTAAACAATATGTTATTCAGTACGCTCAAATCAGTACCCGCATGACCGTGTCCGTATAGCAGCACCGCTGCCTGTTTCCGAATGAGACCGGGTATCGAAGCCACCGACTCTCCAGATCCCGAAGCTTCAATCAAATACTCGACTCCCTTGCCGCCGCTATGCTCCCGCACTACGTCTACCAGATCATGCTGGCTGGGATCGATCGTTTCATCCGCACCAAGGCTCTTAGCCAATCGCCTTTTGAGCTCATTCGGGTCGCTGACAATTAGCAGACCGTCGTATCCTAAAACAGCGCGCAAATATTGCGTGAATAGTAAACCTGCCGGTCCCGCGCCGCATATCAACACAGTCCGCACGCGACGTTCGATGGAATCAGCATTAATGGCATGACGAGTAGCAGCCCTGCCAACAGTATCAGAAGAGTGGATGACGCAACCCAGCGGCTCGACAAGCGCTGCAGACGAAAACTCAAGCGGGGCATTGATTTTGACGGCGTTGACGGCAGGTACCGCGATAAAGTCAGCCAGGCCGCCAGGCAATCCAGTGATGCCATGCTCACGATAGAATTCGCATTGATGCGAGTCGCCGGTGCGGCAATACTCGCAAAGAAGCTCTCGACGTCTGCTGACACAGTTTAATCCCTGATCCACCACGACGCGATCGCCTGTCCTTAGGTCAGTTACGGCCTTGCCAACCTCTTCTATCGTTCCGCTGATTTCATGACCGAGTATTTGAGGTTGTAAAGCCAGCGGTATCGGCAGACCGCGCTCGTTGGTATTGTAGTTTGCATGACCGGCGAAGATATGTGAGTCAGTACCGCAGAGCCCCACGGCTGACACGCGCACCAGAACTTCGCGAGGCGAGATCACAGGACGCGGGACGTCGCGCATTTCGATTCGTCCAACATCACAGAGCACACTCGCTCGCATGCTTGGGCCGGCAACCGAAGTAGATCCGCCCTGGTTAGTAATAGTCGATGCGCTCACTGAACCTCGCTAGTCTGCCCGAAAGTTGTCCTAACTATGCGTCGATATCGCTGGTGTCCAGCCGTCCCGAATCGCGCAATGCCGCGAACCGTTGCATTGTTTCTCGAACGCCATCCTCGAGCGAAGTTGATGGCAATGGACCAATCACACGACGGATCGCCGCGTCGTTCATGGAAGGTGCAATGGGAATGGGAGGACCGCCATAAGTAACCAACTCACCCCCCGAGTGTTGATTGATAAGCTGCGCAATCTTATCAACCGCGACACTTTCGCCATGAAGGTTAAAGACATGCGCACCTTGAGGTACGCGGTCAGCGCAGGCTATGAAAGTCGCGGCAGTGTCAGCTACATATTGGAAATCAGTCGCACCACCAAAACGAATGTGGAACGGCCGGCCCAATACGGCCGCTTTCATCGCTTTAGTGGGATCACTCGTCAGTCCGGAATCGCGGTTCACTCCATACACAGTCAAAGGCCTTAGTCCCACACTCGAAAGTCCATGGTCCAGAAAATAGATGCGCGCATTTCCTTCATTGGTTCGTTTGAAAACTCCGTAGTGCGTGGTCGGCTCACACTCAGCTGTTTCATCCAGCGGACCGCTCTCCTCATCCATGCCGTACACCGCCGCAGAGCTCGCGTAGACCACCCCTTTCACTCCAACTGTCCGGGCCGCCTCGAACATGTTGATTGTGCCAACTACATTCACGAGCGCGCCGGCTACAGGGTCGGCTTTACATGTCGGTACTTGCAGACCCGCGAGGTGGATCACGCGTTGGGCCGCTGACTCTTTCAAGGCGCCAAGCACCGCACGGCCATCTGTGATATCACCCGTGATGAAACGCACGCGCTCAAGATCCGCTGGGTCCATGATGGCGCCGAGTCTTCGCGCGTCATCACTCCGATCAAACACCAGCGGGCTGTCTCCGCGTTCGACAAGCGTCTTGACTATCCACGAGCCAATGCAGCCTTGCGCCCCGGTTATGAAATAAGTTTCAGACATCGCAATTCTCGATCATGTGTTCACTTGAGTCGATAAAATTTGCGGGCGTTCTCCGCAAAGATCTGTTCCCGCTCTTGCTCGCTCAGCCCTTTTAGAATCTCTTGAAAGGAATCAAGCACGCGATCATAAGAAGCGGCCAGCAAACACACCGGATAGTCGCTGCCAAACATCAATCGCTCGGGGCCAAACAGTTCCAGCGCGCATTCGACAAATGGTCGCAATTCGTCCGTAAGCCAGGCAGAGTGATTTGCCTCTGTGACAAGTCCCGAGACCTTGCAGGAGATGTTTTTGTAAGCCGCTACCGGCTTCAGTTCCTGGGCCCACTCTTTAATTTCACCCTGCGCAATGGGTGGCTTTGCCATATGGTCGATGACCAAATAAAGTTCCGGACAACTCTCCGCCACTGTCCGGACGTGCTTCAAATGCCGTGTGTGGACCAGAAGATCATAAGAGGCTCCGTAAGAGCCGAGCCGCTGCAAGCCTCGCAAAACTTTGGGCTGAGAGAGCCAATCGTCCGCAGGCTCACTTTCTACGAGATGCCTCACTCCCTTGAACTTCGGATGTGCGGTTAATTCGGCCAACTCCTGTTCCATTGTAGGACTCGCCAGATCTACCCAGCCAACCACTCCAGCAATGAATGGGTAAGCGTCGGCCAAACTCAACAACCAACGCGACTCCGCCACAGTATTACTCGCCTGGACCAGGACAGTTTTCGTAACACCGTTGCGCTCGAGTATTGGCTCGAGCGCTGGCGGCAAGTAATCGCGATACAGGACCTCAACATCGCTGCTCATCCAGGGATAGTCGAAGCGACCAACCTGCCAGAAGTGTTGATGGCTGTCGATGATGTTCATGTGGGGCCTTGGGTCTTTGGTCTTTGTACTTTGTGCTTTGTACTTTGTACTTTGAAACTCGTGACTTGGCATCGTGCGTCGACCACTAGAACCCGTCAACCATGGAATTCGAAGAACCAAGTACAAAGCACAAAGTACTAAGTTCAAAGACCAAAGACCTAAAGCCAAAAACCTTCTCTTAGTACTTCGGTTCCCGCGGTTTCTCAGCTCGCTTGGCCTCGTTATTCTGACGCGGCTCGCCGTCACATTCGAGAGCAAATGTAGTGACAAGCTCCGGAGCTTGTTTCGGCAACCCAATCAAACGTACACGATAATCGTCTTGCTCAAATTTTACGACTTCATTAGTTCCGTGCATTTTGACTGAGGTGACCTTGGGGAGGAGATTTGCGACGACGACTGTCTCTCCTGGCCAATAGTGCACGTGTGCGAAGAGCGTATTGCCGGTGCGTGTAAAGCTCAGGTAGTTTCCTCGTCGGGGCTGGCAATTGTCGGAGTGGTAGATAGTGTCGCCATGTTTGCTCATCCAATCTCCAACAGCTGACAGAATCTGCACTGATTCAACCGGAATGGAGCCATCGGGTTTTGGTCCGATGTTCAGCAGATAATTGCCCCCATCCCGGGCACAGGTGATCAGATTGCGAATAACCGTCGGCGGCGATTTCCATCCACTGTCGGCGGCGTGATAACCCCAACTATCATTCAGTGTCATGCACGATTCCCACGGACGACTCTCGGAAGCCACAATACGCTGTTCCGGCGTGTCGAAGTCTTCGGGAATCTTCGAACGATTGTTGATGATGATGTCTGGCTGCAACTGTCTAACCATCGTGTTCATCTCGACCGACTCCCAACCCTTTGCATCCAGCGGCCAGGCGACGTCGTACCAGAGGATATCTACCTTGCCGTAGTTGGTCATCAACTCTTTCACTTGCCCGTGAATGTAATCTACAAACCGGCGTCTCGCTGCTTCGTCTTTCAGGCTGCGTGCTCCATCTGGATGGTGCCAGTCCATCAGCGAATAGTAGAAGCCGAAGCGCAAGCCTTCCGCGCGTGCTGCGTCGACGTATTCCCGCACGAGATCGCGACCAGGCCCGCGCTTGGTCGCACAATAGTTCGTGAGTTTGGACTCGAAGTTACAGAAGCCCTCGTGATGCTTGGTGGTCATCACCATGTACTTCATTCCGGCGCGTCGAGCTAAACGAGCCCAGTCTCGCGCGGCGTTTGGCTTCGGCTTAAACTGGTCGGCGTACGGCTCATACTCTCTGACAGGAATACCTTCGTTTTCCATCACCCATTCGTGACGACCGAGTGTGCTGTAGAGACCCCAGTGGATAAACATGCCAAACTTAGCGGCGTGCCACCACTGCATGCGCCGCGTGCGATCAGCAGTCGTAGAGGTCGTGGGCGATCCGTCATCGGCAGGTTTTGCCTGCTGAGCCAAAGTCAGGTCGATCCCAGTGGAACCTACCGCGACAGCGCCTGCCGTGGCGCCCATAAGAGCTAGATACTTTCGCCTGTTCATTTGTGCATGTCTCTCCTTATGAAAAGATTTTAGATTACTGATTGCCCGTTGAAAGATTGCGACTTCCTGAGTCGTTAGCGGTAACGGATGTTATTCCTTGCTGGTGCTCGCTGTCAAGATTCTTTTGCGAGCTTAGGCTGTGACGCCTTCACTCAGTAGAAACGAGGGTGAACGCAAATACCACCGGGCTTCAGCCGGTGGTATTTCAGTTTCAACCTAAAGAGCAAAACAGCAGAGATTCTTAGATACCACCGACTTTAGTCCGTGGCGGTTCAGTTTCTGCCTAAACTTTGCACCGTCGAAGAAGGCCGAAACTGAAACACCGCACGACTAAAAGTCGGTGGTATCCAAAAAAGATTACTAGCAACCGCTCTAGGTTAAAGCTCAAGTACCACGCGGCTGAAGCCCGGTGGTATCTGCGTTTTCACAGTCTCTCCCCTTGGTGGGACGGACTTCAGTGAGTCGAAGCAAACCTCAGGGCGCCGAGATCTCGAATTCACCTTTTAGTCTGATGTCTTCTGAAGCAGAACCGATCATCACTTGAAATGTGCCCGGTTCAACGACGAAATGCATGCTCCTATCCCAGAGTGCCAGGTCGGGAAATCCTAATGTAAGCGTCACAGTCTTTTTTTCCCCAGGTGCGAGGCTGATGCGCTCGAAGCCGCGCAGATTCTTTTCGTAAGTAATTACGCTGCTGACAACGTCACGTGTATAGAGCTGAACGATTTCAGTGCCCTCTCGCGCACCTGTATTCTGAACATCGACGCTGATTTTTATTTCACCGGATGGGATTTGCCGCAACGGAGTGATATGCAGATTGCTGTACGCGAACGTGGTATAGCTCAAGCCGTGACCGAAGTAGTAAAGCGCGCCGTTGACTCGTGTCCTCTCGCCCTCCCATTGCGCGTTTGGTTTTGTCGGAAAGTTGTAGGGGATCTGTCCGACAGTTTTCGGAAAAGTTACTGTCAACTTGCCACCGGGGTTGTAATCTCCAAACAAAACTTCCGCGATGGAAGTCCCACCCTTTGCTCCCGGAAACCATCCTTCCAGAATTCCCGGAACATATTTGTTAATCCAGTTGATACTAAGCGGACGTCCATTGAGCAATACCACAACGACAGGCTTACCGGTCGCATACACCGATTGGACCAACTCCAACTGTCGGCCCGGTAGATCCAGGCTGGTACGACTCGCACTTTCCCCAACTGTTTTTCCGGAATCACCAAGAACCACGACAGCGACGTCAGAATTTCTTGCTGTCTCAACCGCCTCGTTTAACCCAGCGCGCTCTGTGGCAGTTAACGGTTCCGGCAACACCTCAGTGCCAGGCCAGTGTTCATTCGTGATTTCACATCCCTTCGCATAGTTAACCTTAACCTTGTCTCCTAACAGGTTCTTGATTCCTTCAAGAACCGTCACCCCCTTCACAGCCGAGGGACCATAACGGTATTGCGTGAGGGTATCGTCGTCAGCGTTTGGACCAATAACCGCTATCGACTTAATCTGCTTACTAAGAGGCAAGACATTGTTGTCGTTCTTCAGCAGAACAATACTCTCGCGCGCCGCGCGCAGAGCAACTTTCTGATGCTCGACTGAGTTAACAATATCCTTCGCCTGAGCTGCGTCCACAATGTACGGATGATCGAAGATACCAATCTGGAACTTCACTCGCAAAACATCTCGCACGCGATCGTCCAGGGTCTTCATCGACACTTTTCCGTCTTTTACTAACTCACGCAAAGGAAGAATGAAATCCTCAGGCTGCGTAAAGTTGGTCTTCACGTTCAATCCTGCCTGAATGGCCTGTCGCACAGCATCTTTCATATCGCTGGCGACGCCATGCTTGTTGTACAGATACTCGACCGCGCCGCTGTCGGAAACAACATAGCCTCTGAAACCAAAATCCTTACGCAGGCGTTCGGTCAGCCAATATTCACTGCCAGTGATCGGAATCCCATCGAAGTCGTTATACGAACTCATCACCCCCAGCAGGCCGGCTTCTTTGATAGCCGCTTTGAACGGCGGAAGAAAGATATTCTCAACCTCACGAGGAGACGTTTGCGGATCGGTTCGGGCCTGGCCCTCGCGCGCACCTTTGCCAACACTGTAGATAGCAAAATGCTTGCCCGTAGCAGCCACGGTGTTGTTCTCTTGCAACCCCCTGACCATTTCGACGCCCAGACGAGACACGAGATACGGATCCTCTCCGTAAACATCTTCCAGGCGGCCCCAGCGTTGATCCCGAGCAACATCCAGGGTCGGCGCATAGATATTTGTATAACCGAGTGCGCGGCCCTCGCTGCCAGTGATGCGTCCAACCTCACGCACCAATTCCTTGTCCCACGTGTGTCCGATACCCAACTGAGATGGAAAACTGGTGGCGACCGGAGCAGCAACACCTCGCAAGCCTTCGTTAGTAAAGTCGACGGGAATTCCAAGTCGAGTCTGCTCGATAAAGAACCGCTGCACTTCGTTCATAGCCCACACATGCTTGTCGAGATCCTTGGCGTAGATGCTCTTTGCGCCAGGACCCCACCCATTCAGATGTTCATCGATATTGGCTATGCCATCCTTCCAAATCTGTTTCTTCCATTCCAGCGTGGGCAATTCATCTTTCAACACGCGGTTGTAGCCGTAGAGAGTGGCGGTCTGACAGGTCTTTTCTTCCACAGTCATCTGGGAAATCAGATCGCTGATGCGAGTCTCAATGTCTATCTTCGGATTCTCATAAATATCCATCCGACCGTTTTTGTTCAAATCGACCCAGCCGGTGTGATAAATACTTTGCCTTGCTGTTGATTCTTGCGCCGGCACGGCAGGAAGGAAATTGAAAATGATGGTTGACAGTACGAGGAAAACAACCAGGCGTGTTCTTATCATGCGATTTTTTGCTCGGAACTCAAGGTGAACGATTGGTGGCTCTGCCGCTCGCGTTATTGAATAAAACTATTTGATAGACAGCGAAGCTTTAGTCAGCTCACCGTCCACCAGACGCCAGATCCCTGACGAGTTGGCGTCTCTCAGTTCATCGGGCAATACAGCTTCGGGCGCGTCTTGATAACAAACCGGATGCACGAAACGAAACGCAGCTCTGGTCCCTACCGACGTCGAGCGGCCATCAGAAGTAGCAGGGAATGGACCGCCGTGCACCATCGCATGACAAACTTCGACTCCGGTGGGAAAACTATTAAAGACGATCCGACCCGCCTTGTATTCAAGGACCTGTTTCAACTGATTCGCTAATTCCGACTCCGCAGCGGTAGCATGAATCGAAACGGTTAACTGGCCTTCAAGCGTCTGCGCTATCTCGAGCAGTTGTGTCGGGTCCGCGTAAGTGACAAGCAGCGTTGCTGGACCAAAGACCTCCAAACTCAAACTGGGATCCGCCAGGAAGGAACTCGCGTCGGTTTGAAACAAACGCGCACTGGCGTTGCAACTTGAAGATGCATCGTCGTGCTGAACAAGTGTTTCGACTGAGGCATTGTTGCTAAGTGCTGAGGTGCCTTCACGGTAAGCCGTGCTGATTCGGTTCGTGAGCATGGTGAATTCTGCTGTGCTTGCCATCATCGCTTTTAGTCGTCCAACAAATCCTGCAGAACCCGCTCCTTCTGGAATAAAAACGAGACCAGGATTGGTGCAAAACTGACCCGCGCCGAGGGTGACTGATGAATGGAGCCCCGCAGCAATCTGTTCTTCTGCTTCTTCCAGAGCACCGGGCAAAATAAAGACCGGATTCACACTGCTCATCTCGGCATAAAAAGGGATTGGCTCCGGTCGCGCTGCTGCGGCATTCATTAGTGCCAGTCCGCCAGACCGCGAGCCTGTAAATCCGCCGGCCTTAATCTCTCGGTGCCGGACCAGTTGCATTCCGATCTCCTCACCTCGCCCAAACAGCAACGAGAAGACGCCCTCGGGAAGATCAAGAGCGCGGGCGGCATCACTAATCGCCAGTCCGACCAACTCGGCAGTGCCGGGATGCGCCCGGTGTGCTTTGACCACTACAGGATTGCCCGATGCCAACGCAGAAGCGGTGTCGCCACCAGCAACTGAAAAAGCCAAAGGAAAATTACTGGCGCAAAACACAACGACTGGTCCAACAGGAAGGAGCATGGATCTAACGTCGGGTTTTCGCAGGGGCTGCCTGTTCGGATCCGCCTTGTCGATGCGCGCATCAACCCACGAACCTTCCTCTATCAGCTCTGCAAAGAGACGGAGTTGATGGCACGTTCGCGCCGCTTCACCGCGAATACGAGGTGCGGGCAAGGCCGTTTCTTCGGTAGCACGGATAACCAGTGTCTCGCCCAAACTCTCGATGTTCTCTGCGATCTTGCGGAGGAACGCAGACTTCACTTTCGGATTGGAGCGGCGGTAACGTTCAAACGCGCTGCTTGCTAACTGGACAGCCTTATCCACTTCAGTTGCGCTGGCCGCGTTATAGTCTGGTGTGAGTTCTGCTCCGCTCGCCGGATTGATCGCGCGAAATACGTCGACGTTTGCATGGCTCCGTCTGAAACCTATGATCGATTTGCCAGTTAACTCGGCCATATTGTCCCTATGAGCTTTGTACTTTGAGCTTTGTGCTTTGCATTTCCTGTCTAATTGACTGGGGATTTAAAAGTCGGCTAGGAGTCTGTAGGAAAAACTGACTGGGCCAACCTGTTTATAGCAAAGAGACGTGGGTTTCACCCCGCTTAGGGGTGGCATGTATATAGCTCGCGGGTCCGAGAACCTCCGGCGCGGTTCGGAGGGGCGGAGCTCAACTGGCAAGTATCCATCTAGTTTCATTCCGCCCCTCCGAACCGCGCATGGTACTTCTTAGGTTCCG
>WNFR01001836.1_pt1 | contig 22165 bp, 10 predicted proteins | sample 5400221 | NCBI WGS metagenome assembly WNFR01 (sample SAMN13153357, study PRJNA577476) | soil metagenome | isolation source: 40 cm soil under Madrone tree | place: USA:California | collected 2016-06-14 | reverse complement strand
GCTTCGATGAGCGCGACAATGAGAATGCCCCGCGTGTGGTCATTGTGGACGAACGCTTGGCGCAGCATTTCTGGCCGGATCGCGATCCCCTCGGTCGCCGTATGTACATGCCTGGAGACGACAAAGATTTGCTGAAAATAGACGAGCACACCGTTTGGCTGACCGTTGTCGGAGTCGCACGCAGCTTACGCTACGAGAATCTCGACGGTTCCGGCGCACCCGTCGGCGCGTACTATTTCCCCAATTCCCAGCAGCCCGCAGGCGGTTTTACGTTTGCCCTCAAGACGGCTGCCGATCCGGGCTCCGTCGTCCGCGCCCTTCGCGCAGATATCTCCCGCCTAGATCCCGACTTGGCGGTTTTCGACGTCCATTCCATGCCAGAGCGCATCGACCTTTCCTTGTCTTCCCGCAGGACCTCTATGCTTCTGGCCAGCGCCTTCGGAGGAGTCGCCTTGTTCCTTGCATCGCTCGGTATTTACGGTGTGCTGGCGTATCTGGTCGCCCGGCGCACTCGCGAAATTGGTATTCGTGTCGCGCTCGGCAGCACTCGGGCCGGCATTCTCAATCTTGTTTTGCGAGAGGGATTCGAACTCGTTGTCCTCGGCTTGGTTTTGGGACTCGCCGGCGCCTTATCCTTGCACAAAGCTGTCGCCAGCGAAATATACGGCGTCCGGCCGCTCGACCCGCTTGTATTAGCCAGTGTCATGGCCCTGCTGGCGATTGTTGCACTCGTTGCCTGCGCCGTCCCTGCTCGTCGCGCAATGCGCGTCGACCCCATGGTCGCGTTGAGATATGAATGATCCTTCGCACGACTGACCGACAGTTCTTACTTAGAGTAACCGCCTGCGCAGTCACACGGACACACGCTTAGACGGACAGACGTTGAAATTTTTTATTGACGGCAGAAGCGGGCGCGCAGGGGACACAGCGCTGGCCGCGATACACTTATGGATCAGCTAGAATTTACTCCTCCTCATTTTCTTCTTCCTTTTCTTCTTTCTCGAATTGCTTGGCGTGAAACACGTTCGAGAGGTCGTTCACTGTAGCGTCGCGGAAGCCTAGAGAAGCGAGTCCGAAACGCTTCTCAATCGTCGCCAGTATCGAAGTCGTATCGTACTGCGTGTGGTCGATGACGAAGTTGCCCCGTAGGAAGGGCGAAATGATCAGAGCCGGAACGCGCGTACCGGGTCCCCATTGGTCGTGGGCGCCGGGAGCGCCGCCTTGGCCGGGCGGCGAGACGTGGTCCCATTGCCCGCCGAACTCGTCGTAGGTTACGATGACCATCGTCTCTTTCGCACAGCGGCCGCCCTCGATGGCCCGGAGTAGAGCTACGAGATGGTCGCTGCCGCGAATCTCGCTCGTGTAGCCAGGATGTTCGTTCTCCGGTGCGATCGGCTTGATGAAGCTGACGGAACTGAGCTTGCAGTCCCTCGTAGAAGCGTTCGCGAGTTGCATGAACTCCTGTTCGTCACGCAGGTGCGCCCGCCCCGCCGTAGCGGGCGCAAAAGATGCGTAATAGTTGAACGCATTGTGGTGAAACTGGAACTGCCTGTGCGGACAGTACGGATAGGCGGGGTTTGGGATCGAGTCCGGATCCGAGCAGGTCGGACCACTGCCATTCGTCCAGCCTGGTTCGCCGACTTCGCCGTCCGCGTTCGACCACCCGCCCGAATACCACGCCCAGCTAATGCCGTCCGCGCTCAATTCGTCGCCGATGGTCATCCCCGACTGTGGCGGTAGCTGCGCGCCTCCGCCGTGGGGCTGGTACGTGGGTTGGATCGTGTTGATGGCGTAATCGCCACACACGACGCCCGATACGGGCGACGGGCAAGCGACGGTGAGCTGGACGTCCCTGACGGGCCCGGTCGCGTAGTAAAGCAGGTAATTATTCGGCATCCCGTTGGAGTCCACGATGGAGTGGCGGTCGGCCGGTGCGCCAGGCCATGTCGGAGTCGTCGCCGCAATCAGCCACTGGTGATTGAGGAACGAGCCGCCGAACGCCGATTGGAAGAAGTTATCCAGGATCGCGTAGTGTGGATGGTCGTCACGGTGCAGGTAAGCGTAGATTGGCAGCGCCTGCGTGTCGTAGTAGCCCATCGTCAGGCCGACAGCATCGCTGCCGGTCGTATAGCGGTCCTGCCTCCCTCTGTTGAGCTGGTACTGTTCCTGATAAAAGCGGTGGACGAGGTCGCGCGTACAACCACCCGGCAGGTTGTCCGGGCTTGGAGGCAGCGCACTGGTCCCGGCCGAGGGCTTCGGGCAGGTTCGCGTAGTTGGTGGAATGTAAGAGTCGATCTGGAATGGTGAGTTCGCGAAATGGCTTGCGAACGTCGTGGCCGTAGTTGCGTCAGTGCAGTCTGCTGATAATGGCGGCGAGGTTAGGCTGAAGTCGTTTTGCAGCAAACAAGTGTATGGAGCACCGGCCTGGCCGACCTGGATTGTATGGGCGGAGTCGGCATTGGCGCGCCCTTCTACCCCCTCCCAGCCACCGTAAAGGTTGTCGAAACTGTGGTTCTCCTGGTAAATGACAACGATGTGCCGGATCTTCGCGAGCTCACGGCCGCGCGAGTCGTGGTTTGTGTCGGACGCCGGGTTCGGCGTCACCGATTGCGAGCGGCTCGCGGCTGCCGTGACCGCCAAAACAACAGCGAAAACGACCGTCGTAGGTAAGAACCTTGAGTGGGTCATAACCACCTCCTTGAAGTCGATTCGTGTGATCACGTAGCGCTTCGAACAGCCTTGCAGATATCGTTTTTGCGGCCTGCCGAAGGAAGGGCCTACGAGCGTTTGCGCGTGCGTGGAGACGCAAACCAAGGTCGCTGCGGGAGACGCTGAACGCTACCGCAAGCGATGGTTTCAAGTTCATTAATCAGCTTCCTGCATTTGATCGAAATGATTCTTGATGGCGCTCTTCGATAAGAGAGGCTATTTCCTACCCTGAGAAGATTGGGAGGACGTCGAGTTCTTGAAGCAGGGGAAAGAAGACCTAGCAGCGATACACGCAGACGAGATCAAGCAACTCCAACGTAATCAAACGTTGAGTAGAACCCGGGGGCATGGACAAAAGGAATGTGACAATTACGAGAATCGGGGATTGCGGGAGGGAAAGACTGACCAGTCTTTGCGCCTTGGCCGGATGATTCGGTCGCAAGACGCCGTTAACATCGTCAGTGAGATCCGGGCTGATCAGAACGTACGCAATCGAGAAAATAACAACCACAACCAACGCGACTCTTGCACCTCGCATCATGGCGAAACTTGATAGCACCAGTTCTTGTCTCTGTCAAGGAGCACGACAAGACCTGGCTGCACGTGCAGAGAGAATGACGCGCTTAGTAAAAATCAACTTAGCTCGAATCCGAGGCTGAGGATGACATCGTTGCACGGTTTGTGCGATTCTTCTTCCGCACAGAAGCGCGAGGACAGGGAACGATGCTGAAAAAGTTCAAAGATCTGACGGAAAAAGAGATTCTGGCGATTGCGATCGCCGCGGAAGAGGAAGACGGGCGGATTTACGGGGAGTTTGCGGACGCGCTGCGGGACGAGTATCCCTCGACGGCGGAAATGTTCGAGGAGATGCGCGAAGAAGAGGTGGGACACCGCGACCGCTTGTTTGCAATGTTCCGGCAGCGATTCGGGGAACATATTCCGTTGATCCGGCGGGAGAACGTGAAGGGATTCATGACCAGGAGACCGGTGTGGCTGGTTCGGCCGTTGGGCGTGAAGGTGGCCAGGAAGCAAGCGGAATTGATGGAGCTGGAAGCGAGCCGGTTCTACGCGCGAGCGGCAAGCAGGACAACGGACGTGTCGACGCGGGAATTGCTGAACAAGCTTGGGGACGAGGAGAGAAAACACGAGCGGACGGCGGGTGAACTGGAAGAAAAACACTTGACGCAGAGCGCCAGGGCGAGCGAGGACGAATCGCACCGGAAGTTGTTCTTACTGCAAGTGGTGCAGCCGGGGCTGGCAGGTCTGATGGATGGCTCGGTATCGACGCTGGCGCCGCTGTTCGCAGCGGCCTTTGCTTCGCACAAGAGCTGGGAAGCGTTCCTGGTGGGACTGGCAGCTTCGATCGGCGCGGGGATTTCGATGGCTTTTTCGGAAGGGCTTTCCGACGACGGATCGCTGACGGGGCGCGGATCGCCGTGGCTGCGCGGAGGGGTGACCGGGTTGATGACCACGGCGGGCGGAATCGGGCATACGCTTCCGTTCCTGATCAGCAATTTTCATGTCGCAATGCTGGTGGCGGTGATTATCGTGGCGGTCGAACTGATGGTCATCAGTTACATCCGGCACCGCTACATGGATACGCCGTTCTTGCAGGCGGCGTTTCAGGTGATTGTGGGCGGCGTTTTGGTTTTCTTGACGGGATGGTTGATCGGCAGCGCGTAGTAATTTCCCTTGCAACCGGAAACGAGGTTGGAGCTATCGAAGGGCGGAGGCGCGTTCAATAGGTATGACGGATCAGTCCGTCTGTGTTGCGGGAACTGGTGCGGCGGCGTGGGAGCGCACGCCCCGGATCCAGGACTGCAGGCGATCCATATAAATGTAAACGACAGGCGTGGTGAAGAGCGTGAGCATCTGGCTGAGAATGAGGCCGCCGACGATGGTGATGCCCAGCGGGCGGCGCAGCTCGGAGCCGACACCCGCGCCGAGCGCGAGAGGCATGGCACCGAGAAGCGCGGCCATGGTGGTCATCAGAATTGGACGGAAACGCAACAAACAAGCCTTGTAGATCGCTTCGACGGGTGACAATCCCTCGTCCCTTTCCACTTGAACTGCAAAATCGATCATGAGAATGGCGTTTTTCTTGACGATGCCGATCAAAAGGATGATGCCGATGAGCGCGATGATGTTCAGATCGGACTTGATGAGCTGGATCGCGAGGAGCGCGCCGATTCCAGCAGAAGGAATCGTGGAGAGGATTGTGATGGGGTGAATGAAGCTTTCGTAGAGGATGCCCAGAACGATGTAGACGGCAGCGAGAGCGGTAAGAATCAAAATTGGCTGATTGGAGAGCGAATCCTGAAAGGCCTGCGCCGTACCTTGAAATGTAGCGTGAACGGTGCTGGGCACGCCGAGTTCGCGACGAGCCTGCTCGATGTGATCAACGGCGGGGCCGAGAGAAGCGCCGGGAGCGAGATTGAAGGAAAGAGTAATCGCCGGGAAGATGCCCTGGTGGTTGACGGAGAGCGCGGTATTCGTGGGCTCGTAGTGGGCGAAGGCGCTGAGCGGAACGAGCTTGCCGGATTTGGAGGACACATAAATTGACTTGAGCGCATCGGGGCTTTGCTGATGTTCGGGAGCGACTTCCAGCACGACGTGGTACTGATTCAGGCCTTTGTAGATGTTGGAGACCTGGCGCTGGCCGAAGGCATCGCCGAGAGCGTTGTCAATGTCCTGAACGGCGACGCCAAGACGGCTGGCAGTGTCGCGGTCGATGACGACGGAACTTTGCAAGCCATGCATTTGCTGGTCGGAATTGATGTCACGTAGCTCGGGGATTTTTTGCAGGCGCTGCATGATGATGGGGGCCCAGTGGGTGAGGTCGACGAGATTGTCTGCCTGGAGTGTGTACTGATATTGAGCGCCGCCGAAACGGCCACCCACGCTGAGATCCTGGACGGATTGCAGATAAAGAGCGGCGCCCGGAATCCTGGCGGTCTTCGAGCGAATGCGGCCGATGACCTGATCGGAGCTGAGTTTGCGTTCGCTGAGCGGCTTGAGCTGGGCGAACATGCGCGCGGTGCTACCACCGTTGCCGCCGCCGGCGAAAGCGGTGACGGAATCAATAGCGGGATCCTGCATGACGATGTCGGTGAATTCACGCATCTTTTGGGACATGGCGGCGAAGGAAAGATCCTGATCGCCCTGGATCAAACCATTGATGCGGCCGGTGTCCTGCTGCGGGAAGAAGCCCTTGGGCGTCCGGACAAACAGATAAATGTTCAAGCAGACCGTGCCAAAGGTGACAAGCAGGATGAGGAACTGGTGACGAAGAACCCAGCGGAGGGAAACATCGTAGGTGCGCAGCAGACGATTGAACGTGTTCTCGGAAAATCGATAGAGACGATTGTGCCGGCCGGTTTCGTGGCGAAGGAAGCGGGCGCACATCATGGGAGTGGTGGTTAGAGAAATGAAAAGCGAAACGCCGATGGCCACGCTGAGAACAACGGCGAATTCGCGGAAGAGGCGTCCGACGACTCCACCCATGAGAAGAATGGGAATGAAGACGGCGACGAGGGAAGTGCTCATGGAAATGACGGTGAATCCGATTTCACTGGCGCCTTTCATGGCGGCTTCGTAGGGTTTCATGCCGTTTTCGATGTGGCGAGAAATGTTTTCGATGACGACGATGGCATCGTCCACGACGAAGCCGGTGGAAATGGTGAGTGCCATGAGCGAGAGATTGTCCACGCTGTAGTGGCAAAGATACATGACTCCGAAAGTGCCGATGAGAGAGAGCGGAACCGCGACGCTGGGAATGATGGTGGCCCAGACGTTCCGGAGGAAGGCAAATACCACGAAAATCACCAGGAGGATGGAAATAATGAGGGAGATTTCCACGTCATGGACGGAAGCGCGAATGGTGGTGGTGCGGTCGATGGCGACATTCAGATGGAGCGAAGGGGAGATGGAGGCGCGGAGAAAGGGGACGATGGCCATGATGCGGTCGACGGTCTCGATCATGTTTGCGCCAGGCTGGCGGAAGATGGCGATGATGACGCCGGGCTTTCCGTTGGATAATCCAAGATTGCGAGTGTCCTCGACGGAGTCGACCACTTCGGCGACGTCGCGCAGGCGCACGGGAGCGCCTTGATGGCCGGCGACGATGAGGGGCCGGTATTCGTAGGCCTTATAGAGCTGATCGGTGTCGGTGATTGCCCAAGTTTGTTTCGGGTCGGAGAGCGCGCCCTTGGCGAGATTGGCATTGGCGGCTTGCAGCGATTTGCGAACGGTTTCCAGACTGATGCCGTAGCTATTGAGCTGGTAAGGGTTCGTCTCGACGCGCACAGCCGGACGGGCGCTGCCCCAGGTGAAAACCTGGCCGACACCTTGCACCTGTGCGAGTTTCTGCGCGAGGACGGAATCCGCGGCGTCGTAAATCTGCGCGGGCGGGATGTTGTCTGAGGTCAACGAAAATATCAGGATCGGCGCATCGGCAGGATTGACTTTTCGATATGTGGGCTGGCCGGGAAGATCGGCGGGAAGCTGACTGCGAGCGGCGTTGATGGCGGCCTGAACGTCGCGCGCGGCGGCGTTGATGTCGCGATTGAGATCGAACTGAAGAGTAATGCTCGTGGAACCGAGGCCGCTCGAGGAAGTCATCTGCGTGACGCCGGCAATGCGGCTGAACTGGCGCTCGAGGGGCGTGGCGACGGCAGAGGCCATGGTCTCCGGGCTCGCGCCGGGCAGACCGGCGCCCACACCAATGGTTGGGAAATCGACGCGCGGGAGAGGCGCGACAGGCAAGAAACGGAATGCGACAACACCGGAAAGAAAAATAGCAATGGTGATCAGCGACGTGGCGACCGGCCGCCGAATGAAGGGCGCGGAAAAGTTGCTCGAGAAATTCACCGATCAATCACCAGGAATGGCTCCCTGAGCCGGTTCTTCGACGGGGTTGCCAACATGAAATGCGAAGCGGCGCCCAAGCCAATCGAATGCCAGATAAACAACCGGTGTGGTGTAAAGGGTCAGCAATTGGCTGAGGATAAGGCCGCCGACGATAGTGATGCCCAGAGGACGGCGCAATTCAGAACCCACGCCGGCGCCGAGCGCGAGCGGCAAGCCACCCAGCAGCGCAGCCATGGTAGTCATCATGATGGGGCGGAAACGAAGCAGGCAAGCTTCGTAGATGGCATCGAGCGGCGTCTTCCCTTCCTTGCGCTCGGCTTCGAGGGCGAAGTCGATCATCATGATGGCGTTTTTCTTGACGATGCCGATGAGCAGGATGATGCCGATCAGCGCGATGACGCTGAATTCCGTGCGGCAGAGGAGCAGCGCGAGAATCGCACCGACGCCTGCTGACGGAAGCGTGGAGAGAATGGTGATCGGATGAATGTAGCTTTCGTAGAGAATGCCGAGAACGATGTAGACGGTAACCAGGGCAGCCAGGATCAAGATGGGCTCATTGGCCAAAGACTTGAGGAAGGCCGCCGCGGTGCCCTGGAACGTGGCCTGGATGCTGGGTGGCATGTTCAATTCCAGCTTCGCGCGGTCGATGGCGTTGACCGCGTCGCCGAGCGCGGCATTGGGGGCCAGATTGAACGAGAGAGTGACGACCGGAAACTGACCCTGATGATTGAGTGCGAGGGCGGCGGCGCCGGGCTCGAAACGCGTAAAGGCGCTGAGCGGGACCTGTGTGCCGTTGGAAGACTTTACGTAAATGTCTTTCAACGAATCGGGATCCTGCTGGAACTGCGGATCGACTTCCATGACCACGTGATATTGGTTGAGTTGGGTAAAAATTGTGGAGACCTGGCGCTGGCCAAAGGCATCGTAGAGCGTGTTGTCAATGTCGGCAGGAAGAATGCCGAGGCGCGCAGCGGTGTCGCGGTCGATGGTGAGCGAAGCGAGTAGGCCCTGGTTCAACTGGTCGCTGGCGACGTCGCGGAGTTCGGGGAGCGATTTCAACTTGTCGATGAAGCGCGGAGTCCAGTAAGCGAGCTCCTTGGCATCAACGTCTTCGAGGCTGTACTGGAATTGCGTGCGGCTGACGCGGTCTTCAACAGTCAGGTCCTGGACCGGCTGGAGGAAGAGCGATACACCGTCGACATTGGCAAGTTCGGGCTGAAGGCGGCGGATAACTTCGGAGGCGTTGATATTGCGCTGGGCGAGCGGCTTGAGGTTGATCTGAATGCGGCCGCTGTTCAACGTAGTGTTCGTTCCGTCGATGCCGATGAACGACGAGAGACTTTCGACCGCCGGGTCCTTGAGAATGATGCCGGCGAGAGCCTGCTGGCGACGGGCCATGTCAGTAAAGGAAACGTCTTGCGGGCCTTCGGAGACGCCGAGAATGACGCCGGTATCCTGGACGGGGAAAAATCCTTTGGGAACGTAGACATAGAGAAGAATTGTGCCAACGAGAGTGGCGACGGTAACAACGAGAGTGGTCGTGCGGTAGCGAAGCACGAACTGCAGGGTGCGGCCATAGAATGCGATGACGGAATTGAAAGCATCTTCGGACTTACGATAGAACCAGCCCTCTTCTTCTTTCTTGTGAAGGCGGAGGAGCTTGGCGCTCATCATGGGAGTCAGCGTCAGCGAAACAAACGCGGAGACGAGGATGGTTACGGCCAGTGTGACAGCAAATTCGCGGAAGAGACGCCCAACGATATCACCCATGAAGAGAAGAGGAATGAGCACGGCGATGAGTGAAACCGTGAGCGAAACGATGGTGAAACCGATCTGCTCGGAGCCCTTGAGCGCGGCCTGAAGCGGCGATTCCCCTTCCTCGATGTAACGGCTGATGTTTTCGATCATAACGATGGCGTCGTCGACGACGAAGCCGGTCGAAATGGTTAGCGCCATGAGGGAAAGGTTGTTGAGGCTGTAGCCGAGAAGATACATCACGCCGAACGTGCCAATCAGAGAAAGCGGAACAGCGACGCTGGGAATGATCGTGGCGCGGAAGCTGCGGAGGAAAAGAAAAATCACCATGACGACGAGCGCTACGGTGAGTACCAGCGTGAACTGCACATCCTGGACGGACGCGCGAATGGTGGTGGTGCGGTCGGTGAGGATATCCACCTGAACGGCGGCGGGGAGCGCGGCCTGAAGTTGCGGGAGAAGCTTTTTCACCCGGTCGACCACGGCGATGATGTTCGCGCCGGGCTGGCGCTGAATATTGAGAATGACCGCAGGATTCAGATTGGCCCAAGCTGCCTGCTTGGCGTTTTCCACGCCGTCGACAACGGTGGCCACGTCGGTCAGCCGTACGGGCGCGCCATTGCGGTAGGCAATGATCAGCGGGCGGTAGCTGTTGCTGGAAACGAGCTGATCGTTTGCTCCGATGGTGTAAGCCTGGTGAGGGCCGTCAAAAGTACCTTTGGCTTGATCGACGTTGGCTTGGCCGAGCGCGATGCGCAAATCCTCGAGACTCAGGCCGTACGAGGCCAGAGCCGTGGGATTGGCCTGGATGCGCACTGCCGGACGCTGGCCGCCACTGATGCTGACAAGACCGACACCGCTGAGCTGAGAAATCTTTTGAGCGAGGGTGGTGTCCGCGAGGTCTTCGACCTTGGATAGCGGCAGAGACTTCGATGTCAGCGCGAGCGTCAGAATGGGCGCGTCCGCGGGATTGATCTTGCTATAGATAGGCGGATTGGGAAGGCCCAGCGGAAGAAGGTTGGAAGCGCCATTGATGGCCGCCTGGACTTCCTGCTCGGCGATATCGATGTTCAGATCAAGAGCGAATTGCAGCGTGATGATGGAGCTGCCGAAGGAACTCGTGGAAGTCATCTGGTTCAGGCCAGGGATCTGGCCGAACTGGCGCTCGAGGGGCGCCGTAACCGAGGAGGCCATGACGTCCGGACTGGCGCCGGGATAAAACGTTTGCACCTGAATCGTAGGGTAATCGACCTGAGGCAACGCGGAGATGGGCAATTGGCGGAAGGCAACCCAGCCCACCAGGAGGACGCCTACCATCAGGAGAGTGGTGGCGACCGGCCGCAAAATGAACGGCCGTGACGGGCTCATCGCCGGGATCCTCCGCCCTGCCCTTTCGAGGGGCTCCCGGCTTGTGGCGCACCTTGGGCAGGAGGCGGAGACGCAGAGGTGCGACCCGCGCCATTCGTTCCTGACGAGGGGCTAGGATTGACCTTGGTCCCGTCCTGCAGTTTGTCCTGGCCATCGATGACCACGACATCGCCGGGATTCAAACCAGCACTCAAGCCAACCCTGTCGCCGGTCGTCTGCGCAATGGTGACGGAATAAATTTTTGCAATCGCGTCCTTGGTTGAAGCATCTTTCGCGATGGCATAGATGTAAGTACCCTGTGGCCCGCGCTGAATGGCAGCAGCCGGGACGATGGTGAGATTGCGCTTGGTATCGACGAGAAGGTGGACATTAACAAATTGATTGGGGAAAAGAGAGTTGTCGGCATTGGCAAAGATGGATTTGAGCTTGTAGGTGCCGGTCGTCATATCAATCTGATTGTCGATGGTCTCGAGTTTTCCGCCGGCGATTTTGGCGGTGTCGTCGCGGTCGTAGGCATCGACGACAAGTTGGGCGCCGGAACGGAGCTTGGCGTTCACCTGGGGAAGCTGGTCCTGCGGCAGGCTGAAAATCACCGATATAGGCTGAAGCTGAGTGATGACAAGCAGTCCGTTGGCGTCTGTGGCATGCACGATGTTGCCGACATCCACAAGACGCAGGCCAATGCGTCCGTTGATGGGTGCAGTGATGCGGGAATACGTGAGCTGGAGTTTAGCGTTGTCGATCTGGCTCTGATCTGACTCGATGGCCCCATCAAACTGGCCGACCAGGGCGGCCTGCGTATCAAGCTGCTGTTTGGGAATGACGCCTTCCTTAAAAAGAAGCTTGAATCGTTCGAGATTCGCTTCGGCGTCTCTGCGCTGGGCCTGGTCTTTGGCGAGCTGCCCCTGGGCCTGCGCAAGCATGACTTGGAAGGGACGCGGGTCGATTTGTGCGAGAAGCTCACCTTCGTGGACGAACTGACCTTCTTTAAATGCAATACTGGCAAGCTGACCATCGACGCGACTGCGAACCGTGACGGTGTTGTAGGCGGTGACGGTGCCGAGTCCATTGAAGTAAACGGGCAGGTCGCCGCGCTGTGCGGTGGCCACCACGACCGGCACGACAAGCCCACCTGCGCCGAAACCTCCCTTGCCCTTGCCGGCAGCTCCGGGCGAGGCGGCGTCGGCAGCCTGGCTGGCGTTCCGCGAGTTGTGGTAATACCAGCCACCAAGAGCGACAACGCCAAGCACCAAGGCCCAGAGCCACCAACGGCTCTTGGGAGGCACTGCGGCCACAGTGCTGCGGGTCCCTGGGTCGGGAAGGTCTATGGAGTTGAGTTGGCCCATTCGGTCGCTCCTGTCATAGCACGGCTGCGCGAGCGAGTCTGTCTCAGACAGGACATTCGCAAATCGACGCTAGGGGCTGCTCCGAATGGCGCGGAGAGCCAGCTGGAAACTAGAGTAGTCTACGCTTTCCTTTGACGGATTTTGAGGGGGAAAGGTTACGAGGGGCACTGACGGCAGCGCGGGCACCAGCTGGGGTGTCGGTGGGCAAGCCAGCGTAGGATCTCGTGCGATTTTGGCATTTTGGGGCGTGCAGAAATGACCGAGAGAAAGTAGACTGTCGCGGAACGTAATGGCTCCGGAAAATGGGGCCGAAAATCCGGATCGCGAGGAGAGAAAAACGCATGGTCAAGGGCTTGGTCCTGGGGGTTTTGCTGGCAATACTACTGATCGCGGGAGGCGTCTACTTCTTCATCTCATCGGGGCACGCCCCGGTAGCCACTTCGGCACCACCAATCCCGTTTGAAAAGACGTTTGCACGCCTGGGACTGAATGCCTATCTAGATAAGCTGCCGCACCCGGAGCCCCAGGTACCGGCGGATGAAGCCAACATGGTTGCGGGTGCAAAGGTTTATAAGGAGCAGTGCGCTACGTGCCATGGGATTCCCGGTGAGCCCAAGGGCGCGATCGCGCTGGGAATGTATCCAGCGCCGCCGCAACTCTTTCATGGCGTTGGCGTGACGGACGACGATGCGTGGGAGTCGTACTGGAAAGTGGAAAACGGGATTCGATTGACGGGGATGCCCGGCTACAAGGGCCAATTGACGGAAACGCAGATTTGGCAGGTGGCTGTGCTGGTAAAAAACGCGGACAAAATTTCCGCGTCCGTGAAGAACGAGCTTGCGGCGGGCGCCTCGACTCCTATGTCGATGGCGATGCCACCGAGCAGCCCCGCGCCAGCGCCAGTGAAAAAGAAATAAATCGAATTTGCCGGACTAGGCGGCTGGTTTAGCGCGCTCCCCGGCGTGACGCAACTCAGGAACGCACCAAGCCCATAACCCAGTCACGACGAGTGGGCCCAGGAACGAAAACGGGCACGAGAACCATGGAAGCGTGGAGCAAGGGTTGGTTTGCGTCCGTGGAAAGCCTCTGGATTTAGTGACAGGCACCGCTGCCGGAATCGGTGAAGCTCTTCCCCTCTTGGGGAATGAATTGCCAGTCATAGGCGCTGGGCATGAGCGTGAGCTTCAAGACGCCAAAGGCTGTCGCATCGCGCAATTCGCTGTTGGGTTTTGGCGAACCGAAGGGGCGGTGATTCTTGCCGCCGGTGCCAACGACAAATTCGCGAATGCCGCGCGCGGGATCGGCTGCGCCATCGGGCGTTTGCGGGGCGAAGCGCTCGTAATCATGATCGTGGCCGGTGATCACGACATCGGCGTTGGCGTCGTAAAGCGCCTGGAAGAGCGGCTTAACGGTGAGGTCGTTGCCGTGCGCGCTGCCGGAGCTGAAGAGCGGCTTGTGCCAATAGGCGAGGGTGCAGGCGGCAGGATGCGCGGCGAGATCGGCACGAAGCCATTTTTCCTGGGGCGAACCGGCTTCGCAGCCGCCGACGTCCTGGCATTCGCTGTTCAGCACAATGATGTGCCACGTTCCGAGTTCGTAGCTGTAGTAGCCCGTCTTCGGGTCACCGGCAGCCGCTCCGAAATAGTCGAAGTAGGGCGTCCCGCCAGTGGAATGGAACTCGTGATTGCCCACCGCGGGGCGGGTGCGGGTTTTTGCGCGGCCCCAAGTCTTGTCATAACAGGTGAAATTTTCCTTGCTGCCGTCGGGATAGGCGAGGTCGCCGACGGCCATGACTGTGCCGGGGAGTTGGTCGAGGAGCTTGGCGGTGGCTTCGGCTCCGGAGAGGTCCTTGCAGTCGGCAATGTCTCCTGCACCGACGAGGATTGCGGAATGATCGTTAGCCGGCGATACGCTTGAGGATTTCGCACGCTTCAAGGGAAAGCCGGAGAAGAAGCATCCGATTAGAAGAATCGACACGGTCAGAGTTGACTTCAAGAGAACCTCGCAATCCATCGAAGGCTGATGTCTTAAACACTGCAACTAGCAATCTAAATAAAGCTTAAATCATGGCCGAATGATTCCTCATTCAGTAAAAGAGATCGGCCGAGAGGCGAAAAGGACCCGCGCTGAGATCTACCCGGAACCTCTATCGGGAGGAGGTGAAGCGGTAACGGTTTCATGTAGGCCGCAGTGGCCGTGGCGAAAACGCATTTGCTTTTCGCCACGGCTCTGCCGGTTCCTTATTTCTCGCGGGTAGGCGACCAGCGGAAGCCGGCGGCGACCGTCGGTCTATAGTATTCGCGCTGATTGAAGTATTGCGGACTGCCATTGTAGAAACCAAATACTTCGTTGTTGAGGTTAAGGCCGTAGACCACGAGACTAAGGCCGTGTGTCAACCGAAGGCTGCCTTGAGCGTCAATTTCGAGATGCGAGTACAAGTAATTGTCGCTGTCGGGGCCGTTGAGACCGCCGACAGTTGCAGTCGAACCACCTGTGCCATCCTGGAATTGATAGGAGAAAATGTTGGCCTGATTGTAGGAGAGCCCGAGGCGCATGGAGAGGCGCCGGCGGTCATAGGTGGGGCTGACGTTCCACGTATCGGGCGCGGACCGCAAGAGTCTCGGGTGGTCGGAGCGTCCAGGCAGGCTGTTGGCGCGGGAGTAGGTATATCCGTAGTTGGCGGAAATTCCAAAGCCGCCCAGCAAGCCGGGCAGGAAGGAAAGGTGCTGCAAATAAGCAGCTTCGAACCCGGCAACCGTCGCGCTGCCCGCGTTGATGGATTGCGACACGATATAGGGGCCTGGCTGGGCGGAAGGCGCTGGGGCGTTGGGGAAGTTTTCCCTGAAGCTTTGGGAGACGATGGGGTCCGTGAGGTTCTTGTAGAAGACTCCGGCCGATATCATCCCGAAAGGCTTGAGCGTACGCTCAAAGAGCAAATCGATGTTGTCGGCGGTCTCCGCCTTAAGGTTTGGGTTGCTCAGTGATATGGTGCCGGGAGTGCTACCGGAAGGGTTCACAAAGGAGACGGACTGGGCGATGTCCGTTGGGTTGGGACGCCCCAGCCCCCGGCTATAAACCACGCGCAAGTCCGTGTCGTTGTCGAGTTTGAAACGCAGGGAGGCACTGGGGAGCACCTTTAGATAAGAACCGCTGCTGAGGGCCAGGCCCTGGAACGTGTTGTTGGCATCAAAGGTGGGAACGGCGGTATCGAGACTGGTTTGCTCAAATCGAACACCCGCCACCAGCCGAATGCGATTGGTGAGATCCAGGGTATTCATTACATAGGCGGCCGAAATTTTCTCAATCAGGTCGTAGGTGGTCGAATTGAAACCCGGCCCGACCTGGCCACGGCGCAGCTTGAACTGCGACGGATTGGCGTTGAAATAATCCAGCACCTTGAGGTAGTCCACGAACGGCCCCTGTTGGTAGCCGCCGCCGTAATAATCGGAGTTCGTCACGCTGTTGGTGAACATGCTCAACGGGAGGGAAACGATGGGCGCCATGTTCGTTCTGAACGAATCGTCAAATTTGTGCGCGTTGCGGAACCTCCCGCCGACCTCGATGGTGGCGAGGCGCGAACCCAAGTGGTAGCGTTTAGCGCCGGCTCCAGTGATTTGCAGATTGAGCTGTGCCGATAGTCCGTGACCGAGCAGATCGACGTTCCCCAATTCGAAATTTGCGGGGTTGCTAATTTCCGCGAAGCAGCTCGCTGACCATTGCGGGCGAAACGGGTCCGTGGTGCGGGCAGGATCGTATTGGCAAGTGCTGCCGCCCGCCGCATTGAACGCAGCCGTGGTCTTAAAATTCGCTTGCGGGTCGCCGCGCTCAAGTTGCCGCGAACGAGCCGCCGAAACATCCCAGGAAAACCAGGTGGTGGCAAGAACGTGCTTGCCGCCTGCAACAAGGTTGGAGATGGCATAGTCCGGACGCCGAATCGAAGCGTTGAAGCTCGGATTGCCGCCGCTTCCATTGAATAGATTAACGCCTGGGGTATTGTCCTCGACGTTGTAGACCCAGCGATCGCCATAGTTCTTAAAGTCCGAGTAGAAACCGTGGATGTAGAGACTCGAGCCTTCGGCGATTTTGTAGTCCGCGCTGCCCGCGAGCCCCCAGCGGGTCCGGTAGTAACGGTAGTTGCGAAGGTCCGCGCCATCGTAGAAGGGAGCTCCTGGGGCCCCGTTATTGTTGATGGCATCCGGAGAAGGCTCCATATCGTTAATGCCGCGGCCGTTCCAATCGTAGGACCCGCCGATGAGCATGCCCAGGCGCTTGTTTGAACCAAAGCGCTGGCCCACCGTACCGGTGGTTTCCACCTGCCCGCGTCCGCCAATAATAGGCGTGTAGCCGCCCATCCCGCTGAGGTTGACTGTGGGACGCTCACCGGCCGTTTTGGTGACCATGTTGACGGAACCGCCGATGCCGTCCGCGTCCATATTGGCCTGGAGGGTCTTGTTGATTTCAACGGATTCGACAATGTCGGCAGGAACGGCATCCAGCTTGATCTGGCGAGCGAAGTTCTCCGGAGAAGGAACGTTGATGCCATCGATGGTGACGTTGGTGAGGCGTGGCTCGGTGCCGCGGACTTGCACGTACTTGCCTTCGCCTTCGTCGCGCTCGAGAGTGACGCTGGGGAGGCGGCCGAGGGCGTCGGCCATGTTGGCGTTGGGAAGGCTGCGAATGACGTCCGCGCTGAGCACCTGAACGATGTTATCGGAGGTTATCTCGCGGTTGACCTGTCCGGCTTCGCCGGAGGCGCGCTCGGCAGTCACAAGGACTTCGAGATTTTGCGACCCGACTTCGAGTTTGACATCGACGGTGGCAGTCTGTCCGGCCACAACGGTTACCTGCTTTGTGAATTCCTTGAATCCGACGTAGGTAATGCTGACGGTTAAACTGCCCGGGTCCAAGTCGTTGATGAAGAACTGGCCCTGGGCGTTGGAAGCGATGCTGGTTCCCAGCGGTTGGAGCTCGATCCGGGCGCCTTGCAAAACGCCGCCGGAATTGTCCGAGACGTGGCCGCTGATGCCACCCTTGCGTTCCTGCGCGAGAGAAGGCAGGCCAAGGGCAACCAAGGCAATGAGCACCAAGAAGATCCCCTTCACATTCAACATCTGCACACCCTCCACTTGAAAAACCACTAAGCTTTTGAAAGGCCAGCAGTTAGGACACTGGGGCAGTATCGGCAATCTGTGCAAACACGCCCCGTCCTTGGCCTCTATTTGGGGGGGGTAATGCTAATGGGAGATGAATGGCTATTCACGAAACATTGAAATGAGAATGAAAGGATTTTCAGATTCAGAACGAGCCATCGAATTGCAACCGGCCTAATTTTGGGAAGAGGGGACTAGGTTAGCGATTCGTAGCGATAGGGAGTGTAATTCGAAAGACAGAGCCATTGCCGAGTGTGCTCTGCGCTTCGATCGAGCCGCCATGCAGGTTCACGATCCAACGGGCGATCGCGAGACCCAAGCCGGAGCCGCCGGTTTCTCGGGAGCGAGCCTGATCGGCACGGTAGAACCGTTCGAAGATGTGCGGCAGGTCTTTGTCGCTGATGCCGATTCCGCTGTCGCGAATCTCGATTCGCGCGTTCCCCGCCCCATTTGAAAGGGTCATTTCAATCTTGCCGTCGGAGGGCGTGTACTTAACGGCGTTTTCGATGACAATCAGGAGAAGACGCTCGATCGCGGCAGGATCAGCGGAAACTCGCACCGGACCAGTTGCAAGCGCGCTTGTGACTTGAATCCCCTTGCCCGCCGCAAGAATGCCGGCCTCCTCCGCAATCTTCTCCAGATGCGGAACGAGATCGATGTCGCCGAAGTGAAGATCCGCCGCCCCGGCATCCGCGCGGGCCAATGTCAGCAAGTTTTCGATAAGATGAGTGGTCTCTTCCGATGTGGCCAGGATGCGCGACAGCGTTTCGCGATATTCGTCGTCCGTGCGAGGACGGCGCAGCGCCAGCTCGGCGCTGGTGCGAATCAGGGCAACGGGCGTGCGCAGGTCGTGAGATGCGTCGGCCGTGAATTGGGTGATCCGTTTTACAGAAGCCTCTATGCGAGCGAGCATGGCGTTCAATGTTTCGGAAAGACGCCGCAATTCATCATTCGCCGGTGGTACTGCGAGCCGGCTGGAGAGGTTCTGAACGCCCACGCCGCGCGCCGTCTCGATGATGGCGTTGACAGGTGCAAGGGCTCGCCCGCTGAGCCAATAACCCGCCAGGGACGCGAGAACCACGAGAACGGGCAAAGTCTCTCTGAGGATGAGACGAAAGCGATCGAGCGCCTGATCGAAGGGTTCCGTTGGAACGGCGACCCGGACATGAAAAGTGTGGCCGTCGACTGCAACGGCTCGCATGGCGATGCGGTACTGCAGATGGTCAAGATTGGTAGTGAGAAAGGTGATTTCACTTTTTGAAACCGGGGAAAGCGTTCTGTATGGTTTCTTGAAACGCTCCGATTGGAATATCATTCTCCCATCGGCGTCCGCCACTTCGAGCAATGCAGCGTCGGCCCACACACCATCGAGTTCGTTCAATTCTTCCTTTACCTCCTGCATTCCTTTTGGCGTGGTGCGCACAAGTACGCGTTGAACGCTCTCGAGGTTTGCCCGGGAGGCATCATTCACAGTCGTTTCGATGCTGTGCCGAAAGCCCAGATCGCTGATCCAGGCGAATGACGCAAAAGCGACAACCAAAACGGTGAAATACCAGGCGGTGATGCGGGCGCGAAGGGGCAGCGTCATGGCCGGGCTTCGGGGCCGAGAGAATATCCGAAACCACGCATGGTGTGAATCAATTTTACGGGCTCGTTCTCATCGATCTTCCGGCGAAGGAGGCGCACAAAGGCGTCGAGAGTGTTCTCTTCGATGTTTTCCGACGGCCCCCATACGGCGTCGAGAATGGCATGGCGGGAGGCGACGCGTCCTTCGTTGCGCATAAGGAATTCGAGCAGACGAAATTCCGTCGGGGTGAGCTGGATTTCCCGAGTTCCGCGGAAGACGCGACGCCGGGTGATTTCCAATGCAAGGTCGCAGACGCGCAGCGTATGAGTTCGCGGCTCGGCAACCCGGCGCTCCAGCGCACGGATACGGGCGAGCAATACGGCAAAAGAGAACGGCTTCGTCACATAATCGTCGGCTCCCGAATCGAGTCCCTTGACGATATCGGGGACGGAGTCGCGAGCGGTAAGCATCAAAATGGGAATGTCCTGTTGGAGTTCGCGGAACCGGCGCGCGACCTGAATGCCATTCATCCCGGGCAGCATCACATCGAGGAGGACAAGGTCGAAGTGCGTGTCCCGCGCAAGGGAAAGCGCCGAGAGGCCGTCGTGGGCAAGGCTCACGGCATGACTGTCTTCTTCGAGCCCTCGCCGGAGCACCTGCGCCATGCCCTTTTCGTCTTCGACTACCAGGATCTTCATTTGAACTAACGGCCTTCCGAGAATGCGTCCATCATCCGCTTCTGCGGCTTGAAATCAAGCCTCGGCGGATTTTTTCGGCTGCAGATAGAAATGGATGGCGGGCGTGAAGATGAGCGAAAGCACCATGGAGCTCAGGATGCCGCCGACTACTGTAATGGCCAGCGGCTGGAGCATCTGCGAGCCGGCGCCGATGGCGAAGGCTAATGGCAACATTCCGGCGATGGTCGCAAGCGCGGTCATGGCAATGGGACGCAACCGGCGGCGCCCAGCCTGAATCATGGCATCTTCGGCGGAAAAACCCAGCAAACGGAAGTTATGCTCGGCATCAAGGAGAAGAATACCGTTTTTTGCAACGATGCCGATAACCATGATCATGCCCATGAATGAGGCGACGTTGAAAGTCGTGCGGGTGACAAGAAGCGCGAGCAGCCCTCCAAAAGTGGAGAGCAAGGCCGAAGCCAGGATGGCGGAGGGCGCCGAGAATGTGCGGAATTCGAACATCAACACGACGAACAAAAGCAGGAGCGCAAGAAACAACACCATCACCAGGTCGTGGAACGATTTCTGCTGCTCCTGGTACAAGCCGCCATACTCGACGCGGATGGAAGAGGGCAGATGGAGATCGTTGACAGCCTTCTGAACGGCGGCGATGCCACTGCCAAGATCCGCGCCCTCCAGGCGAGCGGTCACCTGAACAACACGCTGAAGATTTTCGCGCCGAATTTCCGTCTGTCCGGGTTCGGTAATGAGCGTGGCCAACGAGCCGAGCGTGGCCGTACGGCCGGTGGAGCTGGTCACGAGCGTATTGCTCATGCGGTCGAGCGAAGAACGGCTCTGCTCGGGAAAGCGGACGCGGATCGTATACGCGCGATCATTGAGAATTACGGGCGTTGCCGCAGGCTCGCCTCCCAATATGGCGGCGGCGTCCAAAGCGATTTCCTCCGGCGTGAAGCCGGCGCGAGCAGCGACGGCGGGATTTACCTGGTACGTCACGGCCGGGCCGCTGGTGGTGTTTTCGATGCCGTTTAGGATGTCCACGACCGGGTGAGCTTTCCCAATTTGAACTTTGCCGATGGCATCCGCGACCTGCGGAGCCGTATCTCCGAGAAGCTTGGCATCCTGCGAAAAGAGTTTGATGACGATGGGTTCGGGGGCGCTGGTGAGGTCGCCGATCATGTCCTGCAACACCTGGATAAATTCTATTTTTGTGGCGGGTTCCGTCTGTTCGACTTGCGCCCTGACGTCAGAGATGATTTCGTCGATAGCGCGGCTGCGGTCGCGTTTAAGCCTGACCGTAAAATCACCCCTGTTGGCTTCGGTAACGGCAGCAAGGCCAAGCTGCAAGCCGGTGCGGCGCGAAGTGTTTTCGACTTCCGGCACGGAATGCAAAATCTTTTCGATGTGTTGAAGGATGCGATCGGTTTCCGCCAGCGAGCTTCCCGGCGGAGTGTCATAGTCCAGGATGAATCCTCCTTCATCCATTTCGGGGAGCAAGCCGCTGCCCAATGATAGGTAGCAGACAATCGAAAGAACAACGATCGCAGCAGAACTCGCGGCCAGAACCCAGGGACGTTTCAGCACCGCTTTCATCGTTCGCGCATAGAAGTTCACGATGCGCCCGAAAAAACCGGAAAGGTGCGCTTCTTCGGCGGCGAGAAGGGCCGCAACGTCGGGACCGCCTGCGGAGGTTGGTGCCGAGGCTCCAGCAGTGTCTTTTCGGCGCACCAAATACAGACTTAGCGTCGGAGTCCAGGTAAGCGCAAGAAGCAACGAGGTGAAGAGAGAAACAGTCATGGTAACGGCAAGGGCGCGGAAGAAGCTGCCGGTAACACCGGTCGTGGAGATGAGGGGCAGAAAAACGACAATCGGCGTGATTGTCGAACCGATAAGGGGGACCGTCAATTCGCGCAGCGCGCTCTGGATGGCTTGTGAGCGGTTCTGGCCCGCGTCGCGGTGCAACACGATGTTTTCAAGCACCACGATAGCATCGTCAATAACCAGGCCGACGGCGGCGGCGAGACCGCCAAGGGTCATGAGATTAAAGCTCTGGCCGGTAATCTTTAGCACGATGAAGGTGATGAGCAAAGTGGCTGGGATGACCAACCCAGCGACAAGCGAACTGCCCCAATCGCGCAAGAAAAGAACGAGAATGATCGAAGAGAGCACCAATCCAAGCAGCACGGCGTCACGTACGCTGGAGATGGAATCGTGGACAATGGTCGATTGATCGTAAAAAGGCTCGAGATGAACTCCTGGAGGAAGCGAAGCGCGAAGCTGCTCGATTTGCGTGTGAACTTCGTTCGCCACGTCGAGCGTGTTGCTCTCCGGCTGCCGATTCACATTGAGCAGCACCGCGGGTTTCCCGTTAGCCGTTACGATCGTGTAGACCGGCGCCGTGGAGGGCGCGATGGTCGCAACGTCGCCAAGCCGAATCGGCACACCTAGAGGCGAATTCTTGACGACAATCTGGCCAATCTGCTCGGGACTGCGCACCTGCCCGCTGATGAGACCAAGGACGAGGTGGTGCTCATGTTCGAGAAGTCCGGGAGAATCAATCAGATTCGTGCGGCGGATCGCATCCAGTATTTCTGTGACCGTGACGCTGGCGGCAAGCAGGCGCGCGGGATCGGGCATCACTTGAAATTCGGGAACTAGGCCACCTTGAATGATTACCGACGCGACGCCGTCCAGCCGGTTGATGCG
>WNFR01006092.1_pt1 | contig 22168 bp, 17 predicted proteins | sample 5400221 | NCBI WGS metagenome assembly WNFR01 (sample SAMN13153357, study PRJNA577476) | soil metagenome | isolation source: 40 cm soil under Madrone tree | place: USA:California | collected 2016-06-14 | reverse complement strand
GTCCTCCGCCAAGCAGAGCCTCCACTGCAAAAAAGCCAGGCTCGTTAGTGCTACGCACAGGAGCCGTCTCCGTCGGCGATGGCTGCCCGCTGACAGGGTTTCGGAACGCAAGCACCTGCAGCGTATCGCTCCCTGCGCGATCGAGTTGAAATGTGGTGACGAAGTCTTCCGTCAGGTTGACGTTCTGCCCTTCGAAGTGCCCTTTCACGAGATGCGGCGAATTTTGCTCGACCTGTAGCGGAAAAGCCTTCGCGGCCGCCTGAAAGTTCGTGATGGCGTGCGCCGAGTGCAGCTCAAAGTTGATCGACAGATGCCGGGCGACCTGTGCCTGGTAGGCATCGGGGCGCAGCGGAATGCCAAAGTACGACTTCAGATTTTCGACCGGTATCGCTTCGTGGTATTCGAATTCGAGACGCTTCGTGCCATACGGCGCGATAGGCACGATGCGTGCGCTGAAGATCGCGCTGCGAGTGGCTTCCCCCGCGCCGCGCTCTCCCATTTGCAGAAGCCCAGGGTCGATCGATTGCGGTTTCAACTGGTTGTAAATCTCCTCGGCGCGCTTGCGTTCCAGCACCACCGCGGGAATGCGCACCGGCCCGTCCCACACGGCGAAATCGGATACCGTTGCGCGGCTGGGCAGCGCGAAGACGTAGTTCCCTTCTTCAATCTGGTTAGTGTGATTGGCAAAAATCTGCCGTACGAAAATGCGCGCATCGCCATTGTCGATGCGAACCGTGATCTCCATCTCCTCCAGAGACAGCACGTTGGGATCAGGTTGCGCCTTATCGCGCGGGATCAGCACGCCTCCATCCGCGAATACAAGGGACGGCGCAAGAAACAAGAGTGCGAATACGATGAGCGTTGTTTTCATGGACGCACGTTCTGCTCCAGAATCCTGACTAATCCGTTGTCCGTACCGGCGAAGATCGTGCCGTTGCTCTCTGCCAGGGCCGTGACATTGAGCGATGGCAGACCATCGGTGATGACCGTCCAGCGGGCCGCGTCGCGGTCGTAGACATAGAGTCCGTTCCCGAGCGAGCCGGCGAAAACGTGGCGAGGCGTCACAATCATGGCGTTGGGATTGACCTCGAAGGATGCCGTGGCTTTCTCGAAGGATTGAAAACGCCCGGAGCGATCCAATTTCAAAATGCCCGCACCGTAAGTTCCGACGACCCATTCGTCACCGACGGGAACAACCGCTGTGATCCAATTGTGTTTTAGGCCGAAGCCTGCACCCGCCGTGTAATTTACCCGCACGGTTTCCTTGTTTATTTCCGAGAGGCCGCCCAGCGTGCCGACCATCAGGTCATCGCCCGAAACGCCGAGGGCGTACACGTGATTGTTGACCAGCCCGTGAAACGCATACATGCTGCGCGGACCGCCCGCGTCCAGAAAGGTCAAACCTGCCGGCGTGCCCACCACTAAACCATCGTGATAGATGGCGACGTCGGTGACGTGGTCCGCGATAAGTCCATCAGCGCGCGTCAGAACTTGCTGTTGTCCGCCATTCGCCGCGAAACGCACCAGGCCGTTTGCCGTCGCTACCGCCACTGTGCCGTTCCGACCGTCCGGCACGATGCGGTTGACGCAAAAAACGTGATCATTTTCCACATGCGTCGACCGTCCGGTATCCGTCTCCAGAAGGTCGAGCCCGCGATCGAAATAGCCGATCCACAAACGTCCGCTCTTATCCGCCGCGAGTGCCGAAATGTTGCGGTCACTCAGAACGGCTGGTCCCAGCTTCAACACTTGCTGCCAACCCTGCCCACGCGCACTCATGCGATAGAGCGCATCACGTGAAAGCACATAAATAGAGTTTCCGGACGTGAAAAGCTGGCGAACCTCGGTCATTTCGGCGGTTTTGGCCGAATGCGAGAGATGGGAATCAAGCCGCGGGCTGGCAAGCGGGATCGTAACAACTCCCTGGTCCACGGAGCCCACGATCAGGCTCGTGTCCGTGACAAGCAAAGAGGTGACGAGCGCTCCGGATGCGAGAACCCGCGAAAAACGCCCGCGATCGAAAACCGCCACGCCCAACACCGTGCCCACATACGTTTTCTCGCCAGCGGTAGTGAGGCACTGCACCTGCCGGTCCGGCAATCCTTGGTCTTCGCTGAACGAGTCGACCGCGCCAGCATACCAATGGAACACGCCCTGGTTTAGCGTGCCAATCCACAAATCGGATTCCGTGCCCGCGAGCGCCGTGACGTACAGACTATTCAACGACGGATGCAAGGGCGCCAAGTGTTTACCGTCGTAAATCAGTACGCCGCGCTTCTTTGTCCCGATCAGAAGCCGCCCGGCAGATGCCGGAAGTATTGAAGTGATCGCGCGAGCGTCAGAATCCTGGGGACGAATTTGGCGAAAGCTGTGGCCATTGAAGGCGAGCAGTCCATCCTGCGCGGTGGCTAAGACGAGTTCCGGTTCCTGGCTATCGGCGAGCAGAGTCGGAGCAAGAGCGACGAGCGGAGATGGCGGTATGTCTCGGCCAGCGGTGAATTGCCGGGATGGATTGCCGCTAAGATCGAACTCCAGAAGGCCGCTCGGCCCTTCTATGTAGAGGTGATCCTGAAAACGAGCGGCTTGTAGAAAGACTGCGGGTGCGCTGACCAGCTCAAAACTGGTTCCCACCGGCGCTGCGAACGGATGTGTGTCGAAGCGGATCTCGTTCTCCGAGTGAACTTCCGCGGTGGAGAGTCGCAGCGCCCGCGTGGCGCGCCGGCCGATAAAGCAAACCGTCAGTGCAATTAACAGCGCGACACCAGCCGTAATTGCGCGCATCAATAATTTCTGCGTATGCCGCATGGCTTCCCGCACGACACTCCAGCTTGGATTTGTGTTTCAACTTCGTTCTTGAATACATATAGCAGACGTGCCGCCAAAGTATTTTCATGCAGAAATAAGGGATTTCCAGAACTGCGAAGCTTCCCTACGTGTCGTACCAGACACAGCGTGTTCAGTTGGAGATAGTCAGCTCAGGCGGTTGAAGCAGCAAGAGAGGGCCATCGAACAACGTGCAGAGTCGTTCTTAAGGAACTCTGTTGAAAACCTTGACAGGGGAGCCCGGAGCGGAAAGGCTGAAGTCCTAGAAGCGCTCAAGCCAAATAAGTAGAATGCCGAGAACAAGCCCAAACAAAATAGCAAGAAGGTGGAAGAGAAAAGGCCGCTCCCGGTCAACCTTTCCAGCCAAGCGTCGAAATTTCTGAACTGTTTCTGCCGACGCCATGTCATTGTGCCCGACCTGCTGGAAAGGAAAGTCGCGGTGGGAGCAACTTGGGTAAGCCGTAAAGCGAGTAGTGGATAGAAAAGAGTTTTTGCACGGTCGGGGTGGCTAGTTCGTGCAGGAAGAAATGCATGGCGGGACCGCCCGGCCATTGAATCAGAAAAATGACTCCGCCAGATGCGTCAGCCATGGTCGAACCTGAGTTAGGGCGATGCCACGGCTGTTGATGCCGATCACCTGTGTCAGAGTCGCCTTGGGCAAATTCTCGCTCGTGAACCAACTCTGGCCGAGTCAGCCGCAAACCCCTGTTCGGCTTTCCATGAGCGCCGCTGTCATGGCAGCCGGTCTCACTGAAGTTATTGATGCCGAGTCGTTGGGTCATGCGGGAAGTTGCCTCCTTAAGACCAACTGCAATTGACAGACCACACGTGCGTTGGGCGAGAGTCGAGATAAGTCATTGTAAAACCCGGCAATTAAGGCTGGGCAACGCCACAAAATGTCTATCGAGCGACAGTCTGTCAAACGTGTTGACAGACTTGGCGAAGAGAATGAATAAGGCACCTTCGGACTGCGCAAGGAGGGCTGCGAAGATTAGAAACAGGTCAAGACCGGTGCCAGGGATGGTGATAGGATGCTGGCAAATGGGCTACCAAAAAGCAGGTTCGTAGGAGGGCTCATGAGCAATGCAATCAAGTTTGATATCTGCTGCGCAGCCAGAATTCTTTTCCGGGCGGGTTTGAGCGCCGGTAATGCCGGGCATCTGAGCGTTTCCATAGGGTCCAACCAGATGCTTGTAAATCGTTTCGGACCGTCCTTCGCCACCCTCACGCCAAACGATATCCTCACCTGTGACTATCAGGGCAAAGTGCTTGAGGGCCAGGGCGCGGTGAACGAAACCATACAACTCCACGGGGTCATCCACCGATATAACCCGGCCATCGTAGCCATCGTCCACACGCATCCGCCTGCGGTCGTCACGTACGGTACGTTTCGAAAAGTTCCTGAAGTCTACGACCAGGAAAGCTGTTTGCTTGCGGGGGACGTATCCGTGATCGAGGAGGACTACGCTGGTCTCGCCGCGACCGAAGAACGGGTCCGTCCCATGGCCGTAGCCCTGGGCCAGACGCGGTCAGTTATATTGCCCAACCACGGGGCAATCACGACTGGGCCAGACATCCAGCACGCTACCATTCTCATGATGCTGCTAGAAGGCATGGCGCAACGCAATCTGGCGGTTGCAGCGGCCGCCCGCGCCACCGGATGGACGCCCAAGCCGATTCCCACAGAAACGGCCCTGCGCACCAAGGGCGAGATTGCCACTAAGATCGCCTTCCTCCAGCCATATTGGCAGGATTTGTTGACCAGGCTCGAGCGAACGGACGGTGACTTACTGACACAACGGCCCAGAGTGGCCGCTGCGTAGCAGGCGCACCACCGCGCTCAAGTGAATGCGGGCTCGAACGTTCGTCATCCGATGGCGAATAGACGTCCTTGTCCTCGCGATTTACTATTACGTTGTTACTGCGGTAGGGCCAAGCCAGGGAAAGAAGGTAGTCAGACACCTGTAAATTGTTAGAATACAAGGAGAAAAATGGGCGCCCGTAGCTCAGCTGGATAGAGCGTCTGCCTTCGAAGCAGAGGGTCGGGGGTTCGAGTCCCTCCGGGCGCGCCAGTTTTTTCCTGTCTGGCCCGGACACATGGGTAATAGAACGTACCGGCTAGATGGGTAACACTTTTGGGCCAAACGGATTGTCGAGCGATTCCAGTAACCAAGTTTGCCGAAAGATTATTTTAAGAATTCAACTTTTCGCGGCAAGGAATGCTGGTTGGCGCCAGTCCGTGGAAATCGGCGCTTTTGCGGAGGGGTGGGGAGCGTACATTAAAACGCAAAAATGATTACAAGATTCGATGTATGGATGTGGCCAGTTGCGTTTGAGAGTATGCGGGTGCGGGCTAACAAGTTCCGCGAAGTCGAAGGGGGAGGGACGACGTGGTACGCTTCGAGAACCGAAGCGGTAGGGCTGGGACGCGTCGTTCCTTCTTCTTCTACTGAGTCCCCTTCCTCCATTGATTCTTCGCTCCTTCCCTATCTGAGGCAGTTTTTCTTCTGCCGTGTTGCGTGTAGAGAGTGCGGTTTCTTACGGGTCCGCTGAGGGTCTGCCTACCTTATACTTTCCCAGTGCGGCGGCGAACGTATCCTTCCGGAAAAAACAAATCACGCCCGGCACCGGGCCACGCTCGAAGCGTCGGGCTGGCACGGGCGATGTCAAAGATGGGCCATTGCTCGCGGGCTCGTGCGGAAAAGCTGATTCTGGCGGGATGCGTGCGGCTCAATGGCGCAACGCAGCGGGACGCGGAGGCTCGCGTCCGGCTTGGGCAGGACAAGATCGAGGTAGATGGGCGGCAGATTCGCCCTGCGGAAAAAGCATACTGGATGCTTAATAAGCCGCGAGGCGTGGTCACCACAACCTCCGACGAAAAAGGCCGACGGACGGTTTACGACTATATTGCCCAGCGTGCGAGCGAAGGCGGAGATTGGCTGGCGCCGGTAGGCCGGCTGGACAAAGCCAGCGAAGGATTGCTGCTGCTGACCAATGATTCGGAATGGGCCGCGCGGGTGCTTGATCCTGGCGCGCACGTCGCAAAAACATATCACGTGCAGATTGCGGCCTTGGCCGACGAGGCGCTATTGCAGGCCCTGCGGCGCGGTGTGCGCGATGGGAACGATTTTCTACGCGCCGAGCGTGTAAGGGAATTGCGTCGCGGCGAACGTAATTCCTGGCTGGAAGTTGTTTTGTCGGAAGGCAAAAACCGGCAGATCCGGCGGATGCTGGAGACGCTAGGCATCGAGGTTTTGCGGCTGGTGCGCGTCGCGATCGGCGGGCTGGAGCTTGGCGACCTGGCAAAAGGAGAGTCTCGCCAGTTGAGCGCCGGGGAAAAGATGGCGGTCGAGAATAGGAAACGCCCTTAGGTCAGAATCCCCGGGCAAAAAGCTACGCAGCAAACGGAACGTCTAAAACGGCAGTGACGCAACATTAGTCTCAAGATTCCCTCATCACCCAGGCAAGCCCGCGAGGTTGCAAATGCGTTGCGTAAGCTCTAGGCTTTAATCTTCATGTCTGAATTCTCACCGGAACTTCTGGCTTACGGATTTGTGTGGTACGTGGCCTTTCTCTTTTCGACCACATGCCACGAAGCGGCGCACGCGCTGGTGGCCAAGTTGGGCGGCGACGACACCGCCGCGCTGGGCGGCCAGGTGACGCTCAATCCCATGCCGCACATCCAGCGCGAGCCGTGGGGCATGGTCGTCATCCCGATTCTCTCATTCATTTTTACGCGGGGGATGATTGGGTGGGCTAGTGCGCCGTTTGATCCGCAGTGGGAACGGCGTCACCCACGGAGGGCAGCGTTGATGGCACTGGCCGGCCCAGCGGCAAACTACACGCTCATGTTGCTGGCAGCGATAGGATTGAGGGTGGGACATAGCATGGGTTGGCTGCAGTCGAACCCAGAAACCGGCCAGCCGAACCTGGCTAGCGTAGCCCTGTTTGTTTTTTTCTCGCTGAATCTCCTCCTGGGCACGTTCAATCTCCTCCCGGTGCCACCGCTCGACGGCAGCGCGGGAATCATGCTCTTTATGAGTGAAAACCGGGCGCAACGTTACCTGGACTGGCTCCGCGGCAACAGCTTTGCAATGGTAGGCCTGTTCGTGGGCCTGGTGGTTTTCCGCTATTTTTACGGCCCGGTGGAGAATTTCGCCACGAACCTGCTGCTGCGCAGTCATTTTTGAAGAGTTCAAAGTGGTTCAGTTGCGCACAGTTTTAGCTATAGTGTTTCTTCTCCGGCACAGATTCCCGCCGCCAACTTCCACCTAAAGACTGTAATTTCTTGCAGTTGGAATCCCCTCGCGTGGCCTCGCGCCTGCACTCCCAAGGCACGGAGGAAAGAATGACTTTGACCGCCGAACAACCCGCCATAAATCTATATCGAGTGGAGGTTTCTGGCTGGGACGACAATAAAGCGTTTTTCGTGGAGAACTCCGAGTTGGAGTGGACGGAAGAGTCCGGCAAGCAGGTTACCCTAAGCCGCGGGCTGGCGAATGGCGCTGTGGTCTTTTTGCGGCTGCTCCAGCCGATCAGCACGGACCGATCCAATCCGGTGGCGTACGAAGCGGTGTTAGTGGCCAAGACGGAGGAAGGTTTGCAGCAGTTCCGGTTGCGGCCGATATCTTCGCGTCCTTGCCGCCGGGCGGAACCTTCTCGGTAAAATCGCAGGGTTGGGGCGGTAAGGGTGCCGAAATGGAACAGAGGTCCGAAATGGTGGCGAGTCCCGAACGGTGCTGATTTTTCAACACTCTGGGACGCAAGGCTCTGCCTCTCCTATTTCGTTTTGAAAGAACAAGTTACAGACAGGCCGGCCCGCATCTTCTGCCCAAGAAATGTCTCGAAGCTAGCGACGAGGGTGGAAGCTAAGATGCCATTGCACTCCACGTGGCACAGGCGCACCCCAAATCTGTTGAAAGCGCGGCGGCGAAGAGCTCGCTAACCCCCTGCATTCTGGACGACGATCCTGCTCAACTGGAGATGTTAACCGCGCTGGTCGCGGACATGGGCTATGAGTCTGTCCCCACATCGAGCGCGGAAGAGGCTTTGAAACTTGTCCAGTACGGGCGCTGCCGGCTGGTGCTAGCGGACGTGCACATGCCTGGGATGGATGGGTACGAGTTCCTGGACCAGGCGCTGCGCAGCGATCCAGGCGTCCACGTCATTATTATGACCGGGGAATACACCCTGGAATCGGCGTTGGATGCCGTGCGCCGCGGCGCGACGGATTTTCTGCCCAAACCGATAGACCGCGTGCGGCTGAAGCGCACCCTGGACGATGTAGCGGCGCTATACGACCAACGGCGGAGGGTCCGCGCGCTCGAAGAGCAGTTGCTGAAGGATTTGGAGTTCCACGGCATCGTGGGTAAAAGTCCGGCGATGCTGGAAGTTTTTGATTTTACGCGCAAGGTCGCGCGGCACTACACCAACGTCTTGCTGGTTGGAGCCACCGGGACGGGGAAAGAGCTGGTGGCACGGGCCATCCACCAGATTAGCCCGGTGAACCAGCAGAAGTTGGCCGTCTGCAACTGCTCGGCGCTAGTGGATACGTTGCTTGAGAGCCAGCTCTTCGGGCACCTGCGTGGGTCCTTTACCGGCGCGACCGACACACGGCCGGGATTGTTTGAGTTCGCCAACAATGGAACGGTTTTTCTCGATGAGGTGGGGGAAACCTCGCTGCCCATGCAGGCCAAGCTCCTCCGGGTGATCCAGAACCGCGAAATCCAGCGCGTAGGCTCGCCGGAAGTCCGGCAGGTCAACGTGCGCCTGATCGCGGCAACCAATCGCGACCTCCGCGCGGAGGTGCTGGCCGGACGCTTCCGCGAGGATTTGTATTACCGTCTAACCTCTATCCAGATACGCATCCCTCCGCTGACCGAGCGGCTGGAGGACATTCCGCTGCTGGTGCAATTTTTCCTCAAGAAATACAACGAAGCCTACGCAAAGAATATTTCCGGGCTCACGAGGCGCGCCCAAGCGGTTCTGCTGCAGCATGCCTGGCCGGGAAACGTCCGCGAGCTGGAGAACGTGATCTCCAGCGCCTGCATAACGAGCACCGGAGGCTTCATCGACTTGGCGGACCTGCCGGAAGGCCTGCAACATCGCGGGCCCCGCACCGCGGAGGGCGACGAGTGGCGTCCTTTGTCTCTGGACGAGATGCGCAAGGTGCACATTCATCGGGTTCTCGATATGTGCCAGGGAAACCGCTTGCGGGCGGCGCAGGTCTTGGGTATTGGGCGAACGAGCCTGTACCGATATCTGAAAGACGATGCGCGAGAAAAACCCAAAACCGCGAGGTTCGGACATGCCTCGGCTGGGGCGCCTCAATGACTCTTTTCTGCCCTTCCTAATGTGAATTCTGTGTGTTCCGCAGCGGAACAGTTTTCCGTGTTGAAGCAAAGCCGCTAGCTCCCCATTTTGCAATCCCAACCAAATCAGCAGTATGCGGACGCGGAATTTGGCACGCGTCCTGCACTCATAGTGCCTGTGAACTTGAGCAATGCGATGAGGACCCAACGATTACTCACAAGAGATTTCGCGGAGACTATTGCGCGCAAGGCGTGTGCGCCAGCGCTCCGCAAACAGGCTCCTACCGGTAGTACGTCCACAGCGAACCCACTATCCACCAGCCAATACCCCCTGAGCGCCGCGTAATTGCCGGATGGCAGTCACGCGGCGCTCTATCCTTCCTTTGCAAAGCGAACCACAAGGCGAAGTAGAACGATTGCCCGGCATAAAATTCATTTTCGATGCAAAAGCGGCGGCCTCGTAAGCCATCGCCAGGTGGAATCAATCCGCAAGGAAAGCGGTCGTTTCCTGCAAGAACAGTCTCAACTGATCGTGGTGCACCCAGTGGCCGGCGCCGGGGATGCTTATCAAGCGGCGATTTGTGACGGCTTTGTAGCGCGGATCGTCCTCAGGAACCGGCAGAAAACTCTCCAGTCCCCAGAAGAACAACACGGGGCAGGCGATACTGCTCAACACTTCGACGGCGTCTTCCATGTGATGACCGTACGGAGAAATCGCTCGCGCATAGTTATCGAATTTCCAGAGCAGCGACCCGTCGGACTCCCAGTTGGTGCCGTGCAGCGTGAGGTGGCGCGCGACGTCGTCCGAGAGGCGCGGATTGGCTTCCTTCATGCGCGCGATGGCGGCGTCGAGACTCGGGTAACTCTTCGGGCGGCGCTTTTCCAGGTCGCGCACCGTTTCAATCCAGTAACGCACGCGGTCGGAGGCCGGCCCGTGCACGCGATGACCAGGGGGAAAACCGAGTCCCTCGATGGAGACGGACTTATGTACGCGAGCCGGGTACACGCCGGCATAGTGCAGGGCGATCGCGCCGCCGAGGGAATGGCCGACAAGTCGAATCGGGAAGTCATCAATGATATCGAGCAGTGCGGAAAGATCCAGAACGTGCTCGGCAACGCTGTACGTGGCGCCGGGCGCCCAGGCGCTGTTGCCGTGGCCGCGCAAATCGAGCGCGTAAACGTGATAGTGCTCGGACAAGACTCGCGCGACCCAGTCCCAACTGCGCGCGTGATCGAGCGCTCCATGCACCAGCAGTAGCGCAGGCTTATCGTCCCGGCCGTAATCCCAAAATTGCAGCTTCAGGCGGTCCGAATAGAAGAAGTGCGAGATAGGTTCCAAAGTGAGCCCCCGCCATCAGATGCACGAACGAGTCAGAAAATACACGGGAATCCTATCGTTCGCCAGCGCGAACCACCGTCGAGCGGGAAATAACCGAGCAACTGAAACGTTTTGGGATGAAATCCCGTATTACCAGCTAGAGCCTTGGACGCTCGCCGAAATCACTGGTACATTGCAAGGCACCAGGAGCATTTGTCCTCGGAGGAAGAAGCGCCGCAACGGAACGAATCGTCTTCGGTGAGTTCATTTGCTCTACCCCATTCCTTTACCCAATTTACGAGAGAGAGGAAACAGAAATGAAGCGATATTACGCAGGAGCATTGGCGGTGATGCTGGCGCTGGCAGGCGCGGCATCGACAAGGGCGCAGGAGGTCTCGCAGGCGGAGAAGGACCGCGCGTTGCAATATCTGGAGTCGACCAAGAAGGGCGTGCTGGACGCGACCAGGGGATTGTCTGACGCGCAGTGGAACTTCAAGCCGGCGCCGGACCGCTGGTCTGTGGCGCAAGTGATGGAGCATTTGGCCGCGGCGGAAGACATGATTCGCGGTTTGGTCCAGGAGCAAGTGATGAAAACGCCCGCGGTGCCTGTAAGGGAAGTGGAAGAGATCAAGAAAGCCGATGAAGGTGTGTTGGCGATGGTGCCGGACCGCTCGCACAAGGTTCAGGCGCCCGAGCCGTTGCAACCTACAAACCGTTTCGGCTCGCCGGCGGCGGCGCAGAAGCACTTTGTGGAAAGCCGGACCGCCACCGAAGAATACCTGAAAAATGCCACCGGACTGCGCGCGCATCTCGGCGACGGCCCGATGGGCAAACTGGACGGCTATCAATATGTACTGCTGATTGCCGCGCACAGCGACCGGCACACCAAGCAGATGCTGGAAGTGAAGGCCGATCCTAACTTCCCGAAGAACTAGGGACGAGAAATAACGCCAAGAAGCAGAACACGGAATTCACCGAGAAAGAGGCGCCACTTGCAAAAGTGGCGCCTCTTTTTCCGCGAGGCGTAGTCTCCCGCGTATCACTCGGAGAGTTCCGGCGTCTTTCACGATAGGAAACAGCTCTTTTATCGCTTGCCGTAATAGGCGAAGCGGGGTATCGTCGGCGCAATCGGTATCCCCCCAACGGAGGAAACATTCATGAAAACAAATTGTCTGGTCTGTATTTGCGCGATTGCCGTCGCGACGCTGGCCGCAGGTCCCCTCATGCACAGCCAAGAGAAAAAAGAAGCTGTCGACCCGCACAAGATCGTCCATTTTGGCGATTTGAAATGGACACCGATCTTCAAAGGATGCGACCTCGCGTCCGTGGCGGGTGATCCCAACGCGGAAGGCACGCCGTTCGTTGTGCGGCTCCGTTGCGCGGATGGAGCAAGGATTCCGGCGCACTGGCATCCCACGGATGAAAACGTAACTGTGCTCAAGGGAACGTTTCTGGTGGGCATGGGCGAGAGCTTCGATGAAGCGAAATTGCAAGCAATGAATGTCGGCAATTTCGCAACGATGCCCAAGGAAATGCGGCACTACGGCATGGCCAAAGGGGAAACCATTGTGCAAGTGCACGGCGCCGGCCCGTTCAAAGTGAATTGGGTAAATCCATCCGACGTGCAGCCGCCGGACGCCGCGCCTGCATGAGCGCGACTGCCGAAGCGTGGAACTTCGGGCTCTGTGCAACGAGGTCCCGCGAACCCCGCCAGGCCCGGAAGGGAGCAACGGTATCGGGAACGCCTCGGGTGCCGCAGTTCACCCGAAGTTCCTCGCATTTTGGAGTTGTATAAGTTCTTAGTTCTAATTGGAGTTGTAAGTTCTTAGTTCTAAGTTGTTAGTCCGAAGGAAAAAAACAGCGGGCGAATATTGAGGTTTTGCCCGTCCTTCTGTTGGTTTGCGCGATTGGTTTGCGCAATGTTCACCGCTGGAGACCTCAAATGATGTTCTCGACTGCTGTTGTAAAGAGGACTTCGGACCTGTTTGAAACAAAACCAAAATCCGATTCTGTGGTTTCACTTAGAACCAAAAACTGACAACTAAAAACTTTTCATGAGCTACCAAGTCATCGCACGCAAGTGGCGCCCGCAAACGTTTGCGGATCTCGTCGGACAAGCGCACGTCACGGAAACGCTGCAGAACGCGATTCGCAACAACCGCGTGGCGCATGCGTACATTTTTTCCGGCGCGCGCGGCGTGGGAAAAACCACGGCGGCCCGGATCCTGGCCAAGGCGCTGAATTGCGTGAACGGGCCGACGCCGGAGCCGTGCGGCATTTGCGATTCCTGCAAGGAGATCGCCGCGGGAACTTCGCTCGATGTCATCGAGATTGACGCGGCCTCCAACCGCGGCATCGACCAGATTCGCGAATTGCGCGAGATGGTGCGTTACGCGCCGGCGGCGGCGCGCAGCAAAGTGGTGATCCTCGACGAAGCCCATATGCTGACCGGCGAAGCCTCCAACGCGCTGCTGAAAACCCTGGAGGAACCTCCGGACCGCGTCATCTTCGTGATGGCCACGACGGAGCCGGAAAATCTCGTCGACACCATCCGCTCGCGCTCACAGCATTTTCACTTTCGCGCGCTGACCTTTGCGGAGATCAGCGGGCGCCTGCAGGAAATTGCAGCCAAAGAAAATCTGAACATGGAAGCGGGCGCGCTCGCGGTGATCGCGCGCATGGCCGAGGGCAGCCTGCGCGACGCTCTTTCCCTGCTGGAACAGGCGCGCGCGTTTTGCGGGGACACCATTCCGGACAAGGAAGTGCGCGAACTTCTCGGCGTGGTCCCGGAAGACGCGCTTGAGGAATTGGTCGGCGCGATTGCCTCGGGTTCGGCGGATCGCGCGCTCGGCCTGGTGCACACCTTTCAAAAAGAAGGGCGCAATCTGCAGCACTTTTGCGGCGAAGCCATTCGCCACATGCGAAATCTCCTCATCGCACGCGTTTGCGGCGCGGATTCCGAGTTGATTGCCGCAACGCCCGACCAGCGGCCCGCGCTGGAGCGCGCCGCGGCGCAATTCAGCGAAGAAGATTTGACGCGCTTTTTTCAGATCCTGCTGCAGACCGACGACGACCTGCGCCGCAAGCCCGACCCGCGCGTGCATCTTGAAATGGGTTTGTTGCGCCTGATCAATGCGTCGCGGCTCGCGCCACTGGAAGAACTACTGGCCGAAGTACGCGGCGGCGCGCCTGTAAGCGGCACTGGCACGGCCGGCGCGCGCGCAGCGAGCGTAACAGCCGCTTCGCTGCCGGCGTTGCCTCGACGTGAGGCGACACCGCCGCCGGCTCCATTTACCGTGGCGCCGAGAACTCCAACGAGCGCCCCCGTTGCGGCCGTGCCCGTTCGTGCGGAGGAACGCCAACCCGCCGCACCGCGGCAAGTCCCTCCTCCCCAACAACCACCGCAGACTGCGCCAGAAGCGCCATCGTCTGCGCCAGCTGCTGCACAAGCCAGCGGCATCACCGAAGAGCAGGTTGCCGAGATCAAGCAGGCGATTCAGGCGCAGCAAAAATTTTTGGGCGAGCTGATCGAGTACGGCTCCCGCTGGGAGCTCGACGGCGCTGAATTGCGAATTTATTTCCCGCCGGACAAGCGCGCTTTCGCGGAAATGCTCGAAGGCCGCGAAGCGCTCGAGAAGGTCCGTGTCGCTTCGAGCAAGACCCTCGGTCGCGCGGTGCGAGTCTGTGCTAAACTCGAAGCAGTTGCAGCGGCGGCCGCCTCGGCTTCGCGCGCGAGTTCGGCCACGCAAGAATTGCGCGCTCAGTTTGAACGCGATCCAATGGTGAAGTCGATGCTGCAACGCTTCGGAGGAAAAATCGCCGAAGTGAAACATCGTCCAGAGGAAAACTGATGGAAGTCAGCGCTCTCCAACAAATGCTCTCGCGATTCAAGCAGCTGCAGGATGATCTGCAGCGGCAAGTGAATTCCGTGACGGTGGAGGCTTCCGCCGGCGGCGGCATGGTCGCCGTGAAGATGAACGGCCAGAAGCAAGTCGTGGACGTGCGTATCGAGCCGGAGGTTTTCGCCGGCAAGGACCACGAGATGCTGCAGGACCTGGTGCGCGCGGCGGTCAACGAAGCCTCGCGGCGCGTCGATGAAGAGCTCGCCAATCAAATGAAGAATCTCTCCGGCGGCATTCCCGGCCTGGCCAACATGAAAATCCCAGGCTTGTTTTAAAGCGCTTAAGCCCCGTACAATCTTGCCCCGTGCAATCTTTATCTCGACCCCTATATTTTTCGCCCAGCTAGCTCCCCTTATGTATTGAGGCGCGGGGAGGGGTTCGGGCATGCCCTCTCATAGTTCCTGTTCAGTTCATGCCTCTTTGGAAACAGCGCGCCTCCGCAAAATTCCGCGTAGCGGAAAATGGAGGAATCCCAGCTCATCCATTACTGCGGTGCAAATCGCAATTCGGAGGAGGTCCATTTATGAAGGCTACGTCTGTGTTCATTCTGGCGGGTGCGCTCGCGATGTCGGGCTCCGCCCTATACGCTCAGGGGGCCGCGCAAGCGAGTTCTTCCGCAAGTAGCAGCACGTCGGTGCAAGCGGATAAATCCGGCGCGGCTGCTTCCAGCAACACCTCGACATCAACCTCGGCGAAATCCGGGCATAGTTCAGCATCACTTTCCCATGGCACGGCCATGAACGCCGCCCTTTCGCAGCCCGTCGACGCCAGGAAGAACAAACCGGGCGATCAGGTAACCGCAAGAACCACGGAAGCCACGAAGTCTGAAGGCAAAGTGGTGATTCCGAAGGGTTCAAAGTTGATTGGGCATGTGACCGAGTGCAAGCAGCGCGGCAAGGAAGAAAAGGAATCCTCGCTCGGTATCGTGTTTGATAAAGCGATCCTGAAAAACGGCGAGGAGATACCTTTGAACGTCACAATCCGCGCTCTCGCAGCGGCTCAGACTGCCACAGCGACTTCTGCCGGGGATGATCTGTCGGCCGGCGGTGCAGCGATGGGCTCAGCTCGCGCCAGCGGCGGTGGCGCATTAGGCGGCGTGCGTTCAACGGCAGGCGCGGCGACAGGTGCGGTGACCAACACTGCGGCTAATGCCGGCGGAATCGCCAATGGCGCAGTCAACTCCACCGTGAATGCTGCTGGTGCAACGCGCGGCGCGGTCGGCGGTTTGAACACGGCTGGCCAACTGACCTCCAACAGTCAGGGCGTGTTCGGACTTGAGGGGCTCAACCTGAACGCCGTCGCTTCCAACAGCACGCAAGGCTCGCTCATTACTTCAACCAGCAAAAACGTGCATCTCGACAGCGGTACGCAGCTTCTGCTCGTATCGCAGGCGCAAGCCTCGACGGAAGCACCGAAGCAATAGGTAAGGCGACAAAGACTAAGAGCGAAGAAAGGACCCAGCAAATGAAGAAAGCTACGGCAGGTCTGCTCCTCGTGATCTCAGCAAGTCTTCAGACCGCTGCACCCGCTCCGGCCAAGGACAAACCGGCCTATGAGCGCGGCACGCTGCTGCAAATGGATTCCACCCATTGCGGCTATGCCGAAAAGGGCAGCAAGACGCTAGCCGGCGAAATCCTCGGCACCGATGGCCAGCACAAGAACACCCAAGAGGTCTTGTGCCAGGAATACATCCTCAAGTCCGACCGGCTGATTTATCGCATTCGCCCGAAGGACGACAAGCACCCGGCGCTTCTGCCCGTCGGCGAAGCGGCGGAGTTCCGCATCCACAAAGACAAGATGCTCCTGCGCGTCCCGGAGTCCGACGGCAAGGAGCGCGAATACATCGTCGTCTCGATGACGCCGCGCGCCGACGCAGCCGAAACTAGCGCCACGGCGAAGGCCACGAATCAATAAATTCGTATCGCGGTAAGCGATGCGATCACCAGGAAGGGCGGGCTTCGAGTGCGCAAGCACAAAGAGTTCGCCCTTCTAATTTTCGGCCGCTAAGATTCTCTCTCGGCGCGTGTGCGAACAAAGTCAGAAAGTCCGCACTCGTTTGCGCAACCCGCTTCCCTATGCTACACATCATGCATGCCTGACTTCGCTGCGCCCGTAGAACGACTCATTGACGAACTGAAGCACCTGCCCGGTATCGGCCAAAAAACCGCCCAGCGCCTCGCTTTTTTTCTGCTGCGCGCCGCCCCGGAAGACGCCCTCGCGCTCGCCGACGCCATTCGCGACGCGAAGGAAAAAATCCGTGAGTGCTCGTTGTGCCACAACATCACAGACAACGATCCCTGCCTTTACTGCACCGGCGCAACGCGTAATCGCGCGATCATTTGCGTGGTCGAAGAAGCGCACAACATTATGGCCATCGAGAAAACGCGCACCTACAGTGGCATGTACCACGTCTTGGGTGGCTCCCTCTCGCCCTTGCAAGGGCGCGGCCCCGAGCAACTCAAGATAAAGACATTGATTGAGCGCCTCAAAGGTGGCACGGTTGAGGAAATCATCATCGCCACCAATCCCACCGCCGAAGGCGAAGCCACCGCCGTGTATCTCTCCAAGCTGCTGAAGCCTCTCGGCGTTCGCGTGACGCGCATCGGCGTGGGCATCCCCGTCGGCGCAGACCTTGAGTACGCCGACGAAGTCACCATGCTGAAAGCCATGGAAGGCCGCCGCGACCTTTAGCTGCCGCTATATTTCCGCCGGTCCATTAGACATTTCCAACAAATTCTCAGGTGAAACGTTTCCGCCTGCCGGCGCACTACTCCCCATACCCTCATCTACTTGCCCTGTCTGTCGGCTTGGAGGTACTCACATGCGATCTCACTCCGCGCGACAATCGTTACTCTGTTTGTGCGGCCTGATGGCTAACTTGATTTTCGCGACCATAGCCTTTGCACAAGACGGAATACCGAAATGCGCGGGCTTGCCCGCGGACGGATTGCGCATCGCCACCGGCCCCGATGGCGGCAGCTACCAAATCGTCGGAAAACTTTTGCGCGAGTTCGCTCCCGACCTTGACATTCGCCCCTGCAAAACGCAAGGAACGCTGGAAAATCTGCGCTTGCTCTCGCAGGGCGACGTGGAGCTTGCCATCGGTCAAGGAGACGTCGTGCACAAAGGATGGTCGCACGCGCCGCCACCTGAGTCGCATAAGCAGGGCAACAAAGCCGCCAACGACTGGTCCACTATCCACTTCAAAGACATCAAGCTGGTTCGCTGGCTTTACAGCGAGAAACTGCAGATTGTCGCTGCACCGCATACCTACATCTCTTCCCTTTCGGACTTGCGAAAAAAACGCCTGTGGCTCGGACCAATCGAGGGCGGCACGTACGATACCGCGCACGAAGTCTTGCGCGCCGCGGGTTTCTCTGACGGTGATTACGAACTGCGCGAAGATATTCCCACGCTACGAGCAGCCAATGAAGAGCTCCTGACCGGGAAGTTGGACGCCATCTTTCGCGCCACCTCCGTACCCATGGATTATGCCCGTGAGCTATCCTCGGAGAAGCCGGTAACCATTACCGACCTATTCCGCAGGCATTCCGAAGTTTATCTGGTCGGTCTCGACCGTCCGGTGGTGGATCGCCTTCTGCAAAGCCCCTCGTACGTTGAGAGCCCTGTCTATCGCGGATCTTACCCGCAACAAAAAAATGGCGTGCTGACCATCGGCATCGAAGCCATGCTGCTTACGCAAACGGTAGCGAGTGCAAAAAATTCCCACGCGATTGTCGAGATCAACGATCTCCTCACGCGACAGCGCGTGAAGCTTCAGAAAGCCCTCAACATCGAATTGGACCTGCTCGATAAAAAAATAGATCCCGACATCGATACAGCGGAGATGTCCATCGCCGACCACGTGGATCCTGCCGTAATCAATAGCCTGCGGCCTACAAAATTTTCTCAGTATGGTGGACCCGCGGCCCTGCTTGTGGGATTTGCGCTATTACTGCTGTACATCTCGCGCAGCAAGAACGTCCTCGAAACGCTCGGTGGCAGATCTAAGTACATCATTTCTACACTGATCCTGATCGTTTCCTGCGGAATCTTCGGATTCGCGCTGTGGGGCTATGAGCACAGGTACAGCTTCGACTTTCAGAATCCATGGATGGCGGCGGAATCGCTGATGTTTTATTTCGCCCGTGGCCTCAAGACGGAAAGCTTGATGACCCCGAAGGGGCAGGTGACCGCGCTACTGGCCCTGGCGATCATAGCGTCACTCGTTCACTGGATGCACTCGGAAGCCTTGAACGATACCGTCATCTCCTGGTCTAAGTGGCTGTCGCGCATTTTGTACGGGAGGGCCAGCGCGCTTCGGCCGGAAGAGCGGCATAGCGTCATTCTCAACTGGAATGCGCGCGCCGCTCAGCAGGTCACAACTTGGGCCACTGCGAAAAAGGCCGTGCGCGGAGATATTCGAGTGGTGACCTCGGATCCGGTTGTGCTTCCCGCGCATGTCAGCGCGAGCGCGGTACATCTCGTCTGCGGAGATCCCAAAACGCGCTCTGCCCTCGACGAGGCACGCGTCTCCGACGCGGAATGCGTGCTGATCTGTTCGGCGTGGTGCAAGCTCGATCCATCCGATAGGCGCAAGCTCGTGGATTCCGAACTTGCAGATAGCTATACCATTCGCGCTATTCAAACGATTCGCGCACTCAACGGGAGCGCGAAGCGCGTTGTCCCGATCCTTGCGGAGATTCGCCTGGAGCGCAACCGCCACGAAGCGGAAACTGCCGGGGCGCCTCGTATCGATATATTGGCGCCGGAAGCAGAAGACGGGGCAACCGCTAATGGGCACACGTGGCCAGCTCAGACCTCACCAACTCCGTCCGCAGCCGTAACCGAGACGGCTCACTAGGGCTAGCCGCAAAAAATCGACCACAACCCCGCCCTAGCCATTTGCGGCAATTCGTTATAGAGTTGCTCTCCGCGGTAACTGTCCCCCGCAAGGAGGTGCGCTTTGGACCTGGCGCACTACATGACGCAGTACGACCACGAACACTCTTCCGGCTGGAACAAACTGCTGCACGGCATTGGCATTCCCATGATCTTTGCCGGACTCATTTTGTTCCTTTTCACCAAATGGATCTGGGGCGCAGTGTTCTTCGTGGGCGGCTGGATGTTCTTGTTCCTGGGGCACCAGATCGAAGGCAATCATCCGGCTTTTTTCCAGGGACCGGTGTATTTGCTGGTCGGACCAATCTGGGTAGCCAAGGAAGCGTGGATGTTCTTGACGGGAGAGCATCGCGCCCCGGCGTCGGAAAATACCCAGACGAAATAATCGCGCCTTTCGGTTTACACGATTTTACAATTTATGGGTGACCGGCATTCATGGACGAACTTGGCAGAGAATTCGCCGAAGATACTGGTGAAGGCTTGTCCGCAACCGGCCTAGCCAGCGCGACCGCCGAGTTGCGCAAGCGCCGCAGCACGCGCATCGTACAAGCCGTTCCATTGACCGTCGCGGGTGTCGACGCACTCGGTCGCACCTTCAACGAACGTACTTCCACCCTCATCATCAATTGCCACGGCTGCCGCTACCAGTCGAAACACTACGTTTTGAAAAATATGTGGGTCACGCTCGAGGTGCCGCATCCGGAGCCCGGAAAGCCGCCGCGTACCGTCCGCGGACGCGTCGCTTGGATTCAGCGCCCGCGCACAGTCCGCCAACTCTTCCAGGTCGCCCTGGAGCTGGAGCTTCCCGGGAACGCCTGGGGCATCGCTTTTCCTCCCGAGGACTGGTTCGCCTTCGGGGATGCCAGTCGCCCTGCTGTGGACACACCCCCTCCTGCTCATTTAGTAGAACAGTCGCTATCGTCTGCTGGACCCGCGGCAGAAGCCCGTGACTCGCATACGCAAGCCTCGGAGCCGGACTTTAATCTGCCACTGTCCGTCGTCGAAGCCGCCACGCAGAATGATTCTGAACGTCCGCGCTCCTTCCCTGCTCTTGCGAGCGCGACCGACGCTTCGATGCAGCTCGCTCGCCAATTCGCGCGCCTGCTGGCCGATGCGCGACAGCAGATCCACGCCACCGCGCGCGAAGCCGCCGCGCAAGCCGTTTCCGCCGAACGCCGTCTCGCGGCCGATGAATGGAACCAGCAGGTGGTGGCCGGCCGCGAGGCGCTTTCGCATCAAATCGCAGCGGCGCTCGACAACATTCGCGAAGAATCCGCCAGCCTCAACCGCGTTGCGCAAAACGCCGCGGCCGAGGCGCTGCAGCGCGACTTGCCTCGATGGCTCGCGCCGCATCTCGAGGAACTCACGCGCGATTTAGCCGCACAGCTCTCGCAGGAAGCAATGGCGCAGCGCAACGCGAACACCCAGGAAGCCTTTACCGCGCTCCAAACACTGCACACAGCTTGCGGCGAGGCCGAGGAATTATTGAAGCGCCTTCGCGAAGATCTCACCACTGCCGAAGCGCGCCTCGCGACCTCCGCGGAATCAACCGCGCGCCTGGCCGAAGAAAGCGCCCGCCAGCACGAGTCCAACGCCGCGGCACTAGCGCGAACGTTGCAGGCTAAGGCCAACGAGGTCCAGGAGCAGTCCTCCGCCTTCTTGTCCGCCGCGCAACAGAATTGGCAGAACCATCTTGCCGGCGAACTGGAAGCAGCCCAGGGACGCCTGCAAATTGCGGTTGATAACGCCATCGCCGCCGCTCAAGGCCAGGGTGCGGACTCGCTGAACCAACACGCGAACACCGTACTGGCGCAATTTCAGCAGGAAGCTGAAACCGTGCAAGCCGGAATCCGCGAATCCACCGCGCAGGCCGCTTCTGAATCCGACTCGCGACTCGCCACGCTAAGAGACGCCACGCAAGCTCATGCAGAACGCATGGAAGCAACCCTATCGCACGCCACCGAGGTGCTGGGCCGCCTTGAACTTTTCCCCGAGCGCGTGGAAGCCGCGCAGCAGCACGCCCTCGCCGCATTTCAGTCGCAATTGGATGACGTCTTGAGTCTGCACCGCAACGAGCTGCATCGCCGCTCCGATTCCCTCTTTGAGGAGATCAGCGCGCGTATTCGCGCCACCTTTGACGAGTCCAGCCGCAACGCCGTCGCGGAATTCGGTCAGCAGGTCGAATCCCTCGTGCAACCGCACCTCTTGCAGGTGGAACATGGCATCCACCGTATGGCCGGGGGCCGCTCGATGCTCGACGCCGCCACTTCCCTGCAGCAAGAACGCATTCGCGTATCGGCGGACGAGGCTTTCGCGGAGGCGTTGGCCAATTTCCGTGGCAACCTTGGCGGAATCGAGCAACTGCTGCGCGAATCCGCGGACTCCATCACCGCACGCAGTCTCGCCGATCTGGAAGGCAAAGCACAATCCGCCAAGCATCAGGTTGTCGATGGTCTATTGAAATCCGCGGAGTGGTACGAGAAGAAAGCGCAAACACAGATGCAGCATTTTGCCGAACGCGCCGGAGAGCAGGCCGAAGCGCGCTTGCGCGAACGCGCCGGCGAAATTTCCGCCATGTTTGCCGGCGAACTCGATAATGCCAGCCGCAATTTCGTTGGCCACACGCAAAACCAGATGGAAGAAGTCGTCCGCGACGCTTTCGAGCGTGCTCGCGCGCTGTTCAGTGAAGCCGCGGAAACCACCTCCGCCGCTTTCATCGACGAGATTCAGCGCCAAGCGCGCCAGGAGCTTGGCGGCTTTGAAGCCGAAACGCAAAGGTCCGTGAGCGAATCCAAAGCACGCCTGGAAGCGGCCCACGCGGACTTGACTCAGAAGGTCACTGCCGAGCAGGAAAGCTTTCTCCGTCGCTTTCAAGCCGCCATAACCGGTGCCATGGAAGCCGGTGTCGTCGA
>WNFR01001835.1_pt1 | contig 22172 bp, 24 predicted proteins | sample 5400221 | NCBI WGS metagenome assembly WNFR01 (sample SAMN13153357, study PRJNA577476) | soil metagenome | isolation source: 40 cm soil under Madrone tree | place: USA:California | collected 2016-06-14 | reverse complement strand
TCACGCCGACCCGAACCTCGACGCCGACAGCGACGACGACACCGACGCGCACTCCCACGCCGACCGCCACGACGACGCCGCCACCAGTCCCCCACGTGGCGCTGTTCTTCTCCTGGACGGCCGGGAGCGCGGGGACGAATCGCTACGCGCACCACTACGAGGCGAACGGTGAGCAATACGCCGAGTTCATGCTGCCGAGCGCCGGGCGGATCTCGAACCTGTTCGTGAATTGCTCCGCCGCGATCACGTCGGGCACGCACACGATCACGCTCCGCAAGGACGGCAAGAACACGACCGTCACCTGCGCCCTCGGGAACGGCAGCTCGACCTGCGCCGACACCGTGCACACCGTGGACTTCGCGGCAGGGAGCCTTCTGAGCGTCAAGATCGCCAATGCGGGGTCGACGCAGCAGCCGCACTGCCGGGCGATGGCGACGCTCACGGCGAGCGGGGGCACCGCGCTACACGACAGCGTCGTCAGCGTGCAGACCGCATCGGAGACGCCGCTCGACGGACAGTACTGCGGGATGAACATCGACGTCGGCTCGACCGCGACCTGCGCGAGCAACGATCCCGACGACGTCGCGATCGTCATGCCCGCGCCCGGAACGCTCACCGGCCTCGCCGCCAAGCTCAACTCCGGTCCCGGCAGCGGACGCAGCGAGACGTTCACGGTCGAGAACCTCACGACGGGGATCGCGACTGGCCTCGCCGTCACGATCACCTCGGGCAATCAGGGCGCGAGCACGACGACGTGCGCGGGCGTCTGCACGTTCGAGGCCGGCGACCGCCTGGCGATTCGCTTCGACCGCACCGGCACGCCGGTCGAGAGAACGCGGTCGCTGACGCTCACCTATGCCGACGTCGGGACCGTGCTGGCGTCCCGTCGCGTCCAGTTCGCCACGGGCACCTTCTACGGCGGCTATCATCTCGGGATCGCCACGCCGACCGCCGGCGGTGCGGCGGTGCGCATGGAACGCAGCGCGCAGCTCGAGAATCTCTACGTGCAGACGACGTCGCCCGCGACGACCGCATTCTCAGTGACGGTTTGCTCCGGTGCAACGTCGCCGCCGAGCTGCACCGGGATCCGTCCGAGCTGCACGGTCGCGGTCGGGGCGACGGAGTGCAGCGACGTCGCGAGCGTCGCCTCGGTCGCGCAGGGCGACTTCGTCGAGGTGCAGGTTCAGGCGCCGGGGAACACGACGGGGACGGTCGGGTTCTCGGTCGAGCTGTTGGATCAACCGTAGCGCGACGAGCAGGCGCCAACGATGAGCACCGTGAGCGCTGCGGGGGATATCAGACGCGTCGCTTCTTGATGTCTCGCATCGGGTAGTGTCGCAGGTTGCGGGTGCAGAGCGTCAAGGCGTGGACGTGTGCGGCGGCGGCGATCAGCGCGTCCGCGATTTCGACCCCATGGGAGGCACCGAAATGGCGTCGATAGGTTCCGGCCTTGCGCCCGACGCGTTCATCGAGCTCGACACAATGCAGCACGCGTCCGAGATTTCCGATGATGAACGACTCGCGCGGGCGCACGCCGGCTCCGATCTCGGCGATCGAAACCGGTGTCCAGCCGAGCACGTCACCGGCGGCGTCGCGTTCCCGTAACCAAGCGACGACGTCCTCCTCGCGGCGCAGCCACGCGATGACGACGTCGCTGTCGAGCAGGTACTTGGCCACTCCCGCCTCCTCCCAATCGCTCCGACCGCTTCGACCTCCGCAGCGCTCGGACGACGGCGCCGGGATCCTCGAGCTCGGCGCGGCCGCTCCATACCCCTGCCAACCGATCGATGAGCGCGCCCCGATCCTCCGCCGAGCCGCTGCCGTACGCGCGATCGACGGCTTCCCGCACCAGAGCCGAGACGGTCGTGCCGCGGCGCCGACTCTCGGCAGCGAGGAGACGCGCACACTCCTCGTCGAGGTAGAGCTGGGTGCGACGCATCGACGATGTATGACATACATCATGGGTCGCAGCAACTGTTCGGCGCCACCTTGCGAGATCAGCTGCGGGTATTGCGACGGCGTCGCGCGCCTCCGCGAGCGCTTCGGGTGGCTGCGGGAGGTGGATCTTCTACGGAGAGCCGAGGCAGCGTGATTCACGGCCGGACATCCAAGCTCGCCATCGGCCAATCCACTGGACGGCCATGTCGTGACCGTCATACACCCATGCTCGCCCCGGCAGCCCGTTCCCGAAAGACGGCGAGGGACCGCCGTGGACGAGGTTGAAGACCTTGACCGCTCAGCAACCGACGTTCGGAGGTTCACTGCGCGCGATCGCCGCGCTTCACCTCGCGTGCGTGCTCGGTCTTCTCGTCGAAATGGTTGCGTTCGGCTTGCCCATCGCCGACGCGCGAGATGTGCCGTCACGGGCCGTGGTCGCCACCGTCCTGTCGCAGTCGATTTACGCCGACCAGCTCGAACCCACGGCCGCAGAGCGCCAAGCGATCGGCGCCAATCGCGACGGCCGCTCGATCGCAAGCCTGCGCGCGCGCCGCCTAGAGGCGCTGATCGTCACGCCGCTCCGGAAGCTCTTCTGTGCCAACCACGGCTGCAAGGCGACGCCAGAGGAGATGCGAGCTTTCGCTGGAGTCATGGCTGCTTCCACCGCAACCAATGGTTCGGATGTCCACGAACGACGAGACGCGCGCCGGATCGCCCGCGACTTCATCGAGACGTGGAAGTTCCACAAGGCGCTTCAAGGAGCGTACGGCGGCGAGGTCATCTAGCAAGTGCTCGGTCCTAATGCCGTCGGCGCACGCCGCCGCTGGCTCGAAGACGAGGAGTCGGCCGGCCACTTCCGCATCTTCACGACCGACCTCCGGACGGCGTTCTACGAGGCGGTCGGAGGATACGGCGGCAATCCCGTTCCAGCGGAGGAGGCGACGGACGCCTTCCTCCATCCTCTTTGGGAGGCGGCACCCGCCGGCGCCGCCGCGCGTGAAGCCGCAGGAACGACTCGACCGAGTAAGGCTACTCTGCCGTCATCGTCGCCGACGAAGAGCGAGCCCACGAGCACGGCCGCCCTGATACGTATCAGCTGTAATGGGACGCGTTCCGCGATCGTGACCGATATGCGCATGATCGAGGAGGCTGCCGCACGCCATGGCCTCGCGATCCCAACACCATCCGATTCCGAAGCGGAGGGGCCGTCCGACGACCTCGACGATCGGCCGTTCAGTCGAGGCCTGCAGCGCATGTTCGACGCCTCGACGTTGAACCCCGAGGCCAAAGCCGTCGCGGATGCTTGTCTCGACGAGATCAGGGCGCTGGAGCATAGACGCCAAGCGATGCTGCGCAGCGTGGAGCGAGCACGCCAACAAGAAGGTGCCGCGCCTCGTTTACCCGAGTAGCCTCGCTCCTGCCGCGTCTCAAAAGCGTTGCCCGATACCGTCACACGGCGAGACAGCACCTCTTGTACTTCCGCCCACTCCCGCACGGACAAGGCTCGTTCCGTCCGATCTTTTGCTTCCGCTCGCTCCGTTGCCGCGCCGCCCGTTCGTCCGCTTCCCGCTGCCAGCGTTGCTGGCGGGCGACGATGGCGTCGTCGTCGTAGAAGTCGAGCCAGGACTCCTGATAGCGCGACAGATCCTGGGGTTGGCGGAACGCATTGATGACGTCAGCGACATCGAACGCCAGGCCTCCCGGGATGCCGCGCGTGTGTTCGGCGTCGAGAATGCCCTCGGCCTCGCTCGCGAAGTCGAGCAGCGCCTGTTCGTACGCCTGCACCTGAAAATCGAGCAGCACTTGGCCGGCGTGCTCCCGGACCCACGCCTGCTCGCTGGTCGCGGTGAACAGGTCGCCGATGCGCCCGAACGCCTCGTCGCGACCCTCGGGATCGACGAGGGTCGTGGCGGCGAGCCCGTCGAGGGCGGCGCAACGCACGTCCGCGGGCTCGGTGCGGTCGTCGAGGACGCGTATGAGCGTCGCCCGCAGACGCGACCCGCGCGTGCCGAGAATGGCGGGCATCGCGCCGCTGATCCAGTCGTTGCGATGGGCTTCGGCGTCGCGCATGGCGGAGAGGAGCGGTGCGTCGCATGTCGGGTCGGGGATCGCGGCGAGGATGAACGTCGCGTGTACCGGCGCCCACCAGTCGGCCAGAGGCGCCGCCCAGTTGCGCGGGTCGGCCACGATCGCGATCAGGGAACCGAGCAGCCGTGAGCCGCGCGCGACGATCTCGTCGACCGCGGCCCGCGGCAGCCGATCTTCCTGCGTGAAGAGGAGCGCGATCAGCTCCTCGTCGCCGAAGAGCCGAAACCGGTTGGCCGGCTCGGCGTTCGGCTCGGCACCGTGTCGCCACGACTCCGCCGTCAGGGCCCGGACCGCGGCGTAGTATGGCTCGAAGTCCGGCGCCGGCGTTTCGGGGCTGAGCGCGTCCAAGAGGTATCTGTTCATCACCGACCCGACGGCGTGCACCGCCTCGTGTCGTGTCAGTCCCTCGGCGACCAGGCGGACGAGCGCGTCTGCGATGGGAAGATCGGGCGACGCCGCCTGGTTTTCGACTACAAGATGCGTGATGTCGTGCAGGCGACGGTTCGCTGCCGGCCGATGCGCGCAGTCCGGACCCCGGTGATGGCGAGCGATCATCCGCTGAGCTTCGTCCTCGTCGAGGTCGCGCCAGACGTCCGGCGCCGGCGGCTTCTCGGGGTCGTAGCGCATCGAGAAACGTGTGCGTCACCTCGGTCTCCAGGTCAATCCGTCGCGGGTCCCCGCCTGCGACGCCCGTCTTCGACGGCTACATCGGCATCGACTACTCCGGTGCCGAGACGCGTCCGGTCGAAGAGTAGACAGACCATGGTTTCCGGTTGGCGAATCGACGGCCGCCACCACTCCCTGCTACGCTTGGAACCGTGCTCACTACTCGTATCGCTGGCGTTGCAGGCCGTTCGACTGGCAGGAAGCGACCGGGAGGCTCCATGAAGGACTACACGGCCGTGGTCGAGCGTGAGGCGGACGGGCGGTACTCGGTCTACGTGCCGGACCTGCCGGGGTGTGCGTCGATGGGCGACACACGTCGTCAGGCGCTCGCCAACGTGCGTGAGGCGATCGCCTGCTACGTCGAGGGGCACCAGAAGCTCGGGCGCCCGATTCCCCGGCGCCGCGCACGCGTCGAGATCGTCAGAATTCACGCTGCGTGACGAAGCTCCCGCAGGTCAGCGGGGCAAGGCTGGTGCGAACGCTCGCGCGCGCCGGATTCCGGGAAGTGCACCGGAAGGCGCAACGGCCAGGCGAGAACACGGCAGGAACCGGCTACGTCCCAGTGTTGAAACGGCCGGGAACGAGGCGGAGGTAGAGGTAACCTTCACGCGGAATAGGCCTCGCGAAGTGCTGCCGCGACCGAGGATGCGTCCGAGAGCGCGAGGATTTCCGCGATCGCGCGGCGCATCGGCTCAAGGCGCGCGCCGGCGAGCGCCTGCTTCAACTCGGGAATGGCGGTGGGGACGACGCTGAGCGAGTCGACGCCGAGCGCTACTAGCGCCAGAGCCACATCGGGACGCATCGCGATCTCACCACAGACGCCCACGGCTTTTCCTGCGGTACGCGCGGCGGCAGCCACGCGGGCTATCATACGCAGAATCGCCGGGTGGTACGGATCGCTCAGCGCAGCCATTCGCGGATCTTCCCGGTCGACGATCAGCGTGTACTGCATCAAGTCGTTCGTGCCGATGGACAGAAAGTCCACCTCCTTCGCGATGTCACCTGCGAGCTCGACGGCGGCTGGCACTTCGATCATCGCTCCGATCTCGGGCGCTCTTTGGGCGCGTGGCTCGTCAATGCTGCCGAGGGCGTCGGCGATGATGGTTTTGGCGCGGCGGAGCTCTTCGAGCGACGTCACCATCGGAATGAGAATGCGAAGCGGGCGGTCCGCAGCCGCTAGGGCGAGCGCTTGCACCTGATCGCGCAGCACGTCCGGGTGATCGAAAAGGACGCGCATCGAGCGATATCCGTGGAATGCGTTCCGTGCCATCGCGATGGATCTCCCGGTCACGAACTTGTCGCCGCCCAAATCGAGAATGCGGAAGCAAATGGGGCCGCCGGGAAATAAATTATACGCGTTGCGGTAGATCTTGATCTGCTCTCCTAGAGTCGGGAACGCGTCTCGCACAATGAACGGGAACTCGGTGCGGTAAAGGCCGATGCCCTCAGCGCCGTTCTCGCGTGCGACCGTGAGATCCGAGGCGACGCCGACGTTCGCGTGCAACGTCACACGTACCCCGTCCGAGGTGCGGGCGAGGACGTTGCGAAACTTCGCATACTCGGTCCGCGCGTGCTCGGCGCGCCGCCGGTCTTCCTCGTAGCGCGCCACCGTATCTTCGCCGGGGCGCAGGACGACCACGCCGGTGGTGCCGTCGACGATCAACCGATCGTCGGGCCGCACCGCGGTGAGCATTTCGGCGATCCCCGTGACCGCGGGAATGCCCATCGCCCGCGCCAAGAGGATGCCGTGCGAGGTCGCGCCGCCGAACTCCGTTACCAGCGCATGTGCTCCTTCGGTCTTCAGCTCGATCACCAACGATGGGGGAATGCGACTGGTCAGGACGATACTCCCGCCGAAGCGCGCGCGGCTGCCGGTATCGAGTATGTGATCGAGCAACCGGCTGCGCAGATCATCGATGTCGTCGATCTTCTCCTGAATATAGACGTCTGGGACGAGGCGCAGCCGTGCGTCGAACTCTTCGAGAGCGGCATCAATCGCCAGAGGTGCACTCACCCCACGAGCGATCTCCTGATCTATCCGTCCCAGAAGCATCGGATCGTTGAGGAGCAGCAAATGCGACGCGAAGATGAGGGCGTGTTCCTCATCGATTTCACGTGCCGCTGCAACCTGAATTCTCAAAAGGTCATTGTGCGTTTTCTCGATTGCGCTTCGCACGCGCGCGCGCTCCACGGCGGGCTTTCCCGCGGGCAACTCCCGCGCCGAGAGATCGAGTCGGTACGCGCCGCGGAACACGGCGGCTCCGAGCGCGATGCCAGGCGATGCGCCCACGCCACGAAGTATCCGCTCTCCGTCCTGCGGCTCTGCGGCCAATGATCGTGGCGGGGCTCGCAACGCCGGCCGGTCGCCTCGATCGAGGGCGTCGATGATGCGGGCGTTCTCTACGATGCCGACGAGCTGTGCGCATATCGTCGCGAGCGTCTCGATGTCTTCCGACGAAAACTCGCGTCGCCCGGCGCTCTGCAGCACCACTACCCCCACCATGCTGCCCCGAAGGAGCATGGGTGACGCGAGGAGCGAAGTGGACTCTCCGCGAACGGTTGCGACCCGCCTCTCTGCGGCCACCTGAAGAGCGATCAACTCCGCGTCGGCGTCCGCGCGTTGGCCCATCCCCGACGGACTCGCGCCGTACGCCGCGCCTCGGACGAGATGCCCACGCTCGTCACGCAGAAACGCGGAGCAGCCATCGACGCGCAGCCGCTCCGCGATCACGCGCGTTGCCGCGTCGAGGATGCGCGCCAGCGAATGCGCCTGCTCCACGATGTGCAGCAGCTCTGTCGTGACGTTCATAGCAGCGGTCTTTGCCAGATTATCGCCTCAGCGACGCGCCGACAAACAAGCTGCGCCGCCGCGGCTGAGCGTCGAGTGAGTAGCAGCCGAACAGCGCTTCGTCTCTCTGCGCGATCCTTCCGGAGTTACTTGCCGATCTGCAATTCGTGCTTATCTTGTTGGACTGGCAACAAGCAGCGTGAAGCCTTTAGGCTCCACGGTGCGGAAAGGTGAGCAAAATGGACTTATTTGTCTATGATCGTGTCGCGAATGGCGAATCGCTGTTGGACAGGGTGAACGGTATCTTCAATGGGCCGAGCGAGTTCCAACGGAGCTCACCGCCACTCGATGTGGTCGAAGATCAGGACGGCTATCGCTTCAGCTTCGAGCTACCCGGCTTGAAGAGTGACTCGCTCGAAGTGAAGGTCGAGGACGAGACACTGGTAATCGACGCGGAGCGCATCCAGCCCGCATGGGCGAAGGACGCGCAGGTGCATCGCGCAGAACGCCAATACGGCCCGATCCATCGGCACTTCAGGCTTCCGGGTGACGTAGGTCACGATGCGATCAAGGCCGCGTACAAAGACGGGGTTCTCGAGGTAACGATCACGAAGCGGCCTGAAGCCAAGGCGGTCAGGGTCGCGGTCGCCTACAACAACTGAAAAAAGGGCCCGCGAGATCCGGGGAATCGACATGGTCAACGATGTCCTCGCCTCCGATGGCATCGGGCCGGAGCAATTCAGGGGCATTTGGCATCGCACAGTCGAGCGGAGCGGTGAGCAAATGCTCATGCTCGCGATGGTGGAGCAAGCCGTGGACGACCTCGGCCACTACCGCACCGCTCGACGTCCGGAGCATCAGCGCATCTTCGATCAAACCTATCGCTGGATCGCAGCGAACGATCGGACCTGGCCCTACTCTTTCGCAAACATCTGCGAGATGCTTGATCTTCCCCGCGCGGCAATCCGCGCGCGGCTGCTGATCGACGACGGACATGCGAAGGCCGGGCGGGCGCCGGCAGATCGACGCGGGTCATTTGCTGCGTGAACACTAAAGCCGCCGGCGGATGCTGCGGGTGAATCCCCCGCACGACCTTCTCACTGGTTCCTCACTTGCCGATCGTTCCTTCCGCGAGTTGGGCTGCGAGTGTCTCTTCGTTTGCGAGCGGCCGTGGTCCCCATTCATCTGAACCCGAACAGTGTAGTCGACGAACTCTGATCGCGCATCGCCGCCGCGCGCCTCGGCGCATCAGCTCGTGCCGATGATGCGCGGGTGTAGGCCGTATTCTCGATTTTTGAGCCAGCTCGGCGCCTCGACATAGGTGCCGTGCTTCCATTCGCGACGATTCGCGGCGGAGGCAGCGCAGGTCGTGTCACCCTCCACCATCGACAACCGCATCCGCAGATGCTCTACTACCACCTGAACACGTTCGAAGGCGCGCGCGGGGCACAACGGCCTCCACTCTGACGCGCACGACCCCACCGGGGCGAAAGCCTTTCCAAACGTCTAGACGCATCTCACGCCGTGACCTCTGCATCCAGGGGTGACCGGGAGGCGGTGCAAGTGATGATGCGCCAGTTCGCCGAGTAGAGGACATCGCCATGCCGACGCATGCCTACGACCGTCTCAGCTTCCTCGACAACTCGTTTCTCATGATGGAGACCCCCACCAGCCCCATGCACGTTACCGGGACGGCAACGTTCGAGAGCGGGCCGCTCCGGACAGCCGATGGCGGCATCGACATCGATAAGATCCGCGACTACGTCGCCTCTCGGCTGCACCTCATTCCGCGCTACCGCCAGCGGCTGGCTTATGTATCGATGAAGAATCCTCCCGTGTGGGTGGACGATGAGCATTTCAACATTGATTATCACGTCCGTCACATCGCGCTGCCGAGGCCGGGAGATGAGCGACAGCTCAAGCGCCTGGCGGCGCGCGTCACGGCGCAGCACCTCGACCGTCAGAAACCCCTGTGGGAGATCTGGATTCTGGAAGGGCTCGCGAACCCAGCGCACTTCGTAATGATCAGCAAGATCCATCACTGCATGGTCGATGGGGTGTCGAGTGTCGATCTGCTGAAAGTCCTGCTCAAGCCAGAACCGACCGACGCATTCGACTCAGCACCGCCGTGGATACCGAGCCCGGCGCCGAGCCGTTGGGATCTGGTGAGTGACGTACTAGGCCGCTTCGCACGACTGCCCATCGAGATTGCGAGGAGCTTCTCACAGAGCGTGCAAGAGGCACGCGACCCGGATTCCGGTATCCGCGCCAGCCTGAATGCCCTGCGCCAGACCCTCGGTAGCGGAATGCGCGGGGTCTCGGACACGCCGCTGAATCAACGGATCGGGCCGCATCGGCGCCTCGACTGGCTGACGATGGACCTCGACACGGTAAAGCGAGTCAAGAAGCGCCTCGGCGGGACGTTGAACGATGTCGTGCTCGCCACGGTTGCCGGTGCGTTGCGACGCTTCCTGCAGCGACGCGGCGTGGACGTGGCGCCGCTCGACTTTCGGGTCATGGCCCCGATAAGCGTCCGCACCGAGCAGGAGCGCGGCACGCTCGGCAACCGGATCTCCGCGTGGATGGTACCCATGCCGCTCGGCGAGCCAGACCCGATCCAGCGGCTCGAGAAGATCCGCGAGGCCACTGAGCACCTCAAACACTCGAAGCAAGCCCTCAGCGCCGCGGTGCTGACGCAAGTGGCCGAGTGGACACCCTCGACCTTGCTGTCGCTCGGCGCGCGCTTGGCTGTGCGCGTTCTCCCCTTCAATCTCGTGGTGACCAACGTGCCTGGGCCACAACAGCCGCTCTACATGCTCGGCGCAAGAATGGTCGATAACTTTGGGTTCATCCCGCTGATCGACTCCCTGTGCCTCGGCGTCGTGCTCTTCAGCTACGCGGGAAAGCTGTGCTGGGGGTTCACCGGCGAGTGGGATCTGCTACCGGACCTGCACGACTTCGTCGGCGACATCGAGGCATCGTTCCGCGAGCTCTCCGACGCGCCCGAGCGTATGGAGATCCGGGATGCTCGGATGGAACTCGACGTACGTCTTCTCGCTGCGGTTCTTCGTCGTGCGGCGATACGCGATCGCGTGGCGCTTGAAGGCAACCGGCACCCAGTCGCCGAAGGACCTCGCCAGCATAGACGAGCCGCGCGCTCCAAGAGCGCCGTAGCGGGAGGGAAGGCTTCCTTGTTAGAGGGGACTCTAGACGTTGCGAATCCGAGAGGACCACGATGAACCGCATGCTCGACATCACGACCTCCATGTTCGCGAGCGTAAGCCGCCTCGGCGCCGGCGTCGCAGCGACACCTCCGGCGCGCCGTCCGGTGCAGCTCCTCGAGGTGTACGAGTTCGAGTCGTGTCCCTTCTGCCGCAAAGTGCGTGATGCGCTCACCGAGCTCGACCTCGAAGCAATGATCTACCCGTGCCCGAAGGGCGGCACGGTCTTTCGCCCGAAGGCCATCGAGTTCGGCGGCAAGGCGCAGTTCCCGTACCTGGTCGATCCCAACACCGGGACGCGCATCTACGAGTCGGACGCCATCGTCGACTATCTCTTCGCGACCTACGGGGGGCGCGAGCCCGGCGTGCTCGTGCGCGGGCCGCTCGCGACCGCGAGCTCCGCGCTCGCCTCCGCGTTTCGTCCGACCGGCGGCACCCGCGCCCGGCTGTCCCGGCGCCCGACCCAGCCACTCGAGCTCTGGAGCTTCGAGGCGAGCCCGTTCTGCCGCCTCGTGCGCGAGCCCCTCTGCGAACTCGAGCTCCCCTACCGGCTCCACAACGTCGGCAAGAACGGCGCCGGGCGTCCCGCCTTCCTCGAGCGCGCGGGGAAGATGATGGTGCCCTACCTCGTCGACCCGAACACCGGCACGGCGATGTTCGAGTCGGCGGACATCACGGCGTACCTGCTGGCGACGTACGGCGCGTAGAGGCGGAAGCACATGATCGAGAATACACTCAAGGAAATCGAAGCGAGGCTCGCACAGAGCGGCGCGATGACGCCGCAGAGCCGCGCCGCGCTGTTCCGACTGCTGGCCACGCTCAAGTCAGAGATCACCGCTTTGTCCGAAACCGACGCCGACCGCGCCCGCAGCATCGCGGGCTTCACTCAAGTCTCGACCCACGAGGCGACGCGCCGTGAGAAGAACCCGGAGTTGCTCAAGCTTGCGCTTGAAGGTCTCGCGTCATCGGTCGAAGGTTTCGAAGAATCCCATCCGCACCTCGTCCAGATCGTGAACTCCATCTGCAACACGCTTTCGAATCTGGGGATTTGATTGCCCTAAGCATGGGGCGACTGGAATGGCTAGCCGCCTGTTCATGCTCCTCGCACTGGCGGTCATGATCGCCGCGGCATGGGCCGCGCTCGTAACACTCGTCTCGACCCCTCTAACCCTTGGGTGGCACGAGTTCCATAAAGCGATGGTCAGGCGGTGCGTGAGGAACGTCGCCGTCCTCGGGGTCGGCACAGTCCTCGTATTCGTGCTGTGGGTTCTTTTCCTGACGCTTCGTTCCAGCTTGTTCGCATCGTAGCTGCGCGGCGGGCGACGCCGATGCGCGTCCAGCTCGTTCGCCTCACGCGCCGTGAGGTGAGAGCAGCGCCACGGTCAGAAGGTTAGCTTGCCGAAGGCGGCTGGGTTCCCGATCACGTCGCGCTCGATGTACTGGATGAACCGTGGCGCGGTCGTCAGGCGCTGCTGCCACTCCGCGTTCGATGACGACGAGACCAAGCTCTCGTATGCTCGTGGCGCGCCTCGCGTGGGTCGGGTCTCGCGGGGATCGCGGGCGTTGGGGTCGAGAAGTGCCATGTCGGCTAGGTGGGTCCGCAGGTCGGGTGGGAGCTGGGGCCACAACCCGATCTGATGCGAGAGGTTGACGATCCTGTGGCTCTTAAAGTGCGGGGGTAGGAAACTGTAGTGCTCAACGATCACAGCCTTCACCGCGTACTCGGCCGACATGAACAGGGCGCCCGCGCCGGTGACATCCATCGAGGACGTGTCGTTGAACTGGCTTTGGGCAGTACCGAAGCTGCCCCGGCTCTCATCCAACCATCTCGCCGTTTCGGGTTGCACCGTCGACGTACCTCCTTTCGATCAGCTTGGGCGTCTCATCGTCGGTTGGGTCACCGGAGGATACAACGCCTCGTTACACACCCGCCGAGCCTATCTCATGGCGCGAGCGCCGGAGTCGTTGCCGTGAATGCACTCAGGCGGAGCAAACCAAAGGGCAGTATGGAACGGTCAACTGCGGGGCTTCTCCTTCGCGAGCGGCCCCAAAGCCCTCTACTATAGCCGTCGGGTGCGCAACGCTCGACAACGTGAAGAACACGAGGCACTTGTCGAGCTGTGTCGAAGCTTGCGGCTGGAGCTACAGCAGCTCCGCCGCGCTGCCGATTGGGTGATGGAACGAGCGCGGCAACTGCGCGCCGAATCGCGCGCGGCGTGCGCGCAATCGGAGCGCTCCAGGGAAGGCGCAAGCCGACGCTGGGACTGCCCTGCTCGGTTGACGGGCCCCCTGAAGGGGCCAGGGCCGGGTTATTGATAGCCAAGTGAGTTATCCCCGATCAATGACCAAGCGGGACCTGATCGACGAGATTCTGACACGCTACCCGCGTCTGTCTGGTGGAGAGGCGGAGGTCGTAGTGAACCTGGTTTTGGAGAGCCTGGCCGACGCCCTGGCGCACAGCAGGCGCATCGAGATTCGTGGCTTCGGCAGCTTCGTCGTCAGGCGTCGACCCGCGCGCGAGGGCCGCAACCCCAAGACTGGCGCGCTCGTGCAGCTGCCTGAGCGGTGTGTGCCGTTCTTCAAGGCCGGCAAGGAGCTGAAGCTGCGCGTGGGCGGCAAGCCGGTTCCCAACAGCGCCGGTGAGGCGAGCGACGGGTAACAGGCTGCTTCTGAAGACACCCTGCGCCTCCCACGGTGGATCAAGGGGGATCGGACGCGCGCACGCAGGGCGGGCCACCTGATGCCGCGCGTTGCTGTCCAGTTTCGTTCCATTGCGGACGCGCTGTCCGAATCCGCCGATTTTCGTCGAGATCGCGTCGTTGGTGCGCGAAACCTGCGGAGATGGTTCACCCGGGACGAACGGTGAGGCGTGCGAGGTCGACATGAAGTCGATATCGGCTTCCAAACACATAATCCCAAACCGAGGTGATCACGCCGAACTGGCAAGCCGCTCTCGAATGATGATGGAGCGCATGAAGTCGCTGGCGGTGTTTCAACCACGCCGATTCCGTGTGCCAGTGGTGAATCGCATGGTGAGTGCAGGCGTATCCGAGGTAGCCTGCAGTCACTCCGAGCGTGAGGCCTGTCCCCAGCCAAAGACCACTGATCAGGAGCGCCGGTATAAATATCAACACGATGATTGCGGTCGCGCTGACCGCGGTTGGCGTCCCGATCAACGCATGCGGTCGGTTGTGATGTTCTGCGTGCCAACTTCGAAACGGCTCAAGACCATGCAAAATGAAGCGATGCAGGGTATATTCGAGCAGGCTCCAGCCAATCAGGCCGCTCAATACTGCTACTGCGATATGCGGCCATTCACCTCGCGGCGCCACGCATAGCAGGAATCCAGAAGCGAAAATGGCTAGTGGGTAGACCACGAAGTCGGCAAAGTACGACGCCTTGCTGCGTTCCAGCTTGAAACTCATCGGTAACCGCAAGACTCAACTGCCCGGCGCGCTGCGTCTCGGGATCATCGGTAGGTAGGGACTCATTTTGAAGGCGGAACTGTTATCCCTTCTTGGTCAGGCGAATCGCCGTCCGCAGGTAGCCGTTGAGCAGCTTCACCTTCGCAGTGAAGTCCGTGGCGCGCTGCACGTTGTCCATCGCCGTGATGGCAATCTCGCGCAGCGGCTTCGACCGGACTCCCTGAATCCCGGTGAGCGCATCCAGCACCTCGTCCTTCCAGGTCTCAAACGGGTCTTCCGTGAGCTTGGTCGCGAGCGTTTCGAAGTACTGCCCTTCGATGAGTGACGCGATGAGCGCGCTCAGCACATCGGACTTCGGCATTGCGTCCTCCCTTCGCCTGCCCTCGAAGCCAGCCCGGACCGCCACCAGCGTCCCCTCCGTCACGCCACCGCACGCCGCTACCTCGCAGACCATCGGTAGTGACGTTCTTTCTTTCACGTGTCGATCAACGCGCTGTCGTCCCCCCGTCGCGCTCTGGGCGGAGTCGCTTCGACCACTACGCGCTCCCGTGCTTATCGAGCCAGGAGAGCAGCTCGCGGATGCTCCCCGTTGCCAGCGCCAGGCTGGTGTCCGCCGCCCCGTAGTAGAGGTTGATTGTATCGCCGTCGGCGCCGAGCGTGGAGCCGCAGGGAAACGTGACGTTGTCGACGTCTCCCGTGCGCTCGTAGGGCGCCTCCGGACCGAAGATCCACGAATCGCCACGCGCGAGGCACCGCTCCGGCTGGTCGAGCGCGAACAGCGCGACGCCGAGGTGATAGAGGCACCCGGCCGGCGTGTGGCGGATGCCGTGATAGAGCATCAGCCACCCTCGGGGCGTCTCGATCAACGGCGGCGAGAGCCCGACCTGGTTCGCGTCCCACCACCCGCCCTTGCGGGCCGGCAACAGCAGTTTGTGACTCCCCCAGTTGCGGAGATCCGGCGAGAACGAGATCCACACGTGCGCTCCGAAGTCCGTCATCGGCCGGTGCACAAGAGCGAAGCTGCCATCGATGCGCCGCGGCAGCAGGGCCGCATCTTTGTCGTCGGGCTGCATGATCAGCCCGAGGCGCTGAAAGCGACGAAAATCCTCGGTGAGCGCGAGCGCGACGCCCGGCCCCCCTTTGCTGAAGGCGGTGTAGGCGATCGCGTACGTGCCGAGCTCGTCGATGTACGTGATCCGTGGGTCCTCGATCCCCCACAGCTCCTCGGGATAGTGCTCCGGGTCCGGCCGGATCGTGGGCTCCTCGTCGATCACCCATCCGTCGATGCCGTTCGCCGAGCGCGCCGCACACAGGTGCGAGTGCCCGCGCCGATCCTCCACCCGGCAGAGTAGCAACGTCGTGCCGTCCGGCAGCCGCGTGGCGCCGGCGTTGAAGACGGAATGCGCTGGATAGGGCCAGTCCGCCGCGGTCAGGATCGGATTGGTGCGGTGCCGATGAAAGAGCGTCTCATAGCCGCGGTTCGCGGTCATGCCGTCGTCTCTCGCGCCGGTGAAGTCGTGGCGGCAGCCCGATCCAATCGCCTCTCTGAAAGGGCGAGCGGAAAGGACAGGGGCGACTCCACGCCTCGGTTCTTATTCACTCGATCGGCGTGCAATCCATCGCAACAGACCAAGCTCACGCCGGCATCGAACCACACCTGTCCGTCCGAGAACTCCACGGAGGTTTCCATGAAGATCTCCTACACCTGTCGGGGGCTCGGAGAGGGCCGCGGCGCGCAGTGTGCCGCCCCGTGGTCCGCGCGTGGGAGCCGTACGCGGGCGAACCGCAGAGCTGAAGCTATGATTCACATATCCCGTCGAAAGCCGCCACACAAACTAGCCTGCTACCTCGTCAACATACGCCTCGAGCTGATCGGCGAGCGTGCGTAGGGCGCCGACGACCACGCGCACGGTCACCCGCGAGCCGCGAATCGAGACTCGCGCGCCGTCTGGCGCGCCGCTCACTTTCGATCGCGCGAAGTGCACCGCCCCGCCCGAATTTCGCCAGCAGCTTTTCGGCGGATCACAACGGCAGACCGGCGCGCCCGTCGTGGTCGCACGTCCACGAAACGTGCGCCCGCGAGTGACCGGATTTCGACGCGGCGATTTCGATTGCGTTCCGCGCTCGACAGGGCGTACGCTCAGCGGTACCGATCACATCGCCCCGAGTACGGCTCTGCGGAGCGGCGCGTCGGTCGCGCGTTCCGCGCGCCCCTTCCTTGCTTCTCGGGGCCACCCATCAGGTGCTCCATGCAGACACGAGACCGGCGTCCGGCGACGCCTCGGCTTTGGGAGTGGCCCAGCGTCGAGCGGTTCGTACGAGAAGCGGGCAGGCATACGCATCGCGCCCGGCTATGGGCTCGGGAGGCGGCGATGCGATCGGGGCGCCAACTCATCACCCCTGCGCGAACGCGGCGCCGCGCGCTCACGGCGAAGTAGCGGATGGCACGCCGCAAGGGCGCCAGCGGGCCGTTCGAGGTGCTGCTGCCGTCGCAACTGTTCGATACGATGGCCGGCCAGACGCCGAGATCACCCGAATGCCGCCTTATCGCAGCCGTACTCCTCGACGCAGCGCTGCAGCTCTCGCGGCGCGGCTCGAAGGGCGCGGCAGACGCGGAGCGGTGGATTCGCCGCATTGACGGCGGTGACGAAGCGTTTTCGTTCGTGGGCGTATGCGAAGCACTCCGGCTAGAACCGACGTACCTCGCGCGCGGGTTGCTGCGATGGCAGGCACGCGGAGCGTCTGCGGCGAAGCTGCCGACACGTCACAGCGGTCGTGGTGCGCGCGTAGGCCGCACCGCGACCACGGAAGCCGCGACGCCGACGCGTTGCGCCTGACGCGGTGCCACTCGTGTCGCCGCTGCGTGCAGTTGTCCCGCGACGCGTCCTCCGCATCCACGCGCCGTGCAGCTCGGGCCGGACACAGCGACGCTTCACGCGAGCCGACGCGATGCTGCCGTGAGTGGGTTGTTCGCGTTCGTGCGGCAACGCCGTTCATCCTAGGCGGGTGGGCGTCGGACGCGATCACGTCGCGCGCTGCTCACTCAACTCGATTAGCCACTGTCTCATAATTTTATTGACAACTATCGATCGTCGCCCCTATCGTCGAATGATCCAAGGAGGACAGTGATCATGACGTCCAACCTCGGCACACATGCCGCGCGCGATCTCGCTCGCGAGCTGGCGCGCGCCTATGATGGCGAGGTGCCGCCACCGTACTATTGGCAGATTCCCTCGACACCGCCGCGCGCGCACGGGCGCCGCCACCCTGGCGAGATGCTCACCGCGCTGCCGTACAGCCTGCTGCCCGTGCAGTTCATCCGTGGGAGTGACGTCTCGCTCGAGGAGCTCGAGGAACTCGTGGAGCGCCACGCCCGCCGTGAAGAGCTCGGCGGCTGACCGGGGTGTCACGCAAGCTGCGCGCGCGCCGCCGCCGACGTGCGTGGTCAGAAGAGCGGGGTGCCTTCGCGCTCCGCGAGCGCGCGCAGGCCGGCCGTGTACCGATGGTACGTGATCGGCGGTGGTCGGGCGTGAGGTGGTGACCGAAAGGTGACCGAGTTCTGCGGGCGGACTACGCAGCTTGCGACCACCTGGCAGGAGCGTCAGGGCCGCCGCGTGAGACCCCACTGGCCGAGCGGCTCGCGCGCGGCGTAACCACTTACGCTCCAGCTCTCCGACTTACACATTTTGTTGGTACGCGACCAGTTCGCAGGCGGCTTCTAACGCGCCGTGTCGCCGTGCGAGTGCGTGTCGAAAACGGACACGCTGTCCGCTTCCTCCTTCGCGCCGACGGGTGCTGTCCTAAGATATTTCCTTGACAGTTCGGTAACGCTTGGCGCAGAGTACCTACAGCTTCAGCTCTACTGTTCGCCCGCGCATAGCTCCCACGCGCAGACCGTAGGGCGGCGCACTCAGCGCCGCACACTCTCCCCGAGCTCGTACATCGTAGGAGGTCTTCATGGAGAATTCCGTGGAGTACGCGGATGCACAGGTGCTCGTCGCGTTGTTGGCGGAGACCCCCGTACCCGAAGAAGAAGCGACGAACCCTAATGCCGTCTGGAGCGGGTACCACCTCGACCTTGAGAGTGCCGCATTGTGCTTCAGTCCGAAGGAACGTTTCAGTCACTCCTTACTTCGTCACTTCGTCGGCAGGACGCGCACTGGAGGTGCCCGTCGATGAGGCCGACACCATTGTCCCCGCCCTGTCCGCCTGGCTCCGGGAGCTCGCCGACGCAGGCGTGCAGGTGACCCACGTCCCTGTCTGTGTGATTCAATTCCCGGAGGTCGCGGCGTAGCCGCGACCCGCTGGCCCACTGACGCCCCTGTCCACACCGGTCCGCATATGAAGACGGACTGTCCAGGGGTGGGGTGCTTGTCGAGGGCTCCCTGCTCATCGGCGGTCCACGTCTGCGTTGCACAGCGTCGAAACATCACGCTCGGACTGCGCGCCGGCGCGACCTGAGCCGCTGCGATTGACGAGCCCGGGGGGTCACGTCATCCATGGGGGCGTGGCGCTGTCGAGTACGTCGCTTCCACGCTACCTTTTCACCGAGCGGTTCCTGCAGGTGCTCCGTCACCTGCCGAATTTCGCGCGGCTCTACTGGCGACTCTTCCGCGACCGGCGGGTGTCGATCCTCCCCAAGGCGCTGCTGGTGCTGACGCTCGTCTACGTGATCTCGCCGTTCGACCTCATCCCCGACTTCATTCCCGTGATCGGCGAGATGGACGACGTCGCGGTGGTGCTTTCCGTGCTCTGGCTGTTCATCCGGCTGTGCCCGCCCGAGGTGGTACGCGAAATCGTGCACGACGTCGCCACGAGGGCAGAGGCTCGTGCCTAGGCTCCCCCTCATCGCCGGTGCGATCGCGGTCGTCATCGCGATCGCGTTGCTCGGGATCGGCAGCGGCTTCTTCGTCGACGCTTTGTGGTTCCGTCAGCTCGGAGTCTTGGTGGTGTTCCGCACCGCCCTGCTCGCGAAGCTCGCGTGCTTCACGCTGGCGTTCGCCGCCTGCTACGCGGTGGTTGCGGCGGTCGGGCTCGCTGCCGTCCGCCAGACAGGCCGGTTGGGCGTGGTGCAGATCGTGTTCCGGCGTACCGGCAACGGGCCAGCCACGCTCCCCGAGCTGATCGCCCCGGTCGCCGATCGCCTCCCCTGGCGTGCCATGGTGCTCGCCGCCGCCGCGGTATTCGCAGTGTTGGTCGCGATCGCTCAGGCGGCGAGCTGGCAGGACTACCTGCTCTGGCTCTATGGCGGCGACTTCGGCGTCACAGATCCCTACTTCGGCCGCGACGTCGGCTTCTTCGTCTTCGCGTTGCCCGCGTACCAGACGCTCGTCGGCGGGGCGATGGCGAGCGTGGTTCTGGCCGGTGTGCTCGCCGCCGCGGTTTTCTGGCTCCGTGGCGTGCTCGACTTCCGCCGGCCCGGCCATCTGATGCCGCCGGCGGCGCGCAGCCTGCTTTCGCTCGTGCTCGCGCTCTTTCTGCTCGTCAAGGCGGCCGGGTACTGGCTCGGCCGCTACGAGCTGTTGCTCGGCTCGTACGGGGCGGTGTTCGGCGCCGGCTACACGGTCGCCCACGTCAAGCTGCCGTTCCAATGGATCCTCGTGGCCGCGGCCCTCGTGGGCGCCGGGCTCGCGGCGGCAAACCTGCGCGCGCGGGGCTGGCGGCTGCCGGTCGCGGCCGTGGTCGTAGTGTTCAGTGCGGCGATGGCCTCGTCGGTCCTGCCCGACGTCTTCCAGCGTCTGCGGGTGCGCCCCGACGAGCTCCGTCTGGAGCGGCCGTACCTCGAGAAGAACATCGCCATGACCCGTCGCGCGTACGGCCTCGAGGCCATTCAGCCGCGACCGTTCCCATCGGCACAGACGCTCGACGATGCGGCCGTCAAGCGCAACCAGGCCACCTTCGCGAACATCCGCCTGTGGGATCCGCAGCCGCTCCTCGACAGCTACCGGCAGCTGCAGCTGATCCGCCTCTACTACGACTTCCACGACGTCGACGTCGACCGCTACGAGCTCGCCGGCGGCCGACGGCAGGTGATGCTCGCGGCGCGCGAGATCACGCCGTCGCTCTTGCCGCCGAACGCGCGCACGTGGGTGAACCAGCGCCTGCAGTTCACGCATGGCTTCGGCGTGGTGATGAGCCCGGTCACGGAAATCGAGGGCGAGGGTCTGCCCGGCTTCTTCGTGAAGGACATCCCGCCGCACTCGCCGGTCGGCCTCGAGCTCTCGGAGCCCCGCATCTACTTCGGCGAGAAGACCGACGACTACGTGATCGTGAACGCGGCGGCCGAGGAGTTCGACTATCCGAAAGGCGAGCAGAACGTCTCGAACTCGTACGCTGGAAAAGACGGCGTCGCGCTCGGGTCGTCGCTGCGCCGCGCGGTCTTCGCCTGGAGCTTCCGCGACGTGAACCTGTTGATCTCGGGGAACCTCCGCGCGGAGAGTCGCATCCTCTTCCGTCGCTCGATCGCCGAACGCATCTCGACGATCGCGCCGTTCCTACTTCTCGACCGCGACCCCTACGTGGTCGTGTCGGGCGGCCGGCTCTATTGGATCCAGGACGCCTATACGACCGCCGGAACCTTCCCGTATTCGGAGCCGGTGCGGGGGCTTGGTATCAACTACATCCGCAACTCCGTGAAGGTCGTCGTCGATGCCTACGACGGGACGGTCACTTTCTACGCCATGGACGAGAAGGAGCCCGTGCTCGCGGCCTATGCAAGGATCTTCCCGGGACTCTTCCGGCCGTTCGCCGAGATGCCGGGGGATCTCCGACGCCACGTTCGCTATCCGGAAGACCTCTTCCTCGTCCAGGCGGAGATCTACCGCACGTACCACATGACCAACCCCGACGTGTTCTACAACAAGGAAGATCTCTGGAGCCTCCCGACCGAGAACGCCGGCGGAGCGGGCTCGGCGGTCCAGCCCTACTACGTCATCATGAAGCTGCCGGGCGGGGCGCGCGAGGAGTTCATCCTCATGCAGCCGATGACGCCGTCCAACCGCAGCAACATGGTCGCCTGGCTGGCCGCGCGCTGCGATCCGTCCGAATACGGCGAGCTCGTGGAGTACGAGTTCCCGAAGGAGCGGCTCATCTACGGGCCGCAGCAGATCGAGGCGCGTATCGACCAGGACACCACGATCTCGCAGCAGCTCTCGCTCTGGAACCAGAGGGGCTCGAAAGTGATCCGCGGGAACCTACTGGTGATCCCGGTCGAGGATTCGCTGGTGTATGTGGAGCCGCTCTACCTGCGCTCGGATCAGGGGCAGATCCCGGAGCTGAAGCGCGTGATCGTCGCCTACGGCGATCGGCTGGCGATGGCGCCGACGCTCGAGGCAGCCCTCTCGGCGGTGTTCAAGCCTGGTGCAGCGCCACCGCAGGTGATCGAGCCGGCGACCGCAGCCCCGCCGGCGGTGGCCGCGGCCACGACCGCGCGCGCGCACTACCGCGCCGCGCTCGACGCGCTCCGCGCCGGCGACTGGTCCGGTTTCGGCCGGGAGATGGAAGCCCTCGACAAAGCGCTCGAACAGTGAGTCGAGTCGCCCGGCCGTTTGGTCGTTCGGACAGCGGAAGCTGATTCGGCCGAGCTTCGCGCTCATTCCCCAGCGCAGCACCATCCGACGGGCGATCTCGGTGTCTCGACCGCGAGTCCCGCCGACTCCATCAGCACCCGCGAGGACTTGCGTACGCCGGGGCGTTGTCCTCCACTACGAAGAGCGGGGGGAGGACTAGTACAATGCTTGAAACCATCGCGGTCATCCTGAGATGAGTGCCGTCAAGATCGTCGGAATCGTAGTGATCACGGCCGGTATCCTGGGGCTGGTGTACGGCGGCTTTAGTTACACCAAGGAGACCCACGAGGCCAAGATCGGCCCGCTCGAGCTGTCGGTGAAGGACAAGGAGACCGTCAACGTTCCGGTCTGGGCCGGCGTCGGGGCGATCTTGGCCTCGTGGGTCTCCTTGGTGTAACTAAAGCCGCCGTACACCAGCCCCAGGATACCGGCCGTGATCACTACGATTCCGACGATCTTGACGGCACTCATCTCAGGA
>WNFR01001833.1_pt1 | contig 22201 bp, 22 predicted proteins | sample 5400221 | NCBI WGS metagenome assembly WNFR01 (sample SAMN13153357, study PRJNA577476) | soil metagenome | isolation source: 40 cm soil under Madrone tree | place: USA:California | collected 2016-06-14 | reverse complement strand
GTGGTCACCCACACCCCAACCGATTCGGGAGAAGGACGCCTATCGCGCGCGGCATGGTCAGGGTTATACAACGTTTGAACATAATAGCCACGCGATCGAACAACAGCTGCTCACCTTCGTGCCGGTCGATGATGCCGGGGGGCAGCCGGTGCGCTTGCAGCGGCTGCGTTTGCGCAACAATTCGTCGCGTCGACGAAAGCTGACTGTCACGAGCTACGCCACTCTCGTTCTCGGACCCGATCCAGAAGAAACCGGTATGCATATAGTTACGAAATGGGATTTGCAGAGCCAGAGCCTCTTTGCCCGCAACGCCTACAACCCGGAATTTTGCGATTGCATCACGTTTGCCACTTCGGCTCCAACGCCTGGTTCGTTCACCGCTGATCGCGCCGGATTCATCGGGCGTAACCACTCGCTGCGCGATCCGGCCGCGATGGGGCACGAACGATTGACCGGCGAGGTTGGCGCCGGCCTCGACCCTTGCGCAGCCGTGCAGGTGGTGATTGAGATTGAACCGGGAGACACCGCCGAGATGACTTTCCTTCTCGGTCAGGCGGACGACGAAGAGAAAGCGCGCGGACTAATTACTCGTTTTCGCGATCCCACTAACGTCGAAGCCGCATTCCAAGAAACCCGCCAATGGTGGGACCGCCTCCTGAACACGATCGAAGTGGAAACACCCGAGCTTTCCACGAACCTTCTGCTCAACCGCTGGCTGCTTTATCAGACCCTCAGCTGCCGAGTCTGGGGCCGCTCGGCCCTTTATCAATCGAGCGGCGCTTACGGGTTCCGTGATCAGTTGCAGGACGTGATGGCCCTCGTGCACGCTGCGCCACAGCTGGCTCGCGACCACATTCTGCGTGCGGCCGCACGGCAATTCGTAGAAGGCGATGTCCAGCACTGGTGGCATCCAGAATCTGGCGCCGGCGTTCGCAGCCGAATCAGTGACGATCTTCTGTGGCTTCCTTTCGTCACGGCGCATTACGTCCGAACCACCGGCGATGCAGCGATCCTCGATCAGATGATTCCGTTCCTAGACGGGAAACCATTGGAGGAACAACAGACGGAGAGCCTTTCTATTCCGGTCGCTTCCCCGAAGGAAGGTTCTCTGCTCGAACATTGCCGCCGTGCCGTCGCGCGCTCCGCCACTTCTGGTCCGCATGGACTCCCGCTGATCGGCGGTGGCGATTGGAATGACGGCCTCAACCGCGTCGGACTCGGCGGCAAAGGCGAAAGCGTCTGGCTCGCCTGGTTTGAGATTTGTGTACTAAAAGACTTCGCTGAGTTGCTCACTCTACGCGAGTTGGGCGACGAAGCGCGCGCCTGCCGTTTGCGCGCCGCACAGTTGGCTAAAACAATTGACGCCCAGGCATGGGATGGAGCGTGGTATCGTCGCGCGTACTTCGACGATGGCACGCCTCTCGGCTCGAGGAAAAACAACGAGGCCCGCATCGATTCACTCCCACAAACCTGGGCCGCCATTTCAGGTGCTGGCGACTCCGATCGCATTGAGGTTGCGCTGCGATCGCTCGAGGAAAATCTCGTGCGTGAAGCCGACGATCTAATTTTGCTCTTTACTCCGCCTTTCGACAAGACCGCCGCCGACGTTGGCTATATCAAGGGTTATCCTCCCGGCGTGCGGGAAAACGGCGGCCAGTATACGCACGCCGCCACTTGGGTGGCTATGGCTTTTGCCCGCCAAGGCGATGGCGATAAAGCCGTCCGACTTTTGCGGATGCTGAATCCGGTCGAGCACGCCCGGGATGAGAAGGATTGTGAACGCTACAAGGTCGAGCCGTATGTGATTCCAGGCGATGTCTATTCGTTAGGCGGCCACGTTGGACGTGGGGGCTGGACTTGGTACACGGGCGCGGCGGCTTGGACCTATCGCGTCTGGCTCGAAGAGATTCTAGGATTCCAACGCCGCGGCGATACCCTCACGATCAACCCGGTTATACCGAAAGATTGGTCTGGCTTTCGTCTGCGATACCGTTTCCAAACCACCACGTATCGCATCGTGGTGGAGAATCCTGATCACTGTTCTCGAGGTGTCACCCTCGTAGAAGTGGATGGAGTTTTGGCAGCCGACAAAACTGTAAGGTTGCGTGACGATGGGCTACCTCACGAGGTGCGTGTTGTCCTGGGAAATAAACCGCCGGTGTGAGGATTATCTTTCGCGGCGGAGATTGCTGGCGCTTAACGCGCCTCGCTTTGTTCAAAATTCACGACTCGAGTTCGCTACAACCGGGGGGCGTGAGAGTGCTGATCCCTAGCGCGCGGACCGCGTTTCACGCCGAGATAGAATCACATGTCCTCGATCTCGGCTCGAAGCTCGTCTTTTGTTCTGCCCAGTCTCTTTTGAAGGCGACCCAGCAGCTCGTCCTCCTTGCCTTCGGCAAACGTTAGATCGTCGTCAGTCAGCTGACCGTATTTCTGTTTAAGTTTGCCTTTAACTTCATTCCAGCTCCCCTTCATTTGTAGCTTCATAACAAACGATTCGTTGGTCAGACGACCATCGGTCTTATTCTGCCTGGAAACTCGGCGAGCTTGCTAGCGCCTGGAAATCTAAACAAAAAACGCGCCTTTGCTGCCCGCGCGTGGGCGGAACAGAAAGGCGCGTCGGAGACGAACAAGACGATGATTAATCCTCGTCCACGATCACGCGGTCCACGACCATGTCGGGGCCGGTTTTAACATAATGCACGCGGACGGGAAGACCCACTTTAATTCTTGTCCTTACGGCCTCTTCATCCAAAGTGCGGCCGCTTCGCGTCACGTAGGTGACGGTCTTGCCGAAGCGATACTGGACTGGGCCGCTGGTTTCCCGGAGCACGATTGCGCTGCCCGGAGTGTACTCTGTGATCGTTCCGTTGGCGTCGGTCGTCGTTGTGGTCGTGGTGGTCTCTGACACTTGTGCCCACGCGAACGGCGCCACAAAGGCTAAAGCAATGCTCAATACGATTTTTTTCATGTTTTCCCTTTTGTTACTTTGTGTTGCGGCAACGATTAATGCTTCTTGTTACCCTTTAAAATTTTAGGATTCAAAGGATTTGCCGCTATATCCGATTCGGATTCGGTCTGCGCTGCGGATGTTTGTGCAGCGATTTTTGTCCTTTTGAACCCTGGCTTTGCGAACGGGAGGGTTTAGCCTGAACGCCAAATATGAACTTCTGGATCGGCACCTCTGGATTCCAATACGCGGAGTGGAAGGGGAACTTTTATCCCGACGATTTGGCGACGGCGAAGATGTTGGCGTTCTACGCCGAGCGGTTCGTCACGACAGAGATCAACTACACGTTTCACCGCATTCCCGCACAGAAGACAATCGAAAACTGGAAAACACAAACGCCGCAGAGATTTCGCTTTGCGCTGAAGGCTCCGCAGAAAATCACCCACTGGTCGAAGCTGCGCGATTGTTCCGACACGCTCGAATACTTTTGCAAAGTCATCACTGGTCTTGGCGACCGACTTGGTCCGTTGCTCTTTCAGCTTCCGCCAACCTTCAAAAAAGATGCCGACGTGTTGAGATCATTCCTCCGCGAATTGCCGGACATGCGCGGGGCTTTTGAATTTCGTCACCAATCATGGTTCGATGATGAAATTTTCGAGTTACTCAAATCCCGAAACATCGCACTTTGCATTGCGGACACAGAGACCATTGCCACACCGAAAAAGATCACTGCAGCTTATGGGTATCTTCGTTTGCGCCGCGGAGATTACACGGACGAGGAAGTGAAACGCTGGTCAGAGTTTGTACGCGAACAGAACACAAACTGGACAGACGCGTTCGTCTATTTCAAGCACGAGGAGAGTGGCATCGGACCGAAATTGGCGAGCCAAATGATGAGGTTCATAGAACAAAGCTGATGCGAGTGGTCGCGGGTCTAATCGGCGCCGTTCTGGGCACCATCATTGGCGTAGTGATTGGATTGCTCGCGGCGATCGTCACTACACACAATGATCTGTTCGGCATTTTCTTTATTGGCATCTGCACGGTGCCCGCAGGCGCGCTACCGGGAAGCATTCTTGGCGCTGTAGCTGGTTTACGCCTTTTGTACGTTTCGGGTGAGACCAAGGAACGCCGGCGAATAGGACCCAAGCAAGTTCTATTGGTGTCTACCGCTGTAATCGGCAGTGCGGCCATTCCGATGGTTGTCCTAGTTTGGATAATCAGAATTGGAATGACGCCACCTTCCGATCAGAGCTTGCTGTCCAACTTCGACAAACACGAAGCGACATTTAATGCACTGATCGATATGCTGGAAACCGACGGCGATTGGTCACAGTTGATGAGAACTGGACAGAACCAGAACATCCACAGACGATCGGCGTCTCTCCTGCTCGGGTTACCACGTATCGTCTCATGTTATGAGAGGCTCGCGTGCCGCGAGGCTTTCGATCGGAAGCTTTCAGTTATGAGGTCGATTTCTATTACTGGATCATTGGCTCTGCCATATCGAGTGACACAGCTAAAGGTTACGCCTACAGTAAGCGTCCGCCGGCGGAGACGCTAAGCAGCTTGGACGGGTACCGTCCCGATCCAAACAGCGCGGACGACACAATCAAGGTGTATCGCCATATCCGCGGCAACTGGTACCTGTTTTACGAGTACATTCCAGGATAGGTCGCGCACCCGCTGGCGTACCCTGCCCCTCAGCGCCCAATCAGGATAAAAATTCCGGCTAGCAGCGCCAGCACACCAGTGATGATGCCGATGCCAAGGCCGGTGAGCGTGACAATCCCAACCACTATGAGATAAATTGCGAGCAGAAGCATGCCGACGTTTTTAGTAATCATGTCGCGAGTATTTGGAATGTTCTCATTGCGTTGCAATCCAAAACTTGTTGTGAATGTACCGCGCGTCACAGGACTGACCTACAGCGTCTTGAGATATTCGATCAAGTCCCGCTTTTCCGCTGCGGAGAGTTTTGTTCCGTAATCGTGACCTGAATTCGAGTTGCCGCTTGCCGTCGCGTCGAGGATGTAGGCGCCTTCATCTGTGTAGCCCATCGCGCCTTCATCGAACACATGCGACCCTCGATGGAAACGCATCTCGCGTTGCTGCGATGGCGTGAGCAAATCCTGCATCGTGCGCACCGAGCCGTTGTGTAAGTACGGCGAACGCGCCCAGACGCCGCTCAGTGTCGCAGCGAAATATTTACCGGTGCTGCGGACGCCAACTTCCTTCGGCGGCCGATAACCTTCGGCTTCAAGTTCAGCCAGAAATGTATTGAAACCGTCCGCCAGCTTTTGTGTAAACATCCCCGCGCGATGCGGGTCAGTGCCGATCTCAGCTACTGAATACAAGCGTTTGTCGCTCTCCGGCCCGCCATGACACGAATTGCAATTAGATGCGAACAGTGGCGCGCCGCGTTGTGCTGCTGCCCGATCGATTGCGAACGGATACAGCGGCGGCCGGATTTTCTCGGTCAGGTCCGTCTGCCGCTTCACCATCTCGAACTGCAGATCAGCGTGTTTGCCATGAAGCGGTGCGCCGAGCCCTAGCGATGCGAGCAGATTGCGTGCAATCGGTGATTTCGTATTGCCGTCCCAATGCACCCACGTTCGTTTGTCTATGTTCCACACCAGGCCGAACTTAATTGGCGAATACGGCTGTGGCAGATTCAGCAGGCCTGCGGCCAGAAGACCAAATGCGTCGTTGCGTCCCGATCCGGAAGAAGGTGGCGCTTTTTCCGGCGGTTGATCGGGAACATGCAGTGCGGCTCGCATATTGTGGAAGAGCTTCAACATCGCTGTCGTGCGCGCCGCAAGGTCGACGCCTGGTTCGAATGACTGCCGCACGTCGGCATTGTCGATTTTGTGCAGTTCGCCAACCGGCACTCTTTTTGCGCCGAACGCGTCGTCCCTCATGATAGCGATAATCTGTTGTTCCTGATTTTGCCATTTCGCATCGAAGGTTTTGGCCTCGGCGTTGAGATAAATGCCGAGGAACTTTTTCATGTTTACGGGATCAGAAGTTTTAAACGTGGCAGCGAGAATCGACCCAAAGAACTCTTCCACGTCGAAATGACTTGTGGCGCCAAGAATGCGAATTGGCTGATCAACCGATTTCGATGTGATCTGTGCCAAATGACAGGAAGCGCAATTGATGGCCGAGCGAAGGCAACCCGCCGAGGTGCTTGACATCTGCCCGACTGATACCGATCGGCCAGCCAAATTCAAGATCAGGAATCAAACCAAGATGCGTTAGATCGTTTGTCGCGAACAGGCCGGGATAAGTTTTGATGAATGCACGAAGTACGCCTTCCGGGATCACTTCCGCGCTCATCGAGCCGTGCAGAAAAAACGCCATGTCCTTCGCTGACCACGTTGGGACTTGTTCGCGTTCGGCGTGCGTGGATGAGTCGTGTACGGCCGCATCCGTGCGAAGCGTGATTCCGAGAAAGGTCACGCTTGCGATGACCAAGCACCGTGCTTGCGCGCGAGGTGGAACGCATCTCAAGAATCGTCCTTTCAATCGCCTGGTGTAGCAGTTGCTATCTGCCGGCGACGCGGACGACCACAGCAGAAATGTCCTTCGCATCGACGAAGGCATCGAAGTACTCCGCGCCAGTAAGGTTGGAAATATGAACGATGTTGTCGCTGACTTGCGCGACTTTACCCCCCATTTTCTCTCCAGATCTTAAGTGGAGCTCCACAATTTTCCCAGCGTTGCTCTGAAGAAGACCGACGACCGTAGCGTTAGGTTGCAGGGCGGCTTTATCCTGGGCGAGCAAACTGGAACAGGTGAGCGTTGCAATGAAGAGCGCGAAAAAAACGGAATAGTATTTCATGCCCATTGCTTTGCTGCAGGAGCTTCCGATTGGCCAGCAAATTATGCGTATTGAAAAGACGACCAAATGATTCCGCCTAACCAATAACGGCGGATTGGCCGCCTTCCCTAAAGCTATGACGTGCCAAGAAGCTTGTTTTGTCCTACAAAATGCAGGCGTGTCCAACTACGAGCCAAATTTGCGAAGGCCCATTGCTGCTATTTTTCGCCGAACGGCTGACGCGGCGACGCGATTTTGTGTACGGCAGAGTATTCATCCGGACGCGATTTCGTATTTATCGGTCTTAGCGGCGCTCGTCGCGGCGTCTTGTTTTTGGAACTCAGAGCGATACCGATGGCTGCTCATCATCGGCCCCTTGTTTTGTTATTTGCGGCTGTGGCTGAACATGCTCGACGGCATGGTGGCGGTATCTGCGGGGAAGGCGAGCCGCCGCGGGGAAATTCTGAATGATCTGCCCGATCGCGTTTCGGACATAATAATCTTCGTCGGCCTGGCACACAGCGGGTTGATGAATCCGCTCATCGGATATTGGGCAGCGATCTTGGCGGTGCTGACTGCTTATGTTGGCTTGTTCGGCCAGGCGCTGGGCGTTCAGCGCGAGTTTGGTGGCATCATGTCCAAACCTTGGCGCATGGTTGCGGTCACCATAGGCGCGTGGCTCACGTTCTTCTGCGATGGACATTCATTCCCGAGTTTTACGATTCTCGATTGGACTTGTTTTGTCGTCATCGTCGGCTGTGTGCAAACAATCGTTGTTCGCTTGAAACGAATCACCGCAGCGCTGCAAGATAAGCGGTGATGTCGCCAAAGATTGCGCTGCACGATCCCGTTTTTCACGCTTACTTCTGGATCGTTCTGATTTCCCTCGCCGTCGGCGGAGCGACGCTCGGATTCTTGCGAGTCGTGTTGAAAAAAGACACCGCGTTGATGTTCAGAACCTATTGGTCATGGCTGGCTATTGCGGGATTGGGCCTGGTCTTCGTTTTCGCGGGACGAATTACAACCATCGCTGGCGTAACATTACTAGCGATCTACGCTTTCAAGGAATTCTCGCGCGCCTCGGGATTGTATCGCGACTGGTGGATGACCGGCGCTGTTTACGTCGGAATCGTTACCGTTGGGATAGCGTCACTAGTATCGAATCCGCGTGGCGAAGAACCCGGCAACGGTTGGTATGGTCTTTTTGTTGCCATGCCGGCATTGGAGATTGCGTTGATCTTGTTGATTCCAATTTTGCGGAATCGGACCCGTGGCGAACTACAACGGATCTCACTCGCCATAGTCGGTTTTGTTTGCATCGGCTGGATGTTCGGTCACCTCGGATTTCTCGCCAACGCAATCAACGCCTACGGCTTTGTTTGTTACATAATCTTCGCAACGGCACTGTGCGACGTCGCGGCCTTCACTTTCGGGAAGATCTTCGGTCGTCATCCGTTGCGGAGCGAGATCAGCCCGAACAAGACGTGGGAGGGCGCGCTGGGCGCGTTCGGAGTCGCCATGATTCTGCCGTGGCTTCTTAGATTCTCGTTTCCATTCTTTGGCGTCTGGCAATTGATTCTAACAGGCTTGATTGTTGGAATCGGCGGACAACTGGGCGATCTTTCCATAAGCGTGATCAAGCGTGATATCGGCACCAAAGACATGGCCGCAACTATTCCCGGTCACGGCGGGATTCTGGATCGGATCGACAGTCTAATTTACGCAGCGCCGTTGTTCATGCTTATGGCTGAGTATTATTATCCGCTGCGATGAAGAAGTGGCGCTACCATTCCTCGCGCGATCTCGAGCGTACACCCCTCGACCGGCTGCGCGAATTCCCCCGCGAGCCGGACATGCTTGTGTCTGGGTTGCGATCAATCGTTGCGTTAATCATTCGGGGACTCCTGCGCATCTACAACCGTTTCGAAATTGTAGGACACGAAAATCTGCGCACTAATCGTTCGCTTGTTATTATCGCGAACCATTGCAGTCATCTCGACACACTCTGTCTGCTCGCGGCGTTGCCACTTCGCAAATTGCATCGCGCGTTTCCAACGGCCGCGTCGGATTATTTTTTCCAAAGTGTTGCGCGTCTTTGGATCGCCGCTGTAATTGTGAACGCCTTGCCATTCGGCCGCCAAATGCGCATCCGCCAAAGTTTGTCGCTTTGCCAACAACTACTCGCAAGCCCGGGAACGATTCTGATTATTTTTCCAGAAGGGACTAGATCGACAACTGGCGAGCTTAGAGCATTCAAATCCGGAATCGGCGCACTTGTTGCCGGGCGCGACGTCGCTGTTGTGCCCTGCTTGATCGATGGATCTTTTCGAGCGTGGCCAAAGGGCAAGCGTTTGCCGCGTCCGCGAAAAGTTCGGTTGATTGTGGATGCGCCGCGGAATTACCGGGAGCGCGGCAGAGACAAAAACGACATTTGTGCGATTGCTGCCGAATTGCGCGAAGCAGTAAACGAACTACGCCAAAGAGATGGAAGAAACTGAGCAAACATTCATTAGTTGGGATGGCGCTGAGTTGTTCTATCGAAAATGGGTGCCGGATAAGCCGACTGACAAAGCGCTGCTGCTTTTTCATCGTGGTCACGAGCATTCCGGTCGCTGGCAGGAAACGGTCGACTCGTTAGACCTCGGTGACGTTGCGATTTTTGCCTGGGATACGCGCGGTCACGGCCATTCGCCCGGCAAGCGCGGTGCGGCAAACGGCCTTCTGGACGTGATCAAGGATGTGGATTGCTTCGCGCGCCACATTTCGAAGGAACATGGCATTCCATGGGAAAACATGATTGTGCTCGCGCACAGTCTCGCCGCCGTCACTGTCGCGGCTTGGGTCCACGATTACGCGCCGGCGATTCGCGCGATGATTCTCGCGACGGCTGCGTTTCACGTGAAGCTTTACGTTCCATTCGCGATTCCAGCGCTGCGAATCTTTCGCCCGCAATTCGTGAAGAGCTATGTGAAATCGAAAATGCTCACACACGACCGCGAGCAAGCTGCGCGTTATGATTCCGATCCGCTCATCTTCCGCCAAATCGCGGTCAACGTGTTGCTTGATCTACACGACACCGCGAAACGATTGGTCGCCGATGCGGGTGCGATTCGAACGCCGACTTTGATGATCGGCGCCGGGAAAGATTGGATCGTGAGTTTGAGCGCCCAGCGAAAGTTTTTTGATCGGCTTTCTTCGGTCGAAAAGCGTTTCGAAGTTTTTCCGGAGGCGTATCACGCGATCTTTCACGAAACAAACCGCCACGATATTGTCGATCTGATCGGCAACTTCGTTCGGGATTGCTTCGCCAAACCGGCGTCCGCGCCTTCATTGTTAACGGCCGATAAAAGCGGGTATACAGCGCGCGAATACGAGCGCCTGAAAATGAACGGCAGCGTGAAATTTGCGATCGCGCGCGCGGGTTTGAAGTTCGCTGGACAACTCAGTTCCGGCATCGGGATTGGTTGGCGCAACGGTTTCGATTCCGGTCTTTCGCTCGATTATGTTTATAGGAACGAACCGCAGGGCTGGAGCGCGTTTGGTCGTTCAATCGATAAATCGTATCTGAATAGCATCGGGTGGCGCGGCATTCGTCAGCGCAAGGCAAACCTGGAGAAGGTCCTGTGCGATCTGATTCTAAAATTGCATCGCGAAAATTGCCCGGTGCAAATTCTTGATATCGCTGCCGGAGCGGGGCGTTATGTAATCGACACGATTAGCGCTTTTCCGGAAATTCCGATTGGCGCCACGCTTTGCGATTACAAGCAGGAAAACGTGGATGCCGTGCGTGCTCTGGCAGATGCATCAAATCTCGATGGCGCGGTTTTCGCGCGCCGGGGCGACGCGTTTGATCGCGATTCGTTGGGCAGAATTCAGCCGCGTGCGACGATCGGAATCGTTTCTGGTCTCTACGAGTTGTTTCCGTCGAATGATTTGGTTTTGACTTCATTGCGCGGGCTCGCGGAAGCGATCGAGGCTGGCGGTTATTTGATTTACACGAATCAACCATGGCACCCACAGCTCGAGTTCATCGCGAATGTTTTGCGCAATCGCGAAGGTGAACGCTGGATCATGCGTCGCCGCACGACCGGCGAGATGGACGAGCTCGTACGGACAGCTGGTTTTGCGAAGATTGATATGAAAATCGATCAATGGGGAATGTTTACGGTGTCAGTTGCACAACGTGCGCGCTAAACGCAGCAAAGCGCTCGTCTTCTCGGCCGGACTATCGATCCTTTTCCTGATCGTTTACGGAGGTTGCAATTGGATTACTTCGCGACGCGCCGACGTCGGTACAATTTTTTTTGAATGGGAGCGCGGGATTCCCTTCGTGCCGTTTTTCATTCTGCCCTACATGTCGATCGATCTGTTCTTCATTGCCGCGCCATTTCTTTGTCGGAGAGATCGGGAATTATCGAGCTTGGCGAAGCGAATCACGGCGGCAATAATCGTCGCTGGAATCTGCTTCCTGCTTCTTCCGCTGCGGTTTGCGTTTGGCCGACCGCAAACCGATGGATGGCTCGGCGCGGTTTTCGATTGGTTTCGCGGCATGGACGCGCCGCACAATCTGCTTCCATCGTTGCACGCAGCCCTCACATTAATTCTAGTCGATGTTTATTTTCGTCACACACGCGGCCTTGTTCGCATTGCGACCATGACGTGGTTCGTTCTGATGGCATTGTCGCCAGTTCTCACATTTCAACATCATGTGATCGACATCGTCGGCGGTTTTGTCCTGGCCGCCTTTTGTTTTTGGCTTTTTCGGGAACCAGATTTCTCCTCGCTTCCAGATTGTTCCGAAACTAATAATCAGAAATTGCCGTTATGAACTACAACGACCTTATCCAACTTTACTTCGAGCGTTCGACCGCGATGCAGGCCTACTGGAACCTTTACGTGGTGATAGTTGGGGGACTGCTCGCATTTTCATCGCTACGGAAGCAACCCGCCCCGACTACCACGTTGATCGTGTCGCTTCTGTTTGCCTTGTTCGCCTACGAAAATCTGGACGCGATGTACGACACGACTCGGCAGCGGTTCGCCACGATTGAGGCAATCAAACAAGTCGATTCAACCGGAACAAACGCGGGCAGCTTGAAACAAGTGCGTGACCTTCTCGAGCCTACGCTCACGCCCGCGACTTACGGAAGCGTTCGCACTACACATGTGATCAGTGACATCCTCACCATTGCCGCACTTTGGGCGATGGAATTTCGGCGACGAAGATTGAGAAGCACGATACCCGCACAATAAACGCTGCTCGTTGTGGCGTTGCTTGTGGCAAACATCAACGTAAAGAAATAACAGGCATTCGCTGCGGCGGGCGCCTCTGTAATGAATTCGGTCTCGCAGAATCTCGAGCGCGTGCGCGAGCAGATCGCGCACGCGGCTGCAAAAGCTGGTCGGATCGTGGAAGATGTCGAGCTCGTCGCCATAACGAAGACACACCCAGCCGAGAAAGCGCGCGAGGCGATTGAAGCGGGGCAAACTCTGTTCGGCGAAAGCCGGGTCCAGGAAGCGCGCGCAAAAATTCCGGAGTTGCCCTCGAATTTGAGATGGCATTTCGTGGGGCATCTTCAGAAAAACAAAATTCGCCATGCATTGCCATTGTTTGAAATGATTCATAGCGTCCATTCGCTGAGCCTTGCGCAAGACATAAACAGGGTGGCGAACGAAGAAGGGTTGCATCCGCGAGTCTTGCTCGAGGTCAACATGGCGGGCGAGGGGAGCAAGTTTGGATTTTTCTCCGAGAAGCTGCGCTACGAAATGGAAGAGCTTCTGGCGCTGCCGCGCTTGTCGATCCTGGGTCTCATGACGATTCCGCCGCTCGCTGAAGAAGCGGAAGAGTCTCGAAAATATTTCGTTCAATTACGTGAGTTGCGCGATCGCTTGCAAACGGAGTTTCGGGTTGATCTGGCGCAACTCTCAATGGGCATGACACAGGATTTTCCAGTCGCAATCGAGGAAGGCGCGACCCTGGTGCGCGTGGGCACGGCTATCTTTGGCGAACGCAGATCAAGGAAGGTCGATCTTTGAATTGCCGTCGGCGGCTGAAAGCCGCCGCTCCTTGAAAGAAGAATCCGGAAAATGCGACTTGAGCCAACGAACATCCAACAGATCGGCGACGAACTGGCGATTGCTTGGAACGACGGAACGGAGTCGTTCATCAAACTGGAAACGCTCCGCCGTGCTTGCCCGTGCGCGGCATGCGGCGGCGAGCCGGATGCGCTCGGTCACGTTGTGCGTCCGCATGTGAGCCACACCCACAAAAGCTTTGAGCTTGTTGGATTCGATCTTGTGGGCGGTTATGCGCTGCAGCCCCGGTGGGCGGATGGACACAGCACCGGAATTTATAGCTTTACTTATCTCCGCCGTTTGGCGCAGCATTCGGACTGAGACTCAACCGACAAAACCGTAATTCGTCTGTGAGCCGGATGCTGAAATTCGCGATTGTTGTTATTTGCTTCTCGTTATGCGGAGCGGGCACGTTCATCGTGTCGACGCCGCGGGACGAAAGATCGCAGCAGAGAACAAACGTGATGCCGGTTAAAAATCGACAGCTCATTCAGCGGAGTTGGATCCAAGTCTAGCGCTAGCGCTCAGCTAGCACCGCTACGGGATTGTGATACGCAACAGAGTTGTTTGGGGCACGAGTGGTTTCAGTTGACGATCTTGCAAATGGGCCGGCACGAGAAAAATTTCTCCTGCGTTGAGTTCGAGATTCGCACAACAGAGAGTTCCCTGAAGACAGCAAATGATTGCAAATTTCCCGAGCGGGGTTGCCTCGCGGGATTGATTAACATTCCATTTTCGGATTTCAAACAGGTTGTGGCTTAGGAGTAATTCGCCTTCCGATTGAATCAACTTTGGCTGAACGTCATTGAAATCGATGCATTGGATCGCTTCCTCAACGTGCAACTCGCGTCCTTTGCCGCTCTTCGCATCGGTACGGTTCCAATCGAACACCCGGTACGTGGTATCGCTATTCTGTTGGATTTCGATTAACACGTTGCCTGCGCCCGCAGCGTGAACCCGCCCCGCCGGGAGGAAAACGGCGTCGCCTGCGTGAACCGTAATTTTATGAACGTAATCCAGGGCAGTCCCATCGCGTACTGCCTCTTCGAACTCTTTTCGCGTGATCGGTTTGTGAAATCCGAGAAAAAGCTCAGTCTCCTCAGTCCCAGTGACGTACCAGAATTCGCTCTTTGGCTCGCCTCCTAATCTTGTGGCAGCATCGTCAGCTGGGTGCACCTGTAGCGACAGATTTTCCTGCGCATCGATGATCTTGATAAGCAGCGGAAAACGTGGAGTGTCGGGAACGCCTCCAAAGATTTCCTCTCGGTGTCGCGTCCACAGTTCGTGCAACGTACTTCCCCGCAGCGGTCCGTTGGCCACTACGCTCTGTGCTTCCGTACGATCGACAATTTCCCACGATTCGCCGATACGCTTCTGTGGCGGAAGCTTTTTATGAAATTCGGATTCGAGGCGCCGGCCACCCCACATTCGCTCCTGGAAAATTGGTTCGAAGGTGAGGGGAGTTGTGAGGTTTTTCGGCGACATGGTCGCGGCAAACGTTCAATGTCCTATGTCCAACGTCCAACGCTCAATTCAAAACCCTGGATAGCGCATATTCCTTGTCTCCTATTGGACGTTCAGTGTGGGATGTTCGATGTTCCGCGTTCCGTGCTGATCTCCGATTTCAGACGTTTGACCTCTGGATGAAATCTTTCCTCAAATATTGGCTGGCGTTGCCGATTTGGCTCAGTGTGATCTTCGTCGGCTCGACCAATCTCATGTCGGCGGAGCACACGTCGCGCTTCGTCGTTCCGTTTTTGCTGTGGCTGAAACCGGGTATGTCGCCGCACACAATCTGGGTCATCCTCGTCCTGATGCGCAAATGCGCACACGTGACCGAATATGCGGTCCTGGCCCTTTTGCTATGGCGCGCACTTCGCAGCATTCCCATCCTTCGCGCAAAAATGTTGATGGTTTTTGGCGCAGTTGTATTGGGCTGCGCACTGTTTGCCGCAACCGACGAATTTCATCAAACGTTCGTTAGATCGCGGACGCCGTCAGTTCGCGACGTGCTCCTGGATATTGCAGGAGCAATCCTCGGGTTGTTGGTTGGTGTAATCTTCGCACGCCGGCATTCTAAAGAATTCCGAGCTATCACCCGTAGGCAGTTTGTTGATGCGCAATTGCGATGCTCCCATGACGGGTGAAGTGCCTAAGCGCTTTGGCGAGCATTGGCGCAACTGGTCAGTGCTCCCGGGATCTCTCTCAGTCGTAGCTGCTTTTCTGGCGTGTGTTGCCCTATTTGTGCTAACAGCACCGGGGCTGCGAGCCGCTCCCCAACAAAGTGCACCACGCAGCAATTCGGAACGGGTTTCACGTGCGCCGCTTATCACAGCAAACCCCGAACGCGTGATCGTCACGGGCGGGAGCGGCAGCACTGACGTTCAATGGGATACAGGAAACGGATCACCGGGTTTCGTCTTTGTCACTGAAGATGGCCGAAAACCTGTTCTGTTTGCAAAAGGTTCGCGGGGTAACCGCATCGCGCCCTGGGTTGGAAGTCATTATTATGTTTTCGAACTCTACGCCGATAATCAGCGGCGGACGTTGCTGGCAAGAGTAACCGTTTCCGGGTCCGCTGAGACCCTTTCTTCTCATCAGCACAAAATATCATGGCAAGGTGTGGCGCGCTGGGTGCTGATTGTGGGATTAGCAGCGGTTTCCTATTTCGCGGTTTACCTCAGTTCGCCTGGCCCGGTGCGAACGACATTTCCAATGGAGCCAACGACGTCACCTCGTCCTCTTCACGTGGCCCGCAACCTCGTGCTCAGCATCGCCGCATTCGTTTTTCTCGACGGAGTGATCTTTCATTCCGGATTGTACGTTTCGATCCTGGCTCCGAGTTCATACGCAGGACGTATTGCGGAGATCACGCAAGCCGAAAGGGACCGCGCACCGTCCGGCCTGAAAGAAGCATTGGTGCTGGGTGATTCACGCATCGCCGAGGGGTTCTCGACGGACCTTGCGAACGAGCTTGGCTCTACGGGCGGATTGAAATTTGTTAGTCTCGCCGAACCCGCCGCTTCGGCTAACACCTGGTACTACATGGTTCGGGAAGTCGATCCGACTACTCGACGTTATTCGGCGATCGTTATTCCTTACGGCGTCGGCTACGAACCAAACAGCGCAGATCCTCTGCGAATTTCAATGACAGCTCCGCTGTTGGGATACGGCGATTGCTTTCGCTTTGCCTCTGGTTTCCAACGATGGTCAGGACGTTTCAGAGCTTTTACCGCATGCATACTTCGAGGCTCGGCCTACCAGGACGATGTTGTTGATCTTTTCGAACATCCCATCGCGCGAATAAGAAGTCTTCATGGAGAGGCTGCGCGCATACATTCCCGCGAGGTTTATAAAGGCCGCGATTACGATCTGGTGGGCACCTCCTACGATTCCACGACGGGACATATAACGTTCGCAGGGAAATTAACAGAAGCTCAGAGACTGGCTTTCCGGAAGAGCTTGATACAGCCGTCGAAATCTGATGTGGAATACTCCCTGAAACTCCAGCGCGAGTGGATCCCGAGAATCATAAATCGCTATTCGAAGAGTCCCACCTCCATTGTCCTGACCCCCGTGCCGCGTGGTCCTTTCGCAGAGCTCTCGGGATTTTCCAGAGGATACCCTTCTGTGCTTCCAAGCTCGGTGATTCAAAGAGCGACTTTCTCAGTACCCGAACAGACGTTCGATTTTCTGGAAAAACCGGAATACTACTTTGACGCGTTCCACCTTAATACAAAAGGTCGCCAGAGATTCACCGAAACACTTGTGTCGCAGTTGATTGGACGCTTCCAATCAGCTGATTCAAAAGCAGAAGTCAACATCGGATCTCAAGTGTGGAATCAGCCAGGCCGAACGAACACAGCGAACAACCTCTAAGTCTGCATGTTATTTAACAGCTTCCAGTACTGGATTTTTTTTGTGATCGTCGCGGTGCTGTTCTACAGCGTTCCGTTTCGCTTCGGCAAACTGGTGCTGCTGCTGGCGAGCTATATCTTTTACATGTGGTGGGATCCACGCTTTATAGTGCTCATTTTAACCTCCACGGTCGCCGACTACTTCCTGGGAATCTGGCTGGAAGCTACAAGCGGCCCGCGCAAGAAGGTATTGCTGGCTACTAGCCTTGTAGTTAACCTCGGGCTTCTCGGCTTCTTTAAGTATTACGATTTTTTCGCGGGGTCGTTAGCGGTGTTACTCCATATCCCGAAGTCCTCGATTGTGTTACAGGTTGTTCTTCCTGTTGGAATCAGCTTTTACACTTTTGCCAGCCTGTCTTACACATTTGATGTCTACTGGGGGAAAATGAAGGCGGTCAGAAACCCGATCGACTACGCCCTGTTCATCGCGTTTTTTCCTCATCTAATCGCAGGTCCCATCATTCGTGCCCGGCAATTCATATCTCAAATCTGGTCATGGCGGACGCCGGCGGCAATCGTGGTCCAAAGTGGAATCATTCTGGTCCTGTCCGGTCTGCTAAAAAAGATGGTGTTTGCCGATCGCTTCGCTGTTGTGTCGGACTCGTACTTCAACGATCCGATGGCGCACCCAGGTTGGCTGGCTGCATGGTCGGGTTGTCTCGCCTTTTTCATGCAGGTGTTTTTCGATTTCTCTGGGTACACCGACATCGCCCGCGGTTGTGCGAAGCTGCTTGGCTTTGAGTTTCCGCTCAACTTCGCGCGACCATTCCTAGCCAGGAACCCTCCCGACTTGTGGCAGAGGTGGCATATTACCCTCTCTACCTGGGTGCGGGACTACGTGTTCATGCCCTTCAGTCGTGGCAAGAAAGGGAGGCTGATGTTGTATCGTAACATGTTTGTTGTCATGGTGCTCGTTGGCCTGTGGCACGGAGCGAATTGGACCTTTGTAGCTTGGGGCATCTACCACGGTCTTCTGCTAATCGGCTACCGTCTTTTCGACCGGGCAAAAGTTGGAACTGCGATTGATCGAGTCATGAAGCAGCGCTGGTTTGTGCCATTTAGTATCGGAGCGATGTTTACCGCCTTCGTGTTCAGCGCGGCTTTCTTTCGCCCGAAAACTCTGCAAACCAGCGGACACGTGTTAAGCGCGCTGCTGGGATGGCAGCATGTGACTGGCGAGTTCCTACTCACAACCGGGACCATCCTGCTCATCTTCATTTCACTGTTTCTCGCCGTCGCGCAGGAACGCAGTCAATTCATTGATCGCCTCGCTTTGCAACCAGCACGCGTTCAAATCCCTGCATGCGTGTTGGCATTTCTGGCGCTGGAACTATTTCCCGCCACCGGTCCGGTCCCATTTGTTTATTTTCAATTCTGAGACTGGCTAGAGTGCGCAGCGACCGAATCGGAAAGGCGAGTCGAAAGCGGCACACTTAAATCGAAAATCGCAAATCGAAATTCGAAAATGAACTGGGCCTGACTGGGCTCGAACCAGTGACCCTGCGCTTATCAAGCGCATGCTCTAACCAACTGAGCTACAGGCCCGCTCGGCGGCAGAGCCGCCGGATTTTAGATTTGCGATTGTCGATTTTCGATTGATTTCGTGGCGCGCTCCGCGTGCATTTACTTAAATCGGCAATAGCAAATCGCAAATCGAAAATGAAATTGGCTTGCCGAGTTAAAGGATTCGCTCTCCAGAAGACTGCGGCGCGACAGCCCGGAAAGCTTTTGCGGCCGGCAGCGATACCGGCTCCAGATCCCAATGTTCGAATTCGCCTATGTTTTCTAGTGCCCGAGACCAGTCGGCATCCAGTGCTGAACCCCACTGGCTTATCGGAAAAGTAGCATTCGTCTTGTGGGTGTCTGGCCTGATATGAAACCGATTTTTGCTTTCGCTGCTTTTACCTGCGTTCTGCTTTCGCCTCTGCAGGCGCAGAGTACACCTCCTGCTGACGTTACTATCACCGGAGAGAGCGCCGGTAATGATTTTGGATGGCGAGCCGCTTCTGCTGGCGACGTCAATGGCGACGGTGTCGAAGACCTCATCGTTGGCGCGCCATCATACGATGGCATCGCGGGTTTGCCGGACGCGCCTATCTTTTTTACGGACCGTTTACCGGCGACATTAATGCCGCTGACGCTGACGCGATAATTTCGGCGGAGGCGTTCGGTGATAATCTAGGTATTTCAGTCGCTTCTGCGGGCGACGTGAACAACGATGGCGTGCAAGACATCATCATTGGAGCGCCGCGATTCCCGCTCAATGGCGCCGATACAGGGCGAGTATATATTTTTTATGGCCCGGTTTCTGGCTCGATGATCGCAACCGAAGCGGATGTCATCATCTTCGGAGAACAAATCAATGACGATTTGGGCGTTTCGGGCGCACCGGCGGGGATGTCAATGGTGGTGGCGTAGATGACGTCATCGTGGGTGCGGACCAACTCTTCAACGAGGGAACTGGTAAAGCTTACGTTTTTTACGGGCCGCTTGCCGGTAGCATTCGGGCAGTCGATGCCAATGCCATTCTTGTCGGCGAGGTTGCCCAGAACCTTTTTGGTGTTTCGGTTTCTGGGGTGGGGGACTTTAACGGGGATGGTTTCGATGACGTGATCGGGGGCGGCGGAGTTCGGTCTGGGCGTGCCTATACTTTCTTTGGTCCGCTTTCAGGAACGATTGCAGCGGCTGATGCCGATTTTATTGTCACGGGTCAGGCGAGCGATCAGCTCTGTCTTTCCGTCGCCGGCATGGATCTCAATGGAGATGGAACAGGTGACGTTATTGTCGGCGCTCCGCAGTTCTCGGATCAAGATCCAGAATATACCGCAATCTACTTTGGTAGCAGAGAAGAGGCATTCAGGATAAGGCTTAGACCGCGCGATCCTCCGATCGTAATACCGCCAGAAGGCGGGAGTTTCCGTTACAACCTCGACCTTATTAATGAAAGCGACATATCGCGCACCATCGACGTCTGGATTATGATCGTTGGGCCAGGCTTAAACCGCACCGTAGAATCCTTCTCTCGCACGCTTACGCCAGGCGCGAGATTTCACCGTACCTTTACCCAGACGGTTCCCGGCACTACGTCAGCGGGTACCTATACTGTTGTCGGGAACGCCGGCACGTTTCCAGTTCCGGAGGTTCGGGATAGGTTCAGGTTCGAGAAGCTCTTAGCCCTTGAGAATTCCCGAATTTCTTCTATACCTCCGGTTTGGAGGCAAGGGGATTACGCTCCCGCTAGTGCATCCGAAAATGTGCCCGGTTGTTAGATTTTGCCTCCACGCCCTTCAGGCTTTGGAGGCAAGGGGATTCGAACCCCTGACTTCCAGCTTGCAAAGCTGGCGCTCTACCAACTGAGCTATGCCCCCGAAGGGAATTGCCAAATTTCGATTGGTGATTTTCGATTGCAAGGGAATAAAAGCAAAGTGCCGGATGTCGCCCAGCCAAGTCGACATCCGGCACGCGTTGTTTCTCTTGTCGGTTTTAGTGTGAAACGGGCTCTGCCAAATACGCCTTTAACACGCCCGCGTCGATAGCCCTGCCTGCAATCTCTCCATTGTTATTTATGTCTTTCGCAATTGCGAGAACGCCAGAATAGCCGCCTTTGAAGTCATTGAGGTCTGTGGCGTTACTACTGCGATCCCAAATTACGGCACGACAATCAACCTGGTCCGCGTCGCAGGAAACACCGACTACCTGGCCAGCTTCATTGATACCGTAGGCCTCACTGTCTACGTGTTCGGGTGTACGGTGCTTCAAAGGTTTGAGCTGGCGGATGCCATCCTCTTTGGTCCATTTGAACGCGTGTAGGATGTCGCCTTCAACAAAGGCGGGGTCACCAGCGAACCCGACAATATCGCCGCGTTGATTGATTGCCGTCGGCGTGTTCCACCACGGGGCTGGCGCCTCTGGATAAATATCTGTTACCGCGCCATTTTCCCAAAGCACAGCGTGCTTGGCCGTATGTCTTCCAACGGCCTGGTCGCAGATACCTGAAATGCCCACGATTTGACCGTTATCGTTAATCGCCGTCGCGGCCCCTGAGGTATCGCCGGAGATCAGAGGCAGCTCTTGAATCTGGTCTGGTGGCCCCAGCGACCACATCGCTGGGCGGAACTGGAGAACTTGAGGCGAGACACATGTGGGGTCGTGAACATCGTTCTCCGCCCATCCCACGGCTTGACGCAGGTTATTGGCTCCCGTAGCGAAGCCGTTATTTCCACCTGGAAAATTGGGAAGGCCTCTCATTTGGTTTAGGGTTTGTTCCCAAGCGAACCCGAGGTTGATATAGCCGACGTTGTTAGGCGTACTGTAGAAAAACGCGCTACTCCAAGACTCTCCGAGAGGCTCAGGATCGGCGGTCTGAGAAATACCCACGATGATTCCCGTGGTATTTTTCACGCCCCATGTGACACTGCTGTTTGGTCCACCAAGTGTGCCGAGGTCCGAGAGCAAACCGTTTTGCCACAGGATAGCGTGCCGGTTCCTATCCAGCATTCTGGCATAGCCTGCCACCCAGGTCTGGTCATTAATACTATTTCCCCCGTTACTCGTGCCGCCAAGGTCGGGAAGGGTCGACACCTGGTATTGCGTTCTTGACGTTGCGGGAATTGCTCTCTGGGCGAGCGCAGGCGTTAGAACCGCTCCGCAACAGCCAGCAGCCAGCACGATGAAGAGAACTTTGGTTGTCAATTGTTTTGTCATGTTTGTCTCCTTTGTTGAATTTTCATGACGACACCTTAGGAACTGGCCAGGTGTCACTTCCATAGCCACTTCGCAGATTTGGTACGGACCATTTCCTTTTAGATATCTGGCTTACCAGCCAGCAGATCCAAGACAGTGGAACGATTGACTTGCGGCTCGTTGTTTGCCCAGTTGCTTAATTCAATTTTGAATTAAGCGCCGCGGCGAACTTGCCAAGACCCTCACGAATTTGTGCGCGCGACCACGCTGCGAAGCCAAATGTGAGCGCTGGCTTCGGCTCTACTTTCATGAAACATGACGACAGCGGCGACGGCCTGATACCGATGTCACTGCACACGCGCGTGATCAGCGGCATGTGTTCCTTCTGTCGCACCCAGGCGACGAAGTGTAATCCAGCTTCAGGAATTTCGAGGATGAAGTACCTGCCTAGCAATTTATTGAATTGTTCGATAAAAAAGTCCCTGCGATCCGAATATAATTTTCGCATCCGTTTGATGTGAGTGAGGAAAAATCCCTCCGTTAAGAATCTGGCCAGCGTGGCCTGATCGATGGCCGGCGAATGCTGGTCCATCACCGCCCGAATCTTAATCATCGGCTCGACCAACTGGTGTGGCGCGACGATATAGCCCAGCCTCAACGATGGATACAAGATCTTGCTCATCGTGCCTGAGTAGATGACGCGACCTACATTATCCAAGCCCTGCAAACATGGGAGTGGGGGACCGGTGTAAC
>WNFR01003151.1_pt1 | contig 22205 bp, 22 predicted proteins | sample 5400221 | NCBI WGS metagenome assembly WNFR01 (sample SAMN13153357, study PRJNA577476) | soil metagenome | isolation source: 40 cm soil under Madrone tree | place: USA:California | collected 2016-06-14 | reverse complement strand
GGTTATGGGGAAAGGACAAAAACTCTTATAAATGATTTTCACCCTCAATCTCCGAACTTTGCGCCCTTTGCGTCTTTGCTGGAGATACTCCGAGTTTCGGTTGCGGCTCAGCCGCACTGGGCGCGTCGTGGTGAAGACACTAACTGAGTAGCTTAGGCGGGCAGCGCAAAGCGCTTGAAGAAATTCCACATCTCCTGATTGGCATCGCTGTGAATGTGCATCACGGGAACCGCCCGCGGCGATTTGATCCCGGAAACGACCATGCCGCCGGCCACTGGCGCAATTGCAGCAATCAGATCAGCGGCTTCAGCAGCGAGGCGGTGCGACATCATCGCGCCGTTCGAAAGTCCGGTTGCGTAGACTCGGCGCCGGTCGATGGGAATCGATTCTGTCAATTTTGTAACCAGCGCGCGCACGAAGCCGACATCGTCGACGTTGTTGCTCATCGCATAGGCACAGCAGGCACCGGCGTTCCAGGTCAGCAGCCGGTTACCGAAGCGTCCCGTACCGTTGGGATAAACGGCGACGAAGGTCTCGCGATCCGCGAGTTTATCCATCAAGGAGTATTCCTGCTCGTTCGCGCCATGGCCACCGCCACCGTGAAAATTGAGAATGATCGGGATCTCACGCGCGTCTATCGCCCGCGGCGGAACGTGAACGATCGCACTACGCTCGCGTTTCTGATGCGTTAAAGTGATCGTGTGATCGCCGGGAGAGAAATAGTCGGCAAACACGTTCCCATCGGCGAAAATAAGACAGCCGATAATAATAACGATGAAACTGGCAGGGGATCTGAGGTATCCGAAAGGCTGTGTCATGCGTCGGCTCAATCGAGTGTCCGTAGTTGCGAGATCCAGCGTCGATGACGCCGCGCAAAATTCAATGGGGGGCATTCGGCCCCCCATTGTTTAGGTGTTAAGTTGAGAAATTAATATTCGGGGCGGCGCCGGAGTTGGTCGATATCGCGGCGCTGATTTTCAAGCTCCTGCTGATTTCGATAGATCTGCTGGTCCTGATCGGCGGCTTGGTTCTCACGCCCCTGCAGTTGGTCACCGACCAGACCGCCTGCTCCAGCTCCCAAAACCGTTCCAATCATAGCGCCCGCCAATGGATGGTGCACCGCTGAGCCGATTAGTCCGCCGACGCTAGCGCCACCCAACGCGCCGATACCTGCACCCTTTTCGCGCGTGGTCAGCGCGCCACCCGCGCACCCGGTCACTAACGTGGCTGCTACAGCGATACTAGCGATAAATGAAGAATTCCTTCGCAAAACGCCTGTATTAGAATTCATGGTTTTCGGCCTCCTTGCAGGATTAGACGCCACAGCCGAAAATTTGTTTACGTAAGTTAACCCGATGGAAGAGAAGACAAATCGAGAGACGCGACAAGACACAGCGAACGGAAGGCGACCTAGCGCATTTTTTCAATCGTCGCGATCCGCTCGTCGAGCCCGGGATGGGTGGAGAGAAAGCCGCCTCCGCCATCGCCGGCGGTTCGGCGAATCCAGGTAAGCGCGTCGAGCAGCGTTTCTTTGGAATAGCCGGCGCGGCGGAGTATATCCACGCCATGGCGGTCGGCCGCGTATTCTTCAGTGCGACCGTAGCCGCGCGCGACGAGTTCGCCGGCGATAGGCGCTAACGCTCCGGCCGCCGGAAATAGTTGCTGCAGCCCCGCGCTGAGAATATTGAGGCCCGCGCCGAGTACCTGCGCTTTCGCCACATGACCGAGGTCTTGGTGAGCGATCTCATGCGCCAAAACCCCGCGCAGCTGGTCGTCGTTGGCACGGCGCAAAAGCCCCATGGTGACGTAGAACTCACAATTGCCCGCGTTGGCGGCGTTGATTTCATTCTGGTTGATGATGCCCACTCGCACTTGGTCGACCCGGCAAGGATGATCCATCGCTTGGAGAAGCGGCACCATCACTCGACGCAAGCGCTCGGCCTCGTAGGGATCGACGCGTCGCGCTGAGGACGATGGCGGGGGTGTCGGATAATCTTCTCTTGGCGCGCGGCGCGTCGACGGCGCCGGCCCGACCGCGACGCAAGCTGACATGACCGTGGCCAAGAGCGGCAAGGCCACAGCGATAGTTCCTAGTTTCACTCTAGGCCGACTCAACATCGAACCCAACTTTCGATCAAGACGCCGGGGGACGCGCCTCGGTCGAAGTGGACTGCGTCCGGCTTTTGTCTTGCATCAGCTCCAAGTATACGGTGCCGAAAACTATCTTGCTGCTCAGCTTTATCGGTAAGCGCCGTTCATCCGCCGAAATCCAAATCGTTGCCTCGTTTAAACGGCTCGCGTAGCCATTCTTGGTTATGTTTTGTATCCTTGGGATGATTCGGTAGGCCTCGACGGTTTTACCGGACTCCAGCGCGACCGGCTCTTTTTTCTCGATGAATAACTCGAGCAAGTACTGATAACGGCCGCCGAAGACCTTGAAATAAAGTTTATCGCCGACCTTAAAGTCCGTGCTTCGCGCCAGATAGACCGCCGTGATCGGATCGAGCGTGTTTTGCGCATCGAACTGATAGATTTTCGTCTCTTTGCCGACCTGCTGTCGATTGACGGACCAGCGCTTGGTGGCGTGATCGAGCTTGGCCTCGGTGTCGATGACCTTGGAGTTTTCCCGCTGGCTAAACGTATATCGCGAAGGCGCGAGCGCTTTGGCGTCGAAAGTCGAGCTGATCGTGTCGCGCATTCTCCAGATGAAATCGAGCATCCTAGAAGTTTTCGCTTCGACGCGCACCTGATAGACCTTCCGCCCGTCGATAACGGTCTGGGTGGTCTGGACTTCAGCGGTTGCTACCGCGATCATGCCGTTCCAAGTGGCCTGGTAGACTTCCTTTTCACCTGCGTCGAACGGGAAGTGCTTTGGTTGGTAAGCCGGCACTGCCTCCGCCTTGATCATGGCTTGGCCGGCCTCGGAAGCGGAGAGCACACACAGGCAGACAACGCCGGCGAGGGCAACCGCAAAATTCACCTTGAGCTTGCGCATGGTAACCAGTTTAGACGAATAACCTCAAAATTCGTTTATCCCCACAGTACCACAAAACCATCAATTTTGAATAACGCATCGGCGGGCTTTCGCTGTTCCCCGGTTCGCGTAATCATCGGTTTCTCGATTAAATGCTTAAATTAATTGCAGAGAGCAATCGATTTGGCTACTATCTGTCGGCAAACTTCATGAGGGCCCTGATGGCGCGCAAAAAATATCTGCCGCGAGCGGGAATCATTCTTCTCGCCTGGCTGCTCACAGGTTCATTGAATCCGCCGCCAACGGCCCAAGATCCCGATCCAACCTTCACATCACCCCTGCCGACTCTCGGATCGCTCAAGAATTGCATGAATACGGCGCTCGGCGCAGCATGTCTGGATCAGCTTTTTCGCACGGCGCTAAAAAATCATTCCACCGGCGAGGCGCTTCAATTGATCGAGCGCTTCTCGGCTGAAGACCCTGAGTTCAGGCGTGACTGCCATCCTGTCGTACACGCCATCGGCCGCGAAACCTACCGCGTCAAGGGAAACATCCACGATTCGTTTTTGGCGTGCGACCAGACCTGCCATTCGGGTTGCTACCACGGCTCCGTCGAGCGCTTTCTGCGCGGCGACGGTGTCTACGCTCAAGTCGATAAGCACCCGAGTGCCGCGGAGCTGAAGCAAAAGGCCGCCATCGCCTGCGATCCCAAAGTCGCCTATCGTTACCGTTTTCAGTGCTTGCATGGACTCGGGCACGCGTTGTTGTTCTTTTCCCGCTACCAGTTGAGTCAAGCCCTGGAAGTCTGCGATGCGCTGCCGGACGATTGGAGCCGCAACTCCTGTTACGGCGGCGTGTTCATGGAAAATGTTTCTAATGCCACGCCGGAGACCCGCGACTTGAGCCCGACTGATTATCACTACCCGTGCGACAAAGTAGACATCAAGTACCGTAGCGAATGTTACGTTATGCAGACCTCGCGCATGACTGAAATGGGGCTTACCACCGAAGCCATTTTTAAGGAATGTGACAAAGCCGGGCAGTTTCGCGAGCGGTGCGTGCTTTCCGTTGGCCGCGACCTATCCAACGATGTGCGTTTCGGCAATCCGCTCTCCACCGCGCAAAAATGCGAGCTTGCGACCGGCAACGCTCGCAACGCCTGTATGCGCGGCGCCGCGTATGCCTTGATCGATAATACCTGGGACGGCCGTTACGCTCTGCCGTTTTGCGCGGCATTTAACCAGGAGAGCGACCAGAACACTTGCTTCAGCATTAGCGCCCAATACCTGAAAACCACATTTGAAAAGTCATCCGCTGAGATTGCCCAGGAATGCACGAAGCATTTAAGTCAGCCGGCCCGTTGCGTCGAGCTGGCGTCGCCGCTGACAGCGCTGCGGACTCTTACGGCGCCTACCCCAAACTGAACGGGTGCTGATTCAAAAAAACCTGCGAGGCTCCATTCGCAGCAGTGAGAAATCATCCTTGCCAGTGGCTCAAGTAAGTGAGAAAGTAGCGCTGGTACCAACTCACGCCACGTCCAACGCGAATCGCAACGATATTTATTTATGGATGCCCCTCTTTTGTTGCTGGTAGACGACGAGATGGGCGTACGCGAATCGTTGAAAATGGTTTTCGGCAAGGCATTCCGATTGCTTGAAGCCGAAAACGTCGATGCCGCAATCTCCCACGTGCAAGAAGCGCAACCCGACGTCGTGCTCCTCGATGTGCTCATGCCTAAAGCCGATGGCATCGAGGTGCTTCGCCGTATCAAGGGAATTCACCCCGGTTGCGCGGTCATCATGTTAACCGGCGTCAACTCCCAACAGCTGGCGGCCCAGGCGATGAGCTGCGGCGCTTTCGATTTTATCGGCAAGCCGTTCGACGTCGTTGATCTAAGAGAAAAAGTGGCGCGCGCTCTCGCACACGTTACGTCAGGAGCGCCGTCCGCATAGCCACGCGCGCAAGGGAAGATGACAAAGGTCGCTCGGCCGCTGATCGCCAAGACGTGGCGACCTCTTAGTTTCCTGATCGGCGCGCTCCTTGTCGTTAGTTGCGCCCGGTTGAAGCAGTGTGCTTACGAAGGCTTTAGCCGCGACAACTGGCAAACGGGAAAGATCTACGCCGTGGACACCGATCGGGACATGGTCGCTTTGGTCGCGGAGCGCGCGAAAAAGGAAGTTCCATCACTGATCGAGCCGATTCTCGCGAAACCCGACGACCCGGTGCTTCCCGCCACTGGTGTCGATTTAGTTTTTACGTCCAATACCTACCACCACATCGACAACCATGTGACCTATTTTTCCAACCTGCGCAAATATCTGCGTCCCGGCGGCAAAGTCGTGATTATCGAGTTGGACGGCCGCGCTTGGCCGGAAGGTTTGCTAGGTCATTACACGCCGCGGGAATCGATCAAACGGGAAATGGACCAGGCAGGCTACGTCTTGGACCAGGACCTCGATTTTTTAGATCGGCAATCGTTTTTGATCTTTACAGTGAAGCGTTAGCGGAGCCGATGGCACTCATCGTTTGAGTGCTTAATTTGTTCCAATGCGCGCTACGCCCGCGCTGGACACCGCCGGATAGAATATCCGCGTGAACGGTCTTTCCAGCAATCATCAAAGGCGCGCCGTGGTGAAACCACCACGCGAACCTGCGCGTGACCTGTATCCACCGCGGCAGAGGTCACACGCAACAAATACGAATAGTTTTCGTCTCTGTGCGCGGGAGCACGGACGCTCCACTCCCGCGCACACTCTAACGCCAGGTTAGTTACTAACTAAATGTCCGGGGCGATTTCACTAATTTTAGGCTGACCGTCTTTCTCGCTGAAGGTTACAGTCACCTTGGCGCCCTCTTTTGCGTTTTCGATGCCCTTGGTCTCCTTGGTGGTCAAAAGCGTCTCTTCGCCCCGCGCGGTCTTGAGCACGATTTGATTTTCCGCTGGCTTGACCTTTAACACCGTTCCCTTCAGTTCGGCACCGCTCGAAGCCCCTGGAATTAGTAAAAAGATTAAGAGCACTGCGATCTTAAACATCAGGTACTCCGGCGGCGTTTGGGTTGCCGCCCGCGGTCGTATTAACCCTTTTGCGATTTGCTCGCATCGTCGGATTTTTTGTCTGGCATGCCCAACGATCCCGGCGTTCCTGGATCAGTATTGCTCCCTTGCTGAGGTGGGCTAGCCTGCTCGGGCGTGGTTTTTTCCGGTGCCGGCGCCTGCCCAACGGACGCAGGAGGCTCGTCGGACTTCTTGTCGCACGCGCCCAACGATAACGCGAGCCCCAGAGTAGCGCCGGCGATCAAAGCGAGTTTTGTGTGTTTCATAATGGTTGCTCCTTTTCTGTGTTAGTTTGATTCTACCGAGTTAATTAGGTTGCCACTTGGCCGCGATCACTTCGAACTACGTGCTCAAGCGGCTCCGTCGGCGTCCGGTTAAAAGCGCCGCAGGTTCAATCGGTCGCGCCGACAATACAGCCTGTGATGACGTGGATTTCTCCGCAGGAATGTTGCTGTTGCTCTGAACGAATGATCTGCGACGAGCTATGTATTTGGGACTATTGCTCAGCGTAACCTTCGTTGGGTGGAGCCATTAATCATACCCGTTAGAATATAAGCGACAAGCTCGTAAGCCATCTTTTCGTCGCGCACATCCTGCCCTGCGGCATCGGTTAGCGCAACAATAAGATCTCCTAAAGTCGTCTGCATTTTTACATCACGCGCCATGCGCCACCTCCTCTGTCCGATTGCTCCCAAGTCTTGCGACCTGACTTAGACCAGGTAAACTCGCCAGCGTGGGCCAGAATCCACGTTGATCCTGTTAAGTTAAGAAAATTCGCAGGCTAACGATCGTGACCAGCCGCTCGTGACGCCTTCGATACACCTCCGCAAGCCTTGTACCAACCACCGGGTCTCGCTTAAGCGCGCCAAAAACCAAAAGGATTCGACAATGCACCATGAATTGGAAACGCCCCAATTGTAGGAGAATTCCTACGCTGTGTACGGAGAAAAATACGTGCATCATGTTGGATATCGGCAGAAAATTCGAACTTTCCCGACAAGAGCTTCTGATGCACGCCAACGGACCCGTCAATTCGGCGGATGCAGAAGACGATTCAACCGACTTGAAACAACGCATGTGAGCCACGGCTTATTCGATGCGAAGGATCGTTGCGAGCAGCTAGTGCTTTTGGAGACTCCGAACCACGCAAATTCAAATTGGTAAAGCTTTGCAGATTTTGTCGCGATCAAATCGGACCAACTCGGCTTCGTTAAGGTCGCCGGTTGTTTGCTATCCATACCGTTCACAACTAGAGATCTTCGAAACGTCTCGCGCGCGTGGCTGGCGTTTTGCCCGAACACAAAATTCACGATTTTCTTTGTAAAGGTTCCTTTTCTCGGCGGTCGATATCGTCGCAAAGCAAAGTTTCACCATAACGCGCTTCTGACGGCATCAACGCTTGCTCCCTTGCCGGAAAATAGGTAACTTACGTGGCAATTGGAGCTTCCTTGACGACGACCTACATTCTTAAAAATTTCACACCACTCGATCGCAACACTTCAGGGCTCGATTATCGTAAAGAGTTAAACGAAGCGCAGTACGAGGCAGCGACCGCGATGGCAGGGCCGCTGCTTATTATTGCGGGCGCCGGCACTGGTAAGACTCGCACTTTAGTTTATCGCGTCGCTCACCTGATCGACCAAGGCGTCGATCCGCGGTCGATCCTCCTTTTGACCTTCACCCGCCGCTCCGCCGAGGAGATGCTGCGGCGCGCCAGTCTTTTGATCGATCACCGTTGCAATCAGGTTGCCGGCGGCACGTTTCATTCCTTTGCGAATCTCGTGTTGCGGATCTCCGGCCGCCACCTCGGCCTGTTACCGTCGTTCACCATTATGGACCGGACGGATAGCGAAGATGTAATCCAACTGATCCGCGCCGAAATGGGGCTCAACAGTAAGGAGAAGCGGTTTCCCCGTAAACAAACGGTGGCTGAGATCTTCAGCATGTCGCTCAATAAGCAAACGCGGCTAAGCGATCTTCTCGAACTGGAATACCCCCATCTGATCGAGTTGAACGATGATCTCGCCGAGCTTTTTCGCCGCTATACGACTTACAAGCGAAGCAAATCACTGCTTGACTATGACGATCTTTTGACCCGGTTGCGCGACCTGCTCGCCGATCACTCGGAAGTGAGAAATCGGCTCTCCGACACTTATCGTTTCATCATGGTCGACGAGTACCAGGACACCAACCATCTACAGGCCGAAATCGTCCGTCTGCTCGCCGCCACCCACAACAACGTCGCGGTCGTCGGTGACGATGCCCAGAGTATCTATTCGTTTCGCGGCGCCAATTTTCGCAACATCATGGATTTCCCCAAGCACTTTCCCGGCGCGCGCATCATCAAGCTGGAAGAAAACTACCGCAGCACCCAGCCGATCCTGAACGTGACCAACGAGATTATTCAAGGCGCCAAAGAAGGCTACGAAAAACGTCTGTTCACGCGAAAAAACGTAGGCACACGACCCAAGCTCGTGCAGGCGGGCAGCGAACAGATGCAGTCGCAATTTGTCTGTCAGAAGATTCTCGAGCTGCGCGAGGAAGGCGTACCGCTTTGGGACATCGCCGTGTTGTTTCGCTCCAGCTTTCATTCCTTCGATCTGGAAATCGAGTTGGCGCGCCACAAACTTCCATTCGTCAAGCGCGGCGGCTTTCAATTCATGGAAGCCGCGCACGTCAAAGACTTGCTCGCCCATTTGCGGGTGCTGGCCAACCCGCAGGATGCGATTTCCTGGAACCGTGTCTTGCTATTGCTCGAAGGTGTCGGCCCGGGCGCCAGCCAGAAAATTACAAAGTGGCTGCTCGAAGGCCCCAACGCCGTTGAGCGGTTGCGCTCTTACCAAGCTAAAGGCAAGATCGCCCACGGGCTTAAAACTCTGGCGCAAGTGCTCGAAGAAGCGGCACACGTCGAGCTACCTTCCGAGCAGGCGCAATATCTACTGCAGTATTACGTGCCCATCCTGAAGCAAAATTATCCCGACGATCATCCCAAACGGCTAAGAGACATGGAGCATTTCCAGGGCATGACCGAACGCTACCGAAGTCTGGAGCGCTTGTTGAGCGATATGGCGCTCGAACCGCCCAACGACAGCATCGCCGGTGTGCTGGCGGTTGATCCGGACGAAGGTCCGCTCATTCTATCGACGATTCACTCGGCCAAGGGTCTTGAATTTCACTCAGTGTTTATTATCTGGGCGCTGGAAGGGCGATTTCCCTCGATCTACGTTGAGTCCGATGAGGATTTGGAAGAAGAACGCCGTTTGTTCTATGTCGCGGCGACACGTGCGAAACAGAATCTGTTCATCAGCTATCCGGCTCGGGTCTTCGATAAAACTCTGCGTATGGTTCTGTCGCGTCCGTCGCGGTTCATCGAGGACATATCGCCACGATTGCTCGAACCGGTAGCCCTTGTGCCCGAGGGGTCCTATTGGGATTGGGAGACTTAACAATGCAACTCACGCTCAACTTTGTCGTCTTCATCAGCGGTGCAGTGTTGATGTCGCTGGAAATCGTCGGTAGCCGCGTGCTCGCGCCAAACTTCGGCAGCTCGATCTTCGTCTGGGGTAGCCTGATCTCGGTGGTGATGGCCGCGTTGAGTATCGGATACTATTGGGGCGGCTGGCTATCGGCGCGCGAGCCCTCCTACGGCAAGCTGCTCTTGCTGCTCATGATCCCCGGCATTCTGATCTTTTTCCTGCCGTTCATCTATCCTGCCGTCAACGACTGGATCGCCGGCATTGATTTTGGCAGCCGGCTCAACCCGCTGATCGCCTGCAGCGTGCTGTTTCTTTTACCGGGAATATTTCTGGGCACCATATCTCCCTACGTCATTCGTCTCGCCGCGACTCGATTGCATACCGTGGGAAGCACCGCCGGAACACTCTACGCGGTTTCGACCTGCGGCAGCATTTGCGGCACGCTTCTGACGGCGTTTTACCTTATCCCTGTGCTCGGCGTTAGTAATATTATCCACATGCTCGGCATCACGCTGGTATGTTTATCCCTTGTTGTAGTACCCTTGGTCCGGCTGCAGGGCGTTTCATTGTCGCGAGCTGTCGCCACCGTATCACTCACCTTGGGATCGATGAGCATGTTCTGGACGCCGGCGGCTTGGGCAAAAACAATATTGCAAAAAGAAACCTTTTATCATCGCATTCGCGTCGAAGAGGACGACGAAGCGCGTTATATGTATTTTGACCGCACGCTCCAAAGCGCCATGAATCTCAAGGACCCGACGGCGTTGCGGCTCATTTACTCGCGCTATACGTCCCTGGGATTCACTTTTCGGCCGGACGCCAAAAAGATGCTGATCATAGGGCTGGGCGGCGGCTCGATACCGAAAAAAATACAAAAAGAATTTCCCAACATCGAAATCGACGCCGTGGAGATCGACCCGGAAGTCATCAGGATCGCCAAGGACCACTTCAACGTGAAGGAAGGCAAAAACCTCCGACTCCACGCCCAGGACGGCAGGCTGTTCCTGACGCGCACGCAGAATCAATACGATATCATTCTGCTCGATGCTTACTTCACCGATGCCATTCCGTTCCATCTGACGACCAAGCAATTTTTCGAGCTCGCGCAAAAAAGACTCACGCCGAACGGCATCATCGTCGCTAACCTGATCAGCGCCGTTACCGGTCCTTCGGGAAAGATCGTCCGCGCCTTTGTCCGAACCCAGCGACAAATTTATCCGCAAACTTATGTTTTCGCCGCGCGCCGCGCCGACAACGTAAGCTTGGACACGATTCAAAACGTCATTGTCGTCGCGACCCGCGACAAGCAACGGCTCGACATCAAAGAGATCGTCAAGCGCGCCTCCGCCATGGATAAAGGTTTGTTTCCGGATCCGATCCAAGACATCGCGGTGGCTTATTTTGATCGACCTGTTCCCGAAGACGTTCCGATACTCACCGATGATTACGCCCCGACCGACGATCTGCTCAATCCTTAGCGCGCTCCTCATCTGCTCTTGCACACTTCTCGGACCCGACACGCCGCGCCGCGTGGTGCGCGTCAGCGTCGTTGCCGACGTTTCTTTCCGCGCGCGAAATGTGAACTGGGCCGAAGAAGCCCGCGGCCTCGTCGAGGCTGCGTCGGACTATTACGAGCGAGAATTCGATATTCGGCTGATAACGCAAAACGTAGCGGCTTGGCCCGAGACGGAGCGCATTCCGTCGACTCCCAATCTTTTAGCCAAAATCCAGAAACAATTCGGCGGTCAAGCACAGCAGCAAGGTTACGATCTGCTCATCGCCTTCACGGCCGAAGGCGTGAGCCGCATCCTCACCGCCGGGCGGCCGCGGGTTGATCGAATCGGCGATTGTAACCAGGGACTGGCAAGATTTGTGGTCGTGCCGATCACCAAGGTATTTCATTACCAGGGACCAAACGTCGAGCCGGAGTTCGACGTGATCGCTTTGATTCACGAGCTCGGTCACGTCTTCGGCGCCGAGCACGTCAACGATAGGGATTCCCTGATGCACGAAGAGTTCGGTTACCGCACCGAATTCGACGCGAAAAATCGCGCCATCGTCCAAAGAAACCGCGACTGCCCATTTGCTAAATGAGAAAATAGGCAATAGGCGTTAGGCAACGGGCAATAGTTACGTCTCGATCGTCGGATCGTTTTTTCTTACCGTTGCCTATTGCCTGATGCCTGTTGCCTGCATTTATGTTGAATAATCTCCGCATAGTCATGGTCCGCCCGCGCGGCTCCGGCAACATCGGCTCGGTGGCGCGTGCGATGAAGAACGTCGGTGCCGGCGAGCTCGCCATTGTCGGCAAAGCGCGCACACGGAGTTTTTGGGCGAGAGCGATGGCAGTGCATGGCCAAGAAATCTTGGCCGATGCCAAGCGCTACGAGACCCTTCGCGAGGCGATTGCCGACTGCACGTTTGTCGTAGGCACCACCTGTCGTTCAGGACTGTATCGGAGTCACAGTCAGCCACCCCGAGAAGTCGCGCCCGCAGTCGTTGCGGCGTTAGAGAAGGGCAAAGTTGCTCTCATCTTCGGCCCGGAAGATCATGGCCTCAGCAACAAAGACTTGGAACATTGCCAGCTCCTGGTCACGATTCCAACCCATCCGGATTATCCGTCGCTAAACGTCGCGCAGGCTGCCGTCATTTGTCTGTACGAACTCTACGTGGCATCGCTGACACCCGCGGACAGTGATGGAATTCACAGGGCTGAGGCCGAACAAATCGAAAGGCTCTTTGACATCATGCGAAATGCGTTGTTAAAGATTGGCTTTCTCGACTCGGAGAATCCCGAGCATATGCTGCTCGCCTTCCGGCGCATATTCGGACGCGCCGGATTGGAAGAAAAGGACGTACGAATTTTCACCGGCATGTTCCGCCAGATCGAATGGTACGCGAAAGAGGGCTGGAAAGTCGTCGAAGAGAAAGAAAAGAAGGGAATAAAAATCAGATAGACTTAATTGCCGGAGCTCGATAGGCACTCTAGGTTGTCCAGAAGCAAACTTTTCGGGAGGGGAGTGTTCTCATGAAAGTACGATTGTTTGCCTTTGCGGCGTTTCTCCTACTTGCCAATGTCGACGCCCCGGTTCTGGCCAATCATCGCCAAGCGATCAGAGTGGCTTATCCCAGTCTCGGCCTTCCCCAAGCGCCGCTCTGGATCGCCAGCGCGGCGAATTATTTCAATGAAGTGGGACTGCGCGTCGAGTCCTTGTTTATCCAGAATAGCTCAACGGTCATCCAATCCTTGCTGTCGGATGAAATCGACTACGCCATGGTTGGGCCGGCTCCCGTGGTCGCCGTAGATCTTCGCGGCGCCGACATCGTCATGATCGCGACGACGATCCCGACCTTGATTTTCTACGTGATAGCGCGGCCGGAAATCCAAAAGATCGAAGATCTAAGGGGCAAGTCTATCGGTTTTGGCCGCTTCGGTTCCAACACCGATTTTGCCGCGCGCTTGCTGTTGGAAAAATACGGCCTGGTTGCGAACAAGGACGTGGCCATGATCCAAACCGTGGGCGGGAACGCGACGGTGTTGGCGGTCAGCACGGGAAAGGTTCACGCCGGCATCACTACAGACGTGGGGATGTTGGAAGGAAAGAAACTCGGCCTCAGAGAACTTTTCGCCTTCAAAGACCTGGGAATCCCATTTGCCCATGCCGGCTTTGCCGCCAAACGCTCTTTCCTCAAGAGCCATGAGAACGAAACGCTCAATTTTCTGCGGGCGATTTCCAAAGCGGTCTATCGCATGATGGCAGATAAGAGCTTCAGTACCCGGGTGATTCAAAAAGTTTCCCGCATCGATGACAAAGCGATCGTCGAAGCAGGTTACGAGCTGCATGCTCAACAATTTCTTCAGAAGAAGTTTTATACCACGCCGCCCATGATTCAAACCGTGCTGCGCCAGGTCGGCGAGAGCCTTCCAGCGGCGCTCAATGCCAACCCCGTCGACTTCATTGACAATCGCTACATCCAGACTCTCGATCAACGGGGCCTGTTCACGGAGTTAGATCGGACATTCAAGCCGCGATAAGGTGCACCAAAAAACTCAAGAGTATCGTCATCAGGAGGACAAGCGATGAACGTCAACCACTTTGAGATCAAAAAAACCGCTCTGCTGTTTTTCGACATACTCAACGGCTACGTGGCCGAACCCGAACCGGGCAAACCGCGCGTTTTGAAACCGTGGATTCAAAACGCGGTCCGGCTCAGCAAGGCCGGCCGCACGGCTGGACTGCCGATTTTTTTCGCCAAGGGCAATCATCGTCCCGACAACGCCACCACTGCCTTGATTCTCACTGACACGAACAACTCGCTCACGCCGTGGCCCAGTGGTGAAGTGACCAAGACGAGAATGCACGTGATCGCCGGCGACAAAAGCTCCGACGTACTCGGCGATCTGGAACCGGCGGCGGACGACTATTACATCGTCAAATACCGCTGGAGCGCCTTTTTTCAGACCTATTTGGATTTGGCGCTGCGCACCCGCGGCATCGACACGGTTATTATTTCCGGCGGTTCCACCGACGTCGGCGTGGCTTCGACTTTGTATTCCGGCAGAGACTTGGACTATAACATGATCGTCGTCAGCGACGCCTGCGGCACTTCACACGACCAACGCGCGCACGATACATTGATGGAGTTAATTTTTCCGCGCATGGCGCGCGTGCGGACCACGGACCAGGCGATCGCGATGATGCAAAGAGCGAGCAGCTAAACATCATCAAATTCCAGGAGGCAGTCATGGCAACCAACGGAGAACCGCCAGTCGGCATTAGCAAGAACATCAAACTGATCGGCAGAACGGACCTGCCCGGCGGCGGGTCCATTGTCGTCGAAAACGGCTACGCGTATGTCGGCCACATCGAACCGCCCGACGGCACCTCAATTATCGACGTGCGCGATCCTAAGCATCCGAAACTGGTCGCCCGGCTTGAAGTCCCCGAAGGGATTCATTCGCACAAAGTGCGCGTGAGCGGCGACGTGATGCTGATCAATTACGAGCGCTACAAAACCAAGAAGGAACCCCAAGCGGGTCTCAAAGTATTCGACATTTCCGACCGCGCCAAGCCACGCGAGATCGCCTTTTTCAAGGCAGCGGAAAAGGGCGTCCACCGATTTACCTTCGACGGGCGCTACGCCTACCTTTCCCCCCACATGGAAGGTTACATCGGCAACATTGCGCTAATCCTCGACCTGAAAAATCCTGACAAGCCGGAGGAAGTCGGCCGCTGGTGGATGCCCGGTCAATGGAAAGCCGGCGGCGAAACACCGACCTGGCACGGCTGGGACCATCGCTGTCATCACCCGATTCGTCGCGGTGACAGGTTGTATATCAGCTACTGGCACGGCGGCTTCGCCATCGTCGACATCTCGAACATGAGTCAACCGAAAACGATCAGTATGCTCGACTGGAGCCCGCCCTATCCTTGCCCGACTCATACAACGCTGCCGCTTAAAAATAAGATTATGGACCGCGACTTCATGATCGTCACCGACGAAGAAGTTGCTGAGAGGCTGATGCCGACGCCCAATGCATTTCTCTGGGTGGTCGATATCACCGAGGAGACCCGCCCCATGCCGATCGCCAACTACATGGTCCCCTATGACGGTGAATCAAAGCCAGGAAGCCGCTTCGGCGCGCACCAGCCGGCGGAACAAGTCTACGACAATGTTCACTACGTCACCTGGTTTGCCGGCGGCCTGCGCGCCCTCGATTTTTCCAACCCATTCTCGCCGAAAGAAGTCGGCTACTACGTTCCACAGCCGGGCAAAGACCAGAAAGCGGTCCAGAGCAACGACGTCTTCCGCGCCGACGACGGCAAACTCTATCTCATCGACCGCTTGGATGGACTGGAAATCCTAGAGCCGCAGATCTAGAAAGTACCCGTTCAAAGTTCAACGTTCAAGGTGATCGGAACTGAGAATGCAATCGATGTTTGCGGGAGCTCTTACGTTGAACCTTTGAACCTTGAACCCTTGAACGGCTGTTGCTCATGAAACTTTACAACGTCGCCTACTCCGGCAATTCTTACAAAGTTCGCCTGCTGCTTGCCCATCTCGGCATTCCGTGTGAGATCGTCGGAGTCGATATCTTGAAAGGCGAAGGCCGAACCGAAGAATTTTTAAAGATCAATCCCAACGGCCGGACGCCCGTGCTCGACGACAACGGCTTTATTCTCGCGGAATCCAACGCCATCCTTGCGTATCTCACCAAAGGAACGAAATTTCTACCCGAAGACCGGCAGAAGTTCGCGCTCGTTTTCCAGTGGATGTTCTTCGAGCAATACAGCCACGAACCGTTCATCGCGACTTCCCGCTTTTGGATTCAGCACAAACCCGACTCGCCGGAAAAGACCGCGTTGCTCGCGTCAAGGCGCGACGGCGGCTGGGCAGCGCTAAAAATCATGGAAGACCATTTAGGGAAGAATGATTTCTTCGTCGGCGATTACAGCATCGCCGACATTGCTCTATTCGCTTACACGCATGTTGCCCATGAAGGCGGCTTCCCGCTCGGTGCTTTTCCGAAGATCAAAGCTTGGATTGAACGAGTTAAAGAGCAGCCGAGGTTTGCGCCGATGAAATAAAAAGCGTCTACCAGCAAACCCGAAATCTATTGGCCACCTGAATATAGACTCTCCTAGTTTTTCGATCGGTAGTCCTGTCGCCATCAATCACCATGTCGATAAAGTTTGAATGGGATTCCCGTAAAGCCCAGGAAAATCTGCGCAAGCATAGAATTGAATTTAGCGAGGCATCAACCGTTTTCGCAGATAGTTTGTCAATCACTATTCCTGATCCAGACCACTCGGCAAGTGAGCAGCGCTGGCTGACTATGGGTCTCTCAATTCGCCAGCGCCTGCTCGTCGTGGTACATACAGAAGAGGAAGAGACGATGCGTATCATTAGTGCAAGGCCGGCAAACCGCCTTGAGCGGAGGAAATATGAAGAAGGGAAATCGTAGACGGGACGAAATGCGCGATCATTATGATTTTACCGGAGGCGTTCGGGGCAAGTATGCGCGTCGGCATGCCGAAGGCACCAACGTCGTGGTCCTTGATCCTGACGTGGCGCGTCTGTTCCCAAATCACGTGACGGTCAACGAGACACTGCGAGCAGTCGCTCAAATAGTTCAGATACAGGAACGAGGGAGGGGAAGAACAAACACACCTCGCCGCAGCCGTAATAAGGCATGAACACCAACGAAATCTCGTTTCGGCCGCGATGGATGAATCCCAATGTTCCCCGCAAATCGGTTCGCTATCCTAAAGAGCCACGTCCGCCCTTTTGCAAATTATTTGCTGAAGACCAGAGCGTGGCACTCTACAGAACTACGCCGATGAAATGGTAAAATATGGTAGATCGAAAAAAGACAAACGGGCTAAAAGCATTACCGGGTGGAAAGCGTTCACTCGATCGACCTTCACGGCGACGTAGGTTAGAAGGGCATAATCTTCTGACGCCGCACATCTGGCCACCGTACCGTGCAGGTCACGGCGCGACTGCACGCGACAGATCGATCGCCAACAAGTATTCCGCGTTACTGAATGCGGCCCTTAAGGAGCGTTTGGGGACGCCTTTGCGATCAGTGTTGGGAGACGAGAGCAGCTCTGAAGATAATGTACATTGCGACTTTTGCCAGCAAAAGAAATCGGCGATTCTAGTCAGGGGACCGAGGGACGCGTATGTGTCGACTGCTTTGCGGCAGGTCTCGAATTGATTAGCCAGGGAGAACGGTGGCCAGTTCCGTAAGCTTGCACTTGCCTCCTACGTCGATTCTCAAATTCGAACCTTTTTGATTTCTTCCATCTCCTCCAACGTTCTCGGCCAATCGTCCTTAAGTAATCGCGACAAACTCCGATCCGCCAACAGCTTTCCTCCCGTCTGACACTTGGCGCAGTAGTTGGTCTCGTTTTCCGCGTGGACGATACGCTGGACCGGCGAGCCACAGACGGGGCAAGGCTTGCGGTACCTCCCGTGCACGACCATGTCGGGGCGAAATGCAGTGACTTTTTCGGGGAAACCCGTTCCCCGCTCTTTTTGAAGCCTGCTCACCCACTCAGTGAGCGATTCCCGAACCGCGCGATAGAGACGTTCGATCTCAGCGGCTGTCATTTGTTGTGTCAAGCGAATCGGCGAGAGCTTGGCGCTATGAAGGATCTCATCCGAATACGCGTTGCCGATACCGCTGAATACATGCGGATCGGTCAACGAACGTTTCAAGGTGTGATTTTCGCGCGTGAGCGCTTGCCTAAATTCATCGAGAGACGCATCGAGAACTTCCAGACCGCCGGGATCATGCTCCTGGAGAGCGGCTTCACCGCGAACCAAATGAATCGAAGCGCGCTTTTTCGTTCCCGCCTCGGTCAAAAGCAATGTTCCATCGGGGAAATCGAACGCGGCCTGGCCGTACTTGCGGGCGATCTTCGCGCCTTTCGGTTTCCAGTGAAACCGCCCGGCGATCATCAAATGAACGATCAGGAAAAGATCGTCGTCCAGTTGAAAGACGATGCGCTTGCCAAGCCGGCGGAGCGCCAGAACTTTCTTGCCTTCAGCCGCGCTGATCGGCGGTTCGAAGGACCGCAGGACAAACGGGCTGCCGATCCGGATTTTTTGAATCGGCTGCTTTAGGACACGCTCGGAGAGCGCTTCGATGTAAACCGTAACGTCGGGGAGCTCGGGCATGACGGGAGAGACCGAAAATCAAGAATGGAGGATAGAGAATCGCGATCTTCAATCCTCTATCATCGATCCTCGAATTTTTTTGCAACCTTCGCGTTCTTTGCGGCTAAACGAAACTTGTCTTTGTGTTTCTTTCGTCTGAGGGCGCGATGAATCGCGCCCCTACCTTGTGAACTTTGCAGTCTTTGTGGTTAATTCTGACTTCCGCCTTCTCTCGACGTCAAAAATTCCTTCGCCTGCATCGGAAACAACACGCCTAAGAGAAGGTCCTCATCGCTCTTCGCCAACGGGCCGAGATCCTTAATCGTTTTGTCCCAGTCCGCCGGATCGGCCATTTCGCCGGAGCGCAGCGAGTAATCCGGCTCTTTGTCCTTCATGATTTTCTTGATCAGTTCCTTATTCACCGGGCCGGGCGGGCGGCCATATTTGCCCTTGATGTAATCGCTCGTTTCTCGCGTGACGATCTTGTATCTCTCTCCGGCGAGAACATTCAGCACCGCCTGCACGCCGACGATCTGGCTGGTCGGCGTAAGCAGCGGCGGATGGCCGAGATCTTTCTCTACGCTCGGTGTTTCTTTGAGCGCGGCGTCCATCAGATCCATGCGCTTCGCTTCCTTCAACTGCGCCACCATATTCGAGATCATCCCGCCGGGAACTTTGTGAATGAACACGTCGCCACTGACACCAGTGTAGCCGGTCTCGTATTTTTCGTACTTCTCTTTGATCTGTCGTGTGATTTGCGCCGGCTCTTCGAGCACTTTCAAATCGATGCCGGTGTCGAAAGGTGTTCCGCTCAGCGACGCCACCATGGTCTCTGTCGCGGGATGCGCCGATCCGAACGATAACGGCGATAAAACCGTGTCGACCATGTCGACGCCGGCGAGAATCGCCATCAGATGGCACATGCTCGATGTCCCGCCCATGTCGTGACAGTGCAGCAGCACCGGCAGCTTGCCCTTGGCGCGGTCCTTGATGCCTTTGATGATACGGTAAGCATTGAACGGCGTCATGATCCCGGTGGCGTCTTTGAGCGACAACCAGTCGGCGCCGACCTCGATCAGCTGCTCCGCGTATTCCATCCACTTTTCCAATGTATGAACCGGGCTTACCGTGTAATTGACCTCGACGTGCGCCTCACCGCCGAACTCCTTTACCGCCTTGGTCGCTGTTTCGATATTGCGAAAGTCGTTGGTCGCTTCGAATACGCGAAAAACATTGATCCCGTTGGCGACGGCTCTCTCGACGAATTTGTAGACGATCGTATCCGTGTACGGACGGTAGGCGAGAATATGTTGGCCGCGCAAAAGCATTTGCAGCTTGGTTTTGGGCATCACCGCTTTCATCCGCCGCAGCCGCTCCCACGGATCTTCTTTGAGATAGCGCATGCACACATCAAACGTCGCGCCGCCCCACACTTCCACCGCGTAGAAACCGCAATTATCGATGGAGGCGCAGAGCGGCAGGAGATCGTCGGTGGTGACGCGCGTCGCCAGCTTGCACTGCTGCCCATCCCGTGGTGTCAGATCGGTGATCCTCACCCTTCGGCTGCCAGCTGGCTCAGATAGCAGCGTTTTCATGTCGGCGGCCAATTGATCCAAAATTTCTTCACTCATGGGAATGACTCCTATTCTACTGCACCGCTAACAACCGGAGCATCGCACGCAATGTTTATAGGCCATTTACCGCGCCACAGTAAAGCAGTGAAAGCGCGGCACGCTCGGGCACAAGCTCATCCGTCCTTCGGGCTTTGTTTTGCTTTCTTCCGGACCTAAACGTTTGGAACGGTTTGAACGGCTTGAACGCCTGGAACAAAATTTGGTTGTCTTGCTTTTCTCGACCGATTCTCCTACAAACCGGCTCATGAAGATCGTCAGACTTTACACAGGAGCGGACAACGAATCGCATTTCGAAGACATCGAGATCGCGCTCAATCCGATTGGACACATGCAAGCCTCCGAGCTGCAACCGACGCATGGCATCATGTTTCGCTCGTCGCCGCCGTCTCATTTAAGCGATTATCACCCCGTGCCCAAACGGCAATACGTCATCACTCTTTCCGGCCAGGTCGAGATCGAAACCGGCGACGGCACGGTACGTCATTTCGGTCCGGGTGACGTCATGCTCGCCGAAGACACCACCGGGCGCGGCCATATCACGCGAGTCGTCGGAAATCAGCCGCGTCACTACGTTTTCATCCCGCTGAAATAGGAATTCTCCATCGAGGAACAAAAATCATCCGTGCCCGCGCGACCGGATCGTTTGTCCGTTTGCATCGTCCCCTGCGCGAACTTGATGCCGTCCATGATGGTGGCGACGCTGGGGATTGCGCTACCCGAGATCCGCGGCACCTTTTCGCTTTCTGAAGTCGCCGGAGGCAGTCTCTTTTCCGTCATGATGGTCGTCGCCGCTCTGACGAGCGGCATTGCCGGCCGGCTTGCGGACCGTATCGGCAGAAAAACCGCGCTCATCACTGGGCTTACCCTTTTAGCCACAGGATTCACGCTCGCGGCGTTCAGTCAAAATACGCTGTTGTTTTTTTGCTGTCTCGGCGTAACGGGAGTCGGCTACGGCTTCACATCGCCCTCGCTTTACGCCATCATGTCGGATCTGCTACCGCAGCGGCGCGGTCTTGGTACCAGCCTCGTTTCCGTAACTTACGGCATCGGCGGGGCCATAGGAGCCGTATTGGCAAGTCGTATCGTCGTGGCCGTTGGATGGCGCACGGCGTTTCTTACAGTCGGACTGATCGCGGCCGCGGACATGTTGCTGCAGTTTTATTGGATTCGAGATCAGCGCCGAACGCGAGCGGCCGTTCGCTCAGGTCCTATCAACTCCGCGCTTTCCGCATCGACGGCGATTTTAGCCGCCGCTGAATTCATCGGTGGGTCCGTATTCTGGAGCTGCGCCGCTTGGACTCCAACCGCGTTGCGCGCCGCTAAGGCGCTCAGTCTTCAAGAAACCGGTTGGATCATGGGAGTTTTGAGCGTGGCTAATATGCTCGGATCGTTTACCCTCGGATCGTTGTCCGACAAATTTGGCCGCAAACGGATCATCGCCCTGAGTGCCCTTCCGGCCGCAGCGGCAGCTTTCATGGTGTTCTATTGGCTGGATTCTGCCATGGGTCTCGCGACAGGAATATTTGTTTTCGGATTACTCAAGGCATCCGTCCCCGCTCTGGTCGTCGCACTTGCGCAGGAAACTGCGCCACCCGGCAGCGCCGGCACCGCCGCCAGCGCCATTATGTCGCTGCACTATACCGCGGGCGTACTCGCGCCGTTGCTCGCCGCACAGCTCATTACCGGCACCGGCGATATCCTCGTTGCGATGGTTCTCGTCTCGTCCGTGCCGCTTCTACTCTACGCTGCGTTGATTGGCGCCGTGCGCGAGCGCACTGACGAAGAACCGGTACTGCAGATGTAAAATTGTTTCGACAGAGCGAACGCGGTTACAGCCCAAGAATTCGCTCAGCGTTTTGATGAAAAAGTTTTTCCATCAGATCGTCCGAATACGCCAGCTCTTTCCACTCTTTAAAGATACGGTCGTAAGGAATGCTCGGGTAGTCGCTGCCGAACATGATCTTGTCTTTCAGTCTGCCCTTGATGTCGCGCTTGAGCGCTTCGGGAAAATATTTTGGCGCCCAACCAGATAACTCCCACGAAACGTTGCCCTTGTGTAGCGCCACGGCAAGCATCTCCTCAGTCCAGGGCCAGCCGGGATGCGCCGCGACAATATTTAAATTGGGAAAGTCGGCTGCAAGCTGATCGATGGCCGCGGGATGCGCGTGACGAATCACCGCGCCCAAACCGCCGGGCATGCCGGCGCCCATGCCCGTCGTGCCGACATCGATCATCACCGGGACCTTGAGTTCGTTGATAGTCTCCCAAAGTGGATAAAGTTTGCGCTCGTCGACGGAGAAGTGGCCCATGATCGGATGGAAGTGAAAACCGAAAAGCTTTGATTCTTCGATCGCCCTTTTTGCGTCCTCGATCGCCTGAGCGCCTTTGAGCGGATCGAC
>WNFR01002552.1_pt1 | contig 22207 bp, 24 predicted proteins | sample 5400221 | NCBI WGS metagenome assembly WNFR01 (sample SAMN13153357, study PRJNA577476) | soil metagenome | isolation source: 40 cm soil under Madrone tree | place: USA:California | collected 2016-06-14 | reverse complement strand
TGTCCGACGGGATCAATCGTGCGAACTGAAGTCGGTTCGGTGCTCGTGCAGCACGACGTCTGCAACGGCTGCGGGTACTGCGTCGTCTCATGTCCGTTCGGCGTCATCGATCGCCGGCCTTCGCCTTTACCGGATCATGGCGGCGCATTCAAATGCACCTTCTGTTACGATCGACAAAAAAGCGGACTCGTTCCGGCATGCGCGAAAGTTTGTCCAACCGAATCGATTGTCTTCGGCCGGCTCGACGATCTCCGCGTACGCGGAAAAGAGCGCGTCGAACATCTAAAACAAAGCGGATACGACGACGCGCAACTTTACGATCCGACCGAAACATCGGTCCGCGGCATTCACGCGTTCTTTTTGATTCTCGGCGAACCCGAAGCGTACGGCCTTCCGCCGAAACCGCAGGTGCCGACGATTTATTTGAAGTCAGCCTGGACCGCTGCGTTCGCGACGGCGATCGCGTCGATCATCGCAACCTTGGCCGCGTTTGCATTTTTCTCGTGACTTCCGAAAACCGGCTCGAACAATTACGCGACGAAGCGTACGCCAAAGGCGTCGTCGCTGGCCGCGGTGTCGATGTTGCCGGCGGACCAATTCCGAGAAAGCCCGGTTACTACGGCTCGCCGGTTGTTAGGCCGCCGGTCTGGACCTGGGAAGTCCCGCTTTATTTTTTCTTTGGCGGAATCGCTGGAATGTCTGCGGTCATCGCTTTGGCCGCCGGATTCCATCATGTCGATCTTGCGCGGAGGGCGATGTGGATCGCTGCGGTCGCCGGCGCCGTGATTTCACCTGTTCTCCTGATCATGGATCTCGGACGTCCGCATCTGTTCCTCAATATGCTGCGGGTTTTCAAACATCGCTCCGCGATGTCGATGGGCGCGTGGATTCTAAGCGCGTTCAGCGCGTGCACCGTTCCAGGTTTGATCGCGCTCGAGCTGCATGCGCACGGAATTTTTACAGGCTCTCTCGATGAGATTCTGCGCATCGCCGCTGGCGTTCTCACTTTCGGCGCCGCGATCTTCGGAACGTTGCTCGCGACTTACACAGGTGTTCTCATCGGAGCAACGACGATCCCCGCGTGGTTTTTGCATCGCACATTGTTGCCGATCCATTTTGGAACCGCCGGTCTAGGATCGGCTGCCGCCATCTTGGAATTACTTGGCCATCGAATTCCAGCGCTCAACTTCATTGGATACTATGCCGCGACGGTCGAATTCGCGCTCCTGATTTGGTTGAGCATGGCAAAACACGGCGCGGCCGACCGCGCGATTCACGAACATGGCAGCGGCTGGCTGATTCGAATCGGAGAGATATTGAACGGCCCGCTGGCGCTCGTTCTTCGGTTCTTTGGCCTGATTCCGCTGGCGGCAGTTTCCTTCTTGCTCGGCTCGCTCATCAGCCGAATCGGTTGGATCGCGGTCGGCAAAGTTTCCGGATCCGATCCGGAATCCGTTTTCGCGGCGGAAAAATACTGAGCGATTCTCCCGAACGGGAGACGGCCGATTGCCTCCGGAGCGGCAGTACAAAATCTCGCGACCGCGAAGTAGCATTCGATTCCTTGGAATCGCAACGTGCAGTCATGAATCTCATCGGTGCAATCGAATCAGCAGGCCTTCCAGCGTTGCGCGTCGCCGCAACAGTCGCGGTGCTCGCTATGGCCACCGTAGGCCTTTTCGTCTATCACAAGCGACATCAACTTTTCGACCGCGACCCAAGCGTCGAGAACGATTCGCCTGCCGTGCGCCACATGCGCGCTGAAGAAGTGGTGTTGGTTTGGAGTGGGCTAACGATTCTTATGGTTAGTATCCTTGTCCAAGTTTGGTTCGCCTGAGTCTTTCAAAAGAGGGATGAACCCCCAACTCTTGAGTGGCACGACCAAATCTGCCGGACGCGCAATAGCGAGAGACTTACCCCGGCACGAGCTTGAAGCATGAAAACAACAACGATCTTACAAATACTCAGCTCACTGATTTTGAGCGCGGCCACTCCCACTGCGTTCGCCGGTGGACATGTCGGCGGCGGCGGATTCGCCGGCGGCGGTCATTTTGGTGGTGGTTTTGGGGGAGGTGCGCGTTTTGGCGGCGGATTTCCTTCGGGCGCGGCCGTTGGCAGCGGCGGCCGATTTTCGTTTGGCGCCCAGCCAACATTCGGCCGGCCAGTGATGGTGCGACCGCAAACACCCATCGCAACTTCAAGCGGGAGATTGACTGCGCTTTCGCCTCAGCGCGATTCAGTCTCATCGATTGATCGACGTGGAACGGCGAACCCGCGTTCGCAAACCGCAACGCGCGGGCGGCAGCCGACTGAAAGTGCACGAAATCACATTTTTGCACGGCAAGACGCGAGTGCGCATCGCGATTGGAATCACCGGAGCGCGCATTTTTGGAATCGTCATTGGTGGTGCTGGGACGGCGTTGCGTGGATCGGCCTCGATGACGGGTTTTATCCGTGGGATTACTTTCCTTACTACGCCTACGACTATTATCCCTACGATTACTACCCGGGCTACTACGCCGACGTTGAACCGTATTATAATAATGAACAGGTCAACGACAGTATTCCCGCGGCCGACCCGACGGTCACTGCCGTTCAGAATGATCTAGCCAAGCTCGGTTATTATAAAGCAACGATCGACGGACTTTACGGCCGAACTACTCGCGACGCAGTCGCTCGGTATCAGGCTGACCACAAGTTGACTGTGACCGGCACTTTGACAACGCAGACCTTACAGTTGCTCGGTGTTTCTCCGACCAGGCCAAGCTGATAGCGCGAGCCCTAATCCAGTAGGCTTCTAGATGAGGTCGAATGATATGAACGAACAATCTTCTAACGAACTTAATGAGAAGCCGCGCATTTTGATCGTCGACAACAATTCACGATTCGCGCGCAGTGCGCGGCTCGTTCTCGACAGAAGCAAAAAATATGTCGCGGGCTCGGTAATCGATCCGCGCCGCGCATTAGAAACGGCGCGCAGTTTCAAGCCCGACCTGGTACTTGTCGATCTGATCATGCCGCAAGAGGACGGCATGGAAGTCGCGGCGCAACTCGAAGGGGATTGGGCGCTCCACGCCGTGCCGATCGTTTTCCTGACTTCGCTGATCACAGCTGAGGAGGCAAAAGATGGCCGTCGCGTTTACGGGCACCGGATTCTGCCAAAACCGACAAGAAGCGCGGAGCTATTTGCGCTGGTCGAGCAAAACCTGCCCTGCTGTGCCGAGTGCTAAACTTTCATCGACGCGGTCCGGATAGAACACGACATGTTTCCTCGTGAAGATGTCGATCTCCCGGTGAATCGCCGGCTTACGCCGGGACCGATTTCATCACTGCTCGTGATGGCCGGATTGCTGCGCTTTATCTCTTTTTTCGACAAGCTGCCTTAAGCCGGACTCTGCCGAGGCAACACTGAAACGGCATTGGGTTCGAGCCTCGGCAGGCTCCGGATTATTTTCGCCGCGCCAGCATGAGCAGGCCGCGCTCGGCTTGCCACCAATATCCGAACGCGAACCCCAGCTCGGGCGGCGGCGGGCTGCGATGATAAATCTCGGCCAGTGACGCTTGATCGTACTTCCCGAACTTTTCGCCGTGCGGAATGAATCGGCCGTAAAACTCAAGCGACCAGTTTTTTCCGAACGAACGCAACGGAATTCCTGAATCGTCCTGGACAATGCAGGTGCTATGACCGAGCAAAAAATCGCGGACGCCGGAGAAACCTTCGCCATGCATCAGGTAGGAAGCAGCTTTGATCAAACTCACGCCTGGTCCGCGCGCGGCGCACCAGCGCAAGAACGAACCGCCGCCACCGGAAAGATCGGTCTTGAAATAATAAAGCGTCTGTGAGCGGCCATTATGGCTGAACGTGATTTTCACGCCGTCGGCCGGGCTATGGACGTACGTTGTGTCGAGCACCGTGCAGCCGAGGCGGGCGAGGAACACATAAAGGATCGGAACGGTCCCGCTGAGACTTCCGCGCCCGAGCTCGGATTTCATTTCTTCGGTGACGAAATAATGGGTGATCAACAGCGTGCTCATCGAGTTGCGGAGCGCGCCAAGATTCACGCTCAGCGTGTCGGCATTCATGCGCGAAATATCTGGAACCTGACCGACCGGTTCTAGTCCCGCGAGAATGTAAGTGCTCGCGTTAGGAAAAAACGCGTAGGCGTAAAGAAAATCCGGACCGCTGAACATGTAATACATCGTGCCCGAGCTGTGATAACACTCCGGAGCGTGAGAGCCCATCCACGTTGCGATTGGGCCGAGCTGAAAAAACTCCTTGGTTTTCCAAGCCTTATCCATTGCCGCGGCGTGTCCCTGCCAACGTTGATCTTGGGTCAACGCAGCGAGCGGACCGGTGACCGGTAAACCGGCGAGCAAACGAGCGGTGTCGTCGAGACTGGCAGCTTGTTGCGCGAACATCGTCTCGCAAACAGAAAAGGCGCACAGGCACACGAATACCCCCGTACGAACCATTCTGATCGGCCTCACGCGTGTCGTTTTGCCAGATCGTTAGGCGTTCGGCAAGGCGTTATCCCTTTACGTTCAGAAATGAAACGCGAATCCAGCGCGGACCCGATAATCGGGCACGACTTGAAGTGCTGTGTTGTCGATCAACACTGGAAGATCGACATCGGCTTCGGCGCTCCAATGCCCGTGCGACGCGACCACTCGGGGCCCGACAAAGAAAGAAGTGATGCCGGTGTCGTCGGCCGGTTTGCCGCGAAAACGATCGACGTCTTTGTGTTCGCCGGAAATCATAAATTCGATTCCGACAATCGTCTGAGGATTGCGAATGAAATAGTAGCCGGGACCACCGTCCCAACTCAGATCATTGGCAAAATGATATTGATGAGATCCGTCGCCGCGAAGAGTGAATTGCAAACTCTCCTCAGCGAAAAAATTCTTATCGCGGAGAGATGCTTGGCCGCCAAAGATGCCGTCGTACGATCCGGTGCCGAGTGTGAGATCGTGCCCATGGATTCCGCTCGGCGGCGCTCCTGGAATGCCGATCTCGTGAAATTCCTCTTCGATGCGGCTGGAATCGCCGGTCGGAAATTTTAGTCCGGTCAACAACACCGCTGAGAATGTGAAATCCGGTTCGTGCTCGATGGCGATCGGATTCTTTCCCGAAACATCAAATTCCCTTCCTCCGCCGGACGTGTAATGAAACGCGACCGTCTTCAACAAGATCGACATGTCTCCAAGTCCGGATTCGGTTCCGTGATCGATCGCGAATCCTTCGGGCCTTTTGAATTCCCGATAGATCAGAGGAACGTTTAGTTGAAGAGCAAAACGATCATTGATCGTGTAGCCAGCGACCAACTGCGTGATAGAGCTGTTCTCGTATTGACCGGTGGGGTTGGAAACTTTGCGTCCGTCCACCTGAACCGTTCCAAAATGAGTGAATTGTTCCGCAGCCGCAAAGTAGAACCCGTTCCACCACTCATGCGGGTTTGGCTCCATGCCGGGCATTGCTTCCGATTGCGGCGTGTAACAACCGCAAAGATCGCAAGCGCGTGCAGACACGTTGAGCGCGGCGAGTGAGAATAAGACCGCAACCGTTGTCTTGATTGGATGATGAATCATAGGGCAAGCGCGTCACTTGCCGCCGTTTGATTGCCGGCAGGCATAGCGCCTGCCCTACAATTGCTCGCAGTGGAGTTGCTAGGAGATCAGATCGGTCCGCGGCGGTGGAACAGCTGGTAAATCCGCGGATGGAGTAAAGGAGGAATTCGAAAGCTCGTATTGAAAGGGAATAACGAGAGGCAACAGGCGAGCGATTTGCGAGGCACCTATAATGTCGATCTTCGGTGATGACTTCACGTCGCGTTTATTTTGTGATGTCTTTCCTTTGTTCACGATGTGGCAAAGGGAGCACGGGTGCGCGCCATCAAACGTGCGTTTCATCGCCTCGCACAACGAAGTTTGCTTGGCGTTCTGCAGAATCATCGATGTCCAAGCAATCGATTGGAGCGCGAGCCATTGAAAACCGAACGCGAAACAGAGCGCGAGGACGGCAGTAAAACGCGCAGCGGTTCGAAGCACGGCCGCAGATTACCAATTCAATCGAGGGTCGGCAAACCGCATCTCTACAAACGAAAACCCTTCGCCTCGTCAGGCGAAGGGTTTCGCAGGTCAATCTTTGCCTAACAATTAGAACTTAAAGTTGAAACCACCGCGGACGATGTTTCCGCTGGTGTCGAAATTGTAACGAACGAAAAAGATACTGCCAGTCGGTACGCCATGGAACAATTGAGGTTCAGTGCGGTCTTCGCTTCCGAGATCGTAATGGAGATATTCCACCTTCACGGTCCAGTGCCGGCCAATCCCATATTCCAGACCGCCGCCAGCGCACCAGCCAACGTTCGTTTGACTGAAAGAAACCGGGTAGGTGATTCCATTGTCGAAGTTTGTTTGGGCAGAATAATCCACATTGCCGTAGGCAACGCCACCCGTGCCATAGATCAACAAACGGCACCAAGGAGCAATGCCAAGCCGACCACGGGTTGATCCAAACCATTGCATCCGTTCGTGGGCTTCGAGAAAAACGTCAGGATTGTCGTTCGCGATATCGCCGTCGAAATCCATGAATCCAGTTCGCCTTTTGTCCCCTTCGATATCGGATCCTTGAAAATCCGTCTCGACGCCGAGCACGAGCCATTTCCAAGCCTGCCAGTTGTAACCAATTTGGCCGCCACCGATGAATCCGCTTGGATCCGGATCAAGGCTCTGTGGTGCAAGACTCACGAACGTAGCCGCATCGGGAAGCGGCTCGAAATCCGTGTCCGCATTCCCCCACCCGTAACCGGCGTTGCCACCGAAGTAGAAGCCGGTCCAGGTCCAGTCACACTCTGGCGGTGGTGCTGGTGCGACTTGTTTCATTTCTTTTCCACTCGGGAGGGGTTCAGGTCCGCCGAGGGCGGTTAAGCTAAGCGCCAGGCAGGCGCAAAGCATGATTGTTAGGCAGGTAAGCTGTTTCATGCCGCCTGTTTTCTCCAAACCGGGCGAGGTGGTCAAGCAGTTTTTTACCGGGTGCCGTCCGGGCCGTTTGCCTGGCAAGCCTCAGCTCAGCACCGGCTACCCTCGAGGAGTCGGCCTAACCGGAATCAGAACTTATAGTTTAGCCCGGCACGAACGATATTTCCTTCGGTCCCAATTCCGGTAAAACCGAAGTGTCCGCCAAAGTGGACGCCAGTGCCGCTGAAATTTTGATCGTCAAGCTGATAGCGAAGGTATTCACCCTTCAGCGTCCAGTGGCAGCTCAACATGTATTCGATTCCGCCGCCGGCGGTCCAGCCCCAGTTGAACTCCGTTTTTCCCGCGTTAAGCAACTCGCCGCCGCACGGGAAGACATCACAATCATCAACCACGCGCGTCTCGTAATTCACGCCGATGCCACCGCCCGTTCCGTAGAATAACCAATGGCCGAGCGCAAACCCGAGACGTCCGCGAACAGTCGTATAAAAATCGCTGTCGGTTTCACCGCGTGTGTCCGACGCGAATACGATGTCGTCGAAGCGCGAAGTTCCGCGCCCCTCCAAATTCATGTAGCCGAGGTCGGCTTCAGCGCCGATGACGAGCCAGCTCCACTGAAAATTATAACCGACCTGACCGCCAGCGAGGACTCCCGATTCATCGTAGCCCCAGCTGTTCCCCGGATCGCGCACAGCATAGCCATCGAGTGACCGATCTTCGCTGTGTCCCCATTGTCCACCGACAAGAAGACCGACGTAAAAGCCGGACCAGTTGCACTCAGGAACAGGCGCGGGCGCAACCTGTTTCATCTCCTTTCCGCTCGACATCGGCACGGGTCCCGCCATCGCCGTCAGCGCCAGCGCGCAGCTGCAAAAAATCGTGGCGAAGCAAGACAGCGCTTTCATAGCGCCCCTTTTTGCGCAAAGCGCTGCGATTGGTCAAGAGAATCCCCGCTCTCGAAAAACAAAACCGCCGAGATCGTTGCCCGATCTCGGCGGTCAGAAGTTTTAGATTTGTTGACCGAATTAGAACTTGAAGTTCAAACCCGCGCGAACGATTTCGCCAGATGTTTCAAAGTTGTAGCGAACAAAAAACGGCGGACCCGCTGGAACACCACCAATGAGTTGATTTTGTGTCTTGTGCTGATCGCCGAGATCGTAATGCAAATACTCAGCCTTAACCGTCCAATGATTCGTGAGCGCGTACTCGATGCCACCACCAGCTGTCCAACCGGTATTCGTTTCGGTGAAATTAACCGGATAAGTGATGCCGTTGTCGAAGTTCGTGTTCGCGGAGTAATCCACGTTGCCGTAAGCGAAGCCGCCGGTGCCGTAAAGCAAGAGTCGGCAAATCGGCGCAATGCCAATTCGGCCCCGAACCGTGCCTAACCATTGCAGGCGTTCGTGCGCGAAGAGAAAACTTCCCGGCGCATTCGGAGCTCCGGTGATATCGAAAATCGGACTGCTGAATTCATGCCCTTCGATGTCGCTTCCCTGAAAATCCGCTTCGAGGCCGGCTACGAACCATTTGTTAAACTGGTGATTGTAGCCGACTTGGCCGCCGCCGATGAAGCCGTCTGGATCCGGACTCAGCGTTCTCGGCTCTAGCGAGAAGAACGTGACCGCGTCGGGGAGAGGCTCGAAGTCTGTATCGGCATGCCCCCAACCGTAGCCAGCGTTTCCGCCGAAGTAGAAGCCGGTCCAACTGAAATCGCACTCCGGCAATGGCGCCGGCGCGACCGCTTTACTCTCTTTCCCACTGTACATTTCCGTTCCGGCCAGTGCAGTTGTTGCCAACGCAGCGCCGGTGAAAATCACACCCATTAAATGAACTAGCTGTTTCATGCGCGCTACGTCGAGCAAGATCAACGCCAGGTCAACCATTTTTCGCCTCCCGCGGCTAGGGTTTTGACCTACCCCGTCCACTACGGCTTGCGCTGGAAACCGCCGCCGCCTTCGTCATAGTAAATGGTCGCTCCAACTTGCGAGATCGTTAGGCTCTGATGCCACGTTCCAGTAGGAAACTTCTTCGTCGCTTCGATCGTTTGGGTTTTTCTCGTTAGGTCGGCGGGGTTTTTCATCGCTTCAGCGAGCACGCGACCGTCCATTGCCGTGGTCGGTTTGATTCCGAGGATCGACAGAATGGTCGGAGTCAGGTCGACGTTCCCGCTCGGCAAATCGCTCGTTAGGCCATTTTGAAAATCAGGACCGGCAGCGATCAGCGTGTTGTGCATGTCGAAGCGGCTCAAAGTTGCATGAGTTCCCTTTCCAGCCGCCCGCTGCCAATCGGCATCGATCATTCCGGCAATGCCAAACTGATTCCTGTCCGCCGTCCAGCGGAATGCCATCACTACGTCCGCCGCGTGCTCGCTTTCAATCTTCGCCGCATCCGGAGGAAACGTTCCTTCGAATCCTGGGTGCGAAAAAATCACACCGGCAAAATCGGTCCGCTGCAAGAACTCGACCAGTCGTTGCGTCGTCGAAATGTCATGGCCGATCACGTAAAACAAAACTGAGCCGCCATTGCCGGACAACATGATCTGGCCGGGCTTGGGTTCGCTCGCGAATTCCGTCACCGCATCGAAGCCAGCGTCGCGCAAGATCCTTGGCACATCAATCTCGCGCGAGATCGTGGAGAATCCGTGGTCCGAAACGACAAAGATATCCGTTGTCGATCTTGCGTTGTATTTTTCCAGCGCTTTTAGAACGCGTGCGAGATTTTCGTCACTCGACTTGATCGCGGCGAGCGCTGCCGGCGCACCGGGCGCGGTTTTGTGCTGCGTGTCGTCCGGCTCGCTCAGCCAAAGCAGCGAAAATTTCGGAACGCCGTCACGCCACATAAAATCGGTGAGCGCTTTTGTCGTCCAGCGGTCCCGCTCTGCTGATTGAGTTGCCGGCGGAAATCCGCCCAATGATTTTACCACCGGGTCGATTGCACCAGGCGGCAGCGAATTGCCTGCAAAAATGTGCTGACCGCGCCGGCCATCGCCACGTCGATCAAACAAAAACCCGACCGTCTTCGCGGTCGCGATCGCTGTTTTCTCTCCGCGTTCGTGAAGCAACTCTACAACTGTTGGCGCGCCGAGGTACTTGCCGTTTGAAACTTCGTCGCCTTTTCGCACGACCGGCGCAGTTTCCACGTCGATCGATCTTCGATTGGTAATGTCCGGGCGATAGAGATGATTCGCCAGGATTCCATCACGGTTTGGATAATCACCAGTGACGAGCGCCGTGCCGTTAACGATCGTCGCGCTCGGATAAACCGGATGATGGTTGCAGAAAGTCACTCCGTTCCGCGCGAGGTTCCAAAGCGTTGGTGTATTTTGCTCGGTCACGAAGTCGGGACGCATGCCGTCCCAGACGACGAGAACGACGTGTTTGTCCGCAGCGACGGCGGTCTCGTTGAGGAGCGCGACAAAAAATATCGAGAATAGGTACAGCCGAGCGCGCGTTCGCATCGCGAGGACATTAATTGGCGTTTAACGACGATGCGATTGAACTTTCGTGACAACTGCGTGTCTCATCGACAATGAAATTTCTCGCGCTGCTCGCACTGCTTGCGCCGCCGCTCGCGTTTGGAGCTGAGACGCTCATCCCGATGGCCGAGGGAACGACTTGGAACTACGAGCTGGTCCAGGAAAAGCCGAGCAGCGAACTGGATCTGACTGAACCAAACGAACGAACGCACTTTAACGTCACCTATCGTCTCGGCGGGAGCGAAAGCATCGACAACAAAGATTTCCGACGGCTGGAAATTTATCGCGGGGACGAACTCGAAAGCATCGACCTGATCGCGGTTGAAGAGCGCGGGATTGTTTGCCCGGCGCGGACCGATCCGCGCGGCGCCGTTACAAAACTGGTTCCGCCGCAGACGATGATTGCGGCTCCGATAAAAAAAGGAACGAGCTGGAAATTCGACGGCGCGATTGGCGAGACCAAAGTCAGCCAGAATTATGAAATCGAAGGCGAGGAAGATATCGAGGTTCCCGCTGGAAAGTTTCACGCGTGGCGCATTCATTGCGAGCAAACGGCGCCGTCGTCGGCAACGATCGACCGCTGGTTTGTTCCCGGCACCGGGTTTGTCAGGGTCGCGTCGGTGATCAAAGGCGAATCCGGGACGGTGGCGCAGAAAACGTGGATGAACTTGAAAGAGTTGCCAAAGGTCGCCGCGAGCAAGAATTCGGCGCCGTCGTCGGACAGACTTTCAGCCGAGGTGTCGGATGATTCACGCGGTGAGGCCAAGAACCAGTTCAAGGTCGACACGGCCGCGATCTACGCGCGATGGCACGGACGTGGACTTCCGAAGGCGGCGAACATTCGCGCTCTGTTTATCGCCGAGAACGTCACCGACGTGACGGCCGATTATCAGATCGACGAAATGGAGACGAGCGCGCCCGCGTCGAATTCAGGCGGCACGTTCGAACTCTCCCGGCCTGAAGGTGGTTGGGCGGACGGCGATTACCGCGTCGAATTCTTTGTTAATAATGAAGCGGCTCAGACGGTAAAGTTCAAAATCACCAAGTAACACGGCGCGTTCCGCGGCGATGATCGAAATTTTTGAATCCAAAACCAGCGCTGGTTTCATCTCATTTGTAAACCACACACCATGAAAAAGCTTAGCATCGCAGTCTTTTCAGTCCTGCTCGCGGTTGCCGGGTGCCACGTTGGCGGCATCATGGGCAACGGACACATCGTTACCGACACGCGACCGGTCGCGGATTTTTCAGAGATCGAGGCCAACGGCGGATTTTACATTGAATGGAAGAGCGGTCCGCCTTCGCTCGGCATCACCACGGATCAAAACCTTCTTCAGTACATCACGACCGAGAACGACGGCCATCGGCTGCGTTTACACTCGCGCGGGAATCTTTGGCCAACGCATCACATTAACGTCGCTATCTCGAGTCCGACGCGCGCCGGCGCGAAGCTGACCGGCGCGGCGCGGCTCACCGCGAACCAGCTTTCAGGACAAAGTTTCGCCATCGAATCCACCGGCGCGGCGAGAGTTCACCTCGAAGGAAATGTCGATGATCTGGTAACCGACATGACCGGCGCGAGCAAGCTCGACGCGGACGCACTGCAAACTAAGACCGCCACGATCTCTTCGACCGGCGCATCACAGGCGGAAGTGGCGGTCAGTGAATCGTTGAAGGTCTCAATCACTGGCGCCGGCAAAGTGATTTACTCGGGAAATCCCCCTGTTGTTCAAAAACATGTCAGCGGCGCGGGATCAATTCGCCACAAGGATTAATCGCAGGTCATTTGTGCTTGTTCTCTGGGTTGTGATCCAAAACGCGAAAACCGACTGACCCTACAGTTTTCGCGCGAGACGAGCGAGATGATCAATCGTGTCGATGATATCCTGGTCGCTCGTGCGCGGATTGATCGTGCACAAACGGAGCGCTGCGATGCCGCGCAGTTCGGTTGAAGTTAGCAGCGCCAACTGCTCTTTCATCACAAGATCGACAAGTCGAGTTTGGGTTTCATTGCTTTTTCCGAAACGAAAACAAACTGTCGCCATTTGGGCGGGCGAAAGAATTTCCCAGTCTTTGCGCGCGCGCAGCTCGCGCTCGGCGCGCTCAGCCAGCTCGAACCCGCGCACAATCGCCTCCCGAAACGCGGCAACACCAAACGTTTGGAGCGAAAGCCAGACTTTGAGAGCGCGAAAACTGCGCGTCAGCTGCACCCCGTGATCGGCCGGATTGAATTCCTCAACATTTCGGTGCACGTCTCGCAGATAATCCGGCTTGATCTGAAACGCCGATTTGAGCAGCGCAACGTCACGCACGAGGACGCACCCGCACTCAAACGATTGAAACAACCACTTGTGCGGATCGAGTGAAATGGAGTCCGCTCGTTCAAGGCCGCGCAGCAATTCGCAGCCACGATCGGACAAAATCGCGGCCGCGCCAAACGCACCATCAATGTGCAGCCACATTTTTTCTGCTTTCACCATCTCCGAGAGTTCGCTCAACGGATCGACCGCGCCGGTGTTGGTCGTTCCCGCGTTCGCGACAATGCAAAATGGCCGCAAGCCGTCGGCGCGATCTTCGGCGATCGCTTCGCGCAATGTTTGGATCGACAATCGAAAAGAGTCATCGCTCGGGAGTTTGCGTAATTGTTCCGGCAAAAAACCGATGACCCGCAGCGCGCGCTCGACCGACGAATGCGTTTGGTCTGAAAAATAAATGACCGCGCCGTCGATGCGATCTTGCAGCAAGGCGTGACGCGCTGCGACGAGCGCGGTCAGATTCGCCATCGATCCGCCGCTCACGAATAAACCGCCTGCCGCGGCGGGCAATCCGCAAATCCGGCAGAGCCAACGCACAACGCCGAGCTCGAGCGCAGCCGCTGCGGAACCGCCGAGCCACGTTCCATTGAAAACGTTGAAGCCGGCGACAAGCGCGTCGGCCATCGTGCTCACGAAATTATTCGGGCCCGGCACGAACGCGAAGAAACGCGGATGATCCACGTGCAGATTGTTCGGAAACACCTCACGTTCGAGTTGCGCGAGCAATTCGTTCGGGTCGCGCCCTTTTTCCGGCGGATCGAAATCGAACAACGGAACCAATTTCGCTGGCTCGCCTTTGGCCCCAACCGGCCCATTTCGCACATTGGCAAAATGTTCGACGAGAAGATCGACAACGCGATAGCCAAAGTTCCGCATTTCATCTTCCGAAAGCGAAATGCGCGAGCGATCAGTCGCCGAACTTTTTTTGACCTTTTTCAATTGCGCGAAGAAGAATAATCAAGTGACCGCAGAAAGTTGGCGATTACAATGTCGAAATGAGCGCAGACACACTTTGCTGGACCGACATCCCGGTCACCAATCTCGATCGCGCGGTCAAATTTTATTCCGCCGTGCTCGGCAAAGAAGTGAAAAAGTTGTCGGAGGGCGGGACCGAATACGGCTTGTTGCCGCATGAAGAATCAAACGCGTCCGGCTGCCTTTGTGTTCGCAGCGACAGCGGCGGGGTCGATAACACGCCGTCGGCAAATGGTCCGCTGATTTATCTTCTAGTGGAAGGCCGGTTGGATGAGGCGGTTGAACAGGCCCGCAAGAACGGTGGGAAAATTCTTCGAGCGCGCCAGCAAATCGGCGAGCACGGCTTTCGCGCCGTCATCATCGATTCGGAAGGGAATCGCATCGCGCTCCACACATCGGTCGCGTCTCCTTAACGCGACGGAAGCCGCAACTAGACACATCCGACCAACCTGGCAGAACCGTCAGTACTTTTGATGGGAGATCCACGAAACGTCGCCCACGCCAAGAAGGTCAGCCAGGAGAAGCATCACAAAGCAAAACCCCGAGCTGGCAAAAAGGTGCAGCAGGAGAAACCACCTGCCGCTGAGCAGAGTTCTGCCGTTACCGCTGAGGCGCCGAAGCCACAGCAGTCACCAGACACGGCGAAGCTGGAAAAATCGCTCGCCATTCTCGCCAACCTCAAAGAACTGGAGTTTCACTCACGCGCTAACCTCGAAAAGCTCGCCGAGCTTAGTTTGACGATCGAGGATGAGCTGAAGCAAAAGGCGTTGGTTGGATCAATCGGAGATGTTTACTCCGCGCAAGAGGCTTTCCATTCAAAAATTGCCGCGCTCATCGAAGCGTACCAAGCCGAGTGCGATCGTTTGAAGCCGCCCGCTTGACCAACATCAGCGGGAAACGATCAATTTAAAAATTAGTCCGAGCAGTCCGCTCGCGAGCACGACCGGGATGATGTCGATCTTGTAACGCAGCAGCGCAACAAACGCAGCCACGCAAAGAACAATCGCGAACCAATCGACCCCGCCGGCGGTCGAGGAAAAAACGTGAAGCGCGAACCAAACTGCGAGATTCAAAATCACGCCAACGATCGCGGCCGTCACCGCCGAAAGTGCGGCGGTTAGTTCTTGATTGCCGCGCAGTTGTTCAATGTGCGGACCGCCGACAAAAATCCAGAGAAAGCACGGCGTAAACGTCGCCCACGTCGTGAGCAATGCGCCAAGAGTTGCGGCAACGATCGGCGAAAGTCCTTCCGGATGTTGCCACGCGCCCATGAATCCGACGAATTGCAAAACCATGATCAACGGACCCGGAGTTGTTTCGGCGAGCCCAAGTCCATCCATCATCTGGCCGGGCTTCAACCAGCCGTAATGAAAAAGCGCCTGTTGCGCGACGTACGGCAGCACCGCATACGCGCCCCCAAACGTGATCACCGCGGCCTTGCTGAAAAATAATCCTTCCTTAAAAAGAGTGCTGTCCCAGCCGCGAAAGACTCCGGCGAGAATTGTCGGTGCGAGCCACAATGCAAGACAGATCAGTGAAACCAAAATTGCCCGCCGTAAATTAGGTCGCGTATGCGGTGGCGATTCCTGATCGTCGCTGATGACCGAGCGTTGCCCTTTTTCTTCAGGCACAGTCGCTGTTTGGAATTTAGTTTTCCAGAATATTCCGCCGAGAAACCCAACAACACCGGCGCCGAGAACAATCGCCGGGAATGGCACCTTGAAAAAATAAATCGCGACGAACGCAAGCGCAGCGAGCGCCCACATGACTTCGTTCTTGAGCGCTCGACGACCGATTCGGATCGTGGCAACGAGCACAATCGCGGTCACGGCCGGTTTCAATCCGTAAAAGATCGCTGCGATCCACGGGAGGTTTCCAAACGCAGCGTAAATGTAACTCAGCGTCCACAGGACAAAGATCGATGGGATCACGAAGAACGCGCCGGCGACGATGCCGCCACGGATTTTGTGGAGCAGCCAGCCGATGTAGATGGCGAGTTGTTGCGCCTCGGGCCCGGGAAGCAGCATGCAAAAGTTCAGCGCGTGCAGAAATCGCGACTGACTGATCCATTTTTTCCTTTCTACCAGCTCGGTTTGCATGATCGCGATCTGTCCGGTCGGTCCGCCAAACGAGATGAGTCCGAGCTTTAACCAAAAACGAAACGCTTCGGCGAATGATGGCGCGCGATGCGTGTCCGCGGTAGCCTCGGCGAAGGCGGGTAGATCTTGTTTTGAAATTTGGTCGTTCATCGCTTTTGAAGAAAAGCGTAAAGCGCATCGAAACATTGAACGCCGCGCCGCAGGATCTCCTGATCGGAGCATCCTTCTCGGGCCCAGCCTTTCAGCACCCAATCGATCCCGACGCATTCATCTCGCCCGAATTTCTCGTCGTCGAGATCCGCGTCATGAATCATTTCGCCAATTTTCTGCGCCGCCTTGTCCTGGATTCCGAATCGGCGGAGCAGCGTTTCGAAAGTGCAATCGTCACGCTCGTGCGAAAAATCGCCATCGAGCATGTCGAACGTCACCACGCGTCGGTTCGGCGGACGTTTCGGGGCAAAAACAAACCGTGCTTTCGGATCGATGAACTTGCGAACAAGCCACGCCGAGCCCACTCGATCGATCTCAGGACGCGGCCGAGTCAGCCAGACTCTTCCGTGAAAATTTCGCAGGTCGATCTTTTGTTGCGAGTTGGAAGCAGGCGAAGTGCGCTCGAGCTTTCGCATGAGCATCTCGACGTCCTGCGCTTTCGGACTGTTGAAAAAATCCGTCTGCCTGATTTCTCGAAATTGCTTTCGAAACCGTTCGATTTTGTCTCCGAAATTTGACGATCGCTTCTTGCGAGCAACCAGAGCGCGAATCGTTTCGCGGAGGGCGGCGTACTCCTTGGCCCGCGCCGAATTGAACAGCTCGATTAGTTTTTGGTTCGACAAACCTTCAATCTCGCGAGCCCGCACCAGCGTGGCGTCGCCACCGGCATCCCGAACGTGCTGGGTCAGCCATTGGAAGCTTTCGTAGCGCGCGGGTTCATCCGGCAAGATGTAAGTCGATGTCTGGATCTGGATGGCGCCGGATTTTTTAAGTTTACGCCAGATGGCGACGCGCTCGGCCGTGTGGGTAGCGGGAAGCCGGAGCAAAAGAAGGAGCCAGCCTAAATTCTTCTTTACGGCCATTTAGCAACACCTATACTTCATAGTTACAGGTATAACAAATGAAATCAACGCCGCGAATCTTGTTGATCAGTAATTCCACTGTTTGCGGTCGCGGCTACCTCGACCATGTCGAAGAAGAGATCAAAAACTTTCTCGGCAAGATCGATAACATGATCTTCTTTCCGTTCGCGCTTCACGATCGCGATGCTTACTCGGCCAAGGCGGCAGAGAGATTCAGTGCGATGGGTTACGCGCTCAAATCGGCGCATCGCGTCCGCGATCCAAAGAAGTCGATTGAAGAGACCAACGCGGTCTTCATTGGCGGCGGAAATACTTTTCGTTTGCTGAAGGCGCTGCAAGATCTCGATCTTCTCGATCCGATTCGGCGGAAAATAAAGGATGGCGCGCCCTACATCGGCACCAGCGCCGGCTCAAACGTCGCCGGACCGACGATCAAGACGACCAAGGACATGCCCATCGTCCAACCGCGCTCGTTTGATTCGTTGGGCTTGGTGCCGTTTCAAATCAGTCCGCACTTTCAAGATCCGGACCCGAACTCAACCCACATGGGCGAAACGCAGGAGGAACGCATCCTCCAGTTTCTCGAAGAAAACGAAACGCCCGTGGTCGGAATCCGCGAAGGCGCGTGGCTTCTTTGCGAGAGCGGCGCGGTCACGCTAAAGGGACAAACCGGCGCGCGAATTTTTCGCCGCGGCAAAGCCCCGGTCGAAGCGAAACAGGGAGATAACATTGTCGATCTCGTCGGAGGTCCGGATGCAAACTGAACCGGCGTTGTTACTCAACCGAAGCGAGGTGGAACAACTCTTAAGCATCGGCGAATGCATCGACGCAGTCGAAGAGGTGTTTCGGTTGCAAGGCGAAGGAAAAATTCCGCGCTCAGAAATTCTCGGAGTCAAAGCGCCGGGCGGCGGCTTGCATGTTAAAGCCGGATTTCTGCCGGGAGACAAGAATTATCTGGTCGCAAAGCTCAACGCCAATTTCCCGGACAATCCCGCGCGTTTCGGTTTGCCGACGATTCAAGGCGTCCTCGTCGTTTGCGATGCGAACAACGGTTGTCCCCTCGCCCTGTTTGATTCCATCGATATTACGATCAAACGGACAGCAGCGGCGACCGCGGTAGCCGCGAAATATCTCGCCCGAAAAAAATCCTCGATCGCAACAATCTGTGGCTGCGGGAGCCAAGGCCGCGCTCAACTTCGAGCGCTGAACTCAGTTTTCCCGCTGAGAAAAATTTACGCCTTCGATCTCGACGAGAACGCGACAAAAACTTTCGCGATCGAACTTTCACGCGAACTAAAGGTCGACATCGAACCGGTGCCCAATCTGCCCGGCGCGATCCGGAATAGTGACCTCGTGGTGACCTGCACGCCTTCGCGCAAGTTTTTTGTGCATAAAGAGGATGTGGCTCCGGGAACTTTCATCGCCGCGGTCGGCGCCGACGATTCGCACAAACAAGAAATCAATCCCGCGCTGATGGCGTCAGCCAAAGTCGTCGCTGACAGTCTCGAGCAAGTTTGCGCGATCGGCGACACGCATCACGCAATTGCCGCGGGATTGATGCGAAAGGAAAATGTTTACGCGGAACTCGGCGAAGTTGTTGCCAGAAAAAAATCCGGACGCACGAGCGACGAAGAAATCTTCATCTTCGACAGCACAGGCGTGGCAATCGAAGACGCCGCGGCCGCTGCGTTGATTTACGAGCGGGCGTGCGCGCAAAAGGTCGGAAATCATTTCGCGTTCGCCGTCTGACTTTTATGAAATGGATCACGCGCGAAAGGGTGAAAGTCGATCGCGTAGCCTGCCCTTGGCTGATCAAGAACTTCATCGATTCTGAAGCGGAGTTTGTTTTTCTGCCGCGTGAAACCGATTGGCCAAAGATCGACAGCGGAACGTTGTTTGACGTTCCGGACTGCGAGCTCGGTCATCGCGGCGGATTCGCATCCAAAAAGCCCTCATCCAGCCGGCGAAGGTTTGCGCTGGATCGCGCACGGCTTCAGTGCCCTCGGCTTCAACGATCACGAAATTCTCGAGCGCGAATTTGTTGTCTACGACGCACTATACCGGGAATGCCAAGAGCGTTGTCGCAAAGCGGTCCCATCTCTATTTGAAATCGCGAGCAAAATGCGATGAGCTAAGACAAATGTTTGGCATTCACGATTTCGGATTATTTCTGGCAGCGGGAATTTTGCTCAATCTCACGCCCGGTCCGGACACACTCTACATTTTGGGCCGCAGCATTGCCCAGGGCCGAGAAGCAGGGATCGCCTCCGCCCTCGGAATTTCGGTCGGCAGTATCTTTCACACCTGCGCCGCGGCGCTTGGACTTTCAGCAATTCTCGCGACCTCGGCGATCGCGTTCGGCACAATCAAGCTTCTCGGCGGCGCATATCTGATTTTTCTTGGAATCAAAATGATCCTTGATCGCCGAAAACAATTGAGGTTGCCGTCACACTTTCGCCGGCGCACCACCACGGCCGCGTTTCGCCAGGGAATTTTAACGAACATTCTCAATCCGAAGGTCGCGCTTTTCTTCCTCGCGTTCCTTCCGCAGTTCATCGATCCAGGATCGAACGCAAAAATCGCGGCGTTCATCGCGCTCGGGTTAACGTTTGTCACGACGGGAACGATCTGGTGTTTGATTCTCGCCTGGTTCGCCTCCGCTCTCAGCGAACGATTGCGCGAAAACGAAACGATCACGCAATGGCTCAATCGCACGGCCGGCGCGCTTTTCGTTTTTCTCGGCATACGAATGGCAACGAACAGGTAAGTTTGTCGGACGAAATCCCACGGCCAGGATTTTCCCGCGTGAATGATTGTCGATCTTCGAACAGTTCTTGAGGCCAATCGGTCAAAAACTAAACACCATGAAGACACCTAAATTGTTAACAATCGCAGCGGTCAGCGCCGGACTCGCCTTCGGCGTTGCGCAAGCGAAGGAAAAGAAACACGACGAAGAAAACCTCAGCGCTTCTGATGTGCCGCAAGCGGTGCAGCAGGCTGCCGACAAACAACTGAAGGGCGCATCGATAGTTCGCTGGGAGAAAGAGGGCGCGAACTTTGAGGCTGTCGTCAGCAAAGACGGCAAGGAATGGGGTTACAAGTTCGACGCCAGCGGCAAGCTGCTCGGCAAACACTCCGAGGCCGGTGAAAAGGGAGAAAAAGGCGAGAAATACTAAATTAATGAGGTGGATCGAGCAGTCCCTTGCTCGATGTTAAGTTGGCGGCGGAGCCGCATTATTTAGCATCGCCCGCGGAGCGGCCGATCCACCCTTCCTTTTTTCGAATGAAAAGATTGCTGCTTGTTTGCGCGATCGCCTGCGCAAAGATCGACATCTCTTGGGCCGCGCTCGACGGTGCGAAGATCGATCAGATCACCGGCCTCAAGGGCAAGCTCAGCGAAAAAGAAAACGTTTACAAAGTTACCTGGCCACGGAGCGACGTGAAGGTCGTCGTCGACGGTTGGACGATGCCGCCGTTCATGGGCTTAGGAACGTGGGCTGCGTTCACCGAAACCAAGGACGGCACGATGGTGATGGGCGATACCGTCCTCTTTGAGGATGAAGTCAACTCCGCGATGACAACCGCGCTCGATAACGGATTAAACGTAACCGCGCTGCACAATCATTTCTTCTTCGATCACCCGAAAGTTTTCTTCATGCACATCGAAGGCGATGGCAGCCTCGATCAATTGGCCGGCGCGATGAAGAAAATGTATGATGCCGTCAAACAGGTGCGCGCTTCAAATCCCCAGCCCAAAGAATCCTTTGTTGGCAGCGCGCTACCGGAGAAGAATTCAATCTCGGCGGAACCACTGAACAAAATTTTTGGGACTACAGGCGAAGCCAAAGACGGAATGGTCAAATTCACTTTCGGCCGGCCGGCGCAAATGCACGGAACAAAGATCGACAATGCGATGGGCGTGAATACGTGGGCCGCTTTCGCGGGCGCCGACGACAATGCGTTAGTGGATGGCGATTTCGTCGTGACCGAGGACGAACTACAGGCAGTCCTAAAATCGCTCGTGAAACAAAAGATCAACATCGTCGCGATCCACCAGCACATGACGCACGAGCAACCGCGGATGATGTTTTTCCATTACTGGGGTCGCGGTCGCGCCAAAGACTTGGCCGAAACAATCAAAAGCGCGTTCTTCATCGCCGGCCTGCAAGAGGTCAGCTCGCCGCTGCATTAACAGCAAAAATCAACGGGATAGGAAATTATGAGAACATTAAGCGTAACGATAATGGCGGTGGGTATGGCAACAGCGTTGGCTACTGCTGAGACAGTGAACTTCGATAAAATGACAACCGGGGCGACGCCGGCGCGCTGGACGGCAACGCAGACCGGCAGCGGCACCGCGAAATGGGCAATCGAAAAAGATGAGTCGGCTCCGAGCAAACCGAATGTGTTGAAACAATCGGGACAGGCGACGTTCCCGGTCTGTTTCAAGAACGACACCAACATCAAAGATGGATTTGTCGAAATGAAGTTCAAACCGATCGCCGGAAAGGAAGACCAGGGCGGCGGAGTGATCTGGCGCGTGCGGGACGCGAACAACTACTACGTTGCGCGCGCCAACGCGCTTGAAGACAACGTCACGATCTATCACACGGTAAACGGACGACGAATCGCTTTTAAAAATTTTAACACGAAAGTAGCGTCGGGCGTCTGGCACACGCTCCGGGTTGATTTCGAGGGCAGCAAATTCACCGTCACGTTCGACGGCAACAAAGTCATCGAAGCTACGGACACGACCTTTGCCAATGCAGGCAAGGTCGGGGTCTGGACCAAGGCCGACAGCGTGATCTTGTTCGACGACTTCAGTTTTAGCGGCAAATAGGTAACAGGCCGTCCTCGTCGTCGGAAGATTATGCGTAACTCGATTGGCGTTCTCGTAACTCTGGCGTTGATTCCGATTCTGGTGTCGTGTTGGCCGACGAATTCACGAACCGTTGTGGTCTACGTGAGTGAGGATCAGGTTTTCTCGGAACCGATCCTGAAGGACTTCGAGCGCGAAACCGGGATCACGGTGAAATCTGTGTTCGACACCGAAGAGTCCAAGAGTACCGGAGTGACGAACCGTCTCATCGCCGAGAAGAACAATCCGCAAGCCGATGTCTATTGGGCGAACGAGCCGGTGCGGGCTGACGCGCTCAAGCAGCGCGGTGTGTCCACCCCGTACGAATCCCCTTCTGCGGAAGATATTCGCGATCAATTCAAAGATCCGGATCATTACTGGACCGGTTTTTCGGCGCGCGCCCGGTTGCTGTTGGTTAACGCAAGATCGACGACGAAGCC